>Ga0075364_10002600_pt1 | contig 10127 bp, 8 predicted proteins | sample EndMetdeltDD1764_FD_71517 | JGI IMG/M metagenome (GOLD analysis project Ga0075364, IMG submission 71517) | Populus endosphere microbial communities from Tennessee, USA - Endosphere MetaG P. deltoides DD176-4 | ecosystem: Host-associated > Plants > Roots > Endosphere | place: USA: Tennessee...
GCCGCCGCCAGATGCTGCCGCGGCTGACCCACTGCAAGCCAGTGATCGAGGAAATCCGCGAGCCATGTGCGGATGCCGTGGTCATAGACCGGACGGTCGGCAAAGTGTTCGTGGCGCGGCTTGGCGCCCGGCATCTCCATGCGGGCAGCGCCGCGCGTGGTCCAGCGGCACATCATCGCGTGCGTGACCTCGGCGTGAAACTGGATCGCAAAGCCCGAGCCGGCGCGAAACGCCTGGATCGGAAACATGTCGCCTTCGGCGAGCAGCTCGGCGCAGCGTGGCAAATCAAAGCCGTCGCGGTGCCACTGATATTGGAACGCCGGCCAGTCGCAGATCGCGCGTCCCGCGGCGGTCGGGCGCACCGGGTAGTAGCCGACCTCGGCCATGCCTTGCGGGTGGGTGTAGACACGCTCGCCGAGGTGCTTGGCGAACATCTGCGCGCCGAGACAGATGCCGAGATAGGGCTTGTTCTCGCGCAACGGCACGCCGATCCAATCGATCTCGGTCTTGATGAAGTCGTCGGGATCGTTGGCGCCCTGCGGGCCGCCGAAGATGACCGCAGCGGCGTGGTCGGCCATCGTCTTTGGAAGGGGATCACCGAAGCGCGGGCGGCGGATGTCGAGTTCGTAGCCGCGGTCGCGGAGCGCATATCCGACCCGTCCGGGGGTCGATTGCTCCTGATGCAGGACGATAAGAACTTTCTCGGTCATCGTGACAGTTCAGCCCAAGCAGCAGACATTAGAGTCCTAAAGCATTAACGGGTGATTTCAAGGCAATCGCCGTGCCAGACGGAAAGGCCGCCATGCGCAATACTACCTGCCGCGCTTCGGCCAGCCGTCCGCGCGGCGGCTGCGCCCGCTCTGATAGCGCTCGATCCCCCACAGTACCGCTCCGCGCGGCAACAGCCGTGGCAGGAAGCTGACAACCTTGTTGCCGAATCCCGGAATCACCAGCCGCTTGCCGGCCATGAAGCCGTCGTAGCCGGCCTGCGCGACCTCCGCCGGGGTCCGGCCGAGCAGCCGCGACGGCGGCTTCTGCGAAATCCCGGCGCGCTGCTGGAATTCGGTCAGCACCGGGCCCGGACAGAGCGCCGTCACCTTCACGCCGAGCGGCTTCATCTCGCGCGACAGCGCTTCGGTGAAGGACAGCACGTAGCTCTTGGAGGCGTAATAGACCGCCATGCCGGGGCCGGGCAGGAAGCCCGCGACCGACGCGACGTTCAGGATTCCGCCCTTGTGCTTCACGATGCCGTCCATCCAGCGCAGCGAGAGGTCGGTGAGCGCGCGGATGTTCAGGTCGATCATCGCGAGTTGCTCGGCGCGCTCGATCTGCGCCGCGTTGCCGTGCAGGCCGAAGCCCGCGTTGTTGACGACGATCGCAGGCTCGAGCCCGCGCCCGAGCAGTTCGTGCGCGATGCGCGCGGGCGCGTCGGAGCGCTGCAGGTCGGCGGTGATGACATGCGGCCGGATCTTCGCCGACACCGCGATCTCGTTCGCCAGCAGCACCATCTCTTTTTCGCGCCGCGCCACCAGCGCGACCTCGTGGCCGTTGCGGGCAAACACCCGCGCGAGTTCGGCGCCGATACCCACGGACGCGCCCGTGACCACCGTGACGGGTTTGAAGATCGACATCCGCTCCACTGGCCCCCGCTGAATGCCGCGCGAAACCGCGCACCACCCGCCGGTAAGATCATACGTGAATCGTGGCCTTGGAGAGGCGTCCGTGCGGCCGAGTCCGGCTACGCACCGTCACCTTCGGCCGTCTCGCCCGCGACACGGCGGCGGGCCGCGATGCGCTCGCGCGAGGACACGCCGAGCAGGTCGGCGCAGCGCCACATCAGGTTGTCCTCGAACTCGTTGACCCGCCCGTCCGCGAACACGATCTCCCACATCATCTCGACGATCCCGATCCGGCCGTCTTCGTCGAGCGAGCGGTTGATCAGGCTGGTGAAATGGTAGAGGTCGACCGACTCGTGCTCGGCCTGCGTTCCCACGTCGATCAGTTCCTCGGTGGCGTTGTCGTCGAGCTTGAAGCGCGATTTCAGCACCGCGCTGAGCTTTTCGCGCTCCGCGTCCGTCATCTTGCCGTCGATGGTGCAGGCGTGGACCAGCAGGGCCGCAGCGGCCAGCCGGTAATCGTTTTCCTCGAAGCGCGCCGGATGCTTGTTACCGCCGGTGAGGTCGGAAATGAAATTCCTTAATGAATCCAGCATCTTGCTCGCATCTCGCGGCGGTGCCCACGAGCCAATCGCACGCGCGCGGAAAAAAGTCCAGCGATCGTGCAGGGTTTGGCTCGGCCGCGGGTTTAAACCGCATGACATGGGTGCTCGATGTTTCCCACAACCGGCAGCCCCGGCGCCGGTCTTGTGGCGCGACAAGCGGGCGCAGCAGCGCCAGAATGGCCATATGGGCCTTTCCCGCCACGACCGCTGACCGGATTGTGCCTGCATGGAAGGGCCATCCGATCATGCGCTCATGGCGCGCGCCGCAGAGGGCGACGAGCGCGCGTTCCGCGTGCTGGCGCAGCGTCACACCGGAAGCGCCCTCACGCTCGCGCGGCGGATCTTGCGCAACGACGCGATGGCCGAGGAGATCGTGCAGGATGCCCTGCTCCGCGTCTGGGTTCATGCGCCGCGCTGGCGGCCCGAAGCGGCGTTCCGCACCTGGTTCTATCGGGTGGTTGTCAATCTCTGCCTCAACGCCAAACGCCGCCCGCTCGACACGCCGCTCGATTCGGTGGCCGACCCGCACGACCCGCAGCCTGACGCAAGCCAGGCGCTGGAACAGCGCGAGCGCGACGCGGCGCTCGCCAAGGCGATCGACGCCCTGCCCGACCGGCAGCGCGCGGCCATCGCGCTTACCTATCAGCAAGGCCTCAGCAACGCCGAGGTCGCGGCTGTTCTCGACACTTCGGTGTCGAGCGTCGAAACCCTTCTGGTCCGCGCCAAGCGGACCCTGCGCGACTCGTTCAAGGCAGATCGAGGTGTCACATGAGCGATGACCAACTCGAAGCAGCACTCCGCCGCGTGACGGCAGAGCCTCCGGTCGATGAGGATGCAGCACGGATCGTGGCGCAACTTGCCCTGCCGGCGCAAAAGCGCCCATGGCTGCCAGCCGCCCTGCTCGACTGGAACTTCGCGCCCGCCTGGCCGCGCATCGCCGCATTGGCAAGCGCCGCCGTGCTCGGCATCGTGATCGGCGGCTCCTCGGTCGGCACGCGGATCGCGGCTGACTTCAATCCGGTGCGCGTCGCCACGGCGGACGACAGCACCGTGCTCGACACGGACACCGTGACGGGAGTGCGCCCATGAGCATCACGTCCACGTTCGCAAATTACGACCGCTCGTCGCGCTGGCTGCTGATCGGGTCGCTCGCGCTCAACCTGTTCTTCGTCGGCACCGTCGGCGCACTCGCGGTGCGGCACTACTTCGCGCCTCCGCAGCCGATGATGCCGTCGCCCCCGCGCACCGCTGCCGCTCGCATCGAGCGGCTTGCTGCGGCGCTCCCGGCCGCCGACGCCGAGAAGCTGCGCGCCACCTTCCGCGCGCGTGAAACGGCCGCCGAGGGCGCCAGAGAGACGCTCACACGCTCTTTCGAAGCCATTCAGGCGGCGCTGCGCACCGAGCCGTTCGACGCCGCGAAACTGCGCGCCGCCATGACCGAGGCGCGGCCGGCGCGCGCGGCCTTCGAGCAGATCATGCAGGAGATCATCGCCACAAGCGCACCGACGATGTCGGCCGAAGGACGCGCGAAACTCGCCGAATGGCCGCCGCGCCCGCGTCCCCGCTGAGGTAACGTGAACACGCACCCAACCCAGCGGAAGCAAGACATGAAACGTCCGGCGTTCGGTCTTGCGCTTGTGCTCGCGCCGCTGCTGTCGGGCTGCATCCTCACGGCCGAGACCACCGGCTCGGCCAACGCGCCGGTCGTCGACGTGCCGCCGACCTATCGCGAAGGTGGCGGCAAGGCGCGCGCGGCGCTCCCCGCGCCCGACTGGTGGCGCGGCTTCCGCTCGGGCGAACTGACCACGCTGGTGGAGCGCGCGCAGCTTGCCAACCTCGACATCGCGGCCGCAGTCGCACGCATCGAACAAGCCGATGCCTCGACGCGCATCGCGGGCGCCTCGCTGCTGCCGGAGCTTGATTTCGCCGGCTCCGCCACGCGCTCCGGCACCGGCACGAACAGCGGCGCCACGTCCTACCGCACGGTGCTGAACGCCAGCTACGAGATCGACCTGTGGGGCAAGAACCGCGCGGCACTGCGCGCCGCCGAGTTCAATTCGATCGCCAGCCGCTTCGACCGCGAGGTGATCGTGCTCTCCACGGTCGCGAGCGTGATCAACACCTACCTCCAGGTGCTCGCCGCGCAGGACCGCCTGCGGATTGCGCGCGACAACGTGCGCGCGGCGACCCGCATTCTGGACGTCTTCCAGCAGCGCCTGTCGGCCGGCACCTCGAGCGGCCTCGATCTTGCGCAGCAGCAGTCGTTGCTCGCGCAGCAGCGCGCCTCGATCCCGCCGCTCGAACAGCAGCACCGCCAGAACATCGCTTCACTCGGCCTGCTGCTCGGCGAACCACCGGCGCGTCTTAGCGTGCGCGGTGGCAGCCTGTCATCGATCACGCCCGTGCGCGTGTCGCCGGGCTTGCCGTCCGACCTGCTTTTGCAGCGCCCCGACATCCGCGAGGCCGAGGCGCAGCTCGCGCAAGCCAACGCCAACGTCGAGAACGCGCGCGCCGCGCTGTTCCCGAGCATCACGCTCACCGGCCAGGGCGGTTTTGCGAGTGCGGCGCTGAACACGCTGTTCAACCCGCAGTCCACGCTCTACTCGCTCGCCGCCGGCGTGACCCAGCCGGTATTCGACGGCTACCGCCTGCTTGGCACGCTCGATTTGCAGAAAGAACGCCGCACCGAGCGCTTGCAGCTTTACCGCAAGGCCATCATCTCAGGCTTCACGGACGTCGAGCGCGCGCTGATCGCGGTGCGCCTGCTCGCCGAGCAGGAGCGCCTGCAGACCGAGGCGGTCGCGACCGCGCGGCGCGCCTACGAGCTCTCCGAAACGCAGTTGCGCGCCGGCACCATCGACATCACGACGGTGCTGAACACACAGCGCACCCTGTTTTCCGAGCAGGACCAGCTTGTCGTGGTCCGGCTCACCCGCCTGCAGGCGATCGTGAGCCTGTTCCAGGCGATCGGCGGCGGCTGGGTGCTGCCGGAGGACATCGCGGACGGCCGCGCGCGCGGGCGGCGCGCGGCCGCTGCGCCGAACTGAAAGGCTTGAGATGAATCTTCGCCGTATTCTGCCCGTTGCGGTCGGCCTTGCCGTCGTTGCCGCCGTTGCTGCCTACTTTTTTCAGAACCAGCAGCAACAGCAGGAGCAGAAATCGCGCCGCCAGCGCGCTTTCCAGGACCAGCCGGCGCCCGTCCTTGCCGCCGCTGCCGCGATTGCCGACGTGCCCCTCTACCTCGACGCCGTCGGCAATACGCGCGCGCAGAACACCGTGACGGTGCGCCCGCAGGTCGACGGCAAGCTGATCAAGGTGCTGTTCCGCGAGGGCCAGGACGTGCAGCGCGGCGACGTGATCGCCGAGATCGACCCGCGCACCTATCAGGCGCAGTACGATCAATCGGTCGCCAAGAAAGCGCAGGACGAGGCAACGCTCGCCAACGCCCGCATCGACCTTGATCGCTACAACCGTCTCGTCGCCGCGAACTCCGGCTCCAAGCAGCAGGCCGACACCCAGAAGGCGCTCGTCGCCCAGCTCGAGGCGCTGGTGAATCTCGATCAGGCGGCGATCGACAACGCGCGGACCATCCTCGAATACACCAAGGTCATCGCGCCGATCTCCGGCCGCACTGGCCTGCGCCAGGTGGACGAAGGCAACATCGTGCGTGCCTCCGACGCCACCGGCCTCGTGACAATCACCGAGATCAAGCCGATCACGGTGCTGTTCAACCTGCCGCAGCAGCAGTTCCCGCAAGTCAACAAGGCGTTCCTGCAAGGCCCGCTGGAGGTCGATGCCATTGCGGCCGACGGCAAGACCGCGATCGACCGCGGCAAGCTGCAAGTCATCGACAACCAGATGGACCAGACCACCGGCACGGTGCGGCTGAAGGCGGAATTTCCCAACGGACAATTGCAGCTCTGGCCGGGACAGTTCGTCAACGTGCGCCTGCTGGTCGAGACGTTGCAGCAGGTCGTCACGGTGCCGACCTCGGCGGTGCAGCGCGGGCCAACCGGCACGTTCGTCTATGTTGTAACGCCGCAATCGACCGCCGAAGTCCGCCCGATCACGATCACACAGCAGGACGACACCCGCACTGTGGTGGCGACCGGCGTGCAATCCGGCGAGCGCGTCGTGACGACCGGCTTCACGCGCCTCTCGGCCGGAACGCGGGTCAACGTGCAGGCCGCCGACAGCCCGCCGGCAGCAACGCCCGCCGCCACTCCTGATGCGCAGCCGCGCGGCCCCGAAGCTTCGCGCGGCGAGGGCCGCCGCAAGCGCGAAGCCGGCGAAGCCGGCGAAGGCGGCAACGCCGGCAACGTCGGCAAGGAATGGCGCAAGCGTGAGGGTGGCGGCGAAGGCAAGGAGCGCCGCAGTTCCGAGAACACGCCGCCCAATCCGAGCGTCAAGCAATGAACGTCTCGGCCCCCTTCATTCACCGCCCGATTGCGACTTCGTTGCTCGGCGTGGCGGTGCTGCTGGGCGGCATCCTCGGCTACGTGTGGCTGCCGGTGTCGGCGCTGCCGCAGGTCGATTTCCCGACGATTCAGGTCACCACGCAGCTTCCGGGCGCTTCGCCCGACACGATGGCCTCGCTGGTGACCGCGCCGCTGGAACGCCAGTTCGGACAGATTTCCGCGCTAGCGCTGATGACCTCGTCGAGCTCCTACGGCATCAGCCAGATCACTTTGCAGTTCGACCTCTCGCGCGACATCGACGCCGCCGCGCAGGACGTACAGGCCGCGATCAACGCCTCGGCCTCCGCGTTGCCACGAAACCTTCCCTACCCACCGGTTTACGCCAAGGTGAATCCGGCCGACACGCCGATTGTCACGCTGGCGCTGACTTCCGACACTGTATCGCTGCGAACTTTGAGCGATCTTGCCGACACGCTGCTGGCGCAGCGCCTGAGCGAAATCAGCGGCGTCGGCAACGTCGCCACGCAAGGCGGCATCAAGCCCGCGGTGCGCATCCAGGCCGACCTGCCGCGCCTTGCGGCCTACGGGCTTGGGCTCGAAGATATCCGCCAGGCGATCGTCAACGCCAACGTCTCCGGCCCCAAGGGCGCGTTCGACGGCGCGTTTCAATCATATACCATCGCGGCGAACGACCAGCTGGCCGCGGCAGAAGCTTACCGCACGCTGGTCATCACCTATCGCAACAGCGCGCCGGTGATGCTGCGCGACGTCGCGGAGGTGATCGACGGGCTCGAAAACACCAAGGTCGCCGGCTATCACGACGGCAAGCCCGCCGTCATCATCGACATCCGCCGCCAGCCCGGCGCCAACGTGGTCGAGACCGTCAAGCACATCAACGCGGAGCTGCCGCGCCTGCGCCGCGTGATGCCGGTCGGCGCCAATCTTCTGGTCGTCCACGACCGCACCGACACCATCCGCGCCTCGATCCGCGACGTGCAGTTCACGCTCGCGCTCGCGGTGGGTCTCGTGGTGCTGGTGGTCTTCATTTTCCTGCGCACGATCCGTGCAACCGTGATCGCGGGCGTCGCGCTGCCGCTCTCGCTGATCGCCACGTTCCTCGTCATGTGGTTCGCGGGTTTCTCGCTCGACAACCTCTCGCTGATGGCGCTCACCATCGGCACCGGTTTCGTGGTCGACGACGCGATCGTGATGATCGAGAACATCGTGCGCCACATGGAGAAGGGTGATTCAGCCCTCGAAGCCGCCCTGAAAGGCGCGCGCGAGATCGGCTTCACGATCATCTCGCTCACGGTGTCGCTGATCGCGGTGTTCATCCCGCTCTTGTTCATGACCGGCCTTGTCGGCCGCATGTTCCGTGAGTTCGCGCTCACACTCACCATCGCGGTGGTGGTGTCGGCGATCGTGTCGCTGACCTTGACTCCGATGATGTGCGCCAAGCTCCTGCGCAACGAGCACGAGAGCGGCGGCAATCGCATCACGCGTTGGTTCGGCAGCCTCGTGGACGACACCGTCGCGTTTTACGGCCGCACGCTCGAATGGGTGCTGCGCCACCAGACGCTGACGCTGCTGGCGACGCTTGGCACCTGCGCGCTCACCGCGTGGCTTTACGTGGTGGCGCCGAAGGGCTTCCTGCCGCTGCAGGACACCGGCCTGATCACTGCCGTCACCGAAGCCGGCACCGAAGTCTCGTTCGGCGAGATGCAGCGCCTGCAAAAGGCGGTCGCCGACAAGGTGCGCGCCGACCCGGACGTCACCGGCGTGGTTTCGGTCGTCGGCATCAGCCCGCTGAACGCAACGCCGAATGCCGGGCGGCTCACGATTGCGCTCAAGCCTCGCAACGAGCGCAAGGACGTCGTCGCCGGGATCATCGCGCGGCTCAAACGCGAGGTCGGCGGCATCGCCGGCATGACGGTCTACTTCCAGCCCGTGCAGGACATCCAGATTTCCACCCGCGCGAGCCGCGCGCAGTACCAATACACGCTGGTCGGCACCGAGGCGTCCGAGGTCGCCACCTGGTCCGCCAAGCTGGTCGAAGCGCTGCGGCGCGAAGGCACCCTGCAGGAGGTCTCCTCCGAGGCCACCGAAGGCGGCCTGCGCGCACTCATCAATGTGGACCGCGAGAAGGCCGGGCGTCTCGGCATCTCGATGCAGGTCATCAACGACACGCTCAACGACGCTTTCGGCCAGCGCCAGATTTCCACGATCTACGGACAAGCCAACCAGTATCGCGTGATCCTCGAAGCCGCGCCGCAGTACCAGCGCGACCCGTCCGCGCTGTCGAAGATCTACGTGCCGGCGAACGCGCCCTCGCAGCCGCTCTCGACCTCGAGCGCGCAGAACTCGCAGCCCGTGAACAACAGCGTACCAGGCAGCTCCTCGACGCAGGTGCCGCTCAGCGCCTTCGCCGAGATGATCCGCACCACCGCGCCACTCTCGATCGCACACCAAGCACAATTTCCCTCCGCCACGCTGAGCTTCAACCTCGGGCACGGCGCGGCGCTCGGCGAGGCGGTGCGCATCATCGCGGAGGCCGAACGCGCGATCGGCATGCCGGCCTCGGTGATCGGCAGCTACTCGGGCGACACGGCCGAGTTCGCCAAGTCGCTCGAAGGCGAGCTGTGGCTGATCCTCGCGGCAATAGTGACCATCTACATCGTGCTCGGCGTCCTCTACGAGAGCTTCATCCACCCGTTCACGATCCTGACCACGCTGCCGTCGGCCGGCGTCGGCGCACTGCTCGCGCTGATGCTGGTGGGACACGACCTGTCCGTCATCGGTCTGATCGGCATCGTACTGTTGATGGGCATCGTGAAGAAGAACGCCATCATGATGATCGACTTCGCGCTCGAGGCCGAGCGCAACGAAGGCATGAGCCCACAGGATGCCATCGTGCAGGCCGCGCTGCTGCGGTTCCGCCCGATCATGATGACGACACTCGCCGCCTTGTTCGGCGCGCTGCCGCTGGCGCTGGAAAACGGCACCGGCTCGGAGCTTCGCTTCCCGCTCGGCGTCACGATCATCGGCGGCTTGCTTCTCAGCCAGGTCCTCACCCTCTACACCACGCCGGTCATCTATCTGGCGATGGAACGGCTGCGTCTGCGCCTGACGCGCGGCACGCCGCGTCCCGCCCCGCAGGCGGCGGAGTAGGCGCATGAACATCTCCTACCCGTTCATCACGCGGCCCGCCGGCACCACACTGCTGGCGATCGGCCTCATGCTGATCGGGCTGGTTGCGTATCGCTTCCTTCCCGTCGCCAGCATGCCGAACGTCGAAATGCCCACCATCCGCGTGTCGGCGAGCCGGCCCGGCGCGGACCCCGCCATCATGGCGGCGACCGTCGCGGCGCCGCTGGAACGCCATCTTGGCACCATCGCGGGCGTTACCGAGATCACCTCCACGTCGTCGCTCGGCAGGTCGGTCAGCGACGCATTGATCGCCGCCTGCACGTCGCGCGCCGCGCCGTCGA
>Ga0075364_10002601_pt1 | contig 10124 bp, 6 predicted proteins | sample EndMetdeltDD1764_FD_71517 | JGI IMG/M metagenome (GOLD analysis project Ga0075364, IMG submission 71517) | Populus endosphere microbial communities from Tennessee, USA - Endosphere MetaG P. deltoides DD176-4 | ecosystem: Host-associated > Plants > Roots > Endosphere | place: USA: Tennessee...
GGGTAGCCGTCGGGATCGAGGAACTTCTTGTATCCGGTGAACCGGTATCCGCTTTCGATCAGCGGATGGACGGGCCGCGCCGGCCGGCCAACGTCCGTGTCCCTCCCGGTCGAGATCCACTGGACGATCGCGTTCACGGCCGTCTGCCCGAGTACCGGAAAGCCGGGCATGCGGCCGGAGCCCTTCCTGATCGTCGCGACGATCTCCGCAAAGGACCGGCGCGTCTCGATGCCCGCGAGCGACGGAATCTGCGGCGGCGTGCCGGCGCGATCGTCACGATGGCAGACGGCGCAATGCTGAAGGTAGAGCGTACGTCCGCTGTACCCTTCGGTGCTCGGCGCGAGCTGGCCGGTCCACGCCAGGTCGTTCGCGTTGACGTAGTAGAGACCAGACTCGGGGTCGAACGCCTGTCCGCCGTACTCGGCGCCGCCGTCGTAGCCGGGAAAGATCACGGTCGGCCGGTCGATCGCCAACGGCACGAACGGGCCGCCACTCCGCATGCGCGCGAACTGCTCGACGGCGGCGGCGTGCGCGGCCGGCGTACGGGTCGTCAGCATGTCGGCCGTCAGGAGCTGGCGCGAGAACGGCAGCGGCGTCAGCGGCAGCGGCTGCGTCCGTGCGGCGCGCTCGCCCGGCACGGTGCTCGCCGGGTACTCGCGAGACTCGATCGGAAAGAGCGGCTTGCCGTTCGCCCGATCGAAGACGAAGACGTAGCCCTGCTTGGTCGCCTGCGCGACGGCGTCGATCGTCCGGCCGCCGCGCCGGATCGTCACGAGGCTCGGCGGCGACGGCGGATCGCGATCCCAGATGTCGTGGCGGACGAACTGGAAGAACCAGCGCAGCTTCCCCGTCGCGGCGTCGAGCGCGAGCAGGCAGTTCGCGAACCGGTTGTCGCCGCGGCGATCGGCGCCGTAGAAGTCGCTCGCGGCCGATCCGGTCGGCACGTAGACGATGCCGGTCCGTTCGTCGAGCGCCATGCCGGGCCAGTTGTTGGCGCCGCCGCTGTACTCCCAGGCCCGCTTCGGCCACGTGTCGTGGCCGGCTTCCCCGGGATGCGGAATCGTGTGGAACGCCCACCGCAGCGCGCCCGTGCGGACGTCGTAGGCGCGGATGTCGCCGGGAGACGTGGGCAGCGTCTCGCCGACGCGCCCGCCGACGATCATCAGGTCCTTGTAGACGACGCCGGGCGACGTCAGCCGCACGCCCTGCGTCTGCGGATCGCGCCCGAGGTTGTCGCGGAGATCGATCCGGCCCACGGTGCCGAACGAGTCGATCGGCTTCCCCGTCGCCGCGTCGAGCGCGTAGATAAAGTTGTCGACCGCTGCAAATATCCGCCGCTCGCTCCCGTTCTGCCAGACCATGACGCCGCGATTGGGACCGCTCCCCCTGATGCCGGGATCGAACGTCCACAACCGTTCGCCCGTCGCGGCGTTCAGCGCGAACGCCTTGTGCGTCGGCGTATAGCCGTAGAGCACATCGCCCACGACGACGGGCTGGGTTTGCAGGGCGCCAGGCTCGCCGGTGTCATGAGTCCAGGCGACGTCGAGCCGCGCGACGTTGGCGCGCGTGACCTGCGTCAGCGGCGAATAGCGGATCTGCCGCGATCCGCCGCCGTAGCCCCAGCCCTCCGGCGCAGCCGGGGACTGGAGGCCGAGCGCGAGCGCCGTCAGGCCCAGGATCGAGGCGGATCGAAGCATTTGTTGTGGCACACTACCATCCCATGAAACTGCGCGTCCTTCTCGCCGCCGTGACCCTTGGAGCCTCACTCGCCGCCCAGGCGCCGCCGCCGGCCGCCCCTCCAATCGATCCCGCCAAGGTGCCTGCCGGCATGCTGCAGCCCAAGACGTGGACGACGGCGGAGGACCATGCTGACATGAAGACGCAGCTCGGGATCACCAAGCTGCGCCCCGGACCGAGCGGCAACGAGCAGGCGCCCAATCACGCCAACTACGACGAGTCGCTCGCCAACCCGTATCCGGATCTGCCCGACGTCCTGACGCTGAAGAGCGGGAAGAAAGTGACGACGGCTGCCGCGTGGGAGAAGGAGCGGCGGCCGGAGATCGTCGAGGAGTTCGATCGCGAAGTGCTCGGGCGCGTGCCGAAGGACGTGCCGAAGGTCACGTGGACGGTGACGTCGACGACCAATGCGAAGCTCGGCACGCAGGACGTCGTCGTCAGGCAGCTCACGGGCCGCGTGGACAACGCGAAGTTCCCCGCCATCGACGTGAACATCCAGCTCGGGCTCGTGACGCCGGCGGCGAGCACGAAGCCGGTGCCGGTGATGATCATGTTCGGCGGCGGCTATCTGCTGCCCGGCTGGACGCCGCCTCCGGGCGGCCGCGGCTTCGGACCGCCGCCCAACGCGGGCCCCTCGGATCTCCCGGCGACCGAGCAGCTCATCGCCGACGGCTGGGGCTACGCCGCGCTGAACCCGACGAGCGTGCAGGCCGACAACGGCGCCGGGCTCACGCGCGGCATCATCGGGCTGGTGAACGCCGGGCAGCCGCGCAAGCCCGACGACTGGGGCGCGCTGCGCGCGTGGGCGTGGGGCGCCTCGCGCGCGCTCGACTATCTCGAGACCGAGAAGGCCGTCGACGCGAAGAAGGTCGGCATCGAAGGCGTCTCGCGTTACGGCAAGGCCGCGCTCGTCACCATGGCCTACGACCAGCGGTTCGCGCTCGTCCTCGTCGGCTCGTCCGGCGAAGGCGGCGCCAAGCTGCACCGCCGCAACTTCGGCGAGGCAGTCGAGAACCTGACCGGCAGCGGCGAGTACCACTGGATGGCGGGCAACTTCCTGAAGTACGGGACCGACGAATCGTCCTTCGGCCGCAAGACACCGGGCGACATTCCCGTCGACGCACATCAGCTCATTGCCTTGTGCGCGCCGCGGCCGACGTTCATCAGCTACGGCGTGCCCGAGAAGGGGGACGCGAAGTGGCTCGATCAGCAGGGCAGCTTCATGGCCGCGATCGCCGCGCAGCCCGTGTTCCGGCTGCTCGGCGCGAAGGACCTCGGGCGATCGGACGACTACAAGACCGAGAAGATGCCCGCCGTGAACGTCAGCCTGCTCGACGGTCAGCTCGCGTGGCGCCAGCATGACGGCGGACACACCGACGGCCCCAACTGGCGGTATTTCATTCCGTGGGCCGACCGCCTGCTCCATCACACCGCCCCCGCGACCGTGCCGGCGCCACGCGCCGATCCGAACTCGGCGGCGGCGCACAAGGAGCTGCTGGAGAAGGCGGCCAAGGGAGGCATCGACGTCTACTTCGCCGGCGACTCGATCGCCCGGCGGTGGGGCGCACTCGACTATCCGGAGCTGCTCGCCAACTGGAAGGAGAACTTCTTCGGCTGGAACGCCGGCAACTTCGGCTGGGGCGCCGACAAGACGCAGCACGTCCTGTGGCGGCTGGAGAACGGCGAGATCGACGGCGTGAACCCGAAGGTGATCGTGCTGCTGGCCGGCACGAACAACGTCGGCAGCACGCCGGGCGATCCGGCGAAGGCCGACGACATCGCCGCCGGCCTGAAGCGCATCGTCGCGGTCCTGCGCGCGAAGGCGCCCAACGCCGTCATCGTCGTCACGGCCGTCCTGCCGCGCAACGACAACATGGCCGTGATGCCGGAGATCGCGCGCATCAACGCGAGCCTCGCGAAGCTCGCCGACGGCAAGTCGGTGCGCTACCTGAACGTCAACGGCAAGCTGGCGGACAAGAACGGGAAACTGTTCGAAGGGATGATGAACGCCGACGGGCTGCACCCGACGATCAAGGGCTATCAGGTGTGGGCCGACGCGCTGAAGCCGATCCTGCGCGAGGTGCTCGGCCCGCCCGCGGCAACGGACCACGCCCCGCCGCCAACCGGCGATCCGTCGGCCGCGAAGCGCAGCGGCGCACAATAGAGACGGAGAGGAGACGGGCCGACGGCAGCGCCCACAAAGCTCACCAAGGCCACGAAGAAGCACAAAGCCAGACTGGTTTCGTGATCTTCGTGAACTTCGTGATCTTAGTGGCCGCTGCCGTCGGCTCGTGTCGGCGTGGCAGCCGCCGCTATTTCCAGTTGCTGGCGTTCTGCCGGAACCGCGCCGGCAGTTCGGGTTTCTTCTCCTCGGCCTTCGCCGCGGCGGGCTCGCCTGACGCCGCCTCGATCTCCCGCTCGAGCTCTTCCTCGTTCGGCAGCCCCGCGAGCTGGTCGACGAACACCATCGACTGCTGCGAGGGGATCTCGAACTTCTTCCCGCACGACTTGCAGACGACCTCGTCGTCGAGCCTCAGCAGGTAGTCGCGAAGCTTGGCGAACTTCGTGCGGTCTTCATCGCGCGCGGCGGGCGGCAGGCGGTCTTTCTTGACCCGCCTCACCCAGCGGATGGTGTAGTCGTTGCTGCGGCGGCACTTCGGGCAGGTGAAGCGGCCGGGCCGTGTCTCGGGTTTCTCGTTGAAGAACGCACGTTCGTCGAGGGCCATACCCTGATGGTATCAGGCCCGGGCGGGGTCGTCGGTCGCGGCGGCGGCCAGGCGGCGGCGGATGTTCGTGCCGCGGTGCTGCTCGATGTAGTCCACGCCCTCGGCGGTGATGGTCAGCCGCGACTGGTCGTCGCGGGTGACGAACTTCTTCTGATTGAGGTACCAGAACGTGAACTCGAGATGCTCGCGCGGCTGGCCGGTGAGCTGCGACAGATCGTAGGGGGAGAACGCCGGGTTGCTGGGCTCGGCCCGGCGGCGCGCGTAGAGAATCTCGAGAATCGTCGCCCGCACGCCCTGCTCGAGATCGAAGTCGTCGTTGCTGTTGACGCTGGCGGCGAACCGCCAGCGCTCCTGCCGCAGCGCCTGGTGGTGCACGTCGTACTGCGCCCGCTTCTCCGGCACGCTCAGCACCGAATAGGCCTCGTGGAGGGCGCGGAACCGGTCGGCGTTGCCGGTCTCCTTGTTGTCCGGATGAAACCGCTGCGCCAGCATCCTGAACACGCGCTGGACGGTGTCGGCGTCCGCGTTCGGACTGATCTGCAGGACTTCGTAGTAATCCGGCTGCGCATCTGCCATGAGTGCCCGCGATCATGACGGAAGTGGGCCCCCGGCGCAACACGTGACCGATCCAGGCAACCCGGGGCGAACCCCAAGGGAAAGGGGCTGCGCAGGCGCGCCGCCCGCTCCTCCGGCCGCGGCGAGTGCGCCAATCGTACTGTCGGACAGGGGCCGACAGACAAAGCACGGGCGTTCGGCTAGGCTGCGGGCCTCGATGCCACCACTCAACGGAAGGACAACGACATGACACGCATCATGAGGCGGGCGATCTGCGCCGCGCTCGCCGTCACGGCCAGCGCCTGCGGCGGGACCGGAACCGGCACTCCCACGGCGAAGGACGCGGCCGCCCCGAGCGGCGCGCCCGCGGCGCAGCAGGTCGGAGACAGTCCGTTCGTACCGCCGCCGATCGTCGTCGCCTCGAGCCTGCCCGAGGTCACGCTCGATGGCAAGACCGGCTCCCTGCCCCTCAGTTCGGCGGCGTCGTACGCCTGGAGCGCGTTCATCGCGTTGAACTGGCCGGCGGCGGGCACGCGCGGCGCGCCGGACACCGGGAAGCCGTTCGGCCAGCCTGGAACGCCGACGTGGATCACGATGCGCTCGAAGGTGGAGCTCTTCCCCGGCAACGCCAGCGCCACCGTCGCGCCGCACGGCGTCCAGCTCGATGCCTCGGGCAAGCCGATCAACGGACCCGACTACGGCTACGGCGATGCGCCGCAGTACTACTACTCCACCGGGCTGCTGAAGCCGTGCACCGGCCAGGCGCCCGTCGCCACGCCGGCGTTCGTCGTCATGGACGAAACGACGCAGGTCGACAGCAACCAGACGTTCGCGGGCGCGGCGCCCGCCGTGGACCCCAACGGCTACAACTCGAAGCCGCAGCTCATTCGCTACGCGGTGAAGATGAACAAGGCGATCTACGCCAACGCGATGGCGGGCCAGTACTGGTACTCGGGCAGCGGATCGCCGCTCGCGACGGCGCGGGCCAACTACGTGACGGCGCTCAATTCCGGATCGGGACAGGATCCGGTGCCGCCGTTCGTGAACTACGCGCCGGTGCCGCCCAACATCGATCCGAACCTCGCCGGGATCGAGATCAAGGCGTCGTGGCGGCCGCTGTCGCAGACCGAAGCGCGGTCGGGCCGCTTCCTCACCTCGACCGTGCGCTACTACGAGCAGCCCGACGGATCCACGTCGTGCTATCGCGAGGCGACGTGGGGTCTCGTCGGCATGCACGTCATCAGCTTCTCGGTCTCCGCGCCGTGGGTGATCTGGTCCACGTTCGAGCAGGCCGACAACATCCTGGCGGCCGACGGCACGCGGATGGAGGACGTCGACGGCAACCCGCTCATCGGGAAGCTTGGCCCGGCGACGGATCCCGCGCTCACGTCCGATCCCAACGTCGCCAACCCGACCGTCACGGCCGGCGGCGCCTACTGCGCCACGCCGGGCGCGCGCCTGTACTTCCGCGAGAATCCCAAGTACGGGACGATGCCGTCGGGCGGCAACATCTGCGTGAACCACCGGTGGACGGCGCCGGAGCCGATGTTCGTCAGCGCCAACGTCCAGGCGCACCAGAAGATCGCCGACTACCTCTCGAAGAACGGCAACGGATCGTCGCCGCTCATGTTCTACAAGCTGGTCGGCGCGCAGGGCGTGCCGGTGGACTACGACGTGCGCAAGGCCGGAACGTTCAGCACCGAGACGTCCTACTACTCCGCCAACGCGACGATCGAGACCGACTACTCGCTCGGCAACTTCACCGGCCGGATCGTGAAAGGCGTGCCGTCCAATCTCGGCCCCGACGGGCAGCCGTTCTACAACACGCAGCTGCTGCCGTTCCAGGCGCGGCGCCTGGGATTCGGCAAGATGCGCATGGGCGGCTGCGCCGGCTGCCACGACAACGCGGCGAGGTTCGGCAACGGCTTCAGCTTCGCGCTCGGCAACAACGTCACGCAGCCGGAGAAGACCAACGCGCTCGGCACGCCGAACCTGCAGCGGAGCTACTTCCCGCCTGTGAAGTGATCCCCGCGAACGGCATGGCCTTACAATGGCGCCCGTGCCGGCGTTCGCGATCCGGTACGGTGATCGAGACGTCATCGATCAGGCCCTCGAGTTCTCGGGCGGCGCGAACGCGCCGCCGCTCGAGATCGTGCTCAGCGATCGCGGCGCCGTGGTGAGCGGCACGGTCACGGCCGACGCGGGGTCATCCGGCGGGCGCCCGACGGTCTACCTGGTGCGCATGGGCGCGAACGGCGTGAGCCTCGCCGCACAGGCGCGCGCGTCGGCCACGGGCGCCTTCACGCTTGGCCCCGTCCGCGGCGGCGACCACGTCGTCGTCGCCCTCGCCGCGTCGGCCCCTGCGGTCGCCGCGGACCAGCGCGATCGGCTCCGGCGCCTGGCGGAGCTCGGCGAGCGCGTGACGCTTTCCGCCGTCGACGAGCGCAGCGTCCCCGTGCGCGTCGTACAGGAACGCTGACGCGGCCGGCGACCGTTCGCGACGCCGCCGGAGCCGCCCGCGGCTTCGCGCTTGCCCGAGGCGTGATGCGCGCGAGAGCATCGCATCGCTGAGCGATTTCTGGATTGTGTAGTTTCCGCCTTCAGGCGGAATACGAAGCCCGGCGCCGAGAACGTTCCGCCTGAAGGCGGAAACTACAGGTATGGAGAAAGGCTCTGAGGAGGCGGTATGACCCCTGTGATGCTGTTCGTCGTCTCGACCATGCTCGCGCAGAGCGTCCCGGCCGATCGCGCCTCCGACGCGGCGCGCATCAAGGCGGAAATCGAACGGATTTGCCAGGCGTTCGTCGACAAGGATCGCGAGACGCTCGTCGCGACGCACGGCAGGAACTGGCGCGGCTTCGTGCCGATGGGCGACCACGTGATCCGCGGCATCGACGGCTACATGAACGAAGCGACGTTCCCGCCCGGCACACCGAAGAACGTCGGCATGTCGTCGTACAAACTGCGCGACTTCGACGTCGTCTTCTACGGCGACAGCGCGGTCGCCACGTTCGTGCTCGACACCGAGGTCGCCTACGGCGGCGCGAAGCGGCAGCAGACGCTCACCATCCTCGACGTGTTCCAGAAGGAGCCCGCGGGCTGGATCCAGGTGGCGTCGAACACGTCGTTGCCGGGCGACGAAGTCGAGCGGCGCTTCTCGCAGGCGCGGTCGCTCGATCAAGACGAGCGCAAGGCGCTGATGGATGCGCGCGAATCCGTGTGGCGGGCGTTCTTCGCCGGCGACGCGAAGGCGCTGACGGCGCTCCTGCCGCCGGATCTCATCACGCTCGAAGGCCCTGGATCGTTCGGCACGCTCGAGTCCAACCTCGCCGGCTCGCGCGGATTCGCCGCGTCGGGCGGCACGCTCACGCGCATCGCCTTCCCGCGGACCGAAGTGCAGGTGTACGGCGCGACGGCGATTCTCTACACGACGTACGAGCTCGATCTCCTCGCCGGCGGCAAGAAGACGACGCAGCGCGGCGCGGCGACGGAAGTCTTCGTGCAGCGCGACGGCAAGTGGATCAATACCGGCTGGCAGCTGGCGCAGGCGCCGGAAGACGGATCGCGACGCTGAGATCGTACGTAGCCCTGACCTTCAGGTCCGGCATCCTGATCAATCGAGATCGTCCGTGCCCGTTCGCGCGAGGTCGTCAGTGGCTCGTATGGTACGCGCGCGGAGCCGCGCGCCGACCGACAGGGGCGACCGGCGCTCGACGAACGGCGTCCGGCCGCGCGACAGGCCCAGCGCCGGATATGCGGCGACCGGTTGCGGTGCCGGACTCACGCGGCCGATCGAGTGCGAGCCCATGATCATCATTTCGAGACGCGCGACCTCGCCCAGAGTCGCCTCGGCCTGCGCGTTGAGCTCTTCGCTGGCGGCTGCGCTCTCTTCCGCCGTCGCCGCGGTGGACTGCGTGACGCGTTCCATCTGCGAGATCGCCTGCGCCACCTGATCGACGCCCGTGGACTGCTGGCGGCTCGCCTGGCTGACGTCGTTCACCAGCACCTTCACCTGCGTCACGCTCTGCGTGATCGCCTGAATCGACGCCACGACGACGTCCACCTTGCCATGGCCTTCCTGTGCGCTGCCGATCGACTCGTCGATCAGCGCGGCGGTGTCTCTCGCCGCCTGGGCGGCGCGCTGCGCGAGCGTCCGCACTTCGTCCGCCACGACCGCGAAGCCCAGGCCGGCCTCCCCTGCCCGCGCGGCCTCGACCGCCGCGTTGAGCGCGAGGATGTTCGTCTGGAACGCGATCTCGTCGATCGTCTTGATGATCTTGGCGACGCGGCCGCTCGCCTCCTGGATGCTCGTCATCGACTCGGTCATGTCGTGCAGCGCCGAGTTCGACCCTTCGACGACGGTGTCGACGTAGACCATGAGCTGCGCCGCCTGCAGCGAGCTCTCCGCGTTCTTTCGCGTCGTCGCGGCCATTTGCTCCATCGACGCCGAGGTCTCTTCCAGCGACGCGGCTTGTTCGGTGGCGCCCTGCGACAGCGACTGCCCCGACGCCGACACCTGCGCCGCCGCCACCGTCACCTGCTCGCTGCTCGACTTGAGCGTGTGCACCGTGGCGGTCAAGGTGACGATGATCCGGCGCACGATGACGCCGACCACGACCAGCGTCGCGAACACGGCCACGCCCATGCCGATCAGGACGGTCATGCCCAGCCGTTCGTCCGCTTTCGCCTCGTCGGCGGCGACCGTCAGCTGCTTCGCCTGCAGATCGGCGATCTTGTTCGCGGCGCTCTGGCAGCGCTCGACGAGCTTCTCGAGATTGACGACGCTGGCCGACGCTTCCTGGACCTTGAGCTCCCTGAGGAGCGGCGCCAGCTCGCCGGACTTCGCCCTGACGTCGCTCATGATCGTCTGGCACTCGGCGGCGAGCGTCCTGACTTCCGCCACGTCCGTCTCGGCGTCGAGCTCGGCCACGTGCCGCCGGAACTCCGCTTCGAGCTCGCCGACCGCCGCGAGGTCCCGGTCGATCGCGGCCCGGTCCTGCTGAACGGCGGCGACGATGCCGTCACGCAGCGCCGAGCCGACCCGCTCGGCGATGAACACCAGTTCTTCGGCGTCCTGCATCGCGGGCGCGGTTCTCGTGGCGAGCT
>Ga0075364_10002602_pt1 | contig 10124 bp, 5 predicted proteins | sample EndMetdeltDD1764_FD_71517 | JGI IMG/M metagenome (GOLD analysis project Ga0075364, IMG submission 71517) | Populus endosphere microbial communities from Tennessee, USA - Endosphere MetaG P. deltoides DD176-4 | ecosystem: Host-associated > Plants > Roots > Endosphere | place: USA: Tennessee...
GTCCTGCCCTCCAGGAATGATGCGTACTCCGAAGACTTGAATACCTGGACGAACCATTGTGTCGCTTCAGCGCGCAATTCCGACGAGCCGTGATGCTCAAGGATGGCCGCGGTGCAGCGCGTCGTCAGGTTTCGGCAGCCGGCCGCCGGATGCTGCCCAAGCGTCATAGGATCGGAAAGGCAGTCCCAGCCGTTCGTAGGACACCCGAAGATAGCCGTCGCGGCCGACAGTGACCGCATCGGGTCGTACGGCTCTGACTTCTTGCGCAATCACTCCGACGTAGGCCTTCTCGCTACCGTTGTAGGCGAAGCGGTAGTAACCGAGGCCGTTGTCCAGCCGGCCCAGCAGTACGACATCGTGTTTCAGCTCGATGTCCGAGCGGCGCCCACCGCCGCGACCTCCGCCGCCGCGGAAACCTCCTCCACCACCGCCGCGGAAACCTCCACCGCCACCACCGCGAAAAGCTGCCCTGCCGCCGCCGCGGAAGGCCGCCCCACCGCCACGGAAGCCGCCACCGCGAAAAGCAGCAGCACGATGTCCACCGCCATACCGCATGCCGGCCCGGGAGGCCGGCCGGCCCGCGCGCGCACTGCGCCCCGCCGTCGGGCGGTTCCGGCTGATAGCCTGCCTGTTGCCGGCCGTCCTTCCGGCGCCCGCCTGCCGGCCGCGATCGATGCCTTGACCCCGATTGCCTTGGGCACGATCGCCGACATTAGGCCGGTTCGCTCCCTGGCCCAGTCCCTGACGGCCGCCGCCAGGACGCTGGTTGGGACTACCGAATCTCTGCTGGAGATTCGCGTTGTTGTAGCGCGCCCCCTGGCGATGCGCCGGATTGTGCTGCCAATGCTCGACACGGGCGCCGCGGTTGATGTTGATGCCGCCGCCGCTCCAATTGATGCGGCTGCCACCCCAGTAACCTCCGCGGCCCCAATATCCGCCCGAGGCCCAGCGGCCGAGCCCATACGCCGCGCCAAAGGCGATGCCGGTCGCAATGACGCCGGCGGCGATATAGCCGGGATATCCCCAATAGTAGGGATAGGCCGGATAATCTGCATAAGGCCAGTCTCCGAACACGACAGGCGGGTCGTAGTAGGGGACGTAGATGCTGTCGGCGACCGCAGGCTCGATGTAGATCATTTGCCGGCTTTGCTCCTGCCGCACCGTCACGACCTGCTCCCTGGTCGTCTCGAGCTTCTTCCTGTCGTAAGCTCTCGCGCGCAGCCGCTGCACGGCATCCATCACGTCCTGCTCCTGCGCAAGAAACGCCTCGCCGAGCTTCTGCGTCCAATCGAGACGCTCGTTCATCATCTCCAGTACCGACGGCGTGGCCACCAGCGCTTTGACGCTCGCGTCCCAGGCCTGGTTCTCCGCCGCGGCTTTGAGCGCATCTCCCTTGAGGTTCTTGTTTTGGTTCACCCAGCGCTCAGCGCGCACTACTTCGAGCGGATAGGTCGAAGCCATCAGCACGTTCGCAAGCAGCGCATCCGGATATAATGCTATTGGCGCCACCAGCCCATCGAGTTCGGCCGGCTTCAGCGCCGGCTGCTCAGGAACCGGCGAGGCCGCGCTGGTTGGCGGTTGAACAGGCGAGCTGCTTGGCGTCTGGCTCGTGTCGGCACCCTGGCTTCGTGCGGGAATGCTGACGTGCAGCATTCCGAGCAAAGCACACATCCAGCAGATCGTTTTAAGGAACCGCATGTCGCCCGTCCTCCCGGTAGCAAGGCTAGGGACCGCAATTCAGGCGTGGCAGCAACGACGTCGATTGACATGGATCAAGACTCCGAGCGTCTCGGAGGGAACTCTCGCGCACGTTCTTCAGGATCACTTCATCTGGTCGTAGGCGTCGCCGAGGAAGTGATCGCAGCTCTCGATCCGGATGAGGCCAAGTATTGGATAGTCCAGCTCAGTGACGGCGCTTCGCGGCCATCGAGGCGTGGAAAGCCACGCCCGTTGGTGATTGAAGGAAACAGTCATGCAAGAAGGCAAACGCGCGCTGGTGTAACAGAAGACCCTTGAGATAAGTCAAGGGTCGCGCTAGGCGCGCCCTTAGCGTCCTTCGAGCCGGATCGTGCTCCCAGACTGCAAACCTCATGGAGGAAAGGTCATGGCGATTCGAGAAATTCTGCTACCGCTTGTCAGTTATCCGCTGGCAGTCGAAGACGCTGCGATAAAGAAATCCGTGTCGGTCGCCGCGCATCTGGAAGCACAAATTACGGCCGTTTCGTTTGATGTGGATGTTCGTTCGCGGGACAGACCGCTCTTCCCAACGAACGGTCTAACCCTCGAGACGCCTGAGCAAAAGCAGAGCCTTTTGAGTGCTGACCATATGATGGCGGTTTTTGATACTGCAGCGCGTGCTTGTGGCGTCGGATTTCACAAAACAATCACGCGTTGTGTTCGAGAGGAATTTCCTTCCTATTTGGCATATTGCGCGCGCACGTTCGACATATCCTTGGTCCCCGTCAGACCATTCGACGCTCTGCACGAAAAAGTGCTCGAAGAACTCATCTTCCAGTCGGGACGACCGCTCCTGATTTTTTCAGCAGAAATGGCCGATCGATTACCCAATTCGTTCGATCATGCGGCGATTGCCTGGGATCACAGCCAGCAAGCCACCAGAGCAGTCGCGGATGCAATGTGGTTGTTGCAGAGCGTCAAAACAGTCCGGGTCTTCACGGCGACCGATAGCGAAACACCGGCGGAGCGGGAATCCGGAGAAGCCCTCATCAGGCATCTGGCCGCGCACGGCATCAAAGCCCAGTTTGAAATTATTCCCAAGGGGGGAGCCTCGACTGGGAAGATATTCGAAGCTTATGTCAAACATCACGGGATCGATCTTTTGGTGATGGGAGCCTATAGACATTCCCGGCTAAGAGAGTTCTTCCTGCCTGGAGCTACCTATACGGTTGTTGGACAACCGCCATGCTGGGTATTGATGACTCACTAGATAAAACGAAAGTCGGCAAGCTTCGATCGGACCGAGCGCCCTGGCCAAAATATGAAGGCACGGCCGGTCTTCAACGTCTTCCGGAGAGACAACACCCGACATTCGCATAGTTACTTCGTTCGAGCCTTGGTCACTCCGCGCTTCCGTCGCCCGTAACGACGCACGCGGTTGACCTTTGACTCGCGCACATCTTCCCGAGCGGGTTCTTGATATCCCAGGGTCTTTTCAACGCGTCTCAAGTCTTGACCCAGCCGGGCTAAAACAAGTTTGCGCGCTTTGCCGCGAGGCATTTCGGAGCCAAACAATCTGAAGATGAGTGGGTAGGCGGCCTCGCGAACTCTCCTGATCGCCGCATCGGCAGCCTCAGTTTCCAGGCGAGCCAAGCCTCCCCGATCTACAAACGCCTTTGGATCCTCGCCTACGGGAGCGCAACCGAGCTCGACAATTCGGTCGCTGGCCAAGCTCAAAACTATTGAAAAAGCCGATGAGAAGGAGGCCCAGCGAGGGGCGTCGTCGCTCATATGTCGCCTCCCAGAAGCGGAACTGTATTTGCGCGTCATGCTCTGCAAGGGTCCGCACGGGCTTGAATAGAGTAGACGAGCACCATCGATATGCACGCGATCCTAAAAGTTCTAGGAGTGATCCGGAGCGAGGCCTAATGCCGTCAGGATGGCACTCCGTAGCGTGCTCAGGCCAGCAGCCACGTCGGCTCCGAGATGCACGCGCAGCGCCCGGCGATCGCGGTCCATCAGAACGTCGAAATCTCCTCGGGCCTGAGCCGCTTTGATCACACCGAAAGTGTATTGCCGTCCCGGCACGGGCAAATCAACGGCGTCATCGCACGTGACCTGAAGGAAAACCCCCGTGTTCGGACCACCCTTGTAGGCCTGCCCGGTTGAATGGAGGAAACGCGGTCCGAATTCGAGACATGTCGCGACCCGCCTGACATCGCGGACGGCCTGACGGATCTCCTGCAATACCCGCTCGTGCGCGTCGTTCATCTCGATATACGCTAGAAGCGCAAAATAATCCCCCTCGCTGAGCCGGTTGAGATGCGCCTCGAGATACTGCGCCAAAGAGGACGTGCCGTTCGTCATTTTCGCCAGTGCGGCAGAATTCCTCTCATCCGTGAACAGCGCGATCCCATCGGCTGTAAAGATTGGCGTCTCCGAGGGCAGCGCCCCGGCTCTCTCATACTCGTCCGTCAGCTTTCGTGATGCGATCTTGCTAGCCTCCACGTCTGGCTGATCGAATGGATGGATGCCGAGAATCGAGCCAGCGACCGCTGTGGCGAACTCCCAGCGGAAAAACTCTTCCCCGAGATCATGCGGGTCGCCGTCCATCACAATGCGAATCACCGGGTGAAGGGCCTGTTCCAGCGCGTCCACGGCCGCGTCCTGCGCCGGGTCGGCCGCAGTCGACAGTCTCAGATAGACAAACAGGCGGTCGCAGCCATAGACATCGGGTTTGCCAAGTGGCTCGCGATCGATGGGAATCAATCCTTTGCCTTCCTTGCCTGTGGACTCCGCCACCAGCTGCTCTAACCAAGCGCCGAGATTCAAAATCGGCGGTGACGCCACGATCGTGATTTTGTCGCGGTCAAATTCCCGCGCCGCCACACCCAGGATCGTGCCGAGCACGACGCCTGGATTTTCTGCAACGGGAACGGACGGCATGCAGGCACACACCATCTCCTCGGTCCGGTCCAGGAACTTCGCCACATCCACGCCCATGATGGCCGCCGGGACCAGGCCGAAATCGGAGAGAACCGAGTAACGCCCCCCGATGTTGGGCCAGCCGAGAAAGACGCGCCGAAAATGGTCACGTTCGGCAATCTGCTGCATTTTCGATCCCGGATCCGTGATGGCGATAAAGCGACGGCCGGCTTCGTTCGGGCCGACGAGTCGTTCGATACGGTCGAAGAAATACTGCTTAAAAACATTAGGCTCGAGCGTCGAACCAGACTTGCTTGAAACGATGAAGAGCGTGTTCTTCAGATCAACCTTGTTCTCGAAAGCCTTCACCTGAGCCGGATCGGTCGAATCAAGCACGTGAAGTTCTGGGAACCCGCTGATCGGGCCAAAGGTCGTCTTGATTACTTCCGGACCGAGGCTCGACCCTCCCATCCCCAGTAATAGGACATGGGAAAAGCCTGCAATCTTGGCGGCTTCTCTAATAGCAGTCAGGCGCTCGATGTGGGCCAGTTGGTCGTTCGTAATGCCGAGCCATCCGAGCCACTGCGCTTCGTCCCTGCCGCTCCAAAGCGACGCATCTCCAGCCCAAAGCTTTCTCACCTTGTCCTCAGCGCCCCACTCCGCCAGTACCGCTTTCATTGCAGCGGCGAGCGGCTCGGGCAGCGTGTACGTCAAGCGATTGAGGCTTGCCGCCGCTGCCTGCCTGGCCTGCTTCTCCACCGCGTTCAGCAGCTTCCCAAAGGCGTCGGAGAAGAGTTGCACGCCGTCAGCGAGGAGCTTGTCGGTGACTTCCTTCATGGAAATCCCGACTTCGGCGAGCGTAGCCATTGTGTCAACGGCGGACTCCACTTCCTCCGTAAGGCTTGCGCGCGGCCGTCCGTGGTCGCGAAATGCATCGAAGGTCGCAGGAGGCATCGTGTTGACGGTATCGGGCCCAATCAGCTCCTCGACATAGAGCACATCGCGGTAGTTGGGGTCCTTGGTCCCCGTGCTGGCCCAGAGCAGCCGCTGTGTTTGGGCGCCCTGACTAGCCAGGGCCTGCCAACGTCGCCCGCTGAAGAGCTCCTGATACCGCTGGTAGGTCAGCTTGGCGTTGGCGATCGCGACCTTGCCGATCAAGCCGCGCAGCACGCTTGCCTGGTTTGCATTTGTCTCCACCTGCAAACGTGCCGCGATGAGCGCATCAATCGCGGTATCAATCCGGCTGATGAAGAAACTGGCGACGCTGGCAACCTGCTTCAGGTCGCCGCCCCGGCCTGCGTATGTCTCGAGGCCCGCAATGTAAGCTTCTGCCACCCGCTCGTACGAGTCCTGTGCAAACAGCAGTGTTACGTTGACGTTGATCCCCTCGCCGATGAGCTCGCAAATAGCGGGAATGCCTTGAGACGTCGCGGGGACTTTTATCATCAGATTGTCGCGGTCTACGGCCCTCCACAATCGCCGGGCTTCGTCAAGCGTGCCCGCAGTTTCGTTCGCGAGAAGCGGCGAGACCTCCAGACTAACGTACCCGTCACGCCTCGACGTATCGTCGTATACGGCGCGGAGGGCATCGGCGGCGTCGCGAATATCCTGAACCGCTAGTCGCTCGTAAATTGACTTTGCATCCAACGCCACGACGTCGGGCTGCTCGAGAACGGCGCGGTAGTCGGAGCTTCCGGCGATGGCCTTCTCGAAGATTGCCGGATTCGAAGTCACCCCCTGCAAGCCGTCCTCGTCGATCAAGCGGCTCAATTCACCGCCGGTGATCAAGCTGCGGCGGATATAATCCAGCCACACCGATTGGCCGAAGACCTGGAGCGCGCGCAGCGGGTTTTCCAGCGCGACCATCTTGGCAAGACGGCGCCGATGCCGCGCCTCGCCGGTGAAGCGAGCGTTCAGGAACGCGCCAATCAGCTCGTGGGCGAGTTCGACACCGACGATACGACCGCCGAGCACCAGCACGTTCATATCATCGTGCTCAACGCCCTGGTGCGCCGACTAGGTGTCATGGCACAATCCGGCGCGGACCCCGGGAATTCTGTTGGCGGCCATCGACGCGCCAACCCCGCTCCCACAGAGCAGAATGCCGCGCTCGGCCCGGTGCTCGCGCAAGGCTCGGCCCATGGCCCCCGCATAGTCGGAATAGTCCACCGCATCTGTGCTGTGGGTGCCCAGGTCGAGAACCTCGCTGTGCTCCGCGGTCAAGAAGGCTTTCACGGCCTCCTTAAGTGGAAAGCCGGCATGATCCGAACCTATCGCGATGCGCATCGCTTGCCTCGCTTTCGCGATTGCAGTTTCGCCCGCGGCGGTGGCCGGCTGCGCCATCGTCGCAACTGCACATGTTGGTTAAGGATTCGCATCGCCGACTTTGATCTAGATCAACAGTCCGTAGCGATCGTTCTCCGCGCACCCCCCACCCTAAATTCGGGTCAAAGTATGAGCGAGGACGCAACGAAGGGGCGCCGGGACCGCATGCGCCGTCCGACCGGTTGGGCGCCGTCCGCGAGGTCAGGCTTGCGCGCATGGTATTCCCATCGGAGGGGTACCGGCGTTGATCGCAGTTCCTGCGGGGGCCTAGTGGCCAGCGGATGGTCATTGAAATCATTCCACTTCTGGAACACTTCTTTCGAGCGCCAGCGCGAGAAGGACCATGGACCGCGGCTGCGCCAGATACGTCGCCTGCCTTACGGCTGGTGCGCTCTCCCAGGGGGAGATGTCATCGGGTGAATCGAGCGAGGTGTCGATACAGCGTCGCCACCCCTGCTGATGCTCGGCGGGCACCGACGGTAACTCGAACGGCAGCGGTTCCCAATAGGCGTTGAGCATCCCGTGGAGCAGAAAGCGGGCGCCCAAGCTTCGCAGCGTGAAAGCAAGACAATGCGAGTTGTCGCTCCAGTCCGGGCGTTTGAGCGCCACTCCATGCCACTCGATGCGCGCCCGGCGAAGAAGTTGATTGAGGCTGAGCGCAGTCCCTTCCACCACTACGTCACGGCGTTGGCGAAATCTGTTGAGCGCTTTGACGAAACGGTAGATGTCGCCATGCCGCTCCAGCAGACTCCAGTCGAACCAGCTGATATCAGAGTCTTGGCAATAGGCGTTGTTGTTGCCACTCTGGGTTCGGCGCACCTCGTCGCCCATGAGCAGCATCGGCGTCCCCGCCGCCAACAGCTCCAGTACGAAGAAATTCTTGACCTGGCGATTGCGCACCGCCTCGACCATCGGATCGTTGGCCGGTCCCTCTGCGCCGCAGTTCCAGCTCAAATTGTTGTCGGAACCATCGCGGTTGTTCTCGCCATTGGCCTCGTTGTGCTTGTGGTTGTACGAGACCAGGTCGTTGAGGGTAAAGCCGTCATGGCAGGTCACGAAATTGATGCTTTGCTCGGCTTCGCGCTCCTCGTGGCTGTAGATGTCGGGGCTGCCCAGGATCCGTGTGGCCACGCCCGACACTGAGCCGTTGTCGCCCCTCAGGAAACTCCGCACGTCGTCGCGGAACCGGCCGTTCCACTCCTGCCATCTGTCCCCGATGAAGCTTCCCACCTGATAGAGCCCTGCGGCATCCCACGCCTCTGCAATCAGCTTAGTGCCGGCCAGTAACGGGTCCGATTCGATGTCCCAGAGAATGGGCGGGTTCGGTAGCGGGCGGCCCTCCTCGTCGCGCGACAGGATCGACGCGAGATCGAAACGGAATCCGTCTACATGCATCTGAGACACCCAGTAACGCAGGCTGTCCTGGATCAGGCGGCGCACGATCGGCTGGTTGGCATTGAGCGTGTTGCCACAGCCGGTGTAGTCGGCGTAACGGGACTTGTCCCTGTCGAAGATGTAATAAGCGTCGTTCGCCAGACCGCGATAGGACAACGTCGGCCCAGTCCGCCCGCCTTCTGCTGTGTGATTGAATACAACATCCAGAATCACCTCGAGGCCCGCGCGGTGGAGCGCCTTGACCATGTCCCGAAATTCGTCGAGGACTGCGAGCGAGCCCTTCTGTGAGCTGTATGCCCGATGCGGCGCGAAGAACGAGACGGGCGCATAGCCCCAGTAGTTCGTCTTGCCTGGCGGGCAGTCCTGCGCGTCGAATTGGAATACTGGCAGCAGCTCCACTGCTGTGACGCCCAGATCTTTGAGGTACGGGATCTTTTCGATCAGTCCAGCGTATGTACCGCGTTTCTCGACCGCGACGCCCGAGCTGGGATGGCGAGTAAAGCCGCGCACATGCAGCTCGTAAATCACAGTCTCCGCAAAAGCCCGCTTGAGCGGCACATCGTCCTGCCAATCGTATCGATCGGGATCGGCTACGACACTCTTCATCGCCACAGCGACATTGTCGCCCGGCCGCGCCGCAGCCCGGCGGTCGTATGTCTCGGGGAGGACTACGGCAAGCCCGTAAGGGTCCAGGAGCACCTTCTCGGCGTCAAACCAAGATCCGCGGTCCGGGTCGAAGGCCCCGTGCGCCCGATAGGCGTACACCTGGCCCGGCTGAAGGTCCGGCACAAAGACATGCCAGTAGTGATGCGTACGATGTTTATTCGCGTCGAGAGGGACGATCCTTGCCGGCAGCGAGGCGTTCTCGTCATCGAACAGAAGTAGCTCAAGCAAGACCGCATGCTTCGAGAACACGCTGAAATTGACGCCGCCCGGGAGGACCGTCGCGCCGAGAGGAGCGCTCGCACCCGATGTGACATCACGGGTGGCCATCGTCCGCATCATGCTCATCTTTCGTCAGGAACGATCGGCCTAACGTTCCAGATGTCGCGGCAGTACTCCCGGATCGAGCGGTCGGATGAAAAACGACCGACTCGCGCGCTGTTGAGAATGGACATGCGTGTCCAGGCGTTCTGATCGGAGTACGCTCGACTGACGCCCTGTTGGCATTCCACGTAGGCCTGATAGTCTGCCAGAAGCATGTAGTCGTCGCGGGTGATCAGCGATTCGACGAGGGGTTGGAAGAGTCCGCGATCGCCGTTCGAGAAGAACCCGGAACCGATGAGATCGATCGCCTCGCGCAGCTCCGAGTTTGAGTCATAGATGCTGCGCGGCGTGTAGCCCTCAGCCTTCGATCGCTCGACCTCCGCAGCCGTCAGGCCGAACAAGAAAAAATTTTCGTGACCTACCGCGTCGCGGATCTCGACGTTGGCGCCGTCCAAGGTGCCAATTGTCAATGCCCCGTTCATGGCGAATTTCATGTTGCCCGTGCCCGACGCCTCCTTGCCTGCCGTGGAGATCTGTTCCGACAGATCCGCGGCGGGATACACGCGGTGACTGGTTTTGACGTTAAAGTCCGGCAGGAACACCACCTTGAGAACCTGAGAGACGACCGGGTCCTGATTGATGGCTCCGGCGACGGAATTAATCAGCTTGATGATGAGCTTGGCCATGCGGTATCCGGGAGCGGCCTTGCCGCCGAAAATGATCGTTCGGGGTATTTCCGCCGCGCCGGAGGCACGTCTAAGCCTGTTAAAAAGAGTGACCAGGTACAAAACGTTCAGGTGCTGGCGCTTGTACTC
>Ga0075364_10002603_pt1 | contig 10121 bp, 10 predicted proteins | sample EndMetdeltDD1764_FD_71517 | JGI IMG/M metagenome (GOLD analysis project Ga0075364, IMG submission 71517) | Populus endosphere microbial communities from Tennessee, USA - Endosphere MetaG P. deltoides DD176-4 | ecosystem: Host-associated > Plants > Roots > Endosphere | place: USA: Tennessee...
CAGAACGCCGTCGAGTGCGCCGCATTCTCCGCGGCCGGCGAGGTCGTCGCCCGCCACGAGCTGCCGCCCGACGTCGCCGCGGCGAGGCCGCACGAGGCGTCGCTGGATCCTCAGTACAACCAGGACCCCGCTCCGCAGCCGCCCGCTGCCCCGTGCACTTCGGATCGACAGGACGATGTCGCGCAGATCGCGCTCGCGCTGGTGCGCGCGTCGGGCAACCAGCGGCACGCCGCCGCCGCGCTCGGCATCAGCCGGACGACGCTGTGGCGCCGCCTGCGGCAGATCAACGGCGACTGATCTCACGCACGCTCGAGGCTGCGGCCGTCGACGGTCACCCGCCACTGTCCCTGGACCGCGGCGACCAACAGCCTGACGCGATCGTCCGGCGTCACCGAGCGCTCCAGGACGCCGACGAAGTCCTTGAGCGGACCCTCGACGATGCGGACGGCGTCGCCGGGCTGCAGCGCGGACCGCAGCGGCACGCAGCCGTCGGCGCCGACGCGCTGCTGAATCGCGCTGATGATCGAGTCGTCCACCGACGTGGGAGCGCTGCCGGTGCCGAGAATCCGCGTGACGCCGCGCGCGAAGCGGATGCGATGCGTCATGCCGGGACCGTCGCAGCGCGCGAACAGGTATCGCGGAAAGAGGGGCTCGGTCTTCGCCGGCGCGTCGCGCGTGGAACGCACGGCGCCCGCGGCGCGGGTGAGCGGCAGGAACGTCCGGACCCCGGAGGTCTCCAGGTTCGCTTGCGCCCGCGTTTCCTGCCGCGGCTTGCACTGGATCGCCCACCATACGCTGGTTGCCTGGTCGCTCATCGCACGGCCTTCCTCTGTTGTTGCTGCCGGCAGACAACAGCAAGGGCCATTCCGTGAACGAGGGAGCCGTCGTGGGGAAATCCCCTGTGAATTCGTCTGGCGGGACGATCCGTGCAAGTGCGCCTGCAACCCTGTTGCAGGAACGTTCAGTCGAGGCTGATCGAGGTCGCCGCGAGGATGTGCTGCGGCACAATCTTGTGCATCAGGCGGCTGAGGATGCCCTGGCGGGGGGCGATCGCCTGCTCCGACGACATGTTCAGCGCGTACGCGTTGATGACCATCTCCATGCTGTCCTTCTTTCGGGGTGACGGGTTGACGGACGGGTTGACGCGACGGGACGACGCGGTCGGGAAGCGGCTGCCGGCAGACGCCGCCTCCCGGTGGACGAACGAGAGCTAGTCGACCTCGACGCTCGTGATCGCGAGGATGTGCTGCGGCACGACCTTGCGCATCAGGCGGCTGAGCATGCCCTGGCGCGGGGCGATCGCCTGCTCCGACGACATGTTCAGGGCGTACGCGTTGATGACCATTTCCATGACTGTCTCCTTGTTCCTGAGCCGAAAGTGGACTCGCCCGGCAGCTTAGACGTCCGGAGGCGGCGGCTGCTCGGCGTATCTGCTGAAAGATTCGGCGTTTATGCGGAATTTCCGGTAGTCGCGCGGCGTCATGTTGGTCAGCCGCTTGAAGTCCCGCTCGAAGGTCGTCAGATCCTGGTAGCCGACGCCGAGGCACACTTCGGTGATGCTGACGTACGGATCCACCATCAGCTCCTGGGACTTACGGATGCGCAGGCGCTTCAAGTACGGCTTGAACGTCTCGCCGACGTGCTTCTTGAACAGGTAGACGAAGTGCTGCGTGCTGAGCCCCGAGGCGCGCGACAGGTCCTCGAGCCGAATCTTCGACTGGAAATGACGCTCGATGTACACGATGGCGCGTCCGATGCGGGGATCCATGGCGCGGCCGCCCTTTCTCAGGAAACGACGGTGTGGAGGAACGCGATCTTCTCGTCGAGGAGCGGAAGGGCGCGCGGCGAGAGGCCGACGAACGACTTCCGGAAGCGGGGCGACTCCATCACGTCGAGCAGGTAGCTCTGGACGTAGAAGCGGCGCTGGTGGTCGAGCAGCTCGCGGCGCATGTCCATCACCGGCTCGCGCGTGGCGCCGGCGGCCAGGGCGCGGAGGTCGAAGTGGCCGACCTGCTTCAGGGCGCCGTAGAGAAAGTCGACGAGCGTGAAGTAGTCGCGGATCGCCTTGAGGATCTTCGCCTCGTCGTAGGGGCGCAGCAGGTCCTCGAGCAGGAGCTCGTCGAGCGTGACGTGGCCCGCTTCCTCGATCCAGTGGTACTTCAGCAGCTGCGAGAAGAAGGGATCCAGCTTCTCCGGACAGTTCTGCACGGAGTTGAGGTAGTTGATGTAGGTCATCACCTCGCCGTGCAGGATGAAGAGCAGCACCCCCAGCGGATCGAACCGCAGCACGAAGCGGGAGAACGCGGGGCTCCGCTCGATGGTGCGGCAGGCCAGCCCCGAGTCGCGATCGAACTTCTGGCGGAACGACTGGAAGAGCAGCGTGTGCTTCATCTCCTCGCTGATGAAGTTGGTCAGCGCCTGCTGCGTCTCGTGGGACGCGGTGTAGCGCTGCCGGCCCACGAAGTTCCAGAGGAAGTCGACGATCGCATCCTCGATGAAGATGATGATGCTCAGGTACTCGTTGCCCCGCACCTGGCTCAATCGGAGCCTCAGCTCGGGATCGAGGCGCGCCGTGACGTCGGGCGGCGTGACGGCGTCGGGCATGAACGGGAGCCCGAAGTCGAACGCCATCTCCTGGCTCTCCAGCTCCTCCAGGCTCCACCCGCTCCGGATCGACTTGTAGTACAGGCGGAGGTACTCCTGGTCGCGGCCGAGGCCCGGGTTCACCGTCAGCGGGCGGAAGCGCAGGGACGAGGGGGCCGCCGGCATCACCCTACCGGCTCTGGCTGCGCAGCCGGGCGAGCTGATCGGCGGCGGCGCGATACGTGGGATCGATCTTCAGCGCGGCTTCGAGCTCCGGCACCGCCTTGGACGCGTCTCCCCGGCCGGCGTAGTACTCGCCGAGCATGAAGTGCGACTTGGCGGCCGCGGGCTTCTTCTCGGCGACGTAGCGGAAGTACTTCTCGGCGTGCGTGAAGTCCTGCGCTTCCACGGCGGTCCGCGCCGCCTTGATGAACAGCGTGTTGTCGTAGACGCCGAGGCCGATCGCCTTGTCGAAGTCCACGAACGCGTCGGCCGGCTTCCCGAACACGATGTTGGCGTAGCCGCGCAGCATGTAGCACTCGGTGATGCCCATGCCGATCCCTTCGTTGGCGAGCGCCAGCGCGCCGTTCTTGTCGCCGCCGGAGATCGCCGGCGCCTGCAGCTTGGCGATCGCGATGTGGCGGCGATAGGCGTAGCCGCGCGGGTTGATCTCGAACGCCTTCTGGAACACGTCGTTCGCGGAGCTCGCCAGCCGCCACTGGCTGATCGGGTTCGACGTCAGCTTCACCTTGCTGAGGATGATCTGGCCGCTCTGGTAGTAGTGCAGGTCCTGGTTCGGCTCGAGCCGGATCGCCGGCTCGATGGCGGCGGCGGCGCCGTCGAGATCCCCCTGCTGGCGCAGGAGCTGTGCCTTGAAGTTGCCGGCGCCGGCCGCGGCGGATCCCCCGCGGATCAGTCCGTCCGCGCACCGCAGCGCCGCCTGGCGATCGGTCGCGGCCTGGCCGGTGCACTCCTTCAGCGCGGGCCACGTGCGCTCGTACTGGTCCGCCGGGATGCCTTCGAGCGGCTCGTCTTTCTGCTGCGCGTAGGCCGGCCCGCTCGAGAGCAGCGCGAGCGCGCAAATGGCGAAGAATCGATGCATGACGCCTCCTTGAGTGGAAACCGGGTCAGCGCGGCTGGCTCGTGAGATAGGTGGACTCTCTCGGCAGCGGCGACCCGTGGATGTGGACGATGACCCAGCGGCCGTTGACGCGCCGGAAGACGTTCGTCGTGCGCGCGACGAACTTCTGCGGCAGGCCGCCGACCGAGAGATAGATGTTGGTGTAGTTGTAGTTGACGGCGAGATCGCCGTAGACCTCGTAGACGTCTTCATGCGTCGTCATGCGGAAGACCGCACTCGGCGGGAGGGTGTCGAAGAACACGTTGATCAGCAGGCGCGCGCTGGCGCGCCCTTGAATCAGCATCGGCTCGAACGGATTCGGGAGGAACAGCGCGAGGTCGTCGGACTCGGCCAGCGTCTTCATCAGGGCGTCGATGTCGCGGTTCTCGTAGGCGGCCGTGAAGGCGCGCATCACGCTCTTGAGCGCCTCGACATCAGTCGCGGACTTTTCCTCGGGCGGCGCCGCGGTCGCCGTTCCCGCGCTCACCAGCGCGGCCAGCAGGACCGCCACCACGGCCTTCAGCACCATCGCCATGCGCTCCCCCAGCGATCCAAACGTGGTCAGCAGATAGGCGTGGCCCGAGATCCGCCGCGCGCCGTTGACGAGGTCGAGATCCGGATGGTCCGCGTCGCCCCGGCCGACGAGCGTGCCGTGCCGCATCGCGAGCACGGCGGACGCCGCTTCGAACGCGCCGATCGCGCCATGCGCGTCGCCGAGCTGCCCGCAGGCCGTGGCCACCGGCACGCCGCGGCGTCCGAACACGCGGCCGATCGCTTCGGCCTCGGCGGCGTCGGTGGCGGGATCCCCCTGCGCGCCGCTGATGAGTCCGTCGATCGCGTCGGGCTCGAGCCCGCTCGCGCGCAGCGCCTGCTGGATCACGGCGACCATCGGCTCGACGCGCGGTCCCGTCGCCAGCGCGTCGGGATCGAAGCCTGCGGCGGCGCCGGCGATCTCCGCCAGCGGACGCGCGCCTCGCGCACGCGCATCCTCCTCGCGCTCGAGAATCAGGCACGCGCTGCCCTCGCCGGGGACCACGCCGCAGCCGGCAAACGGGCCCGGCCAGCGCCCGTTGGACGGGCCGTCGTCGCGATACAGCCGCCCGCTGCAGGCCGCGGCCGCATACGTCGCCGCGCAGAGCTCCTCGACGCCGCCGGCGATGACGATCGACGCCTCGCGGCTGCGCAGGATGTGCGCGCCGACCGACAGCGCCTCGAGACCGGCCGCGTGGCCGCTCGACATCGTCGACGTCTGATTGTGGAAGCCCTCGAAGACCGAGATCTGGCAGGCCGGCGCCGATACCCCGGTGTTGGGGAACATGAGCGGATCGACGAAGCCGCGGCCGGCGTCGCGATCGAATTCCAGCATCTGGCTCGTGCACGAGCCGTTGGTGCCGAAGACGACCGCCGTCGAGGCGGGATCGGGAGGCGACGCCTTGAATCCGGCCGCGTCGAGGGCGGTGCGCGCCGCGGTCCGCGCGAAGACGATCGCGCGGTTCAGATTGCGCAGCCCCTTCTTCGGCAGATACGCCGTGGGATCGAACGCGGGCACCTCGCCGGCGAGCCGGCACGGCAGCCCGTCGGTCGGGAAACGCGTCGCCGGCAGGACGCCGGAATCGCCGGCGGCGGCACGCGCCCAGAATTCGTCGCCGCCGATGCCGATCGGCGACACCACCCCCAGCCCGGTGACAACGATGCGGTCGTCGGTCATGGCATCCATACCTTCAGTTCCCGTGGTAGTGGCGGAGCAGCAGCGTGGCGCAGTTGCCGCCGAAGGCGAACGAGTTGTTCATGGCGACGCGCACGCGCACCTCGCGCGGCTGGTTGGGGACGACGTCGAGGGGACACTCGGGATCGGGCGTCTCGAAGTTGATCGTCGGCGGCACCACGCCGGTCTCGATGGCGCGGGCGCAGACGATCGTCTCGAGCGCGCTCGCCGCGCCCATCGTGTGGCCGAGCATCGACTTGATCGAGCTGACGGGAACCGTGGTCGCGCGCGATCCCAACAGCGTCGTGATGATGTGCGTCTCGATCCGATCGTTGGCCGGCGTGCCCGTCCCGTGGGCCGACACGTAGTCGACGTCCTGGGGGTCGATGCGCGCCCGCTGCATCGCGCGGCGGCCGGCGAGAATCCCGCCGCGCCCTTCCGGATGCGGACCGGTCATGTGATAACCGTCGGCGGCGATGCCGTAGCCGGCGAGCTCGGCGTAGATGCGCGCGCCGCGCCGCCGCGCCTGGCTCTCGCGCTCGAGCACCACGATGCCGGCCCCTTCGCTGATGAGAATGCCCTTGCGGTGGCGATCGAACGGACGACAGACGTCCGGCGAGATCGCCATCATCGCGTTGAAGCCGTGGTAGGCGATCCGCGACCAGGGGTCGACGCCGCCCGCCAGCATGTAGTCGCACTGCCCGCTCGCGAGCGCCTCGCAGGCGTAGCCGATCGCATAGTTGCCGGCCGCGCACGCCGTCGGGACGACGCTGGCCGGCCCCGTCAGGCCGAGATGGACGGCCACCATCGACGACATCATGTTGACGGTGTGGTAGCGCATGCGCGGCGCGTAGCCGGCGACCGTGCCGCCAGCCTCGAGGTGATCGCGTAGCCCTTCGGCGATCGGACTCTCGCCCATCGTCGTGCCGATGTAGATCCCGGTGGTGGCGTCGCGCAGGTCGCGCGGCGACAGTCCGGCGTCCGTCATGGCCAGCCGCGCGGCGGCGAGCGACAGCTGGGCGCCGCGTCCCATGTCCCTGGCGCGCTCGTCGGCGTCGAAGTCCTCGATCCGGAAGTCCTTGATCTCGCCGCCGAACTTGTTGGGCAGCCCGCTCGTGTCGATCGTCTCGATGCGCGAGATGCCCGACTTGCCCGCGACGACGTTCGGCCAGAACGTGTCGACGCCGATGCCGTTGGGAGCGATCGGTCCGCAGCCGGTGATGACGATGGGTTCGCGCACGGCCGTCTCCTTCACGCGGTGGCCCGCACCTGCCTGCGAGCGGGAAACGAGTTCAGATACGTCCACTGGTCCGGGCCGTCCGCCAGCCAGCCCTCGAGCTGACCGTAGACCCCGGCGGTGATGTTCCCGTCGGCCAGCGGGCGCAGCGACGGATCGCGCGCGACGTCCAGTCCGATGGGGGCGCCGCAGGCCAGCCGGACTCTCGGTCCGTCGCCGACGTGCCGCAGCACGGCAGGCACGATCGGCGCGCGGGTCTGCCGGTGCAGCCACCCGACGATCGCCTCGGCGGAGAACGGATGTCCGAAGAGCGTCGCATCCTCTTTCGCCAGCGCGGGCCGTCCCCACGTCTGGTGGACGAACTTCTGCACCTCCGTGCCGCCGAGGCCGTGGGTGTCGCAGAAGAGCAGCACGACGTCGCCGTCGCCCAGCGCGCGGGCCAGGTCGAGGAAGGTCCGCGGCGACGGGCCGTGGAACGTCAGCTTTGCTGTGTCGCATCCCGGCACGCGCTCGCGCTCCCAGTTCCGCTCGCGCTCGGTGACGGACCCGATCAGGACGTGCACGCGCAGCCCCATGCGCAGCAGCAGCGCCGGCATCATCCAGTAGCTGCCGTAGTGGAAGCTGGCGACGACGAGTCCCTGGCGCGCCAGCAGGCATTCGCGCAGCCGCCGCTCCGCCGCCGCATCGCGATCGGCGAACACGTCGAGCCACCGCAGCACCGTCCGCATGCTCTTGTTCGTCGTCAGGCATGCGATGTTGCTGCGCGTGCGCTGCCGGTAGAACTGCCGGGCGTGCGTCTCGAGCGCGTGCTCGTCGGCGGCCGGAAACAGACGGCGCAGGTTGCCCAGCGTGTGCGGCGTCTCCGCCCGGCAGGTCGCGCGTCCTTCGAAGAACCATTCCAGCCGGTAGAGCAGCCGCTCGCGAAGACCGACGGGCAGCGCGTCGATCCCGGCGAAGAGCTGCGGGTAGATCATGATCTTGAGCAGGTGCAGCAGGAGCCGCTGCGGATCCGTGGCCGGCGCCGCCACCGCCACGCCGTTCACGCGCTTCACGAGGCCGGCCTTCGCGGCGGCGGCGACGAGCGGCGCGAGATCGATGCGCTCGGGATCGTGGTTCGTCGCCGCCCCGATGCGGCGCTTGGCCTCCCGCAGCGTCGCGCCCCGGCGCAGGATCCTCAGCGCCTGCAGCCCGGCGTCGCTGGTCAGCATCACGGCCTGCGTCCCCGGACGGACGATCAGCCACTGCCCGGCCTTGAAGAACTGGGCGTAGAACCAGTAGACACGGAGGTCGCTCGCGTCGGTGACGACGACGCGAGCGCCCGTGCGGCTCGTCAGGGCGAGCTCGTCGTCAGCGCGCGGGTGCAGGCTCGGCATCGGCGGGAAAGAATGAAACCCAGTGGCCCCACTGTTCCGGACGCGCCGCGAGCTCGCGCTCGCAGCGCCCGTAGACCAGGGCCATCGTCTGTTCGGTCCACGCGTGGCGCGGGAGGCCGTTCCGCCCGGGCACGGTGAAGGGCTCGCACGTGAGCACGACCTCGCCGCTCCGTTCTCTCGTCACCGAGGCCGCGACGAGCGGCGCGCCCGACTGCTCGAGCAGCCACGCCAGACCCGCGTAGGTCATGACGGTCTCGCCGAGGAACGGCACCGGCACGCGGCTGCCCTTCTGCCAGGCGCCCGCGAACATCTGCGCCCGCTCGTCCCTGCCGGCGCGGCGCGGCGATCGCACGTCAACGTCCGGCGAGATCACGACGACTTCGCCGCGCTCGAGCGCCCGCAGCAGCTTGACGACGCCGCCGGGACGGAGATCGTCGACGATCGAGAAATACATGCGCGTGCGCCGCGGCCGGGCGATCGACATGCCGAGGAGCGTCAGCTTGAAGCGCAAGGCGCTGAGCAGCAGCGGCACGTACTGAATCGGACCCATGTGGTAGTGGAAGAGAATCGCGCCCTTGCCGCCGGCGAGGGCGGCGCGGAGCGGCTCGACGTCGAACCGGGTCACCGTGTCGAGCACCCACCGGCACACGCGGTCGTCGTCGGACTCCCGCAGCAGCGCCAGCTCCGCCATCGTCCGCACGAAGTTGTCGAGGAAATGCGCGCTGTCCTGCTCGAGCTGCCGCTCCGGCGCGTCGGGAAACACCAGGCGCATGTTGCGCTGCACCCGCGCCAGCACGCGGCGCTTCTTCGCGGCCGGCATGACGCGGCCGATCGCGGCGCGATTGATCGCCAGCATCCACGGAATGGGGAGGAGACGGCCGCCGACGGTCTGCGTCACACGGCCGGCGACGGCCGGCGCCGCCGCGACGGTCTGCCGGACGCGCGCGCGGGCGATCTGCCACGGCGTCGCGTACGGTTTCTCCACTTCCGCGCCGTCGATCGCGCGCACCAGACCCGTGTCCCTCAGGCGCGCAACCAGGTCGGCGTAGCTCGTGTCCGCGTGCGCGTTGAAGCGGCGCAGCCGCGCCAGCGCGCGCGACACGACTTTCTCGGCGCGCAGACAGCGCAGCGCGACCGCTTCGTCCGCCGTGAGAAACAGCGATCGCGAGCTGCCGAGGCCGATCACCTGGAACTTGAAGTGCGTTCGCGTGATCGCCAGCGGGAAGAGCTCGATCGTGCTGTCGGCCGAGAGGGCCGGATGTGACGCGGGCGCGGCCATGACATCATCCCGCGGCCGAGACCTGCGCCACCGCGTCGGCGGCCTCGAGGCCGGGCGTCAGCAGCCGGCGAAGCGGCTCGAGGCTGCGCGGCGCGCTCTGCGGCTTCAGCAGGCGATCGCCTGGCCATCGCGACGGATCGAGGCTGATGCCCCACGCGTTCACCCACGGCGGGTTCGGCAGATCGCGCAGCAGCTCGGGACGCACGTCCTCGATGGCGCGGTAGAAGAGCGCGATCGCCCATTCCTCGAACCGATCGAGATTCGCCGCGAACTCCTCGATGACGGCCTCCGGCGATCGCCTGACGGCCAGCTGCTCGTGCAGGTACTTGAAGTAGGGAATGTCGTAGGGAGCGAGGAACCGGTAGTCCGCCTGGCCCGTCGTGGCGCGGGCCCAGTCGCACAGCAGATCCTGCACGCGCGTGTGGAGCTGCGAGAACTTCAGGCCGTAGGACAGCAGCTGCGGCAGGAGATCGTGACGCTTCAACAGCTCCCGGAACACCACCTGCCCCGTCCACACCCAGTAGAGGCACGTGTCCCACAGCACCTTCTCGGTCGCGACCTGCGGCGCGCCGAAGGTGACGTAGCGGCCGGTGTAGGTCTCGAGGAAGGTGTCGATGAACGCCCGGAAGAAGCGGTCGTACATCATCGTCACGTCCGGCGTCAGCGAGCCGGCGCGATCGAGCGCGATCAGCTCCTGCGTGATCGTGTTGCCGATGGAGATGGTGTCGCTGCCGGGGCTGTAGAACGGATCGAGGAAGACGCCCGACTCGCCGACGCACGCCCACCGCTCGTGCGAGAACACCTGGCGCGAGAGGTGGCTGAAG
>Ga0075364_10002606_pt1 | contig 10119 bp, 9 predicted proteins | sample EndMetdeltDD1764_FD_71517 | JGI IMG/M metagenome (GOLD analysis project Ga0075364, IMG submission 71517) | Populus endosphere microbial communities from Tennessee, USA - Endosphere MetaG P. deltoides DD176-4 | ecosystem: Host-associated > Plants > Roots > Endosphere | place: USA: Tennessee...
GCGCTAGCGCTATCGCTATCGCTATCGCAGAATCTGAACCAGAGTATTAACTGGATTAAGGTGCGTGGTCAGATTTAGTCCGGTGGGCTGTTCGAATTATCGATCTCGAGCAAAACCAACTCTCGCCCAGAATACCGCTCACGTCAGTGCATTGACTAGTGCCCAATGCACACATCACATTTGCAAAACTGGCAGGACATCACAGGGCGCGCAGTGCGACCTGAAATCCACATCCGACTTCACAGCCGATCCAGACAGACAGCGCCTTAGTTGGGGCTTAAATTGGCAACGCACTCAAGCTACGGAGTGGCTCGGCTAATTCGGACACCTGATAACGGGGATAATGGTCCCGGAGGTGTTACATGGTCAAGCGTCAGCAGTTCACAGCCCAGTTCAAGCTTGAAGCGGTGCGGCAGATTCGAGTAGGCAGCAAACCTGTCGCCCAGTTGTCGCGAGAGCTCGGCATGCCGCGTAACCGCTTGTACAAGTGGAAGCAGGCTGCGCAAGCGCATGGCGAGCAGGAGGCATTTCCAGGATCAGGTCGTCGCTCGTTGAAGCAAGCCGAACTGATGCGATTACGGAGTGCGCTGGCGCGAGCCGAGAAGGAGCTCGAGATCCTAGAAAAAGCCGAGGCGTACTTCGCGAGCGCACCGACGCGCGGTACACCTGGATCCAAGCGCAGCAAGCGGCTTACCCGGTGACTGCGCTGTGTCGCGTTTTGAGTGTGTCGCGAAGTGGCTTCCATGCATGGCAACACCGTGCACCAAGTTCACGCCAGCAGGCCGATGCGCGGCTGGCGCTGGTGATCCAAGCCACGCACATCGAGCACCGGCAGGCGTATGGGACGCGCCGCCCTTGGCGCATACTGGTTGATCGTGGCGAGTCATGCGGGGGCATCGCGTTGCACGCCTGCGGCGTCAACAGGTGTGGTCACGCTTCGACGCAGACGATTCCTGCGCGCACGCGCTCTCTACGCGCGTGCACCTGCCGCTCCGAATCGACTGGCTTGGCCCTTCTAAAGCGCTGCTCCAGATCGCGTGTGGGTCGGCGATATCACGCACATCCCAACGCGGGAAGGCTGGCTCTATCTCGCCACAGTCCTGGACGTGTGTAGCAGACGCATCGCTGGCTGGGCGACGGCGTCACAATAGACCCGCGACCTGGCCGGACGCGCTCTGGATATGGCGATCGTCCATCGACGTCCCGCGGCGAATGTGATCCTCCACTACATCGCGGCAGCCAGTACACAAGTGCCTGCTACCGTGCAAAAGCGGCGGCAGCACACATGGTGCTGAGCATGAGCCGGCCAGGCATGCCTTATGACAATGCGATGTCAGAAAGCTTCTTCAGCACGCTGAAATTAGAGCTTATACCTGAAAAGGCCTTTGCTTTACGAGAAGCAGCCCGGCTCGCGGTGTTCGATTACATCGAGGCCTTCTACAACCGCCCGCGCATGCAATCCGCGCTGGATTACCAGTCGCCAGATCAGTACGAAAAGCAGTTAAATCGCCTAGGTATGTGCCTTAGGCTTCCTGCCCGAAGAAACCGGGCCACTCCACTATTCACCGAGTGCAGACTGTTAACGCAGTGGAAAACCAGACAGGCCGGGAAACAGCGGCATTAGACCTGACTGTCTGTCAGTCAATAGGCGCGCCGGAAAGCTGCAGGCTCAAGACAACAGATTCCTTCTAACTGGTACCTTTGTGTAGTCTACGTTGATTAAGCTATGAACGAAGGCGCGAGCCTGCTTTCAGACTTTCCGCTAACTTACCGCCCAGACTCCACCCGCGTGGTTGTTAACATCCTCATATCAGCGACCTCTCGGACAGATGCAACTGATCACGAAACAGATTGCCCGCGAAATTACACGAGCCGTAGTGGGGCAACACGAGAAGCAGATTGTTGAATCAGCTTCCGCCTTGCGCAGTCTCCAACATACACGGAAACACCGCCCTACTTCGCTTGAAATAAAGCGCCGATCATTGGGGCAACTCTGGTATTTCCAGCTCTATTCAATATTCTGGCTCGCTTGGTACCACCTAACGAACGCTTCATTCGCAGCATCGCATTCATAATCCCCCGCACCATCCTGAGGAAGCCTTTTGCATTCATCCAGCTTTCTGACGAGCGCCTCATTGTTACTGATATACCAGTCCGCTCGAGAAACCGCATTCTTCTCCTCTGAGTTTTCCGCCGGCGGATTGTCAGCCACAGGCTCACCGGATGGATTAACAGGACCTGTGCAGCCCACTACTAGTAACAAGCAAACCACTGCGCCTACAACAATATTCAGAAACCTCATCACTGCGTCTCCATTGATAAGAATCGATACAAAATATAGAACTACATTTAAACTAAATATAGAATACAGAAATACATATGTGAAGTATCATGCGATTCCTGAATTAAAACTAGTTATGCAATTCGGGAATCATTGAGATTCTTTATCAATCCAAGAGCTGAGCTTTGCCAAGCCTGTCTCCAGAGAAACCTCAGGGAACCAGCCCAAGTGTTGGACGGAGAGCTCGATTTTGCAAGATGCGTGTCTAACGTCCCCATGCCTGTACTGGCCGGTAATGTGCGGTTCTGGTGCCCCATAATATTGCGCGATCAAGTGCGCCAACTCAGCCACCGACGTGCCAACACCTGAGCCGATGTCATAGACCACCCCCGCCCTTGCGCCTGCGCCAACACTGGCAGACAGAAGCGCTCGGACGACATCATCAATAAACACGAAATCCCTAATAATTCGGCCATCCTCGTAGACGGGAATACTTTCGCCAGCCTTCGCGAGCCTACAAAAAAGAGAGACAATCCCTGTATAGGGATTGCTGAGAGATTGACCAGGTCCATAGACATTCTGTAGTCGCAGCACGATCGGCTCGACGCCAAACGCAAGGGCCCAAGACGTCAAAATTTGCTCTTGCGCTAACTTTGTCGCGCCGTAGACGCTTGTTGGGTGCGGGGCAGTTTCCTCCGAGAAAAACGGCATCGCCTTCTTTCCCTCAAAATCCCATTGCTTATTCTGGAGCATTGCCAATCCACGTTGGCCGGGATAAGACAGTACGCCAGAGTCATCTCTCCAGGCGCCTTCCCCATATACCGCGCGGCTCGAAGCCAGAACCACGCGTTTCGGCAAGACGTCGTGTCTTACGAAAGCGTCCAGCATCACCGCAGTACCGACCACATTCACGGCAGCATGGCGTGTTGACTGCGTCAGCGATTGACCAGTGCCCGTCTCTGCCGCCAGATGGACCACCACGTCTGGCTTGCAGTATGCAAGCAACCTATCCCAGTCCGCTGCGATCGTGACATCACCATGCAGACGTAGTACCCGGGAATCCAAAGAAGGCGGCCAGACGGGGTCTCGGTGAACCTGGGGATGAAGATTATCCATCACCACTACCCGTTCAAACTGCTCAAGGAGAAAAGCGGATAACGAAGACCCGATGAATCCCGCGCCGCCGGTCACAAGGCACACAGTTTGGTTCATTTCTTAACCTCCAAATCTATTCTTGAAATAATGGCGTTTGCCCATTCCATCGAGGGCTTTTCGATGACCCGGTAACTAAACCAACCCGCGCAGATCACTAGTCCGGCCCAAATCGAAAGCAGCAGAGACCAGTGCAGGGCAGCGAACAATCCGTACCTCAAGAAAAAAGCGTAGAGACACGCCAATAAAAACTGATGCCAGATATACAGGGAGTACGAGGAATCGCCTATACGCTGCAGCCACATCGGCAAAATAAGGCCGTGCGTTCTTTCCATCCTGATAACGGACCAGACCAATAATGCAGAAGGCACAGCAAAAAATAAAGCTCTGGCCGGCGGTTCCCAATTTCCCCAGAGCCTATTTCCTATCATACCCAGCAAGAAAAAAAGAAACGATAGAAAAAGCAATATAAGTGCATTCACTTCGACACGGGATCTAACCAAGAAAAAAAGCGCACACCCTGCATAGAAGTGTAAAAGCATCGGACTGAGAAGAATGCTTGAACGCCAATACTCCTGACCGGTAAGCGCAACACCCGCGATAACCGTGGAATGAAGTGCAACTAATCCGGCAAGCCAATATCGGAATCGATTACCCGGCAGAGCGATAATTGCCACGAGAATGCAGTAGAACAGCATCTCATAAGCAAGCGTCCACGCAAGCATCACCTTATAGTTGACTGTTGTAGAGAGAGTTATCAGGCGCCAGGTTTCTACTTGAGGAAGCCAATCTGGCGCAAGCACAAGATATCCACCAAAAACAAAAGAAAATAGCAGGACGATCCAGTACACCGGATATATTCTGGCGATACGGCGCAACATGAAGACCGCAGCTACCTTGAAGCCGGTACCATGTTTCTCACATGATTTATTGGCAGCATGGCTTACTATAAATCCAGATATCACAAAAAAAATATCTACACCGACATTACCTATCCACCAGTATTCGAACGTCGCTGCATTGAGAGTTTCAGAAATACCCTTGTTGGTAGACATAACATGGATAACCAAAACAAGCAATGCAGCCATGGCCCTTAGTGCTTGAATGTTCCCAATCATCATCTACGCCAACCAGCGTTGAGTGCAATCATCTTAATACGATACTTAGCTGAAGCTTTCAGTGATGAAGCAAGCTGCCTTAAAGACTGCTTTACTCCGATGGCCCCCGAAATACTAAGGAGGTCCATCTCAGCCCCACTGAGTCGCTGTGCAAGTTCTAGCATCGTAGCTACCTGTCCACGAGCATCTCCCAACTGAAAACAACTCGACAGCAATTGATATTTATACTCGACTTTTACATAATTTCGCGCTATTGACTCAGGCGTGGAAGCGCACCAAGTGACAAACGACTGGCTTTGCGCGCAATAAGGGATTATGCGCTCGATAGCGTGCGGTAAATCACCATCTCCATATGAATCCTCTCTAAAGTTCTCCCAAGACCAGTTGTGCTTGAACAATGGGCGCAGGGCCTCCGGCCTGAACCAGAACATTGAGCCGAGCGGGGCGAGTGGCGTATTCGCATCAAAAATACATTCAAGGCCGAGTTCGTCCGCCAATCGCTTCGTTACCGGCTTGTTGTTGAACCAAGCGTGGCCCAACGTCGGAAATCCAATCTGGACCACGGGCGGGGTAACAATTCCTATCGCCCGGTTAGATTCAAAAAGATCAAATATGTTGGCGACGTAGCCAGGCGATCCGACGAGGTTTCCAAACAGATGGCGCTTGAACTCAACTCCTCGATGGCCGTCTTGAGGCGAACGCTTTCCATGGAGTCGACATATCAGATCATAACCACCATCAAGGACCACATCCCTACATCCAATGAGCAGCGCAGAAGTGTCCCGGCCAAGATTGGAAAAAACTACTCTAATATCGAGCAAATCCAACTTTCCATGCTCTTTTAATCTCGATCCAATGCTACGCGACTTTTCCTCCGTATCAGTTGTTACATAAAGATCAACACTGCGCGGCAAATTATCCAGCAGCGCTGCGATCTCATCGGCCATCTCCGGATAGTAGAGATGGACAACGATTGCAATCCTCCACTGCTCCCACTTTGCATTCGTCGCTTTCAACCGGCTATGAGGAAAAACCGATAGCATTTCCGCATTCGTGTAAATATCCCGGGGCGCGGCCGCCTGGGACACGCTAGACCAAATAAGCTCAACGGGATAATCTGTGTTCTTTTCAACCAAATCAACTGCACGACGCAGATCAATGGCCTCCATCTCCAAGTAAAGCGGGTCATGAAAAAAAGGACGCCGCTTCAGAATAGGGCAGCGCCTCTGAATCATTTCGTCCACCTCGACAAAAATCGGGTGATTCGAATCGAAATCCTCGGGATCCATGTAGATCGCAAACTGATAGCCGAGATCACTAAAATGTTTAGTGAACCTTGCTTCGTGCAGACCGATGGATGCTGCGTAGGAATTAATATTCGGCATTTCCTCCCAATAATCCCAGAACTCTTGGGCGCGCAGCATTTCTCCGCGGACGGCGATGAAATGAGACTGAATATGAAGCGGAAGGATCTCGCCGCTCCCAAATGGGCTCGGACAGGCTTTGTGAGCGGTGATTCCCCAGAAGTCGCATTGCCGATTCGACATACTGGTGAAGAGCTCATCTAGTGGAAAAATGGGCCCGAAGAACGTGTAATTCAAAAGCAGAAGTTCATCGAACAGCACGATTCTGTCACGTCCGATAAAGTTGAGCGCATGCTTATATGCACCGACGTCGTACCCGATATTTTCTCTTACGACTACCTCATCGGCGCACTCCCGCAGAAGACGCAATCCAGCGCTGTCCGGATCCCCATTGCAGATCACCAACAGATGATCCAGATGCTCCTTGAAAGCCCTCAGCGCATACTCGATATAAGGGTCGACGCGCCCACGAGGATCGTAGAAAAGGTAAACGCCAATCCGCTTCATTCAGAGCATTCCATTTATTTAAGCCAAGTTTCGCAAGATGCGGGGGAGCTAGACGGCGCGGTCGTTGCGACTAGCGCCCAACATCCGTTTAAAGAATTGACGGACCCATTGACTGTTATCTAAAGCCACCCTGCTTTCTAGCTCCGAGTATAAAGAGCGCATCGACTCATTAGCAGCACGCTCATCCTCAAGAGACGCCTCCAAGCGCGATGTGTTTGCGTCGGCATGCTTAAGCCTCTCCTGGAGTGCGTCACGATCCAGAACAACGGCGCTTAGACTTGCGCCAAGATTAGTTGAATCCTCTTTCAAAGATTCGATTTCGCTGGCTTTGACGAGAGCCGATTTCTCACTCTGCTTGTATTTCTCATCGGCTCGCTCAACGTCGCCTCGCAGCTGCGAAATGAGTTCCGAATTACGCAACTGGCTTGCCTGCAGAACATTAATATGATTACAGTGATCGAATATCTCTTTCCGCAACTGGCTCATAGTGAACCTAGCGGAGACAAGGTCGCCTAAATACTCGAATTTTCTCCGAAGCAAACTCTTGCCTAGCTCGCTAGCCCCAGTCAGCGGATCCAGCGGAGACTCGTCGCAGCCTATTTGAATTACACCGAGACCATGAGAATGCGTGAATTCGAACGCGGGATATCGTTCGGAAATTTCTTCCCAAAACTTCCACACACCAAAGTCAGCACCGCGCACCATGGTGTCGTGGAACATCACTACCCCATTTGTCGCCATCTTGGGGAGCCAAGTTTCAAAATCGTGCTTAACGGCTTCGTAAGTATGCAGTCCATCGATGTGCAATATATCGACCGAGCCGGGGTCGAACGCGCGACTTGCCTCATCGAAAGACATCCGCATCAAGTGGGAGAACGAAGCGTAATTTTCTTGATGGTGCTGCTCTACGCAAGCGAAGATGTCTTCGCCGTAAGTACCCGTGTGCTCATCTCCACTCCACAGATCCACCGCATAGCATTTGGTGTCTAACTGAGCTTCATGCACAGCCTGACATATCGAAAAATAGGATGCGCCTCGATAAGTGCCCAGCTCTACAAAAATCTTGGGGCGAATGGCATGCATCAACCATGCTGCGAACGGAATATGGCCAGGCCAAGCACTGGCCGGCAGTAATCGCGGGCGAATATACATGCCGTCGTTTTCTTTAAAAAACGATTTATCTTTCATTATCTTACTCATAGCTCATGGAAGGGCTGCTGGGTGAGCATAATTTTCCTCATCGGGATTCCGATGATTCCGGACGGCGCATTGGTTCCGAGCGACCTGACTCTAAGCGCTTCATGCATCCAGCTCTGTACAACATGCTCAATCTGAGTACCCGCCGCCACCCCCACGGTAATAAAGTAATCCCCCTCTTGAAGTCTCGGCATACTGAAACTAAATTGAGCTCGCACGCGCTCCCCCGCTTGCAAATGCACAGGTGACTCCATTGTCGAAAGATAGGTGTTGTCGCCAAAAAGCATCTGCCCAAGCCGGTCTTTAAGAAAAAACCCGACGATGAGCCCCTCCAGTGCAGTTGAAGCCGACACGTCTATTTCGAGCCTAACGTCCTCGCCGCCGGAAATGCTGGCTAGCCGCAACCCGGACTCGTCAACCAGCGCCACGTCAACAATCGCCGCGCCGCCAACGCCAAAATCGGAGGGCGAATCCGGATGGAAGTCAGGGACAAGAATATCGTTGCGCAAAGTACTTCGATCAAAAAGCTCTTGCCGAACATCGCGATGCGCGCGTTTCTGACTTACTTCAGGAATTCTAGTGCCGGATGAAGTAGTTCCTTCGCGCTCTTGTATCTGCTCTTTCAGGTACTCGTTGACTACGTGTCCGGCTTGGCCCGCCAGCTTCATCTGCCCGTGATCCAACCAGATAGCCCGGTCACATAGACCCGTAATCGCCCCAGCATCATGACTGACAAACAGCAGTGTCCCTCGCTCTTTAAACGCACGAAGAAATCTCATGCACTTCTGAGTGAAAAATGCATCACCCACCGCCAGAGCTTCGTCAATGATCAGCATGTCTGCATCAACGTGGGCCATAACAGAAAACGCTAAACGCATCACCATGCCACTGGAATAGTTGCGTATCGGCTGATCGATGAACTCGCCGATATCAGCAAAGTCCAGAATGTTTTCAAGGCGGGAGTCAATCTGCGCGCTTGAGAGACCTAGGATCGACGCGTTGAGGAATACGTTCTCGCGCCCGGTGAAGTCAGGGTTAAATCCGCTTCCGAGCTCAAGCAGCGCGGCGATCCTGCCCTGGATCTCGATACGACCTTCGGTTGGAGCAAGCGTGCCCGCGATCATCTGCAGTAACGTCGACTTGCCGGACCCGTTTTTGCCGATGATGCCGAGTGTCTCGCCGCGCCGCACCTGTAGATCGATCCCACGCAGGGCCCAGAACTCGCGATAGAAACGTTTCGAGTCGCCAAACAGTCCCTGTAACAGACGGTGAGAAGGCCGGTCATAGATCTGATAGCACTTGCCAACCCCACTGGCATCGATGATCACATCGTCGATACCGACAGAAACCGGATCAGAGGACATCGGCGAACCCCCGTCGGGTCTTCTGGAACACCGCGAACGCAAGATAGGCAAAGACCATGGCGCCCGCCAAATAAGCGAGCAGACCCGACCAGTCTGGAATACGTCCCCAGAATGCGACTTCTCGCACCTGATCGATAATGAAGGTCAGCGGATTAAGCCGGAAGATCGCCTGATAGCTTTCAGGCAGCGTTTCCACCGGAATGATTGCAGAGGACAGAAAGAGCATAGCGGTGGCGAGGACACCCGTGATTTGCGCGATGTCACGCAGAAACACGCTCAGCGACGACAGCAGCCAGATCGTTCCCAAGGCCACGAAAGCAAGCGGCATCAGAACCAGCGGCCAGAACATCAGCGTCCAGTGGACCTCTCCCCGGAGCAGAAAGTTGAGCACGATGAACACCACGGTATTAGCTGCCGCGTGGAACAGTGCCGACAAGACCACTGTCCAAGGCAGCACTTCAAGCGGAAATACGATTTTCTTGACCAAATTAACGTTGCCCGAGATCAGAGTCGGCGCCCGGGTCAGACATTCGGCAAAGAACCCGTGCGTGAGCAAGCCTAGGAACAGCAACATCGCGAAGTCGGCTGTATTGCCACTAGTCCCCGGCCATCTGGCCTTGAGGATGTAGCCGAACGCGAGCGTATAGACGATCAGCATGAGGAACGGGCTGATCAAAGACCACAGCAGTCCAAAACTCGCGCCGCGATAACGACCGAGGATGTCGCGACGCGACAGTTCGATCGTCAGCGAGCGATGCTTAATCCACGCACTAAACGGCCCGCCGATCGAGAACAGCGGAGTCGGAGACATGCTGGTACGCATGTCAGGCCTCCAGCGCGCGATCGACATCTGCGCGAAGGTCATCGAGTGCCTCCACCCCCACACTCAACCGCACCAGATCATCCGCAATGCCGAGCGTCGCCCGCCGCTCCACCGGCACCGACGCATGCGTCATCACCGCCGGATGGTTGAGCAGGCTTTCCACGCCGCCCAGCGATTCGGCCAGCGTGAACAGTTCGGTGCGTTCGCAGAAGTGCTTCGCGGCTTCGAAGCCGCCCTTGATGCGGACCGAGATGATGCCGCCGAAGCCATCCATCTGGCGCTTCGCCAGTGCGTGCTGCGGGTGCGACGCGAG
>Ga0075364_10002607_pt1 | contig 10119 bp, 9 predicted proteins | sample EndMetdeltDD1764_FD_71517 | JGI IMG/M metagenome (GOLD analysis project Ga0075364, IMG submission 71517) | Populus endosphere microbial communities from Tennessee, USA - Endosphere MetaG P. deltoides DD176-4 | ecosystem: Host-associated > Plants > Roots > Endosphere | place: USA: Tennessee...
CTATAAATGGACGTGTAAAAGGAAGTTTATCTGGCGCTTATAGTCGAAATTACCATTACTATGGCTGTAAAAATGATGAAAAGCATACAGAGGCAAGATTAAATTCTCCTGAAGAAAAAGCTGGCATTATTAACCCTGCTAATTTGTTAAATAATACAAAAGGATTAGAAGTTCAATTGGTTTCTCGTGAAGAGAAAGAAAAAGAGAAAACTTCAGCCTCTTCAATGTTGGGAGAGACTGTCTTTTTTAGAGAAAAAGAAGGTGGATTGAAAACAGAAGTGCCATCCAAGACGCCAACGCCCAGCGCTTAATGGCTTTATTAATTCTTTTTATACCTCACAGCCATTGAATTTTCAGCAATAGCTCTGAAGATTCGAGCATGGCATGTGTAAATCTAAAAGGATTAAAATAAATAGCGTATTCCAACGCCCACTGCATTAGAGCTTAAATTACCCGCACCAAAGAGTCCCCAGGCACCGCAGCGATGATTAACACGTACAACAAACTCTAAATCGGGATGTTGGGGCGCAGCAAAGCTAGCTTCCAACACTAAAAAATTGAGTAGATGTTTGGCATTATTATTAGTTGAATCATGTTCTTCGCGCAGCGGGAGACCCGTTGCATAAGAAAGCCCATCACCAATAGAAAGGGTAGTAGCAACCGTATTATTCCAAGGAAAGTTTTTCCAACGAAAGTTTAAATAAGGATCAAATTCATAAATTAAGCCGTTGGGATCACGTCGTTGGGTTATATTGCCGGCCACTTCAACGGTACTGACCAAGGGCTGAAAAAAGCGACGTAATGGATTTTGCGGTGCTAGTTGATAGGATAAATCGACCGAGTTCATCGTTCCATACTTTAAATGCACGTCTTGCCAAGTTAGCACAGCACCAATGTTATTGCTGGTCATCCAGCTGTGATAGACCAGTACTCCCCAGTGCTTATCATCGATAGGCTGAGAGGATCCCACAGAAAAGTTTCCCTTGGGTAGAGGCGCAGCAAAAAGTGATGTAGCCAATAACCCAAATAGGGAGGCTATCAAATAGCGATGTAGGGTGGGCATAGTTTTTGATTATTATTGTTCTAATATTGACCAATATTATAGAGGGTTTGGGTGTTTTTGTACAATAAAAGTACAATAATAAGCATTGAGGGTAATGGACTGCTCGAGGGGGTTATTGAAGGATATAAGGGGTATTTATACTCACAGCAATGGGATTTTCGGCAAGGCGCCGCGAGAATGAGCAACCGCAGTGTATACAAGCATACATGAGGATTGCGAGTCGAGCGGGAACACAGCCGAAAATTCAAGTGCGAAGAGTATTATATGATCCAGATCAGGCTAGCTTGGCGTCCGCTTAGCTTATCGCGGCGAAAGGAAAAGAATTGCGTCTTATTGGTGTAAGTACAATACTGACCACCATAAATGGCGCCTATTCCTAGCTTATTTAAGTGCAGCCTGGCCAGTTGGTAAAGATTAGCTAACCATTGTTTATTGCCTATTTCTTCAAAAGCGGCCTTGAACTCTGGGCCTTTTTTCACAAACTGCCAGAAAACGTCTTCTCCTACCACAAAGGCTCGGGGGCCGATGGCAGGGCCTAACCAGACTAATAAATCCTCAGCCGGACAGGCTAACGCTTTAATGCTGTTTTCTATCACGCCGGCGACTAAACCTTTCCAACCCGCATGAATGGCTGCGACACAGTGTTGTGTTTTGCTACAAACCAATAGCGGTAGGCAATCAGCGGTTAATACCGCACACACGGATTGAGGTTCATTGGCATATACCGCATCAGCGGATCGATCGGCAGTATGATTAGCTGAAATAACCTTGGTTCCATGAGTTTGTTTGAGCCAGAGAGGGTCTTTACTTAGTCCGAGCGATTTCTTCAGAAGCGCTTGGTTTTTAAGCACACAGCCAAGGTTATCCCCTACCGTTTGACTTAAGTTCAGATTATCAAAGGGGGGAGAGCTAAAACCACCCTGACGTGTAGTGGTGGCGGCTTTAATCCAGGGTGGCGCAGGCCAATCAGGAATAATGAAGTCAAGCATGCTGTTTGTCTTCACGTAGACTAGCTATCAGCCTATTCATATCTTCTGGTAAAGGCGCCTGCCATTCAATCATTTGCTGCGACAGGGGATGGATCAGTTTTAAATGCTCGGCATGTAAAGCTTGCCGATGGAATTGTCGCAAGCAACTTATCAATTCGGCACTGGCTTTTTTGGGTAATTGCAGACGACCCCGGTAGGTTTTATCACCGACTAAGGGATGATGAATATGTGCCATATGGACACGGATCTGATGGGTACGACCCGTTTCCAGTTGAACTTTTATGAGCGTATGGTGAGCAAAGCGCTCAATAACGCGATAATGAGAAACAGCTTCTTTTCCGCTGAAGGTATTGACCGCCATTTTTTTGCGCAATTTAGGATGCCTGCCAATAGGGGCGTTGACTGTTCCTCCTGAGATTAAGACCCCTTCAACAACGGCATAATAATCTCTTTGAATCGTTCGAGCCTGAAGCTGTTTAACCAATTGGGTATGGGCACTCAAGGTTTTAGGAACAACCAATAAACCGGATGTATCTTTATCAAGTCGATGAATGATACCTGCTCTAGGAAGTTGTTTTAATTGTGGGCAATGATGCAATAATGCGTTAAGCAGTGTTTTATCAGGGTTGCCTACGGCGGGGTGCGTGACTAAGCCCGCTGGTTTATTAACTACCAGTAAGGTTTCATCTTCATAAACAATATCAAGCGGGATGGATTGAGCTTCCCATTTGGTTTCTTCTGGAAGCGTGGCGGTGATAGTAATCAAAGCGCCGGCTTTAATTTTATCACGTGGACGTTTGATTTGTTGGTCGACTAAAATCTGCTGGCTGCGGATCCAGCTTTGTAAGCGGGATCGAGAATAAGCAGGAAATAATGCACTCAGAATTTGGTCAAGTCGTTTTTCGGCTAAGTGTTCAGGGACAATAACCTGGCAATTAACAGTCTGGGTTGTGTTTTTCATAGAAGTAAAGTTATACCGCCCCTATTTAGAAAAGCTAGCCCTGATTTTGCGAATTCGCAAAATTAAGGGTTATGGGTATATAATGTCGTCGGGAGCGATGCCTTTTTGTTATTACTTAATAGAGGATACTATCTATGTTGAATGTAGCAAGCAATATCCAAGGTAATGAGCGTATTACACGCTTAGTTATTGGTGTTGTTTTATTGATCGGCGTCTTATTGGGCCTTGGAAAATTATTTGCGTTTTTAGTGGGTGTTATTCTTATCGTAGAAGGAATAATCGGATGGTGTGGTATTCCCATATTAGCAGAGAAATTTAAGTTGAATGAGATTTTTCGTAAACGGGATTAACTCACCATAAAGTCAAATCGTACAATAATAAGTTATTTGACTTTGAAGCCTGATTCAAAGTCACTTAATGTTTACTTCCTTCAGGGCTTATTAAAGAATAATTAGCCAGAGCGTTATCTATATCGTGAAATTATTTAATTTTGTTTTTTTTATAAGTTTAGTGGCTGGTTTATTGAGTGCTTGTGCGACTAAGTCGAGTGATCCGTTGGTTGCTTATCAAGGGCAATCCGTGGGACAAATTTATCAAAGTGCAAAAGAATCACTTGCTAATCGAAATTATGCGCATGCAATTAAGAACTATGAAGCTTTAGATGTTGTTTATCCTTTTAATCGCTATTCAGAACAAGCACAACTAGAGCTTATCTATAGTTATTACCAACATGGGGATGAGCCTTCGGCCAAAACAGCGGCAGAACGGTTTATTCATGTTTACCCGAATAGTAAAGCGATTGACTATGCGTATTACATGCGTGCTTTAGCCGATATGGATCAGGATAGAGGTTGGTATTTACGTTATGTGCCTATTGATCTATCAATGCGTGATCCAGGTACCATGCGTGTGGCTTATCAGGAGTTTGAGCAATTAATTAATCGCTATCCGAATAGCCGTTACGTGGCGGATGCCAGACAACGTATGGTCTACTTACGCAATTTATTTGCAAGTTATGATCTACATATTGCGGATTATTATTTTAGAAAGAAAGCCTATGTCGCTGCCGCTAATCGGGCTAATGAAGTAGTGCAACAGTATCAAGGCGCGCCTGAAGTAGAGCAAGCTTTAATGATTATGATCAAATCGTATAGAATTTTAGGATTAGAGGATCTAGCAAATCAGAGTTTAACACTACTGACGCTTAATTTTCCTAGCGCGACTGTGAAATAAATCGTCATTGCGAGCGAAGCGTGGCAATCGCAATGGCGATGTTATTTGGATCTAAATCCGGAAGTAATGGGATAACGGCGTTCGCGGCCAAAGGCACGCGTTGTTGTACGAGGACCTACCGCTATTTGACGACGTTTATATTCACTCATATCGACTAATTTAATAATTTTTTCTACCACTTCTTTTTTAAAACCGGCGGCTACGATATCCGTTAAGCTTTTATCTTGTTCCACATAAAGCGCTAAAATAGGATCTAATTCTGAATAAGGTGGAAGGGAATCTTCATCACATTGATCGGCTGCCAATTCTGCACTGGGCGCACGAGAAAGTAATTCGTTAGGAAAAATAGGTGCAATGCTATTGCGATAATGCGCTAGTTTGTAAACCATTGTTTTAGGCACATCTTTGATGACCGCAAATCCTCCGGCCATATCACCGTATAAAGTGGCATAACCCACCGCTAACTCACTTTTATTGCTCGCATTTAATAATAAATCACCGCTTTGATTCGAAAGTGCCATCAATAACACAGCACGGCAACGTGCTTGAATATTCTCCGTGGTGATACCGGCTGGTGGTTGTTGTGGATCTAAATTTAATGTAGTTAAAAAAGCGCAAAAACTGGCTTCAATAGAAAGCGTTGTCAATCGTACCGCCAGTGTTTGAGCGAGTTTTGATGCAATCTGCAAGCTAAGCTCAGAAGTAAATCGAGAAGGTAATGTGACAGCGTGTACACGATCTTTTCCTAATGCATCTACTGCAATAGCTAGCACTAGTGCTGAATCTATACCACCCGAAAGACCGAGTAAAACACCTGGGCAGTGATTTTTATCTACGTAATCGCGTACTGCTAAGACCAATGCTTGATAGATTAATGCTTCGATGGATCTATCAGCGGGTAATGTTTGGGGAGTAAACGTATGTTCAGCCTGTTTAAAATCAACCAACCATAATCTTTCTGTAAAAAAATCGGCATGCGCGATAAGTTTACCCTGTGAATCAAAAGCCAGAGAACCACCATCAAACACTAAATCATCTTGACCACTTACGCCGTGTACATACAGAACAGGAAGATTTGTTTCTGCAATATTTATCTGTAAAGCACTGATACGTTCTTGCGCTTTTGTTTCATCAAAAGGAGATGCATTAATACAGATGATTAATTCAGCACCGGCATGTTTTGCAGATAAGATAGGTTCAGGATGCCAAAGGTCTTCACAGATTAAGATACCAATGGAAATATCCTTTATTTTAACTAAGCCCGATGAATGACCGGGTTTAAAATAACGACGTTCATCGAAAACACCGTAATTAGGTAAACATTGTTTATGATAAGTGGTAACGATTTTTTTATCGGCCATTAAACTGGCTGCATTATAAATGCCTTGTTCAGTATAATCAGGATGTCCTAATAAAATAGAAATATCGTTTACTTGTGCTTGAATTATTTTTAAGGCATTTTTAATTTGTTGCTTAAAATCCTCACGCAGTAAAAGATCTTCTGGCGGATAACCGCAGAGTGCAAGTTCAGGAAAAACCAGTAGGTCTACCTTGGCTTGTTTAGCCTCTTTAATGACATCAAGGATTTTTTGTGTGTTGGCTTCAATGCCGCCTACTAAGAAATTAAATTGTCCGACGGCGATTTTTAATAGAGATGACATTGATAACCTCGTGATCTATTTTGCCCAATACATTAATAATGCTGCAATGAGCGTAAAAATAATCAATGGCAGTAAAGCAGCTAAGAGAGGAGGCCATTGATAGACAATGGCAAAAGGGCCAAAGAATTCATTTAAAAGATAAAAGCCAAACCCAATCACAACACCGGCAATGGTACGCAAACTGGTGGCTAAACTTCTTAAATGCTTAAAAGTAAAAGGAATAGCTAAAAACATCATGAGCCAGATAGCAAAGGGCTGTAGTAGTCGTTGCCAAAAGGCAAGCGAATATTGGCTGGTATTCAGCAGATTTTTTTGTCGATAGTGAATGTACTCATTGAGCTGCTTTAGGGACATTTGTTCCGGTAAGATAATGGAAATATTGAGTAGTTTGGGGCTAAAAGAGAATGGCCAAGTTTCCTGTTGAGACTGATTGCTGGTCACTTGTTTAGGGCTAAGATGGCTAGTGACAACATCATAAGCGTGCCAGTTATTATTTTCATAATTAACTTGTTTTGCAAAGCTAGCGTTGAGTAAATTGTTATGATCATCGAATTGATAACGGCTAACTTGATTCAGATGGGTTGGATTTAGAATAGATTGAATGTAAATAAAGTTATGTCCGTCTCGGATCCATAATGATCCTTGTTGTGTCATTAAGGTTTGGCCGCGGGTAGTCAGAAAAGTTTTATGACTTTCGGCAAGATTAGCCGCGCGCGGTGCGATACCTTCACCGATTAAGACAGTGAAAAAAACAATTAGTAACGTAGATTTAAATAAACACCACGCTATTTGGTAGAGAGAAACGCCACTGGCATTTAAAATAATCAATTCGCTATGTCTTGCTAATAAACCTAGGCCAAGGATAGTTCCTAATAAAATAGCAATTGGTGAGAAAGTATAAAATTGTGAAGGTAATGTGAGGAGGACATAATAGAAAGCACTCAGTAGTGTGTAGTTCCCTGAACCAATATCACGCGTTTCAGCGATTAATTGAATCAAGGCAAAAAGAGCGAGTAAAACGCCGAGTACCGACAAGGTCGTGCTAATGATGGTTTTACCGAGGTAGCGCTCTATTATTTTCATCGTCTAAATTTAATTAAGTTGATTAATTGGTATTTGACTCGACTCCAACCTAAGGCATAACACCAGGCAAGGAGTATAATAATGATTAACAGGCCATGTATCCACCAAAGGCCCCAGCTATAAGAAATATCGCCATTTTCAATCCAATTACGTCCAAACAGTAATAGATTAAGATACAAAATATAAACAGTAATGGCAGGTAATAAATGTAGATATTTTCCTTGACGCGGATTAACACGGCTTAAAGGAATTGCAAGAAATGCTAAGAGTAAGGTAGCAATAGGGGCGGATAGTCGCCATTGTAATTCAGAAAAAAAGCTTGGTTTGTTTGACTGATCAGCATGCCATAAAGCAAGGCTCGATAAAGACTCTTGCGGATTATTGACGGTGCCGACGTGTGAGTCTATACGGACGCCATAATTAGCAAATTGGGTAATATAATATTCTTTTGTCCCTGGTATTCCCTCATACCGCCTGCCATTTACAGCCACAAAAAAAGGTTCTTTTGTTTTAGGGCTTATCATTTGATAACCGCTATTAGCGCTGAGTATAGTCCAAGGTGTGATAGCAGAAACAGGTTGTTGCTTATTAATTTGTGCCATAAAGAGATTTTTGACGGCTTTATGATCCCCAGAAATACTCTCTACATAAATAATGCGCTGTCCGCCATTCGTTTGTTGAAAACTGCCGGGTTGTACCGTTTGCAATTCAATCGCTGTTCCTGTTTGAGCCAGTAACTTATTACGGTAGCTCAATAGCTCGGGATTTAACCAAAGGTTTAAAATTGCGATGATCACACTAAGGAACATAACCAGTGGTAAGGTCATTAACGTGAGTTGACCTAAGCTGAAGCCGCAAGCATTCAGCGTGGTCATTTCATAATCGGCATAAAGTCGACCATAGGTGAATAAAATAGCTAGGAATAAGCTAAAAGGAAGCAAAATAGCTAAAAATCGGGGCGATTCCAGGATAATTAACTGCCACAATATGCCGACTGCAAATTTTCCACCGGCAACCTGGTTCAAGTAATGCACAAACTCATTACTCATCAAAATAAAGAGTAGAAGGCTAGTAATGAGCAAAAGACTGGCTAATACTTCACGAGTTAGATAGCGAAAAAGGATCATTTTTTAGGTTAAGCTCGAAGCCCAAGAAGAGTGGAAATTATTTCATAAAGGGGGGGCTATATCCAGTATAAGGCTAAACCTAGCAAATAACTAAAATTTGAGTAGACTATAGGCTTAGTTTTAATCAAGTAGAATAAGGGGAACCCCATGCACTACGCTCTAACATCAATAGAACCCGTTAAAGAACAGGCCGATTGCTTTATCGTAGGAGTTTTTCAGAATAAAAAGCTTTCTAGGGTTGCAGAGCAGTTGGATCAAGCTAGCCAAGGCGCTATCCGTAACTTATTAGCCAAAGGCGATCTGGTAGAAGAAATAGGCAGAAGTTTGTTACTGTATTCTATTCCTGGTGTTTCTAGCGCACGTATTCTTTTTGTTTACTGTGGCGAAGAAGGAAACCTTAAACCATCCGATTTTCGTAAAATAAGCGGCTGCGTGGCCAGTGTGGTTAAATCGACGAAATGGGATCGTGTGGTTAACTACTTAACTGATTTAGAAGTAAAAGGTTTAGATACTTATACTAAAGTTCGGCAAAGCATTGAATTAATCGAAGATTGTTTTTATAGCTTTGATCAATTTAAAACTAAAAAAGCTGATAAACCTGTTTTTTCTGCGCCTAAAGAATTTGTTTTTAATGTAGCTTCAGTCGATTCAGCTAAGGCAGAAGAAGCTATAAAACAGGCAGTTGCCATCACAGCCGGCATCAAGCTCACTAAAGACGTAGCTAACTTACCTGCGAATATCTGTACACCACATTATATGGCTGAACAAGCTAAAATCTTAGCTAAAGAAGTTGAACTCGATATTCAGGTATTAAAAAAAGACGCTATAGAAAAAGAAGGCATGGGTGCTTTATTAGCCGTGGCTCAAGGTTCAGAACAGCCGCCACACTTTGTTGTACTTGAGTATAACGGTGCTAAAAAAGGTCAGAAACCAGTGGTATTAGTGGGTAAGGGTGTTACCTTTGATTCGGGTGGTATCTGTATAAAGCCAGCGGCAGGTATGGAGGAAATGAAATTTGATATGGCTGGTGCGGCGAGTGTATTAGGTACGCTCAAAGCGATTGCACTGCTCAAGCTACCCATTAATGTGGTGGGCATCATGCCTCTGACCGAGAATCTACCCAGTGGATCAGCCGTCAAGCCAGGCGATATTATCAAAAGTCTTTCAGGCCAAACCATCGAAGTGATAAATACCGATGCGGAAGGCCGTTTGATTTTGGCTGATGCATTAACCTATAGCGAACGCTTTGAACCCGATGTGGTCATCGATATGGCGACCTTAACCGGCGCTATTATTATTGCACTGGGAGCTGTTGCAACCGGGTTAATGAGTAATGATACGACGCTAAGTGATGAGCTAGCAAAAGCCGGTGAACAGAGTCACGATAGAATATGGCCTTTACCTTTATGGGATGATTATCAAGAACAGATCGATAGCAATATCGCAGATATATCCAACATTGGTATTGGTGGTGGTAAGAGTATTACTGCCGCTTGTTTTCTTTCCCGTTTTACCAAGAAATTTCGCTGGGCGCATTTAGATATTGCTGGCACGGCTTGGAGAAGTGGCCAAAATAAAACAGCAACCGGTCGACCTGTTTCTTTGTTAGTTCAGTTTTTATTGAATCGTATTTCTTAAAGTTGTTCGGTGAATCTTTTAAAGAGGTAAATGATTATTTACCTCTTTATTTAGATGACTATTGACCTTGAAATTTAATCGGAGCAGGTAAAGCATCACATTTTTTCTTAGTAGAAAGTGATCGAAGCCAATTATCACGTAATTGGTAGCCTTGTATTTCTACACGTTCAGCATCAGAAAAATCCATAAAAAACCAAGGAACAAGAAAAAAAGCGCCTGCAACCCCTAATGCAACGTTTTTACCCATCTTATTTTCTTGAGGGATAAGATTCATTATTTTGACTTGATTATCTAGCAGTTCTTGTTTGATCTCGGAACAACTTAGAAGTTCGTCGCCAGGTTGACGTTGAGGAATAGGATTAGG
>Ga0075364_10002609_pt1 | contig 10116 bp, 8 predicted proteins | sample EndMetdeltDD1764_FD_71517 | JGI IMG/M metagenome (GOLD analysis project Ga0075364, IMG submission 71517) | Populus endosphere microbial communities from Tennessee, USA - Endosphere MetaG P. deltoides DD176-4 | ecosystem: Host-associated > Plants > Roots > Endosphere | place: USA: Tennessee...
ATGCCGCCCTGCATCAGCACCGACAGCGGATAATAGATCATTGGCTTGTCGTAGATGGGCAGCAGCTGCTTGCTGATCGCGCGCGTAATCGGATGAAGCCGCGTCCCCCGGCCACCTGCCAGAATGATTCCCTTCATCGCTCCGTCCTCGGCGCCATGGTTTCTGTGTCCACCAAAAGCGCCTGCATGGTTGTCGGAAGGCTGTCTTTCCAGGAAGGCAGTTGCAGTCCGAAATCGCGAGCAAGCTTCCCACAATCGAGCTGTGAATTGGCAGGGCGCGTCGCAGGCGTCGGATAGTCCGCGGTGGTGATGGGCGCGACTGGAACCGCCCGATGGCCTCGCTCCGCGGCAAGACGCATGATCTCCTGCGCAAAGCCGAACCAGGTGGTCGCGCCTGTCGCTGTGGCGTGATAGACGCCGCGCGGATGATCCCTGTCCTGTGCCACACGTCTGGCGATCGCGAGCAAGGCATCCGCCAAATCATGCGCTGACGTCGGACTGCCGACCTGATCGTTCACCACGCGCAGGCTGTCGCGTTCGCGCGCAAGCCGCAGCATCGTCTTGACGAAGTTCTGGCCGTAGGGGCTATAAACCCAAGCCGTGCGCAGGATCAACGCCGAGGGGCAAGTCGTCAACACCGCCTCTTCGCCCGCCCGCTTGGTGCGGCCGTAGGCGCTTTGCGGATTCACCGCATCTTCCTCGGTGTAGGCGCCGCTCTTGGAGCCGTCGAAGACGTAGTCGGTCGAGATGTGCAGGAACGGGATATTCCGCTCCGCGGCAATGCCCGCAAGCCAGGCTGCGCCATCCCGATTGACCGCGAAGGCGCGCGCGGAGTCTTGCTCGGCGGCGTCGACCGCGGTGTAGGCGGCTGCATTGATGATCACATCGGGCGCAAACGTGTCGATGCGCTCTGCGCCTTCACGCCGCTCGAGATCGAGCTGTGGCCGGCCAGCGCCAAGGATTTCCAGATCCGGTGCCGTTGCGCGGTCCGCCAGCGCCCGCGCAAGCTGCCCGGCCGATCCTGCAACGAAGACCTTCATCGCCGACCGGCTCCAAGCAAGCCGAGTCGCTCGCCGCGATAGACGCCGTCACGCAGCGGCGTCCACCAGTCGCGCCGCTCGAGATACCAACGGATGGTCTTCTCCAGTCCAGTCTCGAATGTCTCCTGCGCGCGCCAGCCGAGCTCGCTTTCGAGCTTCGTCGCATCGATCGCATAACGCTGGTCGTGGCCGGGCCGATCCTGCACGAATGTGATCAGCCTTTCATGCGGTGCGCCGGATGGTGAGAGCTGGTCCATCAATTCGCAGATTCGCCGCACCACCTGCATATTGCTGCGTTCGTTCGCGCCGCCGACATTGTACTTCTCGCCAACGCGCCCCTGCGTCGCGATGAGATGCAGGGCACGGGCATGGTCCTCGACATAGAGCCAGTCGCGAACGTTCGTACCGTTGCCATACACCGGTAGCGGCTTGCCCTCGAGCGCGTTCAAAATCATCAGCGGAATGAGCTTTTCCGGGAAGTGGAACGGGCCATAGTTGTTCGAGCAGTTGGAGATGATGGTCGGCACGCCGAAGGTGCGATGCCAGGCGCGCATCAGGTGATCGGCGGCCGCCTTGCTGGCCGAGTACGGCGAAGACGGATCATAAGCCGTCTGCTCGGTGAACAGGCCGTCATCACCGAGCGAGCCGTACACCTCGTCGGTGGAAACGTGCAGGAAGCGAAAGGCGTTGCGCTTGTCCTGCGGCACCTTCTCCAGATAAGCACGCGCTGTCTCAAGCAGACAGGCAGTTCCCATCACGTTGGTTTGCAGAAACTCCTGCGCAGCGGCGATCGAGCGATCCACATGGCTTTCCGCAGCCAGGTGGATCACCGCATCCGGCTCGAAGCGTGCGAACGCGTCGGTCATCGCCGCGCGGTCGCAGATGTTGGCCTGCACGAAAGTGTAGAGCGGATTGTCCGCGATGCTTGCGAGCGACGTCAGCGTCGACGCGTAGGTCAGGCAATCGACATTGACGACAGTTGCCTTGAGCTCGCCGACAAGGTAGCGGCAGAGCGCTGATCCGATGAAGCCTGCTCCACCTGTCACCAGAAATCGCATGGATATGCCTTAAACGAGCCCCTGAAAAACGACGCCGAGATCGGCCAACCGGGGCTGCTTGCGGTCCTTGTCCGACAGTGTCAGCTCGCTGGGCGAGACGCGCCAGTCGATGCCAAGCACCGGATCATCCCAGGCAAGGCCCCCCTCCTGCTGCGGGGCATAGTAATCGGTCGCTTTGTACAGGACCTCGGTATCCGGCTCCAGCGTGACATAGCCGTGCGCAAAGCCGACCGGGATCCACATCTGGCGCCAGTTCGCCGCCGAAAGCTCGGCCGAAACGTGACGTCCAAATGTCGGGGAGCCGTGGCGGATGTCGACGCAGACGTCGAGGATCGATCCGCGCGAGACCCGGACGAGCTTGCCCTGCGCACGCGGCGGAACCTGAAAATGGAGACCGCGCAGCACGCCCCGGCTCTCCGATCGGGCGTGATTGTCCTGCACGAAAGGCGCGTCAATGCCATTGGCTACAAGCAGGTCGGAGCGAAAGGTTTCGGAGAAAAAGCCGCGATGATCGGAAATCCGGCGCGGCGTGACCAGCATCGGACCATCAATATCAAAACGCTGAAAATCCACTGTATGGCCCTACTGAAAACTCGGAGAGGCGCGCCCCTGTGGCGATCTCTACACGAACTTAGGCAGGTTTAGGCCAGTGATCAACGCGATGCCGCCGCTAAGGCTAATTGGTTAACGCCTAGGGTTTTGCCGCCCGGCCCAGCGCATGCACGATCATCTGCATGGAAGTTTCGTCGAGATAGGGGTGCATCGGCAGGCTCAGCACGCGGCGGCTGACATTCTCGGCGATGCTGAGCGAGCCTGCTGCTCGTGTGACAGATTTATAGGCAGGCTGCTGATGTAACGGAATCGGGTAGTGAACCGCCGTCGGGATCCCTGCATCCTTCAACGCTTGGGCGATCTGTTCGCGCCGGTCGGTCTGGATGGTGAACTGCGCCCAGACGCAGCTGCGGTCGTTGCGAACTATCGGTGCCTGAATACCGGGAATTTCGGCGACCATATCGCGATACGTCCGGCCGATCCGGATGCGCTGTTCGACCTCCCAGTCGAACGTGTCGAGTTTCGCCAGGATGACTGCGCACTGCAGCGTGTCCATTCGCGCGCCGAAGCCGATGCGCGTGTGATGGTAGCGGCTCTCCTGGCCGTGCACCCGCAGTTCGCGCATGGTGTTTGCAAGCGTCGCATCGGAAACGAAGATCGCGCCGCCGTCGCCGTAGCAGCCGAGCGGCTTGCTCGGAAAGAAGCTGGTGCAGCCGATGGTGGAGAGGTTGCCACTCTTGCGCGCGCGATAGTCGGCGCCGAAGCTCTGGGCCGCATCCTCGATCACGGGGATGCCGTGCTTCGCCGCAATAGCATTGATTTCATCCATGTCCGCTGTCTGGCCGTATAGCGAAACCGGCATGATGGCCTTGGTGCGCGACGTGATGGCGGCTTCGATCAGTTCGGGATCGATGTTGCAGGTGTCCGGCTCGACATCGACGAACACCGGCGTCGCCCCGAGCAGCACGATCATCTCTGCAGTTGCAACGAAGGTGAACGGCGTGGTGACGACCTCGTCGCCTGGCCCCACTCCCAGCGCCATCATCGCGATCAGGAGCGCGTCGGTTCCCGAGCCGACGCTGATGCAATGGTCCGCACCGGTATAGGTCTCGAGACGCTTCTCCATCTCGGTCACTTCGGGCCCGAGGATGAACTGGCCATGATCCAGCACCTTCTGAATCCGTTCGTTGACAGGCGCGCGGATCGCCCGCAGTTGCGCCTTCAAATCGATGAACTCAATAGCCATATTCCCAGACCTTCCCCCATGATCGCTCGCCGGCAAACGAAGCAGGGAACCGGCGGCGCATGTCCGGAGGATTAGCCTCCCCTCCGCAAAACTTCAACGTCAGCCCGGCCTGCAAGAGAGTTGGTAAGAAGCTGATTTGTGGGGAATTTGGCGTGTTTGTTGCCGCGTTGAAACAAAGATTGTTGCTGACGTCAGCGCCGCGACTGCACGAGCGCGGCGTCCGCGAGGCGATAGGCGACCTCCGGCATACCCACCCGCGCGCGCCAGCCGAGATCCCGCTGGGCTGCGCGCGGATTGCCGACGCTGATCTCGATGTCCGTCGGACGTACCAGCGCCTCGTCTCGCACCACGCATTCTTTCCAGTCGAGATTGAACCGGCTGAACACACGCTCGACGAACGACTCAAGGGGCGTGCCCACGCCGCTCGCGACAACGTAGTCGCGCGGCTCCGGTTGCCGCAGCATCATCGCCATGCACTCCACGTAGTCGGCAGCCCAGCCCCAATCGCGGACCACCTGCACGTTGCCAAGGCTCAGCTTGCTGGCGCGCTTCATCTTGATCGCGGCCGCGCCGTGAGCGATGCGCTGCGTCACGAAGCTCCCCGAGCGCAGGGGGCTCTCGTGATTGAAGAGAATGCCGGAGCAAGCGTAGAGTCCGAACGCTTTTCGGTAACTCCCGACAAGCAGCGTGGCAGCGGCCTTCGCCGCGCCATAGGGCGTGCATGGAGCGAGCGCAGTCGACTCGTCGGCGCCCTCAGGTCCCGTGCCACCAAAAATCTCACCCGACGATGCGTGAAAAAAACGGCACCCTGGCGATCGCACGCGGATCGCTTCGAGGATCGCCATGGTCGATCCAACGTGGCTGTCGAAGGTGAGGCCCGGCTGCGCGAAGGAGAGACCGACCGACGATTGCCCTGCGAGATTATAGACCTCGGACGGCCTCACCCCATCGATCAACTCCGCGACGATGGCCTTGTCGACCGGATCCACGGTATGTGCGCGGACAGAGTCCGAGATGCCGAGCGTGCGCAAATTGCCGCCGGAAGCATTCCAGCGGCGCGAGGTGCCATGCACCTCGCAGCCTTGCGCCAGGAGGTGCTGCGCCAGCAGCGCGCCGTCCTGTCCGGTCACGCCGAAGATCAGCGCGCGACGCGAGATATCGGTCATGACCCTGCTGACCGTTAGAGAGCCCTGAGCAGCCGCTCGCTGGTGTTGGCCGCGTCCACATCCTCGTGCTTGAGCAGCGCCAGATCGTTCTGCACCATTTCGCGCACAAGCTGCTCGAACCGGGTCTTCGGCCGCCAGCCGAGCCGTTCGCGAGCCTTGCTGGCATCGCCGATCAGGAGGTCGACTTCGGTCGGGCGGTAGAACCGCGGATCGACCTCGACCAGCGGCCTGCCCGTTCTGCTATCGTGGCCCACCTCGCTGCTTGCCGACCCCTTCCATACGATCGAGTATCCGACCATCTGGAAGGCCTTCTCGACAAAATCGCGCACGCTGTGCGTTTCTCCGGACGCGAGCACATAGTCGTCCGGCTGCGGCTGCTGCAGCATCATCCACATGCCCTCAACGTAGTCACGCGCATGTCCCCAATCGCGCTTGGCGTCGAGATTGCCCAGATAGAGCTTGTCTTGCCGACCCATGCTGATCGCGGCCGCCGCACGCGTGATCTTGCGCGTGACGAAGGTCTCCCCCCGTGTCGGGCCTTCGTGGTTGAACAGTATCCCGTTGGAGGCGTGCATCCCATACGCCTCGCGATAATTCACCGTCATCCAGTAGGCATAGAGTTTCGCGACGCCATAGGGGCTGCGCGGATAAAATGGCGTGGTCTCTCGCTGCGGAATCTCCTGGACCTTGCCGAACATCTCCGAGGTCGAAGCTTGATAGAAGCGCGTCTTCTGCTGGAGACCCAGGATGCGGATCGCTTCGAGCAGCCGAAGCGTGCCGAGCCCATCGGAATTCGCGGTATATTCCGGCGTCTCGAAGCTTACATAGACGTGGCTTTGTGCGGCGAGATTGTAAACCTCGTCCGGCTCGATCTGTTGCATCAGGCGGATCAAGTTGGTCGCGTCCGTCAGGTCACCGTAGTGCAGGAAGAAGCGCACGTCGGCTTCATGCAGATCGCGATAGAGATGCTCGATGCGGCTGGAGTTGAAGGACGACGAACGGCGACGCAGGCCGTGCACGATGTAACCTTTGTTGAGGAGTGATTCAGCCAGGTATCCACCATCCTGGCCGGTGATGCCGGTGATCAGGGCGACTTTGGTCATGCTCTTCGTCTTGCCTCGCACGATGCAACGGTTGCGATGGAGAACGCCAAATGCGGCAAAGCTGCGGACATTCCGGCGAGGAACTGTTGAAGGCCCTTAATGACGAACGGAACGTATCAATGATGGTTCCAGAGCAGCGCGGCATAAACTTTGAGCGCTGAGCGGACCAGTGACGATGCAAGTCGCAACGAGCAGTTCCCGAGGACGTCGATGACGAGTCGCTCACGTGCGTTTGCGCGGAACCAGTAAAGGGAGTTCCTCGACGGCACAGATCAGTTGCGAAATTCAGGGATCGCGCTCTTCAAAATCGTCTTGATCCGTTCGAAGTCACAAGCCTTCTCTGCATCTTCCAGCGATCGAATCCATCCCTGCACGGTCGCGGTAGACGGCTCGAACGGCTTCGCCGCCGTAATCCCCTCGATGCCGATGTTTGTCGGCGGCTCGCCGGTGGTGAACAATTGTTCGTGCAGCCGCTCGCCTGGCCGGATGCCGGTATAGACGATTTCGATGTCTTCGCCGGGAACGAGGCCGGACAATCTGATGAGGCGGTGGGCAAGATCGGCGATGCGGACGGGCTGCCCCATGTTGAGCACATAGACCGAGACGTCGTGCGTTGCGCCGCCCAGCGCGTGACTCGCCGACGTGATCACCAGATCGCACGCTTCGCGGATGGTCATGAAGTAGCGGACCATCTCGGGATGCGTGACGGTGACGGGACCGCCCGCCTCGATCTGTGCCTTGAACTTCGGCACCACCGAGCCGTTCGACGCCAGCACGTTACCGAAGCGGACCGAGATCAGCCGCATTTGCGGCGCGGACGACGCGGCTCGCGCGAGTTCGTGGTCCCGCGCCTGGCAGTACATCTCTGCAAAGCGCTTGGTGAGGCCGAGCATCGACACCGGCTCGATCGCCTTGTCGGTCGAGATCATCACCATCGCCTTCGCGCCCGCGGCGAGCGAGGCATCGGCGACATTGACGGTGCCGAAGATGTTGGTCTTGACGCCTTCGCCGAAATCGCGCTCGAGGATCGGCACGTGCTTCAGTGCGGCCGCATGAAAGACGATATCAGGCCCGAACTCGGTCAGCAGCGCGAGGACCCGCTCGCGCTCGCGGATATCGGCGATCCGGCCGTCGATGGCGACGTTGCTCTTGCGGCCACCCAGACTCTCCATCACCGCATACAGCGCCGGCTCGGAGTTCTCCAGGATCATCAGCCGCGCGGCGCCGAACGCGACGATGCGGTTGCAGATCTCGGCGCCGATCGAGCCGCCGCCGCCGGTCACCACGATCGACTTGCCCTTCACCAGCGCCTCGAGGCGCCCGTAGTCGATCTTCACGGTGGGCCGCAGCAGCAGATCCTCGACCGCCACCGGCGTCAGGCGCGGCTGCTCGGTGCTGTCCTCGAGCGAAGGCAGGCGACTGACGATCAGGCCCAGGCTGCGCGCCTCGCGCATGATTTGCTCAGGCGCGGCGTCCGCAGCGAGTGCCGACGGCATCATCACGACCCGTTCCACCGGCTTGCCGCGCGCCGTCAGAAGATTGGCGACATTGGTCAGGTCATCGACGCCGCCCATGACCGGAATGCCACGCACCATCTGCCCGCGGTCCGAGAACGCCGGCGAGAGCAGCGCGAGCGGCCAGATTTGTTTGACGACGCCGTTCTCGATGCTCCGGATCAGCAGCTCGGCATCGGCCGTATTGCCGGCGAGCAGGACCGGCGTCGCATTTGCCGCCAGCGCGCGGGTGCGGGTGCGCGACGTGCGGTAATAGCGATAGGCAAGCCTGGTGCCGCTCAAGAACCCGATCTCGAGCAGCCAGTAGATGACGATCGTGGCCTTGCCGAAGAAGAAGGCGCCGAGCACGTTCGGCGCGACGAAGATGTAGTCGAGCACCAGCAAGGTGACGCTCAGGATCGTCGCGACCTTGACGATATTGAGCAACTCCGGGAGCGACGTGAAGCGCCACTTGGTGAGCGTCAGGTTGCAGATGTAGCAAACGACCACGCTGAACGCGACGAAGTATGGCAGGATCACGAGGAGCTGCGGCAGGCGGTCCTCGAAATTTTCTTCGCTGAACCGCAGATAGAAGCTCAAAACGACCGCGATCGCCGTCACGAGCGCGTCATGGACGGCGATCAGCAGAATGCGTCGTGTCAGGTGCGGGAACGGCTTCATGCAAACGCTTGTTCGAAAGGATCGGACGCCGTTTCTGGTTCAGAACAGCGGCCAGCAGAAGCCGCAAGACGAGTCGAACTTCCCTAGCAAATACAAACAATTGAAACAACAGTGCCGCGGCGGCGACCGGCTGCCATGACCGGGCGCCGGGCCGATCAATCGGCCTCCGGACGCCCGCTGGCTTTCAGCTGGCTAAGCAGGATCTTCATCTCGCCCTTGGCCGTCTTCGGCGCAACAAGTACCGCGCCGTTCGATACCACGACGACGACGTCATTGAGGCCCACGACCGTCGCCAGCAGCGAGCCGTCGCTCCGGACGAGCGAGTTCCTCACATCGAGCAGTTCGCAAGGGCCCGACACGGCATTGCCGTCGGGGTCGCGCGGCATGTTTGCCCACACCGAATCCCAGCTGCCGAGGTCCGACCAGCCGAGCTCGACCGGCAGCACCACGCTACGGCGGGTCTTCTCCATCACCGCATGATCGATCGATATTCGCGTGGACGACGCAAAAGGCGCCTGGGCGAGACTGATGACGCCCGCTTCATTTTGCGCCGCCGCGACGGCCCGCGAGACCGTGCTCCATATCGACGGCTGCAGGCGTTCCATCTCATCCTTCATCACGTCGGCGCGAAACAGGAAGTTGCCGCTGTTCCAGAGGTAGCCCTGGGCCAGATAGCCGTCGGCGGTTTCCGCGTCGGGCTTCTCGGCGAACGCGTCCAGCTTGCGGAGCTGGCTGCCGCCGAGCGCCGCGCCCGGCTTCAGATAGCCGTAGTCAGTCGATGGGTGATCCGGGACGATGCCGAAGGTGACGATATGCCCGGCCCGCGCAGTCTCTACGGCGTGACGACAGGCGTCGTGAAATCTGTCGACAAACTTGATCGCGTGATCCGATGCGAGAACGAGCAGCAATGCATCACTGTCCCGCTGCATGGCGATAGCCGTCGCCGCCGCGACGGCCGGCGCTGAATCCCGCCGCTCCGGCTCGAGCACCACGTCAGCAGCGAGATCAATCGCGTTGAGCTGCTCGCCGACAAGCGCGCGATAGCTTGCACTCGTAATCACGATCGGCCGCTCGAACAGCTCAGCGTCCGTAACGCGCAACATCGTGTTCTGGAACAAGGTGCGTTCGCCCAGAAGCGGCATGAATTGTTTCGGCATGCTCTCGCGCGACGCCGGCCACAGGCGCGTTCCCGCGCCGCCGCACATAATGACAGGAACGATCTTCGAACTCATTCTAGTGGTCCGGTTCCAACGTTCGCATTCCGCTTGGGCCTGCACGTTTGCGAATATCGGAATCCAAGGACCACCAGCAAACTAAAGATTCCAGCGGAGCTTTGGATCTGATTTTCGCGTCGTAAGCTTGCGGCAAGGTGGGTCGCGAATGTCGAATCCGCTCCACTGAACGCCGCCAGCCCTGTGAATTGCGAGCACTAAGCAGCTTTCCGGGCCGAGATCAACGCCGCGAGACGTGCGCGCCGACTTGCCCTGCCGCGGGCCTTATTTCAGGTATAGTGCCCTGCAAGGACTTACGGATCGCGCGCCTGGCGCGCGGCCAGGATGGAAGGCCGGGACGATGGTGGATGTGGCGGATACGGACATTGTCGCTACGCTGAAGTCGCTGATGATCGATCATGCGCTGCCGCTGTGGGCGACGACGGGGTGGGATTCCAAGCGCGGCGGCTTCGTCGAACGGCTCAACACGGACGGCTCGCCGCAACTGGAAACGCCCCGCCGGGTGCTCGTGCAGGCGCGTCAGATCTATTGCTACGCCAAGGCGGC
>Ga0075364_10002610_pt1 | contig 10114 bp, 9 predicted proteins | sample EndMetdeltDD1764_FD_71517 | JGI IMG/M metagenome (GOLD analysis project Ga0075364, IMG submission 71517) | Populus endosphere microbial communities from Tennessee, USA - Endosphere MetaG P. deltoides DD176-4 | ecosystem: Host-associated > Plants > Roots > Endosphere | place: USA: Tennessee...
GCACGAAAGCCGGTGTCGGTCCGCACGAACACGGCAGGCTTGCCCTCGACCGTCTGGATCGCCGAGGACGGGACCCGAACGCCGCCGCCGCTACCGCCCGACAGTTGCACCGAAGCAGTTACCGGCTCGCCCACGCGCCACTGACCGGCGCGATTGTCGAGCGTGGCGATTATCGGCACGAGCCTGGTTTGCGTATCGAGCGCCGGCGAGACGAAGCTCACCCGCGCGGTCGCCTGCCGGCCGGGAGCGGAAACGAGGACCGTGTCGTCCGGTCGCACCCGTCCAGCGTCGGCGGGCTGGAGATTGAGCGAGAGTGACAGACGCGACAGGTTGGCGACACGATAGAGCTCCGCATCGGCTGCGACCGTCTGACCCAGCACCACGCTGCGCGAAATGACCTGGCCAGAGAGCGGCGCGGTGATGCCCAGCCGGTTGAGCCCGCCGCCTCCGCCGCCTGCGGCCGCAACCTGCTGCTGCGCCTGGTTGTAGGCAATCCGCGCCTCGGTCGCGGCGGTTCGCGCGGCGATCAGGTCCTGCTCGGGCGAGACGCGCTCGGCGAACAGGCGCTGTTCGCGGGCGAGATTGGAGTTGGCGAGTGCGAGCCGGGCTCGGGCCGCTTCGACCTCGCCCTTGAGCTGCGCGACCTCGCGGCTTTCGATGACGGCGAGCATCTCGCCGCGGCTGACGGATTGGCCGAGATTGCGATGGAGCGCGACGATGCGCCCGCCGATGGCTGCCGACACCACTTGCATGCCTTGCGGATCGCCCTCGATCGTCGCGGGCAATTCGATGAACCCGGCGCCGCCAGCGATCGGCTGGGCGACTGCGATTCCGGCTGCGGCGATCTGCTCGCGTGAAAGCGTGATCTCGCCTTCATCGGCATGGTCTTTTCCGGCCTTCTCCTGCGCGGCACCTTCGTCGTTGTCAGTACCGCGCCCTCCGCAGGCGGCGAGGAGAAACAGCGCCAGCAGAGCGGCGATTCCGGTTTTCCCGATCGTCATCATTCAGTCCCCCCGTTCTGGCGCAGGAGCAGGCGCCGGCGCCGTGAGGCGCTCCAGCCGGGCCTTTGCGTTGTGGTAGGCGGCAAGGGCATCGATCGCGGCGATGCGCGTCTCGGCGAGCGTTCGCTCGGCATCCAGCAGATCGAGCTGACCGAACTTGCCCTCGCGGTAGCCGATACGTGCTATGCGGGCCGCTTCCTGCGCGGCTACGAGCGCGGGACCGTTTGCATTGCGCGCCGCTGCTGCTGCGTTGTCGGCGTCGGCCTGTGCATCGGTGACGGCCTGTGCCAGGTCGAGCGCTGTTATTCGCCGCTGAGCGTCGGCTCGATTGCGGTCGGCGGCCGCCAGATCGATTGCTGCCCGGCCGGAGTTGAACACCGGAATGGGAATCGACACGCTGAAAACCGCTGCCGTATCACGGGTTGCCTCCAGCCGGCGGATTCCCGGTCCGGCGGTGAGATCGGGTATGCGCTGCGATCTGGCCAACCGGACACCTGCGTCGGCGACCGCCAGGTCTGCATCGGCTGCGGCGAGCGCCAGGGTGCCCGCCATGGCAACCGTGGGTGGTGGGCCATATGAGGCCGGCGGGATATCATCGAGCGCGGTCATGTCGATCAGGCCGATTGCCGGTGTGCCGACGCGCCGCGCGAGATTGGCTGTCGCGGCATCGGCAAGGCGCCTCGCGCGATCCGCTGCGGTCTGGGCATTGAGCCTCGCGACGTCCGCGCGCTGCTCTTCGATGGGTGATGCCCGCCCGGCCTGAACCCTGGTTCGAGCTGCGTTCGACGCGTCGTGCGCAATGCGAAGCTGATCGCGCGCGATGAACGCGCGCCACTTGGCTGCAACCGCTTCGACATAGAGCTGCGTCACCTGCAGCCGCACATCCGCCCGAGTCGCCGCGGCGCCGAGAATCGCCCGGTCCGTCTGCGCATCGGCGACGGCAATCCGCGCCGAGCGCTTGCTGCCAAGTTCGATCGGAAGGTCAAGGCTGACCGTGGTCTCGGCTTGATCGAAGCCCCGGTACGGACCCGACCCCGCGATGTTCTCTATCTGCGTTTGGATCGTAGGATTCGGCCTCAGACCTGCGGCGATGCGGCCCGCCTGTGCGGCGTCGATGCCCGCTTGGGCTGCGGTGACGGCGGGTGCGCTGCCCTCCGCTGCGGCTAGTGCGTCCTCCAGCGTGAACGTGGCACCTGCCGAGGCCGCCCGCAGCGTCGGCACGTTTTGCGCATGCGCTGCGGCGGCGCACGTCGTAGCGGCCAGAACGGCCGCAATGATCCTGTGCATTGATAAGTCCCGATTGAATGGATCACGCCGCCGGCGCGAAAGCCGGAGCGACGGGCGATCATGCAATCAGGCGATCGGCGGCCTCAGATTGCCGCTGGGCGGCGCGGAAGGCCGAAGCCTCGATTCGAATTCGGTGACGTCGGCAGCACGTGCCGGCGTGAAACCGATCGTGGGCGCGTCGAATGGCGCGAGATTATGATGGCCGCTGCAGCCGCCGTGGTGATGAGCATAGCCATCGTTGCCATGCGGCGCCTGGTCGGCGTCGCCGTCCGTGTGACCATCGGCCATTGCTTCGACGCCGGGAAGGCAAAGCTGCTCCGCCGCATGCGCCATCCCTCCCGCCGCAAGCGACAGGAGCAGTGCGGCACCGACCAAGACGCTCAGGAGTCTATGCATGAGGCGCGCGGTAGCACCTTCACGGGGGTGTGTCAGGTGTCCCCGCATCAGGTATCGTCCTGAAGGAGAGCCCCGCGAGAATGCGGTATCGGCATGACCTCCTTGCGCGCGCCGGCAAGCGGCCCCCGTTGTCGGGCACCAAGCGATGGCGTGCGGCTGCCGGGGAGTTCGCGGCGCGCCTGGATCATGATCTGGACTCCGCCCGACAGTCCCAGCGCCGCCATGATTGCCGCGACGACGAGGTCTGGCCAGGCCGACCCGGTGCCGAACACGCCCGCGGCGGCAAGGACGACGGCGATATTGCCGATGGCGTCGTTGCGCGAACAGATCCAGACCGACCGCATGTTCGCATCGCCGTTGCGGAAACGGTATAGCATGATTGCAACGCCTGCGTTGGCCAGCAGCGCCACGATTCCGATGATTCCCATCACCTCGGCTTCCGGAACGCGTCCGTTCCAGATCGTCCATATCGTGGCTGCCAGTACGTAGAGCCCGAGAATCGCCAGCGTGGCGCCCTTGAGTATCGCGGCTCGGGCGCGCCAGGCCAGCACCATCCCGGCGACGCCAAGGCTGATCGCGTAGTTGGCGGCATCACCCAGAAAGTCGAGCGCGTCCGCCTGAAGCGCCTTCGACCCGCCGGCGACACCGGCAGTCATCTCGGCAACGAACATGGCGCCGTTCACGATAAGCGCGATCCAGAGCGCCCGGCGCCATCCGGGATTATTGTTGGGGGCCGGTCTTGCGGACGAGCAACTGGTGCAGGCCATTTCCGTCTCGAATGATTCGAAGTGGGGTCCTATATGCACCCTGTAGCAACTATAGACTCAAGGGGCTTCTCATGACCGGGCTGACCATCGGGCGATTGTCCGCCGCAACCGGAGTGAAGGTCGAGACGATCCGGTACTACGAGCGGGCGGGATTGATTGCCGCCCCGGCGCGCACGGGCGGGAATTATCGCTCCTACGGTGCCGAGGACATCGATCGGCTCGGCTTCATCCGCCGGACGCGCGATCTTGGGTTCACCCTTGAGCAAGTGCGCGCCCTGCTTGATCTCGCCGCGGAAAAGGATCGCGATTGCGGCGAGGTGGATGCGCTCGCGACCCATCATCTTGCCGAGGTCGACAGGAAGATCGCCGACCTGACCGCATTGCGCCGGCAGCTTTCCTCTGCAATCCTCGCCTGCGCCGGAGGCCCGGTCGCAGAGTGCCGGATATTGAACGCATTTTCGCAGCAGCCTGCGCAAGCATCAAGCTAGGACATGTCTCGAAACGCCGTCAGCTTTACGACATCCGGACGGCGCAATTGCCTCCGGCCTTTTTAGTGCCACGCCGGGAACTGTTCATCGAGATATCATATAGGCTACCGACTTGTTGCTGAACCTTTCGGCTATGTCTCGCGCTGGGCGTGATCGTGGTTCTGCGACAAGCGATGCTCGACAATACCCCACTGCCGCCAATCGGAGTACCGGAATGAAACAACTCGTTGCCTTCGACCTCGACGGAACTCTCGCCGAAAGCAAGCAGCCGCTGACGGAAGAGATGGGAGAGGCGCTGGCGGACCTCTTGAGCGTCGCGCACGTTGCCGTGATTTCGGGCGGCGACTGGCCTCAGTTCGACAAGCAAGTCGCCTCGCGGCTGCCCGAACGCGCCGAGCGTTCAAAGCTGTGGCTCATGCCGACTACGGGCACCAAGCTCTATGTCTATCGCAGCGGCGAATGGACGCCGGTCTATGCCGAACTGTTCGAGGATAGCCAGAAAGCGAAGATACTCATGGCGTTCGACCAGGCGCTCGAGGCGACAGGCTTTGTCCCCGAAAGGACTTGGGGAGAACGCATCGAAGATCGCGGCAGCCAGATCACCTTCTCCGCTCTGGGCCAGCAAGCGCCTATCGATGCCAAGGAAAGTTGGGACCCCGATTTCGCCAAAAGGAAGGTCATTCAGGCCGATCTTCGAACCCGGCTGCCGGGCCTGTCGATCAACATGGGCGGTGCGACCTCGATCGATATCACTCGTGAGGGCGTGGATAAGGCCTACGGCCTGAAAAAGCTCCGCGACGAAAGCGGGATATCGCTCGATGCGATGATGTTCGTCGGCGACGCGATATTTCCCGGCGGCAATGACTATCCGGCAAAGGAGCTTGGTCTCGATACCATTCGTGTTCGTGATCCGCTGGAGACGCTGTCGGTGATTGCGACCATTGTGGCTTGTCAGAAATAGAGCCTTGTTCGCAGGCTGTTTCATGTCCGGCGTGTGCATTATTTGCGTCGGGGCAATCTAGCGCTACTGCTGGCTCATGTGACCTTGTCGGCTGATGCCATAAGCAAGGAATTGCCGCCTTCCGCTCGGCCGGAATGCGATGTCAGGCGCAAGGAGTGGGCCGTGATGACCGGTCGTGGAACGACATCTCGAGAAAAGGCAGGGGCGATCACAGGCAGGAATTCCAGGGCCCGCAGCACAACGCCTGGAAGCGTGCTCGCCCAATGAAGATCGGTTTCATCGGTGTGGGCCAGATGGGACGACCCATCGCGGATCGTCTTGCGGCGGCGGGCCATGACGTCACGGTGCTTGCCCGCCGGCCGGAGGCGCGCACTCCATCGGCGTTTGCCTGGGCCGATTCCATCGCGGCAACGGTCGGCGATGCCGATGTGGTGTTCGTCGTGGTCCTGACCGATGAACAGGTTCGCTCGGTCTGTCTCGGGGCCGACGGGGCGCTTGCCGCGATGAAGCCGGGCGCGCTGCTCGTTCAGCATACGACGTCGAATCCGGCCACCGCCCAGCTCATCGGCGCCGAGGGTTCGTCTCGAAATGTCGAAGTGCTCGATGCGGCGCTTTCCGGGGGACCCCAGGATATCGTTTCGGGCCGGCTGACGCTCTGGGTCGGCGGAGACGATCAAGTGCTGGAGAGGACCAGGCCGCTGCTGGCGAATTATGCTTCGCCGATCATCTTCGTCGGGCCGCTCGGCAATGGCCAGCGGGTCAAGCTGGTGAACAACGCCCTGCTCGTCGCGCAAGCTGGCCTGGCGATCGATGCCGTGCGGCTGGCGGGTTCGCTGGGGATCGAGGAGACCGCCATTCTTGCCGCGCTCCAGCATGGAAGCGGCGCGAGCCGTGCGCTTGGCATTGTTGCGGGCATCGGTTCGGTGAGCAGGATTGCGGGGCGGCTTGGGCCGTTCATGGCGAAGGACGTCTCCGTCGTGCGGGCGGTGGCGCAAAGCGAAGGTGTGGACCTAGGCCTCATAGGGACGGTCCTCAGCTGCGACGTCGTTGAAAAAGGCGTGCTCGGTTCGCCATAGCTTTCTGGTTCCCTGATGCTGGAATCGACACTGCCGGGCTCGCCATCATGCGAACGGTGTCGTCCTGTAGACTTGGTCTGCCCGCATCGATAGTTGGCTTTAAAACACTTGGGGGAAATGATGCCGCAGTGCGTATTGACGTTCGACCTCCGCCATCCGCCGGAGCTCGGTTCGTCCGGCCCCGAACAGTACTCGGCGGCGCTCGATATCATCGAATGGGCGGACCAGCGCGGTTTTCGCCGTGTGATGTTCGGGGAGCATCACCAGTCGCCGGACGGCTATCTGCCCGCTCCAATCGTTTTCGCTGCCGCCATCGGCGGCAGGACGAAGCGAATCCGCGCGCAGATATCGGTGCTGCTCGCGCCGCTTTACGATCCCGTTCGCCTGGCCGAGGAACTGGCGGTAGCGGACCTATGCCTCCAGGGCCGTCTCGATGCCGCCGTCGCGGCAGGCTATGTGGAGGCCGATTTCGATATGTTCGAGGTCGACTACAAGAGTCGCGGTCTGGCCATGGAGGAGCTGATGCCGTTCCTTCGGCAGGCATGGACCGGCGAGCCATTTGAATATCGCGGCAAGACGATCCGCGTCACGCCCAGGCCCGCCCAGGAGCCCATGCGCGTCTACATGGGTGGCGGCACCCGCAAGGCGATCGATCGTGCCGTGCGCCTCAGCGATGGCTGGGTCGCACCCGGGTCGGGCGAGGCTTGGTCGATCTATCGTGAAATCTGCGAAGGGCACGGAAAGCCCGATCCGGGCGAGTTCCCGGTGGCGGGCCCCATGTTCCTTTGGGTGACCACCGAGGACAAGCGGCAGGTGCTGGACCGCCTTGCCCCGCACATCCGCCATCAGGCCGACAGCTATGCCGATTGGGCGGCCCATGGAGATGCGGGCACCCGCAATCATCCTTACGCGCTTCGCGACCTCAATGATGTCATCCAGGGGGTTGGCCAATACCAGATACTGACTCCCGAAGAGACCCTTGAACTGGCTGATAGGATCGGCCGCCGCGGCTGGCTCGTCTTCAACCCGCTGATGTCGGGAATCGATCCGGAGGAAGCGTGGAAAATGCTCCGCGTGGTCGAAGATCGGGTTCTGCCGCATCTCTGAGGGTGCCGCCCGGCGCGATCAGCCGGGCGTGCGCATCCCGTTGTCACCGGCGGACTATCGAGTGGCGATCATGTTTCCGCGGTGCTGAATTTCGGTGCTTTGTCTTCGGTAAGTCCCGACTGCTCGCTCGTCGGATGCGGTGTCATCGTCTTGCGCAGGACCCTGGGGCTACCCTTGAATGAAACGTTGGGCCGCGCATGCTGAAGCGTGACGTTGTCCCAGATCACCAGGTCGCCCTGGCGCCATTCATGCGCATAGACATTTTCTGCAGCGTAGAGGTGATCGAACAACTCTTCGAGCAGCGTTTCGCCCTCCTCGTAGTCCATGCCCTCGATATGGTGCGTGGCGAGCGGACATACGTAAAGCACCGTCTGGCCATTTCGCGGGTGGCGATAGCCGATCGGTAGCCTGACGAACTTTTCGACGTCGAATGCAATTTGCAGCACGTCATTGGTGTTATGGCGCCGCTGCCTCGTCGCATCCTGGCAATGGATCGCAAAGCGGCCGCCCACTCTGGCGCGAAGGCTGCCGGGAAGCGTTTTCCAGGCGTGTTCGGCGCTGACGAACAGCGTGGGTACCGAAGGCTGTTCGACATGCTTGCCGTAAAGCGACGCCACCTTGCAGCCGTCTTCCACCCACATGAGTTCGTGATGATAGAGCAGCCGCCCGAACGGAGAGGCATTGTCCTTGTCCACGTTCGACACTCTGAAGTCATCGAAAAGTCGAAGATCGTCAGGATTCACGCTATCGTTGCCGGCGAGCATTTCGGATAGATAGGTCTGGAAACGGGTGTCGGCATCCAGCCCGCGAAATACCAGTAGCCCGCACTCATCCAGCAGAGTCTTCAGCTGCTTGCGGATTTCGGCAGGCAAAGGCGCGACTGGCTCAACGCCGGTTATCTCCACCCCGAATTCTGAGGTTATCGGACGGACTTGCAGCCCAGCCATTCCCATGTCCTCTCGATCGCAGAACCTTATTTTGCTCGAAACTATCGGCACCGAAACCCTGCGAGTCAAGCCGACTTCCTGTCAGCAGGTCATACACATCCGATCGTCAGAGCCGCTCGGCCGACCCGGCTTGAAAGGTGCACTTTCCTTGTCTTTTTGCCTTACGATCGACTTGGCTCGTCAATTCCGGCGCAGCACGTCGGGATACGGCGTTTGCGCGCGATGGAATTCATAGGTGTTCGGCCAGTGCAGGTATTTTTCGGTCCAGTCCTCGCGATAGTGGATCGCCTTGACGAGATCGTCCGGCTGCCATCCGTCCACCAGTTTGGTCCCGGTCAGATCGAAGACCGGGCGTTGAAGCTCGACGAGGAGCTGGAGGCTGAGGGCAATCCGTCCCGTCAGCACCTTCGGATCGCCGCTGCAAAGCGCCAGCGCCGCTTCAGCCATGGTCTCCATCGGCTCGCAGATGGACTTGTCCTTGACGATGGTGCTGTCGTGCATTCGTTTCGTCAGGATGGAGCGTTGCGGCGCCAAGGTGTTCATGGCGACGCCCTTGTCCTTCAACTCGACCGCGCCGAGCACAGTCATGTGGTTCACTGCGCCCTTCATCGCCCCGTAGAGCGCGCTGATATTCCGCGATGAGACTTCATAGGGCGGGCCCGGCGGGAGCTCTGCACCCATGCTGGACATGTTGAGTATCCAGCCCTGACCGCGTTCCATCATGCCGGGGAGGACTTGTGTGATCATCACCCACGGACCCCAGAGATTGACCTCCCCATCGGACTGCAGGTCGGCCAGGCTCCACTCCCAGATCCGCTTGAGCTCGTGCTTGACGGCATTGTTGACGAGGATGTCGATCGGGCCGAACGCGTCCTCGGTGCGCGCGACCAGAGCGTCGCGGCCGCCGTGGGGATCGCCGATATCGCAGGGCAGCACAAGCGCCTCGCCGCCGACCTCCCTGATGCGCCCCGCGGTTTCTTGAAGACCGGCCTCGTCCCGCGCGCAAATTCCCACTTTTGCGCCCTCGGCGGCGAAACGGATCGCCATCGACGTTCCCGTCCCACCTTGGGCGGCGCCGGTAATCAGCGCAACCTTGCCCTCCAACTGCTTCATTTTTCTCTCCCTAACGAGGCCGGCTTCGACAACGGCTAGTGTGTGTCGGGTCAAACATGGGTGTCCACCCCTTTTTTCGCGGCGGTCGCCTCCCATCGTGCAAAACCTTCTGTGACGGCAAAATCGAATTTGACACAAAATCCCGGAGGTAATAGGCCAAGGATAGATAGATCATATAGATGATCATTAAGCGGTCGCCGGGGGAGAAAACAAGGCGAGGGCGTCGGTTCAGTGTGGTCAGGGATAGCTGGGTGTGTTTCCGTTTGCCGGATCGGTGCGGGCAGATGATGCGAACACACTATCAAAAGTCTATATCGTCAGGCCGACTTTGCAATTCTGGCATTATATCTGCATTGCCATGTGAAGATTTTGTAATAACATATTATGATAATTGCAAAGTTTCAGATTTCAAAGCGAAATTTATAACAAAATAATATAGTGTGAACTTTAAATATCAGTAAATAATACATCAGGGTGAGGAAAATGACTGTCAATATCTTGCGTGCGGGGCTTTTTGCGACACTGACACTGCAGTTCGTTGCCGCCGGCGACGCTCATGCCCAAGCGGATGGCGATGCGGCGTCCGACGGCACCATCATCGTGACGGCGCGGCGTGTCGAAGAACGCTTGCAGGACGTGCCGATCTCGATCTCGGTCGTCGACCAGGACCGCATCAACAAGGCCAACATCGTATCGGGCGAGGATCTCGCCAAAGTGGTCCCCGGCCTCAATGTCCAGTCGAAATACGGCTCCGAGAACGCCAACTTCTCCATTCGCGGATTTTCGCAGGAACTTCAGACATCCTCGTCGGTCGGCACCTACTTCGGCGAAGTCGTCGCACCGCGCAGCGGCAGCCCGGCCGTTCAGGCCGGCGACGGCGCTGGTCCCGGTTCGCTGTTCGACCTGCAGAACGTCCAGGTGCTCAAGGGTCCGCAGGGCACGCTGTTCGGCCGCAACACCACCGGCGGCGC
>Ga0075364_10002611_pt1 | contig 10113 bp, 9 predicted proteins | sample EndMetdeltDD1764_FD_71517 | JGI IMG/M metagenome (GOLD analysis project Ga0075364, IMG submission 71517) | Populus endosphere microbial communities from Tennessee, USA - Endosphere MetaG P. deltoides DD176-4 | ecosystem: Host-associated > Plants > Roots > Endosphere | place: USA: Tennessee...
CGCGCGCGGCGCGCTCCCATTCCGCTTCGGTCGGCAGCCGTTCGGCGGATCCGTTGCGCGCGCGCCAGCGGCAGTACGCGTCCGCGTCGAGCCAGCTCACGCCGACGACGGGACGATCGCTTCCGGCGAAGGCGTGCTCGTGCCACTCGCGCGGATGCTCGTGTCCCGTGGCGTCGAGGAACGCGGCGTACTCCGCACGCGTCACCGGGTACGCCGACATCTCGAACGCGTCCACGTGCACGCGATGGACGGGACGCTCGTCTTCCTGTCCGCGATCGCTGCCCATGAGAAACGCGCCCGCGGGGATGGCGACGAATCGCGGCATCACCGGGCGGGCGGCTCCCCGGTCACCACGCGGTGGCGTCCGTACTTCCGGACGAAACGGTCCGTGAAGCCCGGCGCGATCGCGTTGAGAATCGTCAGGCCTCGTGACTTGGCCATCGGGTAGACCTCGGGCCTCGGACGCTCGACGCACCGCACGATCGCCCGCGCCACGTCGTCGACCGTCTGTTTCGGGCCGAGGCCGGAGATGCGATGACCGTAGTCGCGCGCCATCGCGTCGATGAACTCGGTCGGCGTCGACACCGGATAGACGCAGCTCACGTGAATCGCCGTGCCGGAGAACTCGGCCCGCAGCGACTCGGCGAGCGCGGCCTGCGCCGCTTTCGTCGCGCTGTAGCCGCCCATCAGCGGAATGCCGCGGCGTCCGACGATGGACGAGACGAAGATCAGGTGGCCGCTGCCCTGACGGCGGAAGACCGGCAGCGCCGCGGCGGCGCCGTGGAACGTCCCCATGAAGTTGACGTCCATCATGCGCTGCATGACGTCGGCGGGCGTCTCGTCGATGGGGCCGTAGTAGCCGAACCCGGCGTTGCAGATCATGACGTCGAGCCGGCCGAATTCGCGGACGGCGAGCGCGACGAGCTCCCGCACGTCGCTCTCGCGCGTGACGTCCATCTCGGCGGCGGCGGCACGCCCGCCCGCGGCGCGCATCTCGCGCACGGCGTGCTCGAGCAGCGCCAGGCGCCGGGCGCCGAGCGCCACCGCCGCGCCAGCCTTCGCGAGATGGCTCGCGCAGGCGAGCCCGATCCCCGAAGAGGCTCCCGTGATCGCCGCCACGCGGCCCGACAGATCCATCGACTAGACGATACTATGCGCGAGGTGCGCGGGGTGCGCGGGGTGCGCGGGGTGCGGGAGGTGCGCGAGGTGCGATGGATCCGGTACTGAAGCTGCTGCGTGAGCTGGTGGCGATCGACTCGGTCAACCCGTCGCTCGTGCCCGGGGCCGCCGGCGAGGCGGCGATCGCGGAGGCGATTGCGGCGCACCTGCGGCGCATCGGCCTCGACGTCGAGATGCAGGAAGCCGCGCCCGGCCGTCCGAACGTCGTCGGGGTGCTGGAAGGCCGAGGCCGGGGCCGCTCGCTGATGCTCTGCGGCCACATCGACACCGTCGGCGTGGAAGGGATGGCCGCGCCGTTCGATCCGGTCGAGCGCGACGGACGGCTCTACGGACGCGGATCGCAGGACATGAAAGGCGGCGTCGCGGCGATGATCGACGCCGCGCGCGTCGTCGCGGCCGAAGGGTTGGAGAGCGGCCGCCTCATCGTCGCGGCCGTCGTCGACGAGGAATACGGCAGCGCGGGAGCCGACGCCCTGGTCGCGCGCTGGCGCGCCGACGCCGCGGTCGTCACCGAGCCGACCGATCTGCGGATCGCGATCGGACACAAGGGATTCTGCTGGATGGAGGTGGAGACGCGCGGCCGCGCCGCGCACGGCAGCCGCCCGAAGGACGGCCGCGACGCGATCCTCCGCATGGGGCGCGTCCTCCACGAGCTCGAGCAGCTCGATCGCCGGCTGCAGTCGGGACCGGCGCATCCGCTCGTCGGCGCCGCGTCGCTGCACGCGAGCCTCATCGCGGGCGGACGCGAATTGAGCAGCTATCCCGACCGCTGCACGTTGAAGCTCGAGCGGCGCACGATTCCGGGTGAAGACGACGAGGTCGTGGCGGCGGAGATGGAAGCGATCCTGGCGCGGCTGCGCGCCGCGGATCCGGAATTCGACGCCACCTGCGCGCGGATGTTCTCGCGTCCACCCTACGCGCTGGACGCGGATCACGCGCTGCCGCGCGCGCTCTCACGAGCGCTCGCGGCGGCGGACGACGATCGATTCGTGGGGATGTCCTTCTGGACGGATGCCGCGGTGCTGGGGAGCGCCGGGATCCCTTCGGTGCTGTTCGGGCCTGGCGGTGCGGGCCTTCACAGCGTCGAGGAGTACGTGGACGTCCAGGACGTGCTGCGCTGCCGTGACGTGCTGGCAGCGCTCGCACGCGCCTGGTAGTTACGCGGTCTTGCGCAGCACGAGACGCTGCGGCACGAGCACGTGACGGCGATGATCGCCTTCGAAGCGCTGGCGCGGTCCGCGTCCGCTGATTTCCCATCCCGGACTGTCATGACCGCAGGACGTGCAGCGCATCATGACGCGGTTGCCTTCGAAGTGCAGGACCGAGTCGTGTCCGCGCATCGCGCAGAGGAACTGGCCGACGCGCACCGCAACACGATTCATCACGTTGACCGGCGTGGCGCTGATGTCTGTCTGCGCCGTCGTGGCCGTCGCCGTGAGCCGCTGGGGATAATTCGTCACCATTGAACTCTCACCCTTTCACCCTGTTCCTAGGACGCGGGCTCTACCGCCCCGGTTCCGCCCTCGCACCTCAGGGATATCAAGGCGCGTGCCACGCGCGGTTCGGCGGAATCGAACCTCAGCGATACCAGTGATTTAGCGCCAGGAACCCGCGCTCTTCACCGGCTGAGCTTGTGTAATGGATGGCCTCGCGGCCACGGCGGGAAGTAGCCGTTTGGCTACACAGTGGAAGGCGGCGACCCTGCGCGTCGGCTCAGCGTTCGCCCAGGATTCCGCGGATCACGAACCCGACATTGGCCGGCCGTTCGCCCAGCCGACGCATGAAGTAGGGGAACCATTCACGGCCGAATGGAACATAGACGCGCACCCGGCAGCCGTCGGCGCGCAGCGATGCCTGCAGATCGCGCCGGATGCCGTAGAGCATCTGAAATTCGAATCGATCCGGGGCGATGCCGCGCTCGGCCGCGAACGCGCGCGTCGCCGCGATCATCGCCGGATCGTGGGTCGCGATCGCGGGATACGTCCCGCCGGCCAGCAGCACGCGCATGATGCGCACGAACGCGGCGTCCACGTCGGCCTTGGACTGATAGGCGACGTCGCGCGGTTCCTTGTACGCACCCTTGACCAGGCGGACGCGCGCGCCGAGCGCGTTCATGCGCGCCGCGTCGGCCTCGCTCCGCGGCAGGCACGACTGCAGCACCACGCCGGCGTTGCGATAGCCCTGCTGCCACATCGTCTCGAACACGTCGATCGTGACGGCGGTGTAGGGAGAGTTCTCCATGTCGATACGCACGAAGAACCGCTGCGCGCCGCCGGCGTCGAGGATGCGCCGCAGGTTGTCGACCGACGTCGCGCGATCGACGGTCAGCCCGAGCTGCGTCAGCTTGAGCGAGACGTTGCGCTCGATGCCCGCGGCGGCGATGCGCTCCATCACCGCGAGGTAGGCGCGCGTGGCGGCGTCGGCCTCGACGATCGAGGCGACGCTCTCGCCGAGATAGTCGAGCGTCACCGAGAGGCCGGACGCCTCGATCGCGCGTGCGCTGGCGATCGCCTCGTCGGCGCTCTCGCCCGCGATGAAGCGGCGGGCGAAACCGGCGCCGGGACGCATGCCATAGCGTGACGCAATCGATTTCAAGGTCGTGCTGCCGGCGAGTACCGAGAAGAAAGCCTTCGAGACGGTCTGAAGCATCAGTGCGTGCGGGCGCGTCGCGGAACGAGCAGGTGCTGGATCGTACGGGCGTAATAGCGGAGGACCGTCCGTTCGCGAACGCGGAACCGGCCGCCGCGCTCGACGTGGATGATGTTGCGCGCGGCCAGCATCGGCGCGCCGGCCTCGATCGCCTCGCGTCCGCTGCGCACCGCGAGGTTCGCGTTCACGTGGACGAGCGCCTCGATGATGGCGTCGGCGCGCGACTCGAGATCGCGCCGCGACGTCGCCGGCCGCATCGCCGCCGCGACGATCGCCGTCGGCAGCACCTTGTAGAGGGCGCCGATGGTGTCGCGGATCTGGTGCCCGAGCGTCATCACGTCGCGCCGCGACTCCGGATCGTACCCGGCGAGCGGAATCGGCCGCCCGAACGACACGAAGGCGCGCGACTGGTAGCCGACGGCGTAGCGGACCATCTCGGCCACCTCGCGCCCGAACGGCTTCGCGCGCCGCTTCGTCGCGGCGTGCGGCAGGATGTGATCCTCGAGGACGATGTCGTAGGCGACCGCCATCGGCACGACGACCGCGCGCTCGACGCCGGCCTGCAGCGCGGCGTGCAGCAGCCCGGTCTTCGCCGCCTTCAACTCTCCGGTGTAGCTGCGCCCGCCTTCGATGTAGAAGAGCAGGTCGCTTCGCTGCAGCAGCTCGGCGACGTAGGCCTTGAGCGTCACGAGATACGCCGGGTCCTTGGTGTTGCGCCGGATCGGGATCGCCCCGGTGACGTGGCGGTGGAGCAGCCCGAGCGGCCCGCCGAACAGGTTGATGCCCGCCGCCGTCACCGGCGGCCGGATCCCGGCGTCGTCGATGACCAGCGGCTCGACGAGGTAGTCCAGGTGCGACTTGTGGTTCGAGACGTAGATGACGCGTCCGGCGAGCGAGGCCTGCTGCGCGATCGAGACATGCTCCTCGATCCGGTCCACCTTGCGGAGGATCGGATAGAGCGGATGCTTCAGCGCGCGGTAAATGGGATAGCGCTGCGTGGTCCGCAGCTCGTCGAGGTACGCGTGGATACGTTCACGAGCCTCGACTTCGCTCTGCCCGTGCCCGCCGCGCAGGTACCGCGCGACGTCTTTCCGGGCGAGCACCGCCTGGGTGATGTCGTCGGGGAGCACCTGCCGGAACTATATCACCCGCGTTCGGGTCGGTCTTACCCCTTCTCGATCTCGCGGCAGATCGCCTCCGTGAACTCCGTCGTGTGCGCCGACCCGCCCATGTCCCGCGTCCGGACCGTGCCCGCCGAGAGCACGCGGTGGAGCGACGCCCGGATCCGTTCCGCGGCCGCCCGCTCGCCGATGTAGTCCAGCATCAGCAGCCCCGAGAGCAGGAGGGCGGTCGGGTTCGCCAGGTTCTGGTCGGCGATGTCGGGCGCGCTGCCGTGGACGGCTTCGAACACCGCGGCGGCGGTTCCCAGGTTGGCCCCGGGGACGACGCCGAGACCGCCGACCAGCCCGGCGCACAGGTCCGACACGATGTCGCCGTAGAGGTTGGGCAGCAGCAGGACGTCGAGCTTCTCCGGGTGCATGACCAGGTGCATGCACGCCGCGTCGACGATCCGCTCGTCGTAGGTGATGTCGCCGTACTCGCGCGCGACGGCGCGGCAGCTCTCCAGGAAGAGCCCGTCGCTGAGCTTCATGATGTTCGCCTTGTGGATCGCGGTCACGCGCTTGCGGCCGAACGTGCGCGCGTGCTCGAAGGCGAAGCGCGCGATCCGCGTCGACGCCTTCTCGGTGATGATCTTCAGGCTCTCGACGATGCCGGGCACGATCACGTGCTCGAGCCCGGCGTAGAGGTCTTCGGTGTTCTCGCGCACGATCACCAGGTCCACGCCCTGGAACCGGCTCGCGACACCCGGCAGGTTCTTCACCGGCCGAAGGTTGGAGTAGAGGTCCAGCGCCTTGCGCAGCCCGACGTTGACGCTCGTGAAGCCTTCGGCGATCGGCGTCGTCACCGGTCCCTTGAGCGCCACCTTGTTGCGCTTGACCGAGTCGAGGAGCTGCGGCGGCAGCGACTGCCCGTACTTCTTGAACGCGACGACACCCGCGTCCTGGCGGTCCCATTCGATGTCGAGCCCGCCGGTCTTGAAGATCGCGACGACGGCGGCGGTGACTTCCGGTCCGATGCCGTCGCCGGGGATCAGCGTGATTGTGTGTGCCATCGTGCTCCGTGTGGGCCGGACCTTCGGGTCCGGCTATTCCTCTGAAAGGCTCTCCGCCAGGAGAGCCGCGACCTCTTCGAGCAGCCGCCGATCGGCGTCGCCGAACGCGGCGGGCGTGTCGCTGTCGATGTCGATCTCGCCGAGGACGTCGCCGTCCTCCATGATCGGGACCACGATCTCCGATCGCGTCTCGATGCTGCAGGCGAGATATCGCGGATCGGCGTTCACGTCGTCGACGACGATCGTGGCCTTCTCGGAGGCGGCCGCGCCGCAGATCCCGCGGCCGAGCGGGATGCGGGTGTGAGGCGACGGCTTTCCGAGGAACGGCCCGAGCACCAGCTCGTTGCCGTCGAGCAGGTAGATGCCGACCCAGCTGTAATACGGGATCGCGTCCTTGAGCAGGCGCACGGCCTGCGTCATCGCGCCGTCGGCATTGGGCGCGGACGCGATCGCCGAGCGAATCGCGGTCAGCAGGTCCGTGCGATCGAGATCGGTCATTCCCTCAGCTCCCAGAAGATGAGCGCCAGGCCGCCGAGGAGCGGCACGAGCTGGAGCCCGGTCGAGATGCCGTGCAGGCGTCCGAATTCGACGCGCCGCGGATCCGACTCGGGCAGCGAAGACGGCGCCACCTTGATCGCGGCCTGCAGCACGGCGATGCGTCCGGCCACGACGATGCCGGCGTACATCGTCGCCGCGGTCATGAGCACGAGGATGCCGGCGCGCCACCCGAACCGGCGCGGCTTGGGGCCGAGAATGCGGCGCAGCGTGAACGAGATGAAGAGCACCGCCGCCGCGGCGTAGCTGGCGAGGAAGAACCGGCGGAGAATCTCGCCGAACACCGCACCCGCGAGGACGCGGCCGTCCGCCACCTGCCGGGCCGCCATCACGTCGAACGTCGCGGGGGCCGCGATCGCGCCCAGGGCGACGAGGCCGCCGACCCACACGACCAGGGCCAGCAGGGCGGCGTACCGCAGCAGGAACATTGCCCGCGATTGTACTCCGGCCCGCACGACGGATAATGCCGCATGATCGAGTGGCAGCCGTGGACCGCGCCGGCGTTCGCACGCGCGGCGCGCGAGGGAAAGCCGGTGCTGCTGTCGATCGCCGCGGCATGGTGCCGCGCGTGCCACGAGATGGACCGCACGACCTACGCCGATCCGGCGGTCGCCGCGCTGATCGCCGGGCGCTTCGTGGCGGTGCGCGTGGACGCCGATCGCCGCCCGGACATCAACGAGCGTTACAACCTCGGCGGGTGGCCGACCACGGCGTTCCTCACCGCGGACGGGCGCCTCATCACCGGCGGCACCTTCATCGACGCGGATCGCATGACCGGCGTGCTCGCGCGCGTGGCCGACGCGTTCGAGGCGAGAGCGGCGGAGTGGGCCACCTCCGCAGGAGACGCCGAAGAAAGAGATCCGCCGGAGTCCGCCGATTCGATCGCGTTCCCTGATGCCGTCGCCGCGATCTTCTCGACGTTCGACGACGAGTATGGCGGCTTCGGCGTCGAGCCGAAGTTTCCGCACACCGCGCCGGTGCACCTCGCCCTCGGGTTGTTCCGCGAGACCGGCGTTGCGCACTGGCGCCGCATCGCCGAGCGGACGCTCGACGCCTTCTGGGACGGCGGCCTGCGCGATCGCGACGCGGGAGGGTTCTTCCGCTACGCGGCGACACGAGACTGGCAGCTGCCGCACGCCGAAAAACTGCTCGACACCAACGCGTCGATCCTCGCGGCCTACGCCGAGGCCAGCGTCGTCCTGGGACGATCCGTCGATCGCGATCGCACGGCCGCCGTGGCGCGGTTCATCACCGAGTCGCTGCGCGACCCGGCCGGCGGCTACTACGGCAGCGACGCCGAGCGCGTGCTCTACGCCGACGCCAACGCCGCGGCCGCCTCGGCCCTGCTGAAGGCGTCGTCGGCGCTTGGCGACTCGGCGCTCGGACAGGAGGCCCTCGCCTCGTTCGAGCGCGTGCTGCTCGGATGTTATCGTCCGGGCGCGGGGCTGGCGCACTACGTCAGCGGCGACGATGCCGTGCGCGGGCTGCTGGGCGACCAGGTCATGGCGCTGGCGGCGCTGCTCGAAGCGCACGATCTCACCGACGGCGAGCCCTACCAGATGATGGCCGAGGAGATCGGCCACTACCTCGTCCGCGAAATGTGGGACGAAGCGTCCGGCGGGTTCGTCGATCGCTCGGCGCGCGCCGACGACATCGGCCTGCTGCGGACGAGGCGGAAGCCCTTCGTCCTCAATGCCGAGGCCGCGACCGCGCTCGTCCGTCTCCAGCGGGTCAGCCGCGAGTACGACTTTTCGAGACACGCCCGGGGCGCGCTCCTGGCCGCGGCACGCGAGGCGCGGACGCAGGGGCCGCTCGCCGCACATTACGTGCTCGCCGCACGTCAGGTGGGTTAGACTGCGGACTGCTTGCGGCGAACTGCATGCCAACCGGCGGCTGCTACGGCTTACTGCTCACTGCTAACTGCCAACTGCTTACTGCTAACTGACGATGGACACCTGCATCACTGATCCGCTCGCCACTCTGACGTCCGAGCAGGAGGCGCGCAACCGCGCGCTGCTCGCGCAGACCACGTATTGCGGCCCGCGCTTCGAGTCGCGCGCGCTGCCGTTCACGCTCGATCTCGCGAACGGCGATCTGCGGCCGGAGGACGAGCTGGCGCTGGCAGCGCTCGAGAAAGCGGCCGCGCGCACTGCGATCGAGTCGCTGGCGTCGCTGGCGAAGCACGCCAACGACATCGATCACCTCGGAGGCGGCCTCGAGCTGATTCCGGCGCTGCTGATGACGCTGGCGGCGACCGACTACGAGCGATCGCAGTACACGATCGAGCACGGTCACACCAGCATCGGCTACTACTCGGCGCTGTCGGCGCTCGGCTTCCTCGATCACGATCGCGTCGTCAACGCCTTCCGCCGCAGCCTCGACATCGCGGGGCACGTCTCGTGGGTGCCTGGCGGCACCGAGCTCAGCGCCGGGCGTCTCGGCGTGATGTTCCCGCTGGCGGCCGGCACCGCGCTCGGCCTCAAGGCGCATCACGGCGCCGGCGCGCACGTCATCTGCCACTGCGGCGACGCGGGATGGATTTCCGGCCAGGCGCTGAACGGCTTCAACGCGGCCGGCGTGCACCGCGCGCCCGTCACGTTCGTGATGCACCGCAACGGCATCCAGCTCTCGGGCACGACGCGGCACATCATGAACCAGGATCCGCGCCGCATCATCGAGAGCTTCGGCGTGCGGATCCTCGAAATCCGCTCGCTGCACGATCGCAAGGCCGCCTTCGCCGCCTACCGCGAGGCGTTCGCCAACGCGCGCGCCGGACAGCCGACGCTGATCTACCCGACGGGGTACGGCCACTCCGCCCAGGACCTGTCGGTGAACCTCGAGGACTTCGGCCGGATGTACGGCGTCGTCGAGGAGACGCGCGAGTTCGCCGCCAAGCACGACGTGTCGATGGACCGCTCGATCTGGATCCCCGGATCGCTCATGAGCTTCCGCGACGTCGTCGCCATGCTCCAGTGCCTGTTCTACGTCAACGATCTGCCGGGCGGCGAGGCGCACCACGACGGCGGCATGAAGGGGCGCGACGCGCAGGCCGTGCTCTCGAATCGCATGCTCGCCGTCTCGGACGAGGAGCGCGCGCGGCTCGACGAACTGCGCGCGGCGCCGCCGCGGGTGGTCGTGACCGAGGCGCGTCCGGCGAAGGGCACGCCGAACCTGACGCTGAGCGCCGACGACGTGAAGGGGATCGAGCTGCCGGCGCCCGGCAAGAACGTGTCGGCGCGCGCCGGATCGGAAGCCGCCTACGTCGCCATCGCGAAGAAGCACGCGAGCCGGATGTTCGTGGTCTCGGCGGACCTCAATCCGTCCACCAAGCTCGCCAAGGCCGTCGCCATGCTGCCCGACGGCCATCACTTCGAGATGAGCATCGAGGAGCAGGCGGCGACGCTGCTCACCGACGGCCTGTCGTACAGCAGCCGCGGCCCGCAGCTCAACGTCTTCTCGACCTTCGCCGCGTTTCTCGAAGGGATCGCGCGCGAGGGGTTCGAGATGTGGCGCTACCAGCGCAACCTCACGGGCGCCAACGAGGGGCTCAACGTGCT
>Ga0075364_10002612_pt1 | contig 10113 bp, 8 predicted proteins | sample EndMetdeltDD1764_FD_71517 | JGI IMG/M metagenome (GOLD analysis project Ga0075364, IMG submission 71517) | Populus endosphere microbial communities from Tennessee, USA - Endosphere MetaG P. deltoides DD176-4 | ecosystem: Host-associated > Plants > Roots > Endosphere | place: USA: Tennessee...
CGTTCGGGGTTCAGGAACCGCTCGAACAGCAGGCCGTAGCGCAGCGGGTCCAGGTTGGTGATGGTCAGGGCATAGGCGACGAGCGAGCCCGCCCCCGAGCCCCGGCCCGGCCCCACCGGAATGTCGTGCGCCTTGGCCCACTTGATGAAGTCCGAGACGATCAGGAAGTAGCCCGGGAACCCCATCTGGGTGATGATCCCGATCTCGCGCTCCAGCCTGGCCTCGTAGACCTCCACCGTATCGGTGTTGGCCTCGCCGCGGCTCATCCGCGCCTTCAGCCCCTCGCGCGCCTGGTGCGCCAGTTCCTCGGCCTCCGAGCGCCCGCCCTCGGTGGGGAAGCGCGGCAGCAGCGGATTGCGCTTGGCGACCATGAAGGCGCAGCGGCGGGCGATCTCGATGGTGTTGTCGCAGGCCTCCGGCAGGTCGGCGAACAGGGCCCGCATGTCCGCGGCAGGCTTGAACCAGTGCTCGGCGGTCACCCGCCGGCGTTCGTCCTGGCCGATGAAGGCGCCGTCGGCGATGCACAGCAGGGCGTCGTGCGCCTGGTACATGGCGGACTTGGCGAAATAGACGTCGTTGGTGGCCACCAGCGGGACGTCGGTGTCGTAGGCGTAGGCGACCAGCTCGCCCTCGGCGGCCGCCTCGGAGGAAAGGCCGTGGCGCTGCAGCTCGACATAGAAGCGGTCGCCGAACGCGGCCCGCATCTCGTCCAGGGCCGCACGACCCTCCTTGACCTTGCCGGCCGCCAGCAGGTGGTCGACCGGGCCGTCCGGTCCGCCCGACAGCAGGATCAGGCCCTCGGCGCGCTTGGCGACCTCGGCCCAGGGGACGTGCGGCTCCTCGTGCGCCTCGCATTCCAGGAAGGCGATCGAGGATAGCTCCGAGAGGTTGAGATAGCCGCGCTCGTTCTGCGCCAGCAGCACCACATTGGGGGTGCGCGCCCAGCGCTCGGGCGGGCGCTCGCCAATCCCGCTGACCGGCAGGAGGCAGCCGACGATCGGCTGGACGCCGGCCTCCTTGGTGGCCACCGAGAATTCCAGCGCCCCGAAGAGATTGGCGCGGTCGGTGAGGGCCACCGCCGGCATGCCGTCCGCCACGGCCAGGGCCCCAAGCTTGTCGGCCTTGATCGCGCCTTCCAGCAGGGCGTAGGCGGACCGGGCCCGAAGATGGACGAAGCCCTGGCTCGAAAGCTCGCCGCCCACTTCACCCACGCTCGCCCGCTCCCCCATTCGCATGGGGGGTTTAGCCCACCATGCCGGCCACCTGGCACATCATCCAGACAAAGCTGGCCACCGAGACAAAGGCCAGCGATTCTCGCGCCAGACGAACCATGTGTCGCGTCCTCTTGTGCGTGGACTGTGGAGAAGTTCCGCCGTTCCCGCTCTGTTCTTATTTCCCGTTTTGTTCCACAGGTCAAGCCGCACCTTGCGGAACCCACATGGCCGCCGCCCATTGCGCATGACGAGGCCCCCATGCCGGATTTCCTGCCGCTGTTGCGCGCCCGCTATCCGAAGCTCGCCCGCGACCTGCTTTCGCCGCTCTTCGAGGTGCTCCGCGTGGCTCGGGCCACCTGCGGCGACGACCTCGACAAGTTCCTGATCATCCTGGCGGTGGCCATGCGCACGGTGGAGCACCGCGACATGGCCAGCTTCGACCTCGAGGCGGTGCTCAGCGGCGAGGTCGATGTCTATCCCAGCCTCTCGACCAACGTGCGCTCGGTGTCGGATTCCACCGGCATCCCCAAGGAGAGCGTCCGGCGCAAGGTCCAGGCGCTGATCGAGGAGGGCTGGATCCGGCGCGACGGCGGCCGCCTCGCCCTCGACACCCGGGCCTCGCAGGCGCTCACGCCGGTTCGCGAGCAGATCCTGCAGATGGCCGTGCGCCACCACCAGGCGGTCATCGCCAGCGCCGAAGAGACGCGCGGCAGGTGACAAGCATGACGGCTTGCGGGCAGAAGGGCGCCATGTCCGGCGGCGTCCTCTTCGTCCACAACCATTTCCCGGCGCAGTTTCGCGACCTGGCGACCCAGTTGGTCGCCCGCGGAGTGCCCTGCCAGGCGATCGGGGCGGAGACGGCCAGCCCTGTCGAGGGCGTGGACCTGGTGCGCTATCGCCTGTCCCGCGGCAGCGGGCGCGATGTCTTCGAATGGGCCATACGCGCCGAGGCCGACCTCCTGCGCGCCCGCGGCGCCCTGTCGGTCGGGCGCTGGATGCGCGAGCAGGACCGCGTCCCCCAGGTCATCGTGGGCCACCCCGGCTGGGGCGAGACCGCGCTTCTCAGGCACATCTTTCCTGAAGCAAAACAGGCTCTTTTCTCGGAATTCTACTATCACGGTCGAAACTCGGACATCGATTTCGACCCGGAGTTCTGGGCGTCCGGGCAGGACGATGTCCTGGCGCGGGGGCTGGCCAAGAACGCGGTGATGGCCATGGCGCTCGCGGAGGCCGACGCCATCGTCACGCCCACGCCCTTCCAGGCCTCCCTGCTCCCGCCCGTGTTCCGCGAGCGGGCCAGGATCATCCACGAGGGCGTCGACACCGACGCGATCCGCCCGGGGCCGGCGGCCCCCTTCCCGCTCCCCGACGGCCGCACCATCGCGCCGGGCGCGCCGGTGATCACCCACATCAACAACAACATGGAGCCTATGCGCGGCCTGCACGTCTTCGCCCGCGCGCTCCCCCGCCTGCTCGAAGCCGTCCCCGAGGCCCAGGTGCTGGTGATCGGGACGGCGAAGGCCCGCGGCTACGGCCAGACGGCGCCCGAGGGCCGCACCTGGAAGCAGGCGATCTTCGAGCCGCTGGCCGATCGGATCGACGCCAGCCGGGTGCATTTCCTGGGTCGCGTGGAGCATGCGCGGATGCTGGCGGCGCTGCGGCTCTCCACCGCCCACGTCTACTACAGCTATCCCTTCGTCCTCTCCTGGTCGATCGCCGAGGCCATGGCCAGCGGCTGCTACGTGATCGGTTCGGACACCGCCCCGGTGCGCGACGCCATCGAGGATGGGGTGAACGGGCGCCTGCTGCCCTTCTTCGACGTCGAGGCCCTCTCGGACGCCCTGATCGCGGCCTGCCGCGATCCCCAGGCGTCAGCCGGCATGCGGCTCAAGGCGCGAGAGACCGCCGTCGAGAAGTTCAGTCAAAACCGGGGACGCGCGGGATGGTTTGAAGTGTTGCGCGAAATGGGCGTCGAGATTCCGGCCTAGGCCTGCTTCTCCCAGCCCCTGGCCTGCTGCTTCCAGTAGGAGACGGGAAAGCCCTTGGCCTTGACCGCCGTCCACTGGGCCCGCGCATGCTTGAGCTGCGCCTCGTCGGCGCCGTCGAAGATCACCACGCAGCGGGCGAAACCGCCAAGCTCGCCTGGCTCGGCGCCGTCGATCAGGAACAGGGCGTCCGCCCCATTGGGGTTGTCGAAGCTGTCGGTGACCAGGATCGGCTGGCGTTGCGCCTGCGGCTCGGACGCCAGGCCGTGCGGCAGGAAGCTCTCGTCCCGATAGCTCCACAGCCAGCCGTCCAGCTGCTCCAGGCGCTGCGCCAGCGGCGTGCGCACGAGCGCCTTCCAGCCCTTCGCCAGGGTCTTCTCGAGCAGCTCCGGCAAGGCCTGGTCCAGCCCGGTGCGTTCCAGGTGGTAGAACCAGACCTCGCAGGCCTCCGCCGCCATCAGCCTTCGTACTTGTCCCGCACCATCCGGTTCAACAGGCGTACGCCATAGCCGCTCGCCCCGTCGGGAATGGTCGGGGTGGTGGAGGGCTTCTTCCAGGCGGTCGAGGCGATGTCGAGGTGCGCCCAGGGGACCTTGTTGACGAACTTCTGGATGAACAGGGCGGCGGTGATCGAGCCCCCGGCGCGGCTGCCGGTGTTCTTCATGTCCGCGATCATGGACTCGATCTGCTTGTTGTAGGCCTCGTGCAGCGGCATGCGCCACAGCGGCTCGCCCTCGGCGTTGGAGGCGCTGAGGAGATTGCCCGCCAACTCGTCATTGTTGGAGAACAGGCCAGCGAAATCGTTGCCCAGGGAGACGATGATCGCCCCGGTGAGCGTCGCCAGGTCGACGATGAACTTGGGCTTGAAGCGGTCCTGGCAGTACCAGATGGCGTCCGCCAGTACGAGGCGGCCCTCGGCGTCGGTGTTGATCACCTCGATGGTCTGGCCGGACATGGAGGTGACCACGTCGCCGGGCCGCTGGGCGCCGCCGTCGGGCATGTTCTCCACAAGCCCAAGGATACCCACCGCATTGACCTTGGCCTTGCGCGCGGCCAGCACGTGCATGAGGCCGGCCACGGCGGCGGCGCCGCCCATGTCCCACTTCATGTCCTCCATGCCCTCGGCGGGCTTGATGGAGATGCCGCCGGAGTCGAAGCAGACGCCCTTGCCGACGAAGGCCACCGGCTGGGCCGCCTTATCGCTGGCGCCCGTCCAGCGCATGATGACGAGCTGGCTCTCGCGCAGACTGCCCTGCCCCACGCCCAGCAGGCTGCCCATGCCCAGCTTGCGCATCTCCGCCTCGCCCAGCACCTCGACCTCCAGGCCAAGGCTCTCGAGTTCGCGCACGCGCCGGGCGAATTCCACCGGATAGAGGATGTTCGCCGGCTCGGAGACCAGGTCCCGGGCGAACGCCACCGCATCGGCCAGGGCGGCCAGCGGCGGGAAGGCGGCGAGGGCGGCGGCCGGATCGTCGCCGGCGATCTCGGCGCGGACGATCGAGGGCTTCTTGTCCGCCGCCTCCGTGGTCCGGTACTTGTCGAAGCGGTAGGCGGCCAGCCGCACGCCCAGCGCCGCCCGGGCGCAGAGTGCGGGCGAGGCGCCTGGAATCTCCACCCGCAGCGCCTCCAGGCCGGAGAGCTTGAGCGCGTTGTAGGCGCCCGCCGCGGCGTTCTCGGCGCCGGTCTCGTCGAACGCCTCGCGCTTGCCCACGCCCACCAGCAGAAGGCGCGCGGCCTCGCCGCCGGCAGGGGCGATGACGTCCAAGGTCTGGCCCTTGGCGCCGGTGAACCGGCTGGCCGCGACGGCCTGGGCAAGTGCGCCGCTCTGGGCTTCGCCCTCGTACACGATCCTGGCCAGCGCGGTCTTCGGCGCGGGCGCGCCGCCCGGGGCGACAAACTCGATTTCCATACCAACTCCCTCTACACGTCGCGCCTGCGACTGCAACGCCCGCGCGCAACGCCCGGCGCCGGCCGGGGCGGTGGTTGTGCGGCGCAGCGGCGCATGATTAGAACAGCTTCGCGGCCGCGGCGCGGCGAAATCTCCGAGCGAGACCTAACCTAAGCGATGCGCCTGATCGACCGCTACCTGCTCCGCCAGATGCTCGGGCCCACGCTGCTGGCGACGGGCGCCCTGACCGCCGTGGCGCTCCTGAGCCAGAGCCTGGCTGGCCTCGACCTGATCGTGAACCAGCGGCAGAGCGCGGCCGTCTTCCTGAAGATCACGCTGCTCTACATGCCGCAGCTGATCAACATGATCCTGCCCATCGCCGTCTTCGTCTCCGCCCTGGTGGCCTTCAACCGCCTGCACACCGAGCAGGAGATCGTCGTCTGTTTCGCCGGCGGGATGAGCCGCTGGCGGGTGATCTCGCCGGCGATGCGGCTGGCCTGCACGATCGCGCTGTTCGCCCTGCTGATGAACCTGTTCGTGCAGCCCGCGGCCTTCCGGGCGCTGCGCGAGGAGCTGTTCGCCGTGCGAACCGACCTGGCCTCCACCCTGGTGCGCGAGGGCGAGTTCACCGAGCCCTCCCCCGGCCTGACGGTCTACACCCAGTCGGTCGACGGGGCCGGGCAGATGCACAACATGTTCATCCACCAGGCCAAGGGCGCCACCGGCTCGACCACCTACACCGCCGAGCAGGGGCGGCTGGCCCGCCGGCAGGGCCGCCCGGTGCTGATCATGCGCAACGGCTCGATGCAGGAATTCTCCGAGAAGGGGGTCCTCAACTACCTGACCTTCGATGAGTACGTCTTCGACCTCGCGCCGATGACCGACAGCTCCGAGCTGGTCCATTTCAAGCCCTCGGACCGCTTCCCCCACGAGCTGTTCTTCCCCGACCTGACCCAGAACTGGGAGCAGCGCAATCGCAAGAGCCTGCTCGCCGAGGGGCACTCCCGGCTGGCCACCCCGCTCTACAACATCGCCTTCATGGCCATGGCCCTGGCGGCGATCATCGGCGGCGGCTTCTCGCGCCTGGGCTATGGCCGGCGCATCGCCATGATGGCCGGTCTGGCGACGCTCACGCGGGTGATCGGCTTCGTCGTCCAGGCGGCCTGCGACGACAATGTCTGGCTGAACGTCCTGCAGTACGCCGTGCCGCTTGCGGCCCTTGGCCTTTCGCTTCGCAGCATCTTCCGCCGGCCGACCCGGCCCCCGCGCCGGGCGCCGGGCGCCTTGGTCGCCGCGCCGCGCGCCACCCGTCCCGCGAGGGCGTCCTCATGAGGGGCGCCGGCCGCATCGAGCGCTATGTCCTGGGCCGCACCCTGGGGGGCGTGGGCGCCGCCCTGGCGGTGATCGGCGCGGTGATCGTCCTTGTGCAGTTCGTCGACCTGTCGCGGCAGGTGGGCGTGCGGGCCGACGTCGGGCCGGGCCAGCTGTTCGGCCTGACCCTGCTTCGCGCGCCCTCGGTGATCCAGATCCTGCTGCCCTTCGTCTTCCTCTTCGGGGTGATCGCCGCCTTCGTGGGCCTCAACCGCAAGAGCGAGCTGGTGGCCATGCGGGCGGCCGGCGTCTCGGCCTGGCGCTTCATCCTGCCCGCGGCCTCGGCGGCCTTTTTCGCCGGCGTGCTGACCGTGGCGGCGCTCAACCCGCTGGCCGCGGCGATGAACGCCCGCTTCGAGCTGGACCGCGCGCGGATGATGGAGAACTACCTGCCGGGCGCCTCCAAGGAGGTGTGGCTGCGGCAGGGCGACGAGAACACCCAGATCGTCATCCACGCCACCGCCCGGGACATGTCGGGCGGGGTGGTTCGCCTGCGGGGCGTCAGCCTGTTCATCTACCAGAAGAACGCCGCCGGCCAGCCGGAATTCCGCCGCCGCATCGAGGCCGCCGAGGCGCGCCTGATGCCGGGTTTCTGGCAATTGCGCGACGTGCGCGAGGCGAGCGCCGGCGAGAACTCGGTGCGCTCCGACACCCTGTCGATCCGCTCCACCCTCGACGCCGAAGCGGCGATGGAGCGATTCGCCTCGCCCGAGGCGATCGCCTTCTGGCGGCTGCCGGCGGCGATCCGCCTGACCGAGCAGGCCGGCTTCTCGGCCTCGGGCTACAAGCTGCGCTACCAGCAGCTCTTGGCCACGCCGGTGCTGTTCGCCGCCATGGCGGTCCTGGCGGCGGCCTTTTCCCTGCGCCTGGCCCGTCTGGGGGGGCTTGCCGGCCTCGCGGGAGCGGGCGTGGCGCTGGGATTCGTCGTCTTCTTCTTCAACCAGTTCGCCGGCGCCCTGGCCAAAGGCGACATCATTCCGCTGTTCGCCGCGGCCTGGGCCCCGCCCCTCGTCGCCCTGCTGTCCGGGCTAAGTCTCCTCTGCTACACCGAAGACGGTTGAATCGTGACGCGGCGCAGCTATTGCATCGACAGCTGCCCAAGAGGCCGGCGACGACCGTCAGAGGGGTCTGAAGTTAGATGAGTTCGGGTCGGCGAATGCCTCCTGCCGCCAAGGTCGCCCTGTTCGCCGGCGCCGCCGCGCTGCTGGCGTCTACGCCTGCTGGCGCCCAGGTCCACGCCCACGCCAAGGCCATGCCTCAGGCGCCGGGGACGACCGCGCCCCTGCGCGCCCAGGTGACCCCCGACGGCCTGTCGGACGACGAGATGTACATGGAGGCCGACCGCCTCTCTCGCGACGACAAGGCCAAGGTGACGACCGCCGAGGGCTCGGTGGTGCTCCGCTACCAGGGCCGCACCCTGCGCGCCGACCGCATCGTCTACGCCGAGGGCGCGGACGAGCAGCCCGGCGTGATCCGAGCCTACGGCCAGGTGCAGATCATCAGCGCCGACGGCAGCGTCGAGTTCGCCGACGAATTCGTGGTCGACGACAAGATGGAGGCGGGCGTCGCCCGCCGCTTCTCCGCGCGCCTGCCGCAGAACGCCAAGATCGCCGCCGCCTCCGCGGTGCGCCGCTCGGACCTGCTGTCGGAGCTCAACAAGGCGATCTACACCCCCTGCGACATCTGCTCGTCCAAGGGCGAGTACAAGTCGCCCACCTGGTCGATCCAGGCCAGCCGGGTGGTGCAGGACAAGAAGCGGCGGCTGATCTTCTACCGGAACGCCCGGGTGCGGATCAAAGGCGTCACCATCCTCTACCTGCCGGTGTTCTGGCACGCCGACCCCACGGCCGAGCGGGCGTCGGGCCTGCTGACGCCGCTGGTCGGTTTCTCGCCCCGGCGGGGCCTGTCCTACGAGCAGCCCTATCTGTGGGCCGCCTCGCCCTCGATGGACGTGGTCCTCAGCCCGCAGATCAACACCAAGGTGAACCCGTTCCTGAACGCGCAGGTCCGCAAGCGCTTCTACTCCGGGGATCTGGATCTGCGGTTCGGCTACACCTACGACCGCGACATCGACGGCCACGGCCACAAGTTCGGCGACAGCACCAGCCGCAGCTACATCCTGGGCCGGGGCGCCTTCCGCCTGCCGGCCGACTGGCTGGTCGGCTTCACCGCCGAGCGCGCCTCCGACCGGCTGATCTTCGACAAGTACGACATCCCCAAGGCCTTCGAGAGCCGGGGGCCCTACGTCGCCGACGACCGGCGGCTGATCTCCCAGCTCTATGCGATCCGCCAGACCAAGCAGAACTACTTCGCCACCACGGCCATCAGCGTGCAGGGCCTGCGGGCGAACATCGCCGATCCCACCCAGCTCGAGAACAATCGCGTTTTCCCGCTGATCGCGCCCCTGGTGGAGGACCGTTACAGCCCCGACGCCAACATCCTGGGCGGCCGCCTGCGCCTGACGGGCAGCGCCGTCGCGCTCGATCGCAAGCAGTCGCCCGACAACCCGCGCCTGCCGGGGATCGACAGCCGCCGCGTGACGGGGCAGGCCGACTGGCGCACCAGCTTCACCTCCCCTGGGGGCCTGCGGCTGGAGCCCTTCGTCAGCGCCCGCGCCGACGCCTATAGCCTCAGCGACGTGCCGCGCGAGAGCGGGGTGGGCGTGCACAGCTTCACGGTGAACCGCGCCCTGGCCACCGCCGGCGCCGACCTTTCCTATCCGCTGTACCGCCGCTGGCATGAGGCGACCGTGGTGCTTGAGCCCCTGGCCCAGGTGGCGGTCTCCCCCAAGGCCAAGCAGATCGTCATCGGCCACAACGCCCAGGGCGCGCCGGTCTATCTGAACGAGGACAGCGGGGCCTTCGAGTTCGACGAGACCAACCTCTTCCGCACCGACAAATTCCCGGGCTACGACCTCTACGAGGACGGGGCGCGGGTGAACGTCGCCGGTCGCGGGTCTGTGCTGTGGGATGACGGGCGCCGGGCCAGCCTGCTGGTGGGCCGCAGCTTCCGCAGCAAGCCCAACGACATCTTCAGCGACGTGTCGGGCCTGCGCGCCCGGGCCTCCGACTGGATCGTCGCCGCCGACGCCCAGCCGATCCACAACCTCTCGTTCTTCGCCCGCGCGCGGCTGGACGCCACCTCCCTGGACGTCCACCGGCTGGAGGCCGGGGTCAACGCTTCCAGCAAGTGGGCGTCGGGCTACGTCCGCTATCTGCGCAACGACGCCGAGATCACCGGCCTGCCCGCCAGCAGCCTCGCCGGCGGCAAGATCGAGAACATGGATGTCGGCGGCGAGGTCTATCCGCTCAAGCACTGGGGGGTGTCGTTCTACGGCAACCGCGACTTCGCCCAGGACGCTTGGGTGGTCCGCGACCTCGGGGTCTTCTACCACGACGAATGCATACGGGTTGACGTGGTCTATCGGCGCGAGGACACGGTCATCGGCCGCCTCGGACCGAGCAACCAGGTCACCGTGCGCCTAACGCTCGCCACATTGGGTCGGTAATGCTGGATAATCTCCGCCGGCCTGCGCGCCCGCCTGAAGGAATGACCTCCCCTATGAAGTTCGCCGGTGACGTCCCGGGCCCCTTGGCGCGCGGCGCCGCCATCGCCGTGCTGTTCGCCGCCGCCGCCCTGCCCCTGGGCGCCCAGG
>Ga0075364_10002613_pt1 | contig 10111 bp, 10 predicted proteins | sample EndMetdeltDD1764_FD_71517 | JGI IMG/M metagenome (GOLD analysis project Ga0075364, IMG submission 71517) | Populus endosphere microbial communities from Tennessee, USA - Endosphere MetaG P. deltoides DD176-4 | ecosystem: Host-associated > Plants > Roots > Endosphere | place: USA: Tennessee...
GTCATCCTTCTGCACCGCGAATCGGTGTACGACAAGGACGTGCGTCCGGGCGAGGCCGACCTGATCGTCGCCAAGCACCGCAACGGTCCGACCGCGACGATCACGGTCGCGTTCCAGGGTCACTACTCACGCTTCATGGACATGGCCCCGGGCGGCGACTTCAACTGATGATGCGCGACGGTCGTCGCAGCACCCTCACACAGCGCCCATCCGCACCGCCTCGGCCCGCTGCGCGATCTGCTCGCGCTCGTCGGCATCGATGCGGCTGACGTTGCGCACCTGCAGCGCCATGCGCGGGTTGGCCGCGAGGGCGTCTTCGTGACGCAGCAGGAAGTCCCAGTAGAGCGTCGTGAACGGGCACGCGTCGGCTCCGATCCGCTTCACCGGGTCGAAGGGGCAGGTGCGGCAGTACGGACTCATCCGCGCGATGTACTTGCCCGTCGCCGCGTACGGCTTGCTGCCCATCAGGCCGCCGTCGGCGTATTGGCTCATGCCGAGCGTGTTCGGCAGCTCGACCCACTCGACAGCATCGACGTAGACCGCAAGGTACCAGGCGTGCACGTCGCGGGGCTCCACTCCGAGCAGCATGGCGTACAGGCCGGTGATCATCAGGCGCTGGATGTGGTGCGCATACCCGTTGTCGAGAGTCGTGCCGATGGCGTCCGCGAGGCAGGCCATCGGCGTCTCGCCCGTCCAGTACCAGTCGGGGAGGGCTTCGTGCGCATCGAGCGCGTTCCGCTGGATGTATCCGGGCATCTGCGTCCAGTAGATGCCGCGCACGTATTCGCGCCAGCCGATGATCTGACGGATGAAACCCTCGACCGCGGGCAGGGGCGCGCGCCCGTCGCGGTAGGCGGCCTCGGCGGCCGCGACGACCTCGCGCGGGTTCAGGAGCTTCAGGTTCATCGCCGCCGAGAGGTGCGCGTGCCAGAGCCAGGGTTCTCCGGGCCACATGGCGTCCTGCGCATCACCGAACCCGGCGAGCCTCTCGTCGACGAAGAGCGTCAGAGCCTCGAGAGCATGAGACCGCGTGACCGGCCAGGCGAACGAGTCGAGTCGACCCGGATGGTCGGCGAACCTGTCCTCGACGAGGGGCAGCACGCCCCGGGTGATCTCGTCGGGCGGGAAGGTCGCCCGCGGCGGGACGAGCCCAGGCCCCTGGGCGGGGAAGGGCCGCCGGTTCTCGGCGTCGAAGTTCCATGAGCCGCCCTCGGGGGCGCCGTCGGCGGTCATCAGGATGCCGTGCCGGCGCCGCATCTCGCGGTAGAAGTACTCCATCCGCAGCGACGCCCGACCGTTCGCGTGCGCCGCGAACTCCTTGACGGTGCAGAGGAAGTGCTCGTCCTCCCGGATCTCGAGCGGGATGCCGACGGCGGAGGCGGCCTCCCGGATCTGCTCGAGCACTCGCCATTCGCCCGGCGCCGTCATCACCAGCTCGCGGGGGCGGAGTCGGGCGAGATCGACGGCGAGCTGCGCCCCGAGGCTCTGCGCATTGTCGGGGTCATCGAGCGCGGTGTAGTGGACGGTACGGCCGCGAGCGCGCAGCGCGGCCGCGAAATGCCGCATCGCCGTCAGGAACATCGCCGTGCGCGGCTTGCTGCTCCAGACATGGGTCGACTCCTCATCGACCTCGGCCATCCACACGGCGTCGCGCACTTCGTCGAACCCGTCGAATCCGCTCGCTTCAGGATCGAGCTGGTCGCCGAGCACGATCACCAGGCGCCGAGGCGTGCGATCGCCCCGCACGACCCCCTCGACCTCCGCCATCGCCTCAGCATAGGCACCGTCACCGACGTCACTTCGACTTCTGCCAAGAAAAAGCGACGAGCCGAGCCATGGTCTGAAACAATGTGCTTCTCCCTGGACATCGACCCGGCCGGAAGGAACGACGGTGGTCGAACGAACCGCATCCGGCACGGCCTCCGCGTGGGCGCCGCTCGCGATCACGGCCTTCCGGGTGCTGTGGTTCGCGCAGCTGGGCAGCAACATCGGCACCTGGATGCAGACCGTCGGGGCTCAGTGGTACCTCGTCGAAGCGGCGGCTGGCGCGATCGTCATCGCGCTCGTCCAGACGGCGAGCCTGGCTCCGGCGGTGCTCTTCTCGCTCCCCGCGGGGGTGCTCGCCGATTCCCTCGACCGCCGGAAGCTGCTGATCTGGGGCTCGGCCGCCAGCGCGCTGATCGCTGCGGCGCTGACCGTGGTCGCCTTCCTCGACGCCCTGACCCCGTGGACGATCCTCGCCTTCACCTTTCTGTTGGGCATCGCCTCCACGCTTACCTCGCCCGCGTGGCAGGCGATCCAACCCGAGCTGGTTCCCCGACCGCTCATCGGTGCGTCTTCGGCGCTCGGTGGTGTCACCGTGAACGGCGCCCGCGCGGTCGGCCCCGCGCTCGCCGGGGTGCTTCTGTCCCTGTTCGGCGCCCCGGTGGTGTTCGGCATCAACGCGCTCAGCTTCGTCGGAGCCGTCGCCGCGCTCTGGTGGTGGCGCCGTCCCCCGCAGACCGGCCTCGACGACCGGGAGCCGTTCGCGGCCGCGCTTCGCGCCGGTGTGCGCTATGTCGCATCCGCTCACCTGGTGCGCCGCATCCTCCTCCGCTCCGCCCTGTTCGCTCTCCCCGCGAGCGCGCTGTGGGCGCTGCTCCCGGTGACCGCCACCCGACTCGGCCTCACCTCCAGCGGCTACGGACTCCTGCTCGGTGCACTCGGGGTCGGCGCGGTCCTCGGCGTCTTCGGCCTGCCCCTCGCGCGGAAGAAGTTCCCCGACAACGGGGTCATCGCCGCGAGCGCGCTCCTGTTCGCGGTCGGGACAGTGGCTGCCGCGTTCCTGCCCTTCGTGCCGATGCTGGTGCTGCTCGTCCTCGCCGGGGTGGCCTGGATCGGCACGCTCACCGTGCTGAACGCGGCACTGCAGCTGACGCTCCCCCAGTGGGTGCGCTCGCGCGGAGCGTCGATCTACATCCTGGTCTTCATGGGGACGATGGCGGCGGGGTCGTTCGCCTGGGGTCTGCTGGCGCACGCGGTCGGGACGACGACAGCGCTCGGTGCGGCTGCCGCGCTGCTCGTCGTCGTCGCCGTGACTGTGAAGTGGCTGCCGCTCCTCCCCGGAACGAGCACCGTCGATCGCACGGTCTCGATGGCGTGGGCCACGCCGACCCTCGTCATGGAGCCCGAGCCGACCGATGGTCCGGTGCTCGTTCAGATCACCTATGCCGTCAGCGTGGACCAGCGCGATGGGTTCCTCGATGCCATGCGGCTCGTGGAGAGCTCGCGGCGACGGACGGGCGGGTATCAGTGGTCGCTGCTCCGCAGCGGGGAGGACGCGGACCTGCTCCTCGAATCGTTCATGGTCCCTTCATGGGGCGAGTACCGGCGGCAGCAGACCCAGAGGCTGACCGGCCGCGATCGCGAGATCCGGGCCGACGCGCGGGCGCACTCCACGGGCGAACCACGGGAGAAGCACTACTTCCCCGTACCGGCACCTCCTCGCGCGAGGAGCAGGTCACGGCTCCCGCGACCGGTCAGTCCGCCAGCTGCTCCCTGAGAGCATCGATGTCCCAGACGTTGGACATCTGGATGAACCTGCCGTCGCGGATCCGGTAGACGGTGACCTCGTCGATCTCGATCGTCGTGCCTGTCGGAGCCACCCCGAGCCATTCCTTCACGGGCGTGCCCCGGGTGATGGCGTGACTGCCGATGGTGTCGCCGGAGATGGTGAGGTGCTTGAGCTCGACCTGGTAGTCGGGCATCGCGTCGGTGATGCTCGCGAATGCGGCCACGCCCTGCTCGCGGGTCACGGTCACTCCGTGCGAGACGACCTCGTCGGCCATGAACTCGCCGATCTGATCCCATCGGTGCCCGTTGATCGCGTCGACGTATCGGCCGTAGAACTCTCGGATGTCGAAATCGGACATGACTTCTTCCTTTCCTGCCCGTCGTGCGGGCGGTATCTGCCGACGGATTCGCCGACAGCAACCATGGTGCTGCCGCAGAGCAGGACGAAGGATGCTGAGGAGTGCGAACTTCTTTACCGATCGTCCCGCGGTGGTCGACCGCTCTGACCGACGCTTGACTGTGTCGCTAGGACACGGTGTCGACTGGAGCCTCACCCGATCAATGGAGCTCCCATGCCTGAATCCGTCGAATCCCTCGTCGATGCCCATCTGAGCGTCTGGAATTCCGCAGAGAGCCGCGACCGGGCCGAGTCGCTCGCCGCGATCTACAGTCCCGACGTGTTCATCGGCGAGCCCGGGTTCGCGAACAGAGGGCACGAGGGTATGGCGCAGGCCATCTCCGGCCTGCAGGCCGGGGTACCGGGCGCCGTTCTCACGCGATCGGGTCCGATCCAGATCGCGCAGGATCTCGTGACATACAGCTGGAACCTCGGCCCTGCGAGCGGCGAGATCCTCGCCTCCGGGCGCGACGTGCTCATCGTCCGCGATGGCGTGATCAGCAGCCTCTATGTTCTGATCGACGCTGCGCCCTGACCGCTAGCGCAGCTCGAGCACGGCCTTGCCGCTCAACCGCCGGTTCTGCAGCAGCTCGATCGCCGTGTCCGCGTCGGTCCAGCTGCCTCGCCAGGCGATCCCGGGATCGATGGCCCCCGAGGCCACCTGCCGGGTGAGCCAGTGCAGCCCCCGAGTGAAGTCGGTCGCCTCGGGCATGAAGAACGTCTGGATCGAGCGGTTGTCCTGCCCGGGACGGCTGGTGAGTGCTCCCGGCGGGAACGTCTCCGGCTCGTCCGTGACATGGCCCAGCGCGACCAGCGTTCCGTCTCGGCCGAGCAGGCGGAAGGCCTGCACCAGCGTCGGGCCGCCGACCGTGTCGACCACGCCGTCGAGAGGTTCGTCGATCCGGTCGGGAGTGGTGACGACCTCCTGGGCCCCGAGCCGCCGCAGCGCCTCCCCGTGCTTCTCGAGGTTGCCGGTCACAGCGATGACGTGCGCTCCGCCGAGACGCGCGAGCTGCACCGCGTAGCGGCCGACCCCGCCCGACGCACCGGTGACGAGGATGCGTCGACCGAGCGTCGGTCCGATCCGATCCAGCGCGGCCAGCGCACTGACGCCCGCGATCGGAACGGTCGCGAGGGCGCCGAGGTCGGCATCCGCAGGCACGTCGCTGAGGAAAGCGGTGTCGACCGCGCGGAGCTCGGCCCATCCGCCGGCCCAGCCGAAGGTCGCGACCGGGGTGTCGACCGCAGGGCCGGAGCCGTCGGCCGCGGCCGCCACCACGATGCCGGAGGCCTCCCAACCCGGCACGGTGCCGTCGGTGGCGTTCTGCACGTTGTCGATGAGATCCCCGTAGTTGAGGGACACCGCGTGGACGGCGATCAGCGCCTGGTGGGCCAGCGGGGCGGGGTCGGCGGCGTCTCCGAGGCGCAGTTTCTGAGGGGCGGAGTGGTCGACGATCAGGGCACGCATCGTGCTCGCTTTCGTGGTCGGTACGAGGTCATGCGCTCACCGACTCCCGCGCCGACTTGCGGAACTGCGCGGGGGAGGAGCCGACCACTCGACGGAACGCGGTGCTGAACGCGCTCTCGGACTGGTAGCCGGTGGACCAGGCGAGCTCGGAGAGCGGCAGGGTGTCTCGCGCGAGAGCGTCGCGGGCGAGACTCATCCGCCACTGGGTGACGTACTCGAGCGGTGGGATGCCGACGTGGCTCTTGAAGGTGTGCGCGAACGCGGAGCGCGACATGTGGCTGATGTCGGCGAGTTCCTTGAGCGTCCAGGGGAAGGCGACGTCTGCGTGCACGGCGCGGAGAGCCGCACCGATGCCGTCCTCATTGAGGGCGCTGAGCCAGCCGGTCGGTCGATCGGTCTGGCCCGCGTGCACCCGCAGCATGTGCACGAGCAGCACCTGGGCGAGGTGATTCTCGACGAGCGGGCCACCGGCGGCGCCGGCGCCGACCTCGTTCGCGAGGATGTCGATGAGCTGCGCCAGTCGGGCGCCACGGGGATCCGTCGCGTGCACGATGACGAGCGGAGGCAGCAGGTCGATGAGCAGGGACGCGTTGTCCTCGTCGAAAGCGATGTGCCCGACGCAGAGGTAGAGGTCCTCCTCCGATTCGGGTCCCAGACGGACCACATCCTCCTCGAGGCCCGCCGCCCACGCGGCCTCCGCCGGGTGCGGGTCGGCATCGGGCGAGCTGGCCAACCGGTACGACGGCGGGTTGCCGAGCAGGAACGTGTCGCCTTGCTCGAGTCGGACGGGCGCTTGTCCGTCGAGGATCAGCCAGCACGATCCGTGGACGAGCCCTCCGATACGGACATGCGGGAAGTGCTCGAAGCGCAGCGCCCACTCGCCGGCGGCGCGGAGGCTCGGGCCGACGACGGTGCGCGGCCGGAGCAGACCGATCGCATCGGCGACGGGATCTCCGAATCCGAGCATGACGGTGACCTCCTGGACGATCAGTAATGAATCAAGGATTTCTCATGAGCGAGCATACGTCGGATCGCCGCAGGATGGATCCGTCAGCCACACGAGAAGAGACGGAGACAGCATCATGGGTCAGTTCCAGGGCAAGACGGCAGTGATCACCGGAGGAAGCAGCGGCATCGGTCTCGCCACCGCCAAGCGAATGGCCGGCGAGGGGGCGCACGTCTTCCTCACCGGCAGGCGCGAGGCGGAACTCGCCGCCGCGGTCGAGGCGATCGGATCGGACCGGGCGACCGGGGTCGTCGGCGACGTGTCGGACCTCGCCGGTCTGGATCGTCTCTACGACGCGGTCCGCGCCCGCGGCGCAGGTATCGACGTTCTCGTCGCGAACGCGGCCGTCGGGTCGTTCATGACCCTGGAGCAGACCACCGCGGAGCACTTCGACCAGACGTTCTCGGTCAACACCCGCGGACTTCTGTTCACCGTGCAGAAGGCGCTGCCGCAGCTCGTCGACGGGGCCTCGATCGTGCTGATCGGTTCCACGGCCGCGGACCGCGGCATGGAGGCGTTCGGCGCCTACGCGGCATCCAAGGCCGCCGTGCGCTCGTTCGCACGCACCTGGTCGACCGAGCTGAAGGGACGCGGCATCCGGGTGAACGTGGTGTCTCCCGCGTGGATCGAGACGCCCGGCGGCACCGCCGCCTTCGGCGACGAGGAGACCGCTCGAGCCATGAAGGATCATGTCGCCGCGACGGTTCCCAAGGGGCGCATGGGGCATCCGGATGAGGCGGCGGCCGTCGTCGCCTTCCTCGCCTCGGAGCAGAGCAGCTACGTCGTCGGATCGAACCTCTTCGTCGACGGAGGCGCGAACCAGGTCTGAACGACCGGTGCGCGTCACTGCTTCTCGGCGTAGGTCGACACCCGCTCGACGGGGGTGTAGTCGCCGAGAAGCTCGCGCACGCGCGGAACCACCTCGCGGCCGTACAGCTCGATCGATCGGTTGCCGAGCTCCCAGGGGAGGGGCGCGAGGGCGTACTTGAAGTCGAAGCGGCTGAGGTTCAGTGTGCGCACGCAGTCGGCGATCTTCGCGGCCACCGTCTCGGGTGAGCCGATCATCAGAGCTCCTTCCTCGACCTCGTGCATGTACGACTCGAGCGTCGGCGGACGCGACCCCCTCTCCGCGGCCGCGCGGGTCATCGTGGTCTCCCACGCGGGCCAGAACGCCTCGGCGGCCTCTTCGTCCGTCGGCGCGACGTGCCCGATCGCGTGCTGTCCCACCGGGAGCTGCTCGCGCCCGAACTGCGCGAGGGCCCGGTAGTACAGCTCGACGTGGCCGGCGAACCGCTTCGGTCTCCCGCCGATGATGGCGATCATCAGCGGGAGGCCGTGGCGCGCGGCCCTCACGACCGAGTCGGGACTGCCGCCGACGCCGACCCAGGTCGGCAACGCGCCGCCCTCGACGCGCGGGTAGAGGGTCTGCGCCTCGAGCGCCGCGCGGGTGGTGCCCGACCACGTGACCGGATGCTCGCGCATGAGCTTCACCCAGAGATCGAGGTTCTGCTCGAAAAGGTTCTCGTAGTCGGTGAGATCGAACCCGAACAGCGGGAAGGAATCGATCGTCGAGGCGCGGCCCACCACCAGCTCCGCCCGCCCGCCCGACACCGCGTCGAGCGTGGAGTACTGATGGAAGACGCGCACGGGATCCTGCGTCGACAGCACGGTCACGCTCGTGCCCAGCAGGATGCGCGAGGTCTTCCCCGCGATGGCGGCGAGGATCACGGGAGGAGCGGAGTCGAGCATGTCGGACCGGTAGTGCTCTCCGACGCTGAAGAAGTCGAGGCCGACCTCTTCGGCGAGAACGCCCTGGTCCACCGTGCGACGCAGTGTCTCCGCATCGCTGAGCACCCGACCGGAGAGGTCGGTCATCGCATCCGCGAAGCTGTCGACCCCGAACTGCACCGGCGTCATCGTCATGTCATCCTCCTCTATCGCTTGCGTGTGATCGTCGAGCTCGTGGCACGTGGACTCCCTGTCGTCACCGGGGTCACGCTCTGGTCGGCGGGAGGTCGAGATGCGCGCGCAGCGCCGCGGTGGTCTCGTCGATCGAGGCGAGCTGCGCCTCGGTGAAGGCGTCGATGAAAGAGGACTTCACCGCCCGCAGATGGGGGATGGTGCTGGCGCGGAAGGCGCGGGCTCCGTCGTCGGTCAGGATGACGTTCGAGCCTCTCGCGTCGTCGGCGCACGGCTCTCGACGGATGAGGCCGCGCTTCTCCATCCGCCCCAGCTGACCCGAGACGCGACTGCGCTCCCACTCCATGACCGCGGCGAGCTGCGAGGAGCGGAGCGTCTTCCCCTCCGCCTGGCTGAGTTCGAGAAGCACCTTGTAGTCGCCCTCGGACAGCTGGGAGTCGGAGTGCAGCTTCGCCTGCACGCGTGCACGGAGGATCTCGATGGTCTGGATGTACGCCCGCCAGACCGCGAACTCCTCGCTCGTGGGGAGCTCGTTTCGTCGAGGTGCGCTCATCGCGTCGTCTTCCGGGAATTAATTGATACGTGAATCACTTTGGAAATAATGTACACGTCAATCACACAGCCGCAAGGGGAACCGTGAACAGCGAACCTTCGACCATCGAGTTCGGCATCGACACCTTCGGCGACCTGCCGCGCGACGATCGCGGCGAGGTGATGTCCGCCGCGCAGGCGATCCGAGCGGTCGTGGACGAAGCGACCCTGGCCGACGAGATCGGGGTCGACGCGATCACGGTCGGCGAGCATCACCGTCCCGAGTACGCGATCTCGAGTCCGGAGACCGTTCTCGCCGGCATCGCGACCGTGACGAACCGCATCCGTCTGGGGTCGGGCGTGACCGTGCTCTCCTCCGACGACCCCGTGCGGGTGTTCCAGCGCTTCTCGACCGTCGACGCCCTGTCGAACGGCCGGGCCGAGGTGATTCTCGGCCGAGGATCGTTCACCGAATCCTTCCCCCTCTTCGGGTACGACCTGAAGGACTACGACCTGCTGTTCGAGGAGAAGATCGACCTCTTCCATCGCCTGCTCGACGAGAAGCCCGTCACCTGGGAAGGCACGACCCGCGCCGCGCTGCACGGCGCCGACGTCTTCCCCAAGACGGAATCGGGGCGCCTGAAGACCTGGGTCGGAGTGGGCGGGTCGCCGCAGTCCGTGCTGCGCACGGCCCACTACGGCTTCCACCTCATGCTCGCGATCATCGGCGGGAAGCCGGAGCGCTTCGTGCCGTACGTCGATCTGTACCGGAAGGCGACCGAGCAGCTGGACAAGCCCGCCCTGCCGGTCGGAATGCACTCTCCCGGTTTCATCGCGGCAACGGATGACGAGGCGAAGGAGCTGTTCTACCCCGGCTATCGCGTGATCCGCGACCGCATCGGGGCGGACCGCGGATGGCCGCCGATCCGACGGGAGGAGTTCGACTCGGAGGTGCTCGGCGGATCCCTGTACGTCGGCTCGGTGGAGACCGTGGCGCGCAAGATGGCGCGCGCGATCCGCACACTCGACGTCGGCAGATTCGACATGATCTACTCCGCCGCCGGCACGGTCTCGGCATCCGCGCGGCTGCGCTCCGTCGAGCTCTACGGCACGCAGGTCATCCCCCGCGTCCGCGAGCTGCTCGCCGAAGAACATGTTCCGGAGGTCGTGCGATGACCCGCGCCGCGCAGACCATCGGCATCCTCGGCGCGGGCAAGGTCGGCACCGCCCTGGCGCG
>Ga0075364_10002614_pt1 | contig 10110 bp, 8 predicted proteins | sample EndMetdeltDD1764_FD_71517 | JGI IMG/M metagenome (GOLD analysis project Ga0075364, IMG submission 71517) | Populus endosphere microbial communities from Tennessee, USA - Endosphere MetaG P. deltoides DD176-4 | ecosystem: Host-associated > Plants > Roots > Endosphere | place: USA: Tennessee...
TCTGGGCGCAGAAGATCCTCGACCCATTGGAGCGCAAGGCGATCGAGGCGGCCAAGTTCGGAGTCGCGACGTGGCCGCGCATCGGGTTCAGCGTCCTGGGCGTTGTGTGGCTCGTCGCGCTCGGCGTGATCTGGTGGATCGAGCCGGAGATCCCGGAATTCGAGGTCCTTGGCGTGGGTTTCGGTCCGGAGTTGCCCGCCGCGGGATGGTTGACTGCACTTGGCCTGTGGGTCTCGGCGGTCGCCGCACTCGGTCTGCTGGTGTACAGCATCGTCAAGTGGCGCGATCCCACCCCCAGGCCATGACTCCCAACACCGACGAGGACGTAGGTCAGCTGTGACGGCACGAAGTACTCGATGGATCCTGACGACCGGTATGGCTCTAGTGGTTGGGCTGACCCCTCTCGTGCCGGCCGGCGCCGAGCAGGTCGACCCGCAGGCCGCCCAGATCCTGCGGACCGCCGCAGCGGGTGAGCCGCTCACGGTTGTCACCACGACGCAGACGGCCGATGGCCCGGTGTTCTCCACCGAGGTCGCCGGGTCGCGCGCCGAGGCTGCCGATCTCATCGAGACGGCGCTCGACGAGCCCAGGACGTCCGTCGACCTGGCGCATCCGGTGTCGATCGCGGGGGCCGGCGTCACAAGCGCCGGCACCAAACGCTCCAACGACCCGCTGCGCAAGCAGCAGTACGCCCTCACCCGGCTCGATGCCGAGAAGGTGTGGCGCAAGTCCGCGGGCAAGGGTGCGGTCGTTGCCGTCGTCGACACCGGGGTCCGTGCGAAGCATCCCGATCTCAAGGGGCGGGTGCTGAAGGGCTGGGACTTCGTGGGGTCCGATCGGTTCGCCAACGACCGCAACGGCCACGGCACTCACGTGGCCGGCATCATCGCGGCCACTGCCAACAACCGTCGGGGTATCGCAGGGCTCGCGCCGCAGGCCAAGATCCTGCCGGTCCGGGTGCTGAACTCCGCCGGTGCGGGCAACAGCGTCAACGTCGCCCGGGGCATCGTCTACGCGGTCCGCAAGGGTGCCGATGTCATCAACCTGTCGTTGGCCGGTGATCAACCCGACGCGCAGATGGCGGCGGCCGTCGCCTTCGCGCAGTCGCGCAATGTGGTGGTGGTCGCGGCGGCGGGCAACCGCGGATGTGCCGCTCCGACAACGTATCCGGCGGCCTTCGACGGTGTCATCGGCGTCGGTGCGGTGAACCGCCGTGATGTTGTCTCTTCGTTCTCGACGTGCGGCTCCTTCGTCGACCTGGTGGCCCCCGGTCGGTCGATCCGCTCGACCATGATCCGCCGGCCGGGCCTCGGCCTACCGTGCGCCTATGGCAAGGACTACTGCCTGCTTGACGGGACGTCGATGGCTTCGCCGTACGTCGCCGCGGCAGCTGCGATCATCGTCTCCCGCACACGGCACCGCCTGAGTGCCTCGTCGGTCCAAGTGCTGCTCACGACGCGCGCCGACGACATCGGTGTTCCGGGCTACGACACGTCGTCCGGCTTCGGCGTCCTCAACGTGAAGCGCAGCCTGGCCGGCCGCTGACCCGCAGGCCCGAGGTCGCGGCAGAGAGCCCGATGCCAGAGGATGGCGATATGGCTCATGAGGTGGCGTGCGATGTCGTGGTGGTCGGTCTCGGTCCCGGAGGGGAGGCCCTCGTCGCCCGGCTCGCCGCGGCGGGTCTGGACGTCGTCGCCGTGGAGAAGGAACTGGTCGGCGGGGAGTGCCCCTACTGGGGCTGCATCCCGTCCAAGATGCTGATCCGTGCTGCCAACGCGGTCGCCGAGACCCGCCGCGCCGACCGGGTCGCCGGTGCCACGACGGTCACGCCCGACTTCTCCCTCGTCGCCCAGCGCATCCGCAATGAGGCCACCGACAACTGGGACGACACCGTCGCCGCCGACCGTGTGACCGCTGCCGGGGCCACCCTGGTGCGCGGGCATGGGCGTCTCTCCGGCGACCGGCGGGTTGTGGTCGGCGAGACCACCTACGTCGCCTCCAGGGGCGTCGTGCTCAACACCGGGACGTCAGCGGCCACCCCGCCCATCGACGGGCTCGCCGACACCCCGTTCTGGACCAACCGCAGCATCCTGCAGACCGAGAGCGCGCCTGCCTCGATGATCGTGATCGGCGGTGGTCCCATCGGCCTCGAACTGGCGCAGGCCTTCTCCCGGTTCGGCACCGAGGTCACGGTGCTCGAGGTCGGCGAGCGCATCATGGCGGTCGAGGAACCGGAGTCGTCCCAGCTGATCGCAGGTGTCTTCGCCGCGGAGGGCATCGGCGTTCACGCGGGCATCTCGATCGACGGGGTCGCGCATGACGGGCAGGTGTTCCATGTGACGTGCGGAGATCTGACGTTCGAGGCGGAGCGTCTCTTGGTGGCCGCCGGCCGCAAGCCACGCATCGACGATGTGGGTCTCGACACCGTGGGCGTCGAGCCGGGTCGTCACCTCGAGGTGGACGACGCGATGCTGGTGAAGGACGGCCTTTGGGCCATCGGAGACATCGTGGGTCGAGGCGCGTTCACCCATGTGTCGATGTACCAGTCGGAGCGGGCGGCGAAGTCGATCCTCGGCGAGCCGTTGGGTGCGTACGACACCAGCCTGCCCCGTGTCACCTTCACCGATCCGGAGGTCGGCGGCGTCGGGATGACCGAGAAGCAGGCCCGCGCTCAGGGCATCGACGTACGGATCGGACTGACTGATCTGTCCGCGAGCAGCCGCGGGTTTGTGCACGGCCCCGGTAACGAGGGGCTGATCAAGGTGGTCATCGACGACCAGCGGGGTGTCATCATCGGCGCCAACAGCGTCGGCGTGGCCGGTGGAGAGACCCTGGCCGGGCTGGCGTTCGCGGTCCGCGCCGAGATCCCGGTCGAGACCCTCGCGAACACCATCTACGCCTACCCGACGTTCTGGCGGGCGATCGAGTCCGTCCTGTGAGGTGAGCCCGCTCAGGCCCGCTGCAGGAGCGTAAGCACCTCACGCTCGAGCGTGCGACTCGTGGGTGCGCCTGGCGCGACCCGGCGATGATCGGACGACACCGTGAGTCCCACCTGGAACAGGTCGATGACCCTCGGGTCGACATACGAGGCTCTGGCCACGGTCGGGGTGTTGCCGAGGTGCTCGGAGACGTCCCGCATAGCCGCGGCGACGGAGCGCTTCCGGCGGGCCACGGTGGAACCGTCGCTGCCGGCCAGCGCGAGCGCGGCGATCGTCGTGCCGCGCCAGGTGCGGAAGTCCTTGGCCGAGTGGTCGTCCCCCAGCAGGTCCTTGATGTACGCGTTGACGTCGCTGGCGTCGAGTCCCTTCCACCGTCGGCCGACCTTGTAGGCGAGCAGCTGATCACCGCCACCGCGTCGGCGACGCAGCGTCTCCAGCACCTCGCGGACGCGGGAGTCGCGCACTGTGACGTCGACCTGCTGACCCGACTTCGCGGCGTAGGCGAATGCCAGGCCGCTGCCGGCAGGGCGCACGTGCTCCTTCAGCAGCGTTGTCAGACCGAAGCTGCCGTTCTCCTCGACGTAGCGCGCGGACCCGATCCGGAACATCCCGAGATCCAGCAGGCTGAACGCCGTGGCCGCGACCCGCTCGAGAGTCATCTCGTCACCGCCGAGGTCTCGACGCGCGGCGGCGCGGTGCTTCAGCAGCGAGCCGGCGAAGTCCTCCATCCGCTCGAACTTCTCGACATCGCGGCGCTCGCGCCACCCCGGGTGGTAGATGTACTGACGGCGGCCCGCATCGTCGGTGCCGACGGCCTGCAGGTGACCGTTCTCGACCGAGCAGATCCACACCTCGGTCCAGGCCGGCGGGATGACCAGCAGTTTGCAGCGTTCGACCTGCTCGGGCTCGAGGGGCAGCCCGTCCTCGTCGAGGTAGCGGAATCCGCGACCGTGTTTGACCCGTGACCAGCCGGGTGAGTTGGGGGAAGTGCGGCGAAGACGGACCATGGTTCGTCCACGCTAGGCGCAGAGGATCGGGTCGGCACGTCGTGCGTGGAGGGGTCTGATTGACTGACCGTCGTGAGACGCCTGTTGACCCTTCTCGGCGCCGCGACGGTGGTCGTCGCCCTCCTGGTGCCGTCGGCCGCGCTGGCAGCCACCCCGGCGCCTGCCCCGACCGGCGGAGCGCCCGCGCCGGTGGCCCCCGCGACCGACGACGCGAGCTCGGTCAGAGACGTCGTGACGGTCATCGGGTTCACGATTGTGGCCGGGGTCGTGCTCGTCCTGATCATCCGAGCGGGGCTCCGGGCAGCCACGGCCGAGGACGAGGAATGACACGGTAACCATCAAACGGGTGCGCCCGGCCAGCCGGACGCACCCGCTCGATAAGACGGACGAGGTCAGCGCCTGACGATCGCTGTCGCGGTCTTCGTGGTGGTCCCGCCGGGTCCGGTCGCCGTGACAACGACCTTGACGGCTCCGGAGACTTTGCTCTGAACCTTCAGGCGCAACGTCTTGCCGCTGCGACCGATCGTCTTGGACGCCAGCGTCTTGCCGCCCTTGGTCAGCGAGACCTTGACCTTGGTGGCGCCGGACACGCTGGTGACAACTCGCAGGCCCGGCGAACGGAGGTTCTTGGCCGAGATCGACGAGTCAGCCAGGAGCGCCACCGCGGGTCGCGGCGAGGCGGCCGGGGGAGCCGGTGGCGTCGGACCCGAGGGCAGCTTGCTGGGTGTGCGACCGAGCATCGTGTTGAACAGATCGGTCTGGTCGATGGTGCCGGTGACGTTGGCCGCCTGGGGGCCGGAGGCCGCGACACGGATCTGCGCGCCGGTGTGGCTCTGCGAGCTGCCGGGGTTGGCGGTCGAATACCCGACCGTCATCGGATCTCCGTCGGCGGTCTTGAGCGTGGTTGTCGCCTTGCCGCCTGTGGCGCCGGTAGCGCCGGTGGTGGGACCACCGTTGCCGACGATCTGCGTGGAGTGGGCGTGGTCACCCGTCACGATGATCAGCGTGTCGGGGTTCTTGGCCTGGTAGGCCTGGGCGACCTTCAGGGCATTGTCGAGCTCGACGACATCACCGATCGCGCCACAGATGTCCGAGGCGTGCTCCTGCTTGTCGACCATCGCGCTCTCGACCTGCAGGAAGAATCCCTTGTTGTTGTCAAGCAGCGAGATGGCCTTGTCGGTCATCTCGGCCAGCGACGGCTGGTCGCCGCGGTCGGCGGTCTCGCACGTCGTGTCGGGGCCACCGGCCCCGGCCGCGGTGGCCGGCAGCGGGTTGTATCGAGGCGTCATGTTGCCGCCGGTGAACAATCCGAGGATCGGCCCGTTGGCGAGAGTGTTGACGTTCTTCAGGGCGTCCTTGGTCTCGACGACCTGGTACTTGTGGGCGCTCTGCGCATACGCCAGCGCGGTCCCGCCGGCGTCGATGGGCTGCACGTAGCGGTTCTTGCCGCCGCCCAGGATGACGTCGATCTTGTTGTCGACCAGCTGCTCGGCGATCGAGCCCTTGCCGGGAGGGACGGCCGACTTCTTGGCCGCGGCGCAGTTGGCCATGTCGGTGGGTCCCTGGCAGGCGCGCAGGTTGATGTGCGCCGCCGCCGCGGCGGGCGTCGCGTCGGTGATCTCGGCGGTGGACACGTTGCCGGTGCGCTTGCCCTGCTTCTTGTACGTCTCCAGGACGGTCTCGTAGTCCTCACCCGGGACGCTGTCCGCGGTGCTGGGACCCTGAGAGATCCGGCTGTCGACGGTCTTCTTGCCGGTCGACCAGCCACTGGCGGTCGGCGCCGAATCGGACACGTAGTTGATGGGGTAGTCGGGAGCGATTCCGGTCTTGAGCCCGAACGTGGTCATGGCGCCTGTGAACGGCAGTTCGTCGAGGGCGAAGCGGCCCTTCGCGCCGAGCTCGTAGTTGCGGGCGGCGGTGATGATCGAGTCGTCCGTACCGTCGCCGATCAGGAGAATCACGTTGCGGGGCTTGGCCGGATTGATCGCGGCGGCGAGATCCGCCGAGCGGTCGTCGCCGAAGCCGAACGGGGCGGCGGACACGGCGCTGGTGACGGCGAGTGCACCCAGGGCGAGGACGCCCGCGGCGACCATCCCTCTACGTCTACGAGACATGAGTTCCATCCTTGTGGTTGAAGGTTCGCTCAAAACCTCCCGCAAGGGGACGACCGGCCGGGGGACACGCGGTTGCGATGGGGTGAACGGGGTCCGTACGGTACCCCGATCCTCGATACTGGCAGTCTGAGTTCCGACTGCAGGAGAGGAGGTGACGACACGTGAGGCTCTGGAACGGGTGGTTGGTGGGCGGAGCGTTGGTTGTCGCTTCGTATCCGATGCTTCCGGCGGGCCCGCCGCGTGACGTCGCGTACGTTGTCGTCGGGCTCGCCAGCGTGGCTGCCGTCGTGGTCGGAGCGAGGCGAAACACCTCAACGGGGCGACTGCCGTGGCACCTGTTCGCGGCCGGTCTCTTCTCGTGGACGATCGGTGACGCGATCTACAGCTGGAACGCCGACGTCCGACATGTCGTCCCGTTCCCCTCCTCCGCGGATGCGTTCTACCTTGGCGCCTATCCCCTCCTGGCGTGCGGAATAGGCGTGCTCATCCGACGCCGCGGCGCCAGACAGGCCGTGGCCGGAAGGATCGACAGCGCGATCGTGGTTGTCGGAATCGGACTCATGTCGTGGACGTGGATAGCGCAACCGATGATCGCGGCGGTCGACGTACCGGCCTTCGAGCGCGGCCTTTCGGTCGCGTATCCGTTCGGCGACATCATCCTGCTGGCGATGCTGGTCCGTCTGATGTCGGCTCCGGGTATCTCTTCGACGGCGTTTCGGCTCCTGGTCGGCGCCGTGACGATGCAGATCGTCGCCGACACGGCCTTGGCTTCGGTGCCGTCGACGACGTGGGACTACGCCAGCGGCCTGGATCTGCTGTGGCTCGCCTCGTACATCCTGTGGGGAGCATCGGCCCTGCATCCCCGGATGGAGGCCCTGTCGCAGCGAGGCCCGTATGCATCTGCTCGCTTCACCCGCCGGCGCCTGGCGACGCTCAGCGTCGTGGCGCTTGTCCCCTCCTTGGCGCATCTCGCCGCGATCGGCATGGGCTGGAGCGTGAACCTGTGGTCGCTGGCTGGCGGTTCGATAGCCATGACGGGCCTGGTGTTGGCTCGCACGGCGTGCGCGGTCAGCGAGATCCAGGTCGCCACCAAGCACCGCGACCGGCTCCAGGAGCATCTCTTCGATCGCGCCTCGGTCGACGCACTGACCGGGTTGTTCAATCGCGCGTACATGATTCGGCTGGCGAGCCAGGCGCTGCGTCGTGGGCAGGCGGCAGGATCGTCGACTGGGCTGGTGGTCGTTGATATCTCCGGCATCGCGGCCGTCAATCGCGACGGTGGGTACCGCGCAGTGGATGCTGTGCTGATCGAGACGGCCCGCCGGATTCGGGCCGCGGGCGCAGACTGCGCGATCGGGCGACTCGGCGACAACCAGTTTGTGGTCCTTGTGGACGGCGCCGACGCCGAACATCGCACGATGAGGATGGCAGAGGAGTTGGGCGTGGCGCTGCGGGAGCCCCACAATCACCGGGGGCGATCCATCCACGTGGCGGCATCTGTCGGCGTCTCGGTCAGCCTGGACGCAGATGCAGACGCCGAGCGTTTGCTGAACGAGGCGCTCTTGGCGATCCGAGGATCCGCGGCCTCGGGTGGCGGCGGCATCGCCGTGTTCGACGACTTCATGCGCCGCGAGCACGCCGTGAGGCAAGAGATCGAGTCGTCACTTCGGCGAGCGCTCGATTGTCACGAGCTCGAGCTCTACTACCAGCCGGTGGTTGCTGCGATGTCCGGCGTGATCGATGGCTACGAGGCCCTGGTTCGGTGGAATGACGCAGGAGAGATCCGGATGCCGTCGACCTTCATCCCCATCGCGGAGGAGTCTGACCTGATCTGCGACCTCGACCGTTGGGTGTTGCGCGAGGCGACTCGGCAGTTCGCGGCGTGGCTTGCCGCAGACCCCGAACGATTCGGCGACCTGACGGTTGCGGTCAACATCTCGGGTCGTCACCTCGCCGGTCCCGGCGTGACCGACGACGTCAGGGCGGCGCTCGCCGCGAGCGGCCTTCCCAGCCATCACCTCAGCCTCGAAGTGACCGAGACCGTCCTCTTCGAGACCCCGCACGCGATCCTTCAGCTCAGTTCGTTGAGAAGTATGGGCGTGACGATCAGCCTCGACGATTTCGGCACCGGGTTCACGTCAGTCGGCCAACTGCGTTCTCTGCCGGTTGACACCATCAAGATCGACCGGAGTTACTTCGATTCCGCCGAGCCCGGTGCGCCCGAGCTGATCGCGCTGATGACCGGTGCTGCCCACGCGTGCGGGCTTCTGGTTGTGGCCGAAGGCATCGAACGACCTGACCAGTTGGTGTCGCTGCTGAGTCTGGACTGCGATGCAGCGCAAGGATTCTTGTTCTCGCCGCCCATGCCGGCCGAGGCCGTTGTCGCCTACCGCGGACATGACGCCGGCCCACACCTGCACCTCATTAGGGACGAGTTGCCGCCCGTCTGACCGCGGTTCACGATGCCGTGCGGGCGGCGTCCAGCTGGCCGAGGGAGTCACGCAGCATCGTGGCCAAGCTATCGATGGCTCCCGGCACAACGGAGTAGAACGACCACGAACCACGCTGCGATCGCGACAGCAGTCCCGCATGCACCAGGATCTTCAAATGGTGTGAGACGGTCGGTTGGGCCAGATTGACCGGTCCGGTGAGATCGCACACGCACGCCTCGGCACCCTCGTGGGCGGCGACCAAAGACATCAGGCGAACACGAGTGGGATCGGCGATCGCTTTGAACTTCAGCGCCAGGACGACCGCGGCATCATGGTCGATCGCTTCCGTTGCCGCGGCGCGGTCATGGGGGTCCGGTTCGCTGAGATCATTCGGCACTGGAGACACCATGCCTCCATCGTCGCTCACAACGCCAAGCCGTGTCGATGACTGACACCTATCGAAAAACTTCGATATGAACGGTTTGGGTCGCCGGCGGCGGGGCACCCTCTGTCTCGTTCGGGTGACGCGTGATGCGTCGCCCATGTCATCGGAAGGAATCATCATGGGATTTCTGCTCTGGATCATCGCCGTCGCCCTCGTCATCTACGGGGTCATCACGCTCATCAACGGGGGCATCCTGCTAGGTATCATCCTGATCGTTGTCGGTCTGGCGGTCGGTCCGGGCGGTTGGACCATCTTCAACCGCCGGGGCGCGCGCACCTGATCGCGTTTAGGGGACGACGGCCGTGGGCGAACTGCTGAACGACCGATATGAACTGGGCGACGTGGTCGGCGTCGGCGGCATGGGAGCGGTTCATCGTGCACTCGACACCCGCCTCGGCCGTACCGTAGCCGTCAAGGTGTTGCGCGATGGCTCGCTCGCCGATCACGTCGCCCGGTCACGGATGCGCAGTGAGGCACGGCTGGCCGGCTCCATTCACCATCCCGGCATTGCAAACGTTTTCGATGTCGACACAGCGAGCACAGCAGACGGCCCGTCGTTCATCGTCATGCAGTTCGTCGAGGGGCAGAGTCTGGCGCAGGTGTTGCGCGAACACGGTGCGATGCCCGTCGGACAGGTTATGTCGGTTGTGTGCCAAGTCGCCGATGCCCTGGCGGCGGCTCATGCCGCCGGCGTCGTCCACCGCGACCTCAAGCCCGCCAACATCATGCTCACGCCTGCGGGACGCACGGTGCTCGTCGATTTCGGGATCGCCCATTCCGACACCAGTGAACCTCTCACCGACACCGGCGTCCTCCTGGGAACCGCTGACTATCTGAGCCCCGAACAGGCAGCGGGCCGGCCGGCAAGCGTCCAGTCCGATCTGTACTCGCTCGGCGTCGTGGCGCACCACTGTCTGACGGGTACCTCCCCCTTCCGACGGGAGAGTCAAATCGCCACGGCTGTGGCGCACCTCCACGACGAGCTGCCGCCATTGGCCCCCTCCGTGCCAGCCCGCGCCCGGGCGCTGATCGCCCGTCTGACCGAGAAGAGCCCGTTCGACCGACCCGCTAGTGCGGCGGAAGTGGCCCTCGAGGCGGCCGCCGCCGGCGCGTCACCGTCCCTCGACACATCGCTGACCGCGGCGCTGGACGTGACGAGCCGCGACGACACAG
>Ga0075364_10002615_pt1 | contig 10108 bp, 13 predicted proteins | sample EndMetdeltDD1764_FD_71517 | JGI IMG/M metagenome (GOLD analysis project Ga0075364, IMG submission 71517) | Populus endosphere microbial communities from Tennessee, USA - Endosphere MetaG P. deltoides DD176-4 | ecosystem: Host-associated > Plants > Roots > Endosphere | place: USA: Tennessee...
GCCCATATCAGCCCACCGACGTCGCTTCGTGACGGCGCTCGCGCGGCGCGCCCATAAGGCGGGTGAAACGGAGCACAAATTCGAACGCCAGCAGCACGAAACAGACCGGCAGCGGCGCCAGCAGCCACCACTCGGGAAACACGAGGTTTTTGATGGTGATCGAGCCGAGTCGCGCGCTCTGGGCCGTCATCACGCTGCCGTACCAGACCAATATCAGGCAGGCTGCGAGCCCCACGATGTCGGCCGCCGCCTCCATCATCCAGGCGAGCCGCGGCGGCACCATGACCAGCGCCATGTCGATGCGCACATGCTGTCCGCGGCGCAGAAGCCAAGGTGCGGTCAGCAGGGTTGTCAGATACAGTGCGTACTCGGTGACTTCGTTGGCCCAGGCGAAGCCGGTGCCGGCGGTGTTGCGCAGCACGATGTCGGCGGTGACCACGACGACCATCAACAGCAGCAGCAACGCCGCCACAACGGCCAGAGTGTCGAACACGCGCCCGAAGCCTGCGGATATCCTGCTCATGCGTCGATACACATTTTGACCAAAACTGAGAAAGCCGTTAAATTCACCGCGCGTCCCAATCAAAGGAAATGGACATGAAGTCGCTCCGCACCCTCGCGGTTCTCGCTGCCCTGAGCACCGTCACTCCCCTCACCGTTCCGGCCCACGCCCAGACCGTCAACCTCGCCAAGACCTCCTGCAAGGACTTCCTGACCAGCGGCAAGGAAGGCATCTCGATCGTCTGGGCCTTTCTTTACGGCTACTATGCGGATCAGGACGCCGACCCGGTCGTCGACTTCAACAAGCTGATCGCGAAGGGACAGGCGCTCGCCGAATCCTGCGCCAAGACGCCGGACAAGGACATTATTTCGGTCGCGGAAGACATCTACGAGAAGTGAGAGCGAGCGCCGCGCGCGATCGCGTGCGCGGCGCGTCCGCTCAATTGCCCGAAAGCTGCCGGAGCTTCGCGCCGGTCTCGGGCGCGCGCTTGATCACCGACTGCCAGGCGACATCGTTGGCCTTGGCGAGAAACGCCTTGGCGGCATCCGCGCCGAAGTCGATCGCCTGAATGCCGGCCTTCGCCTGCTTCTCGCGCTCGGCCGCGATCGCGGCGGTGTTCTCGGCATCAAGCCCTTCGAGCCAGAGCGCGGCGTCGCTCAACACCTTGCGCTGCGCATCGGTGAGCGACTTCCAGGTGTCAAGATTGACGAGCACATTCACCTCGACGGCGTAGAACGCCGGCTCGAGACGAAACTTCGTCACCTTGTCCCAGCCGAGATCGAATATGCCGGTGACGGGCCAGCCGTAGCCGTCGACCACGCCGCGTTCGAGCGCCGTGTAAACTTCGCCCGGCGCCGTGGTGATCGCGGTGCCGCCGAGTGCCTCCACGATGTCCTTGTAGACCGGCGTGACGCGGATCTTCAGGCCGGTGAAGTCCAGCTTCTCGGGTTTCTTGTTGAGATAGATGTGGAACGGCACGTTGTGGAACTGCCGCGCCAGATATTGCGAATTGAGCTTCTGGTTATGCAGCTGGTTGACCAGCTCCCAGGTGCCGTTTTGGCGCTGCTCGCTCATCGGCTTGGAGATCAGCTTGAAGCCGTCGGCCTCGGGCATCAGGTTCGTGTAGAACGCACCCGTCACGTTCGCGATGTCGACCACCTTGGTGCGCACCGCATTGCCGACCTCGAACGGCGGCATCGCACGCGGCCCGCCGATGTAATTGATCTTGATGACGCCCTTGCCGTCGGCGTTCACCTTCTCGATGAAGCGCTCGAAGTTCTTCGAGAACTGCGTGCCTTCCGCGAACGACGTCACGGCGCGCAGCGTCACCTCTTGCGCGGCGGACGGTGCCACGCACCACGCGAGCGCCGCGAGACCGGCGAGAAGTTTGCGCATGGATCCCTCCGTTTCTTGTCCGATCGGAGCGTAACACGAAATTTGAAGCTTAAAGCAATTTCGCCATGCGCCAGAATGGCATGCGCCAACCTTGCAGGCGCCGGCGCGATGCGCAGCGCGCGAGGATCCGGCCTTGCAGCATCAGATGGGAGTGGCGCACCCGAAGGGATTCGAACCCCTGACCTCTGCCTTCGGAGGGCAGCGCTCTATCCAGCTGAGCTACGGGTGCGTGGCGCTTCACATAACGCATGCCGACCGAAGCAGCAACGGCGGGTGCCGGAACGCTACCTTTCGGCGCGCAAACGCCATTTTGAATGAAAAACGCCCGTTTTCGGCCGCGAAACAGAGACGACGGTCAGCAACACACACGAAACAATCGCAACATCGGGGAGAAACAGGCGTGGGTTAATCCTGTCATCAACGAGACGCCAAACACACAAACACTGACACGGAGAGACCACCATGATCACCCGCCTCACCATCGCCGCCGCAGCCCTCGCGATCCTCGGCTTCTCGGCCGCCCCCGCGGGTTCCGCGCCGATCTCGGCCGCCAAGCCGAATTTCGACGGCCAGTGGAGCGTGCTGATCGTGACCGAGAAGGGCACCTGCGACCGCGCCTATCGCTACCCGGTCAAGATCGACAATGGCTCGGTCGGTTACGCGGGCTCGGCCTCGTTCAACGTCTCCGGCAAGGTCGCGCCGACCGGCGCCGTGATCGTCACGGTCTCCCGCGGCAACCAGAGCGCCACCGGCACGGGCCGCATGTCCGGCACTGACGGCGCGGGCACCTGGACGGCGGCCGGCGGCGAGTGCTCCGGCACCTGGACGGCGGAGCGCCGCTCGTAACGGATTTTGTTTCCAAGCGTTTGATGACCAAGACATTTTCAATGGAGCCCGGCCTCGTGCCGGGCTCTTTTTTTGGGCTTTTTGCCGCGCATGACCTGACCCGAAAAACCGGTTCCGCAATACACGCGAAACAATCGCAACATTCGCCGGAAACAGACGTCCCGTACAAACGGGACAACGAGATTTCACCGAGACACTTCGGAGAGCGCCGTGAACCACACCCTGACCCAAGCCAGCGGCTCGACCCACGCCAAGATCGCGGCTCTCGCGGTCGCCGCTTCGCTGGTGTTCGTGGCGGTTGTTGCCGCCTCCGGCAGCAGCAAGTCCGACACGGTTCTCGCGGCCCGCACGCACGGCCCGGTCGTCAAGGCGACGACGCTGATGAACGTTGCGCACACCGGCAGCACGGTGCGCTGACCCTTTTTCCTTTCGACCTCCTCCTGACCTCAAACTTATCCCCGCCATTGGCGGGGATTTTTCTTTCTCGGCGCGGCCGCTACTCCGGCAGCGCGCCGAGCGCGAGCAAGGTCACGGCCTTCTCGGCCCGATGCAGCGGTTCGAGGCTGCGATAGGTGCGCGCGAGCAGCAGCGCGCCTTCGGCCTGGCTGAGCACCGCGGTGGCGATCACCTCGGCGTCGCGCGCCGCAAAGCCGAATCGCTCGAGCCCGCGGGCGATCTCGCGCTCCCATTTGCGGAACGCCGCGCGCGTCGCCGCGCCGAGCGCTTCGGACTGCGCGGCGGTCTCCAGCGCGGTGGTGGCGATCGGACAGCCTGCGCGGAAATCGGATGCCTCGAGATCCGCCGCCATGCCGCGCACGACCCGGACCAGAAACGTCTCCGCGTCGGCCGAGGTCTCGGCGGCCTTCGCAATCCCCTGCGCGACAGCATCGCCGGCAAGTGTCAGCGCGGCCTCGCCAATCTCCTCCTTACCCTTCGGAAAATGGAAGTAGAGCGAGCCGCGCGGAGCCCCGCTTTCAGCCAGAATGTCGTGCAGCGCGGTGCCGTGATAGCCTTGCCGGCGGAACAGCCGGGCGGCGGCGGACAGCGTTTTCCCTTTTGAATCAGTGCCTTTGGCCATGCCCCCCGATATCAGTTGCAAATCGGTATGTCGACCTTCATACTATGTCGGTCATCATACATACTCCCAAAGGACCGACCATGAAGACGCTCGCGACTGTTCTCGCCCTGTTGTTCGCCGCGCCCTCGTGGGCCGCCGCGCAGTCCATGACCGAAGCGCAGGCGCGGGCGACGATCGCGCCTTGGTACAGCCTGTTCAACGTCGCAACGCGCGGCGACGTGAAGACCATTCAGGAGCGCGTGCTGACCGCCGACTACGAGACCTGCGCCGGCTTTCTTCCGGGCGAGTGCTGGGACCGCGACACGTCGATCAAGCGCGTGTCGAGTTTCGCGACCTCGATCCCGGACCTGAAGTTCAACATCCTTGAGGTGCTGGTTGCGGGCGACCGCGTGATCGTGCGCGGTGAGGTCACCGGCACGCCGGCCGGCGAACTGTTCGGCGTGCCGCACACGGGCAAGAGCTTCCGCATCATGGCGGTCGACATCCAGACGATCCGCGACGGCAAAATCTCACGGACCTTCCATATGGAGAACTGGCTGAGCGCGATCGGGCAGCTGCGCGCGAAGTGAGGGGCGCATCACTCCGACTAGCCCTGTCATCCTGAGGTGCGAGCCGCGCTTTGCGGCGAGCTTCGAAGGATGATGGGGCGACGCAGTGGCCGTCGCCCACCAATCTCGGGTAAATCCGAGATTGGCTTCGTTAGGTGCGCAAGTCGGCTGCAGCCGACTTGCGTGAGGCCCGCCTTCGGCGAGCACCTCAGGGTGACGGAGCCAACGCTACGCGCTCGATCACGCCGCAGGCTTCATGAGGAAGTTCGGCGTCATCTTCGCGATCTCGTGCTCTTCCTCGGTCATGTCGGCCGGGATGTCGGCAAACAGCGGCGTCGAGAGATAGCGCTCGCCGGTGTCGGGCAGCATCGCGAGGATATTGGCACCCTTCGGGGCATCGGCCGCCACCTGCAGCGCGCCCGCGAACGTCGCGCCCGCCGTGATGCCGACGAAGATGCCTTCCTTGGCCGCCAGATCCTTCGCGCACTTCAGCGCGTCCGGCCCGGCAATCGTGATGAGCCGATCGATCACGTTCATGTCCACCGCGTCGCCGGTGAGTTTCGGGATAAAGTCCGGGCTCCAGCCCTGCATCGGGTGCGGCTTGAACGCCGCGTTCGGCTCGGCCGGCGTGCCGTCGGCGTTGCGCTTCTGCGGCGTTTTCGAGGAAAGCATCGGCGCGTCAGCGGGCTCGCACACCACGATCTTGGTGTCGGGCATTTCCTTCGTGAGCACGCGCGCGACGCCTTTGAGCGTGCCGCCGGTGCCAAAGCCCGTGACCCAGTAGTCGAGCTTCTCGCCCTTGAAGTCGTTGACGATCTCGCGCGCCGTGGTGCGCGAGTGCATATCGGGGTTCGCCTCGTTCTCGAACTGGCGCGTCATGAACCAGCCGTTCTTGGCAGCGAGTTCCTGCGCCTTGCTCACCATGCCGAAGCCGCGATTTGCCGCAGGCGTCAGGATCACCTTGGCCCCGAGGAAGCGCATCAGGCGGCGGCGCTCGACGCTGAAGGTCTCGGCCATCGTGACGACCAGCGGATAGCCCTTGGCGGCGCACACCATCGCGAGCCCGATGCCGGTGTTGCCGGAGGTCGCCTCGATCACGGTCTGGCCAGGCTTGAGTTCACCGGACTTCTCGGCCGCCTCGATCACACCGAGCGCCAGGCGATCCTTCACGGAGCCGAGCGGGTTGAACGCCTCGATCTTGACGAACAGGTTCACATGCGCGGGCGCGAGCCGGTTGATGCGCACCACGGGCGTGTTGCCCACCGTTTCGAGAATACTCGCGTACTTCGCCATGTGTCTCTCCCTGCTTCCCTTGCCGCCGCTTCGGCGCAACTCTAAGCTTCGATCACAAACATCGGGAAACGTCTATGCTGCGCCGACGCTTCATCGCGCTGGGCAGCGCCGCCGTGGCGGCGCCTGCATTCTCGCGCAGCGCGTCCGCTGAGAACTTCCCCTCGCGTTTCGTGCGGCTGGTCGTACCGTTTCCGCCCGGCGGCGCGGTCGACAATGCCGCGCGCATCATCGCGGGCCGGCTCTCGGAGATGTGGGGCCAGCAGATGGTCGTGGAAAATCGCGGCGGCGCCGGCGGCAATGTCGCCGCGCAAGCCGTGCTGCAAGCCGATCCCGACGGCTACACGGTCTACATCGCGTCCATTGGGCATGCGATCGCGCAGTTCGTGACACCGTCGCTCAGCTACGATCCGGTAAAAGACTTCGCGGCGGTGACGCTGATGTGCGTCTATCCCAACATCATGGCGGTGCCGAATTCCTCGCCCTCGCGCTCGGTTGAGGAGTTCATCGCGCGCGCGAAGGCCAATCCCGGTAAGGTGAGCTATTGCTCGTCAGGCATCGGCACGTCGCTGCATCTGGCCGGTGAGCTGTTCAAGAAAATGGCCGGCGTCGACCTCACACACATTCCCTATCGCGGCGCAGGCCCCGCGTTGAACGACCTGATCCCCGGGCGCGTGGACGCGATCTTCGCGAACTTCCCTTCAACGCTGCCTTACGTACAGAGCGGCCAGTTGCGCGGGCTCGCGGTGACGACCGAAAAGCGCCAGCCCGAGGTGCCGGACCTGCCGGCGATTGCCGAGTTCGTGCCGGGCTATGACGTATCATCGTGGTTCGCGCTGTTCGTTCACGCGAAGACGCCGCCGGACATCGTCGCACGACTCAACCGCGACTCGATCGCGGCGCTCAACACACCAGCCGTGAAGGCGCGCTACGCGCAACTTGGCGCGACCGTCGTCGGGTCGACGCCAGCCGAGCTTGGCGTCTTCCTGCAAGGCGAGATCGATCGCTGGGGTCCGATCATCAAGGCGGCGGGGATTAAAGAGGGATAGGCGCATCATCCCGAAAAGTGGAGACCGGTTTTCGAGCAAGATGATGCGCAAAGGAGAAAGTCTTCATGGCGAATGTTTCTCGCGTGGCGCTGGTTACCGGCGCGGCGAGCGGGATCGGCCTCGCGATCACGCGTGCACTGTTTGCCGAGGGTCATTCCGTCGTGGCGCTGGATCGCGACGCCACGGCGCTCGCAAAGCTCGAGACGTCCGCCCGGCTGCATTCGATCATGCTGGATGTCTCGTCCGAAGCCGCCTGCAAGGAAGCGGTGGCCTCGACGGTCGCGCGCTTCGGGCGCATCGATGCCGTCATCAACAACGCCGGGATCGGACCGAGTTCGCTGCGGCCGGACGCTGAGAAAAATCTTCCCCGCGTCGACGAGCTGACATCTGAGATTTGGGATCGCTTCTTCGCGATCAACGTGCGCGCGCCGATGCTGATCGTGCAGGCCGCGCTGCCGCACATGCGCAAGGGTGGCTTCGGCCGCGTGATCAACAACACCACCAGCTTCCGCACCATGCTGCGCGTGCTGCCCTACGGCGCCACCAAGTCGGCGCTGGAATCCATGTCGGCGATCTGGGCCGAGGAACTGAAAGCAGACGGCATCACCGTGAACGTGCTGATCCCCGGTGGGCCGACCGACACGCCGTTCATCGCCGACGGCGCGGGCTGGGACCGCGCCAAGATGCTCAAACCCGCCATCCTGGGGCCGCCGGCGGTCTGGCTCGTCTCGGATGAGGCCGCCACCTATACGGGCAACCGCATCATCGCGGCGAACTGGGACGCGAGCCTTCCGGGCACGGAGGCCGCCAAAAAGGCTGGCCGCGCCATTGGGTGGCCGGAGTTGGCGGCGGATGCCGTGTGGCTAAAGGGGTGATTTCGTCATTCCGGGATGGCCCGAAGGGCCAGGCCCGGAATCCAGAACCACTGTCAGCGGATATGGATTCCGGGCTCCTCGCTTCGCTCGGGCCCGGAATGACCACGGCGCTCTTGCCCATCCACGCACTGCAATATATTGACCCCTGAAATCAGCGCAGGAGTTTCACCATGTCGGTCGCCGAGCAGCACGTCGGTAAGCCCGCCGTCTCCCTCAAGGACGCGGATTTCAACTGGGAAGATCCGCTCGATCTGGAAAGCCAGCTGACCGAAGAAGAGCGCATGGTGCGCGACAGCGCGAAAGCTTACGCGCAGGAGAAGCTGTTCCCCGGCATCCTCAAGGCCTATCGCAACGAGACCTTCGACCGCGAGATCATGCGCGAGATGGGCGCGCTCGGCCTGCTCGGCGCGACGATCCCGGAAGAGTACGGCGGCGCGGGGCTCGGCTACGTCTGCTACGGCCTGATCGCTCGCGAGGTCGAGTGGGTGGACTCAGGCTACCGCTCGGCGATGTCGGTGCAGTCCTCGCTCGTCATGCATCCAATCTACTCCTACGGCTCCGAGGCGCAGCGCATGCGCTACCTGCCCAAGCTCTCGACCGGCGAGATGGTCGGCTGCTTCGGCCTCACCGAGCCGGACTATGGCTCGGACCCGGGCTCGATGGTGACGCGCGCCACCAGGGTCGCGGGCGGCTATGAGCTCAACGGCGCCAAGATGTGGATCACCAACTCGCCGATCGCCGACATCGCGGTGGTGTGGGCGAAGCTCGACGGCGTCATCCGCGGCTTCATCGTGGAACGCGGCATGAAGGGTTTCTCGACGCCGAAGATCGAAGGCAAGCTGTCGTTGCGCGCCTCGATCACCGGCGAGATCGTTCTGGAAAACTGCGTGGTGCCGGAAGAGAACCTGCTGCCGAACGTGAAGGGCCTCGCGGGCCCGTTCGGCTGCCTCAACATGGCGCGCTATGGCATCGCCTGGGGCGCGATGGGCGCGGCCGAGTTCTGCTGGCACCGCGCGCGGCAATACGTGCTCGACCGCAAGCAGTTCAACAAGCCGCTCGCCGCCAATCAGCTGGTGCAGAAGAAGCTCGCCGACATGCAGACCGAGATCACGCTCGGCCTGCACAGCGCGTTGCGGCTCGGCCGCATGCTGGAGGCGCATACCGCGGCGCCCCCGGCGATCTCGCTGCTGAAGCGCAACAACTGCGGCAAGGCGCTCGACATCGCGCGCGTTTCCCGCGACATGCACGGCGGCAACGGCATCTCGGACGAATTCCACGTGATGCGCGTGATGTGCAACCTCGAGACCGTGAACACCTACGAGGGCGCGCACGACATCCACGCGCTGATCCTCGGCCGCGCACAGACCGGCATTCAGGCGTTTGCGTAGTTCGTTCTTGCTGATCCCTCCCCGCCTTGGGGGAGGGATCAAGCCTACGCCGCGATCACGCGATCGACGTGATAAGCCTTGGACGTGATCGTCCACTCGCCGTCGATGCGGTGAAACACCAGATAGTCGATGAAGACCTTGGCGTTGATCCGCACGCGCACCTTCACGAGCGCTTGCGTGCTTGAGGCGAAGTCGACGAGCAGGACTTCCTCCTCGCGCGGCGCGTTCAGCGCCTTCGGCGACGGCCGCCCTTCGAGAGCCTCCCTGAAGGCTTGCGCCGGCCACATCGACATCGCGCCGTCTTGAAATCCGTGCAGTTGCGCCGTCGGACGAAAGACCCGATCGAAGCGGCTCGTGTCGGAATCGTACATGAGGTCCAGGTATCGCTGGATCGCGTGGTTGAGACTTTGAAGCGCTGATGGTTCGGCCATGAGAGACTTTCTCCTTGCGGACGCATGTGTGCCGCAGGAGGCCGGGGCGAGTCCTTGCGAATTGCGCTATCATGGGCCCCTGTTTGGCAATTTCTCGCCAAACTGATCCCGTGGATGATCCAGTTATGCCAAGAACAGACCTCGACGCCATAGACGGCCGGATTCTCGCGGCGCTGCAGGCCGATGCCCGCCTGAGCAACCTCGAACTCGCCGAGCACGTCGGGCTTTCGCCCTCGCCATGCCTGCGCCGCGTGCGGCGGCTTGAGCGCGACGGCTATATCGACGGCTATCGGGCGATGCTCCGGCGCGATCGCGTCGGGCTTGGGCTGACGGTGTTCGTCGGCGTCAAGATCGACGGCCACGCGAACGAGCGCGCGGGCGTGTTCGAGGACGCCGTGGTGGCGATGCCCGAGGTCATCGCCTGCCACATGGTGTCGGGCGAGTCAGACTATATGCTGGAGGTCGTGGTGGCCGACGTCGCGCACTACCAGCGCTTTCTCGTCGGCCAATTGTTCAACATGCCAATCGTGCGCGAAGTGCGCAGCAACTTCGCGATTCAAACACTCAAGGCGTCAGCGCCCTTGCCGCTGACGCCGTCGGATCGCCCCGGCGTCGCGCGCTAGAGTCCCCAATAGGGCCTTGCGCCGTAGTAGTCGTGCACGCGCAGCACCTCGCTGCGGTCGCCCCAATCGAAATCCTTGTCGGC
>Ga0075364_10002616_pt1 | contig 10107 bp, 5 predicted proteins | sample EndMetdeltDD1764_FD_71517 | JGI IMG/M metagenome (GOLD analysis project Ga0075364, IMG submission 71517) | Populus endosphere microbial communities from Tennessee, USA - Endosphere MetaG P. deltoides DD176-4 | ecosystem: Host-associated > Plants > Roots > Endosphere | place: USA: Tennessee...
TCGGTGGCCTTCGACGCGTCGTGCGAGGAGATGTGGCTCGCGTGGCGCAGCGGCGCCTGCCTCGTCCCCGCGCCGCGGGCGCTCGTGCGCAGCGGTGTCGACCTCGGCCCGTGGCTCGTCGAGCGGCGCATCACCGTCGTGTCGACCGTGCCCACGTTGGCGTCGGTGTGGCCGCCCGACTCCCTGTCCGCCATCCGCCTCCTGATCTTCGGCGGCGAGGCGTGCTCGGCCGACCTGGCCGAGCGCCTGGCCGTCCCCGGCCGCGAGGTGTGGAACACGTACGGGCCGACCGAGACGACCGTGATCGCCTGCGGCGCCCGCCTGACCGGACTGGGGCCGGTGCGGATCGGCCTGCCCATCGACGGCTGGGACCTGGCCGTCGTCGACGACGCGCTGCAGCCGGTCGCTGCCGGCGCGGTCGGCGAGCTGATCATCGGCGGGGTCGGCCTGGCCCGCTACCTCGACCCGGTGCGCGACGCGCAGCAGTTCATCGAGATCCCGTCGCTCGGGTGGGCGCGGGGCTACCGCAGCGGGGACCTCGTGCGCAACGATCCCGAAGGCCTCGTCTTCATGGGGCGCGCCGACGACCAGGTCAAGCTGGGCGGCCGGCGCATCGAGCTGGGCGAGGTCGACGCCGCGCTGCAGGACCTCTCGGGCGTGGCCGCCGCGGCGGCCGCGGTGCGTCGCACCGAGTCCGGTCACCAGCTCCTCGTGGGCTACCTCGTGATGCACCCGGGTGAGGACCTCGATCGCTCGCTCGCCGGCAAGCTCCTGCGCTCGTCGTTGCCGGCCGCCCTCATCCCTCGGCTCGCCGTGGTCGACCGGCTCCCCACCAAGACCTCGGGCAAGGTCGACCGCGACGCGTTGCCCTGGCCCCTCGCCGATGCCCGCTCGCTCGACGACCCCGATGGCGAGACGCCGACCTTCGGTGGCCTCACCGGATGGGTCGCCGACCACTGGACCCACATCCTCGGGATCACGCCCGGCACCACCGACGACGACTTCTTCGACCTCGGCGGCAGCAGCCTGGCCGCGGCCGAGCTCGTGTCGGCCCTGCGCACGCGCTATCCCGAGGTGGCGGTGGCCGACGTCTACGAGCACCCGACGCTCGGCGCGCTGGCCGACCGGCTGGGTTCGCTCGACGCGTCCGTCGGCGGCGAGCGCCTCGTCGCACCGGTGCCGGTTCGGGCCCAGCTCGCCCAGACGGCGGCGCTGATCCCGTTGCTGGCGGTCACCGGCCTGCGATGGCTCACGTGGATCGCCCTCGCCAACGGCGTCGCCACGGCTGCGGGCCTGGTGCCCTGGGCACCGACCCTGTCGTGGTGGGTCGTCGTGCCGGCCACGCTCGTGCTCGTGAGCCCGCCCGGCCGCCTGGTGCTCAGCGCGGCAACCGCCCGTCTCGTGCTGCGCGGCGTCCGCCCGGGTGCGCACCCCCGTGGTGGTCGCGTCCACCGACGGCTGTGGTTCGCCGAGGCGATGGTGCGCGCCACCGGCGCTGGACACCTCGGTGGGGCGCCGTGGATGACGACCTACGCCCGCATGCTCGGCGCCGACGTGGGTCGCAACGTCGACCTGCACACGATGCCGCCGATCACCGGCCTGCTCCGGTTGGGCACGGGCGCGTCGGTCGAGGCCGAGGTCGACCTGACGGGCACCTGGGTCGACGGCGACGTGCTGCGCATCGGCCGCATTCGCATCGGCGACTCGGCCACCGTCGGGGGGCGCAGCACGCTCGCCCCCGGCAGCCGCGTCGGCGCGGATGCCGAGATCGCCCCGGGCTCCGCGGTGACGGGCACCGTCCGGCGCAACGAGCTGTGGGGAGGATCGCCGGCGGCCTCGCTGGGTCCGGCCCCGCGCGCGTGGCCGGCGTCGCTCCCGCGCCGTTCGCGCCTGTGGCCCGCCCTGTACGCCGTCTCGGCGTTGGTGCTCTCGCTGCTCCCGGTCATCGCCGGCGCCGCCGCCATCGCCATCGCCGGCCGGGCCGTCCTGCAGGCACCCACGTTCGCCGACGCGGCGCGCGCCGCGGCGTGGTCGACCCCGATCGTCGCGCTCGTCGGCTTCGTGCTCTACGCGGCCATGGTCCTGGGCGCGGTCCGTGCGCTCGGGCGCGGCATCGTCGAGGGCCACCACCTCGTGCGCAGCCGCATCGGCTGGCAGGTGTGGGCGACCGAGCGGCTCATGGACGAGGCCCGCACCTACCTGTTCCCGATCTACGCGTCGACGCTCACGCCCGTGTGGCTGCGGGCGCTCGGTGCCCGCATCGGCAAGGGCGTCGAGGCGTCGACCGTGCTGATGCTCCCCAAGATGACCACGGTCGGCGACGGCGCGTTCCTGGCCGACGACACGATGATCGGCTCGTACGAGCTCGGCGGCGGCTGGCTGCGCATCGCCAAGGCGAAGGTGGGCAAGCGCTCGTTCCTCGGCAACTCGGGCATGACGGCCGCAGGCCGCAGCCTGCCCAAGCGCAGCCTCGTCGCCGTCCTGTCGGCCACGCCGCAGAAGGCGAAGAAGGGCACATCCTGGGTAGGCAGTCCCCCCATGCAGCTGCGCCGCTCCGAGCTCGACGCCGACGACCACCGCACGTTCGATCCGCCCCGACGCCTGCGCGTCGCCCGGGGCCTCGTCGAAGCGGCGCGGGCCATCCCCATGATCGCGACCGTGGCCCTGGGCGTCGCCGTCGTGGGGGCCCTCGAGCTCGTGTGGACGCAGCTCGGGATCGGGGCCGCCATCGTGTCGGGTGCGGTCGTCCTCGGCGGTGCGGGCCTCGTCGCCGGCGTCGCCGCCGCCGCCGCCAAGTGGCTGCTCGTCGGGCGGATCCGTGCCGGCGAGCACCCGTTGTGGAGCTCGTTCGTGTGGCGCAACGAGCTCGCCGACACGTTCGTCGAGGTGCTCGCCGCGCCGTGGCTGCTGCAGGCCGCGTCGGGCACGCCCGTGCTCAACCTGTGGCTGCGATCGATGGGCGCCCGCATCGGCACGGGTGTGTGGTGCGAGACGTACTGGCTGCCCGAGTACGACCTCGTGCACCTCGACGACGGCGCCACGGTCAACCGCGGCTGCGTCGTGCAGACCCACCTGTTCCACGACCGGATCATGAGCCTCGACACCGTGACGCTCGACGAGGGCGCCACGCTCGGCCCCAACGGCGTGATCCTCCCGGCGGCCGTGCTCGGTGCGGGCACCACCGTCGGCCCCGCGTCACTCGTGATGCGGGGCGAGGTCGTGCCGGCGGCCAGCCGCTGGACGGGCAACCCGATCGGTCCCTGGACCGCGACCCGGTCGGCATCCCGCTCGTCGGTGCGGCCGCCTGCGGCCGTCGCCTCGTGACCCCGCCTCCGGGACGGGCACCTCACGACGACGAGCCCGACTCGTACCTGCCGGGGCACGGCGACCGCGGCTACCAGGTCCTGCACTACGACCTCGAGCTCGACTACCGCGTCGATGCCAACCACCTCACCGGCCGCGCCCGCATCGCGATCCGCACCCTCGTGCCCCGCTCGGACCTGAGCCTCGACCTCGTCGGCCTGCGCGTGCAGAAGGTCACGGTCGTGGGCCGGCGCGCCATCCGCTTCTCTCACCGCGCCGGCAAGCTCAAGATCTGGCTCGGGCGCGAGGTGCCGGCCGGAACCGAGCTCGAGCTCGACGTCCGCTACGCCGGCCGTCCCCGGACGCTGCGCAGCCAGTGGGGTGAGGTCGGGTGGGAGGAGCTGACCGACGGGGTCGTCGTGGCGAGCCAGCCGAGCGGGTCGCCGTCGTGGTTCCCGTGCAACGACCGGCCCGACGACAAGGCCGTCTACACGATGCGGATCACGACCGACACGGCGTACCACGTGGTCGCCAACGGCACGCTGACCGATCGCGGGTCGCGGGGCGGCCGGACGTGCTGGCAGTTCGAGCAGGAGCAGCCGATGGCCACCTACCTGGCCAGCATCCACATCGGTCGCTACGACGAGGTGACGCTGACCGAGGAGCCGGTGCTGCAGACCGCCGCCGTGCCCGCTCGGCTGCGGGCCCGGTTCGACGTCGAGTTCGCCCGCCAGCCCGAGATGATGGCGGTGTTCTGCGACCTGTTCGGGCCGTACCCGTTCGATGCGTATGCGGTGGTGGTCACCGACGACGACCTCGAGATCCCGCTCGAGGCACAGGGCCTGTCGATCTTCGGTGCCAACCACGTCAACGCCCGGGGCACGTACGAGCGGCTCATCGCCCACGAGCTGTCGCACCAGTGGTTCGGCAACAGCCTGACCGTGGCCCGCTGGCGCGACGTGTGGCTGCACGAGGGCTTCGCCTGCTACAGCGAGTGGCTCTGGTCCGAGCGCTCGGGTGGTCGCAGCGCCGACGCCCTGGCACGCGACCACCTCCGCCGCCTGCGGGCGCTGCCCCAGGACCTCGTCGTCGCCGACCCCGGCCCGGCGCTGATGTTCGACGACCGCCTGTACAAGCGCGGGGCGCTCGCGCTGCACGCCCTGCGCCTGCACCTCGGCGACGTGCCCTTCTTCGAGATGCTCCGGACCTGGGTCGAGTTCCATCGCTACGGCACGGTCACCACCGAGGACTTCGTCGAGCACGCGATGCGTCGAGGCTCCGGCGTGCTCGCGCTGCTCGACGCGTGGATCTGGCGGCGCGAGGTGCCGTCGCTGCCGACCCCCTGAGCGCGTGCCCGCCTGCGCGCGTCGCCTGCGCGCCTGCGCCCCTGCGCGCCTGCGCGCCGTCAGCGGTCGAGGAGGTCCTCGCCCGACCGGATCACCAGCTCGGGGAGGCGCGTGCTCAGCACCGCCACCGCACCTCGCGTGCCCGTCGGCAGCGCCACATCGACCAGCTGCATCGTCGCCGGCGCCGATCCGGCGTGCCACGCGACCAAGCGGGCGGGGTCGTTCGGGCCCGACACCTCGACCAGGTGGGGCTCGACGAGCAACCCGTCGCCGGTGGCCTTGAGCACCGCCTCCTTGCGGGCCCACAGCGTGGCGCGACCGCCGGCCCGATCGTCGGGGTCGAGCGCCGTCACGGCGCGCTGCTCGGACGGCGTCAGCGCGACGTCGTCGAAGCGCTCGAAGTCGTCCGCCACGGGGCCTTCGACGTCGAGCCCCACGGGACCGAGCCGGGTGATGGCGACCGCCACGGCCGACCCCGTTCTCGACAGGCTCAGGTGCACGAGGTGCCCACCGGGCGCCCGCAGCTCGGGTCGGCCGTGGGGGCCGCCGCAGTGCCGGCACGTCGCACCGAACACGAGCGCGTCCGGCGGTGCCCCGATCGAGTCGGCGACGGCGAGGCGCAGGAGCGCGTGCGCGGTGGTGAACCGGTCGCGGGCGCCGGTCACGCGCATCGCCGCGGCCCGCTCGCGCTCGTCGTCGGTGAGCCACCGCTCGAGCGCGTCGGCGCGACGGGGCGCGGCGTGCACGACCTCGACCACCGGCTCCTCGTGCTTCCCGAGCATGCGACGAGCGTGGCACCTACGATCCCGCCCGTGCGACTGCGCACGCAGCACCGTGGAGCCCCCCTCGTCGCGATGGCGGCCATCGCGTTCGCGCTCGTGTCCGGCGCAGGTGCGGAGGTGGCCGGCGGGCAGGACGTCGCGCCGACGTGCGCGGCACCGACGCCGGGCGTCGACTTCGTCGGCCGCGTGCAGGGGATCGAGGGCACCGTCGTGGTCTTCGACGTCGAGCGGGTCGACGCGCTGCCCGACGGCGTCGTGCTCGCCGCCGGTTCGACCGCGAGGGTCGATCACGGCGACGACGCCTCGCTGCTGCGGGAGGGCGAGTCGTACCGCGTGCACACCGCAGGCGCCGCCGACGGGTGGGTCTCACGGGCCGCACCGCTCGGGCAGTCGGTCGTCGAGGGCAGCACCGGCGACGTCTGCGACAGCCGGTTGACGACGCTGGCCGACGGCACCCGCATCGAGACCAGCTGGATCGTCCGCCACCATGTGGCCTGGTGGGGCGTCGCCGGCCTCGCGGCGATGGTCCTGCTCATCATCGTCGTCGAGAGCACGCGCTCGCTCCGGCGCCATCGCATCGAGTCCCACCTGGCCTGAGGGTCGGCCGGTGTCGCGGGCCGGTTCCCGGTTGGTCGCGCGTGCCGTTCCCGCCGGTGGCGCGCGAGCGGGCGGGCGCCGGGCAGACTCGGCCGTCATGAGCCAGCCGCGGCGGGGACGTCCGACCCTCCAGGAGTCGGCCGCCATCGACGAGCAGATCCGGGCGGCCGCGCTGGACGCGTTCGTCGCCCACGGCTTCGACGGCTCGACCATGGAGGCCATCGCCTCGGCCGCCGGGGTCAGCAAGCGGACGCTCTACGCCAAGTTCCCCGACAAGCGGGTGCTGTTCACCACCGTCGTGCCGTGGGCGCTGGCCCGCATGCCGCTCGGCGACGACCCCATCGGCGGCGCGATCGCCGGCGACGTGATCACCGGCGACGACGTGATCACCGGCGACGACGTGATCACCGGCGCCGACGCCGGCACGGGCGACGACGCCGGCACGGGCGACGACCACGACCTGGCCGACGCCCTCCACGTCCTGGCCCTCGAGGTCGTCGGCCACCTCGTCGATCCCGACGCCGTGCGCCTGCGACGGCTGGCGCTGCGCGAGGCCCACCGCTTCCCCGAGTTCGCTGAGGCCGCCAACGTCCGCCTCTGGCGCCAGAACGTGCGGCGCGTCGTCGACCTGTTGGCCGCGCACGCCGAGGCCGGCAGCGTCAAGCTCGTCGACGTCGAACAGGCGGCCGACCTGTTCATCTCGATGGTCGCCGGCGCCCCGACGATCCTCGCCGACCTGGGCGTGGTGTGGAGCGGCGACGTCCGGGCGCGCCACGTGGCCGCCGCCGTCGAGCTGTTCCTCGACGGTGCCCGGCCGCGACCTCAGCGCTGAGGCGTCAGCCCGCGGGCCGCTGGAGCGTCACCGTCGCCAGGGCGAGCAGCGCGTCCTCGTTGCCGTGGTCGACGATCTCGACCGACACCACGCTGTGGTCGTGCGCGTCGCGCACGACGGCGCCGTGCGTGCGGGCGGGGCCCGCCTTCACCTGCGACAGGTAGTGGATCTGCATGTCCGCGGCGACGAGGCCGGGGCGGAGGGTCTCGGCCGCAGCCTCGGCGAGCACGGTGAGCGCGCCGCCGTTGATGGTGCCGATGCTGTTGATCACGTACGACGTGCGCTCGAGCTGCACGCCACCGGCATCCGCGTCGACGACCTCGAGGCCCATGCGCTCGTACATCGTCCCGGTGGGCGTGGCGTTGAGCGTGCGGTGCCGCACCTCGCCCAACCAGTTGGCGGGGTCGTAGCCCTCGATGTTGCGCGCCGCGCTCCGGGGGATGCGGGCGAAGGTGACGAGGCCGGTGGCCGCGAGGTCGAGCCCGGTGCCGTGGTCGACGGCGTCGTGCAGCGCGTCGAAGTCGTCCTCGCCGCGCCCGTCGTAGATGTCGACGCCGACGATGATGACCTTCGTGCCGACGCGCACGAGCCGGTTGTCGAGCACGATCGGCCCGTCGGTGATGCCTGCGGCACGGTGGACGGACAGGTCCTGCGTCGCCGTCCAGTCGCCCGCGCAGGCCACCAGCGCAGGGTTGGACGAGCCGACGTCCATCAACGTCATGAGCATCCCGACCGACGCCCCACCGCCGGGGGCGCGCACGGCATCGGTCAGCGGTGCCCGCAGCAGGCACCGCTCGCGCGTGAGCAGCAACGACGCCACGTCCATGTCGGCGGTGAAGTGGAGGCCGGGGTCGAGGACGGTGGCGTCGGGGTCGATCTGCAGCTCGGGCGCGGACATCGTCCGATGGTGGCGGGTGCGGCGTCAGGTGACCAATCGGGCGCCCTGAACGGGACCTGTGTCGAACGATGAGCCGTCCGGCTCATGTCCGCACCACTCGTCGGCTCCGATGCTGCACGGTCCGATCCGCGCCCCGAGGGACCCCGTGCACGACACCCCCAACGACACCACGCGGCCCGCCGGCCGAGCGCTCCTGCGCCCTCGCCGCTGGCGGGTCAGCACGCGCCTGACGTGCCTCGTCGTGCTGTCCGTCCTGTGCATCGCGATCATGAGCGGCACGGTCACCGCCGCCCGGATCGCCACGGCCAAGCAGGCGGGGACGATCCAGGAGGACTCGCGCCGGCTCGGGCGCTTCGTCGAGGCGCGCTCGTCGATCCACGCCGAGCGGGTCGGCGCGGAATCGGTCCTCCAGGCCGAGACCTTCGGCTTCGACGACTCGGTCGTCGAGGGCCTCATCGGCTTCCGGCCCCACGAGCACTTCGACGAGGCCCGGGCCGCGACGGACCGGGCGCTCGACGTGCTCGGCACCGAGAACACGTTCGTCGACCGGGGCACCTTGGCCTCCATCCGCGCCGGCGTGTCCGACCGCTCGATGAGCGGCGAAGCCGCGGTCGAGCGCTACACGGCGATCGACAACGACCTGCGGGCGACCATCGATCGCATGCTCACGTCGCTCGAGCAGGTGGCGGCCGGCTCGCCCGACGGTGCCGACCTCATCGACACCCTCGCCGGCGTGCGGGCCGCGTCCGTCGTGCTCGACGAGGTGAACGTCCAGCTGACCGGACTCGAATCGCTGTTCTTCCACGCCGAGGAGCCGGCCGCGGTGCACGACGCGCTCGTCGCATCGCAGACCCGCAGCGACATTGCCGAGGAGCAGCTCAGCCGGGTGCGCTCGACCGAGATCGCGACCAGCTGGGACGCCATCCTCACCGAGCGCAACGTCGCGCAGCTCGACGGCCTCGTCGATCAGACCCTCGCCGCCCCCGGCGAGGGCGTCAGCATCGGGACCATCACCACCGCGTCGAAGGCCGGCCTGCCCGTCGAGACGAAGCTCTACGGCTTGCTGTCGACCGCCATGGAGGCCGTGCGCCACGGTGCCGAGCAGGCCCAGGCCGACGCGCTCAGCTCGCTCTGGGGTTGGGTCGTGTTCTCGGCGGCCATGCTCGCCGTGATGATCCTGGCGACCGTCCGCCTCGCCCGCTCGATCGGGGTGCCGATGCGCCGTCTCGGAGCCCAGGCCGCGGCCGTGAGCGCAGGCAACCTCGACGTCGATCCGTTGACGTACGACGGACCCGCCGACGTCGCCTCGACCATGGCCGCGTTCGACGACCTCGTGGCCAACCTCCGCCTGCTCGAGGGCAAGGCCCAGGCCCTTGCGGCGTGCGAGTTCGACTCGCCGATCCTCACCCAGTCGCTGCCCGGTCGTCTCGGTGCATCGCTCCAGCAGTCGGTGCAGGTGCTGTCGGGCTCGATCGTCGAGCGCGACGAGCTGCAACGCCACCTGAGCCACCAGGCGACCCACGACTCGCTCACCGGTCTCTACAACCGGGCCGCCGGCTCGGCGGCGCTCGAGCAGGCGCTGCGCCGGGCCATCCGCTCCGGGGCGGGCACCGCGGTGCTCTTCATCGACCTCGACGACTTCAAGCAGGCCAACGACACCTACGGCCACGCCGTCGGTGACCGCGTCCTCCGGGGCGCCGCGTCCCGGCTCCAGGCCACGGTGCGCTCATCGGACGTGCTCGCCCGTCTCGGTGGCGACGAGTTCATGGTCATCTCCGAGAACATCGGCGACCCGGCCAACGCCACCGACCTGGCTCGCCGGGTCTCCGAGGCGTTCGCGGCACCGATCGCGGTCGACGACCTCGAGATCGCCATCGGCGCCTGCGTCGGCATCGCCCTCGCCCGCGACGGCCACGAGGACCCCGACCAGCTGCTCGCCTGGGCCGACCTCGCGGTGTACCGGGCCAAGCACCAGGGCCGGAACCAGATCGCCATCTACGACGAGAGCCTCCAGCGAGAGCTCATCGAGCGTGCCGAGATCCACGCCGCGCTGACGCACGGCCTCGGCGCCGGCGAGCTGTTCCTCCACTACCAGCCGGTGATCGACGGCGACGGGGCCATCTCGTCGGTCGAGGCGCTCGTGCGCTGGGATCGGCCCGGGATGGGCATCCAGCCGCCCGACTCGTTCATCCCCGTCGCCGAGACGAGCAACCTGATCATCGACCTCGACTGCTGGGTGCTCGAAGCCGCCGCCCGCCAGCTCCTGGCGTGGCGCGACGTACCCGAGCTGGCGGACATCGACCTCTCGGTGAACATCTCCGGCCGCCACCTCATGAGCGGCCTGCTGAC
>Ga0075364_10002617_pt1 | contig 10106 bp, 8 predicted proteins | sample EndMetdeltDD1764_FD_71517 | JGI IMG/M metagenome (GOLD analysis project Ga0075364, IMG submission 71517) | Populus endosphere microbial communities from Tennessee, USA - Endosphere MetaG P. deltoides DD176-4 | ecosystem: Host-associated > Plants > Roots > Endosphere | place: USA: Tennessee...
GCCGCGCTGTCGACGTTGAACGCTCGCTACCGGGAGGCGATCACCATCCGCTATCTCGGCGAGATGTCGGCCGACGATGCCGCTGCCGCGATGGGTTGCTCGAAGGCGGTACTCGCGGTGACCCTGCATCGCGCTCTCGGAGCGTTGCGCCGGGCGATGCAGACCGAACTCGCGACAGGAGGTGTAGCACGATGAAGATCTCCAGGCGTACGTTGCGGCACAAGCTGGAACAGCAAGGCCACGCGCCCGTTCCCGAACCGCGCGAGTCGTTCGTCAACTCACTCGAGCAGCGCCTGCGCAGCCTCGACCCGTCCGCGCCATCGGCTGCGTCGAACGTTCGCCCATTGCGCCGCGGGCTGTCTCGCGGCGCGGCGATCGGGGTGGCCGCAGCCCTCGCCAGTGGCGCCGGCGCGGCGGCGGTTGCGATCGTCGCCAGCCGCACCGACGATGCGCCATCGGTTGTCAACGACACCAGCCCTGAGCCGACCGCGACGACCATTCCCGTCGCGTCGTCGACCACCGCGCCGCCGCCAACCATCGAGCTGACGACAGTTCCAGCGACCGTCGCGTCACCGACCACTGTTGCTGTGACGACCATCCCCGTGACCACGGTTCCCGTCGAGGTCACTGCGCCGGCACCGACAACACAGGTCGCGACCACAGTGCCCCCGCCGCCGACCGAGCTGCCAACCACGACGGCTCCGCCGACCACCGTTGTCGAGATCGTCGTCCCACCCACATCCCCACCGGAGACCGCTCCATCGGAAGCGCCGACGACGGAAGTGCGCAAGCCGGCCACGCTCGGCCTCGACTGCACGATGGACGGTGTCTCGGTGACGTGCACGTGGACGCCGGGCCCCGACGGCACCGACCACTACGCCGTGCTCCGCTCCACGCCGGGCGAAGCCCAAGGACGGGCGTTCTTCCCGGAGCCCGGAGCGACGACATACGTCGACACGGGCGTCGTGCCCGGCACCACCTACACCTATCTGGTCCACGCCCTGGACCCGGCCAACAGCAGCCTCGCCCACACCCCGCCGGTCACCGTCACCTGCTGCGGCTGAACGTTCGCCATCTCGGAGTCCCGATTCATCTCGGACGCTGTGATCCGCACGGTGCGGAGCCCAGCGGCCGAGATGAACGGACGCTCCGAGAAAGGCGCCCCGGCGCCGGAGACGCCAAGCGAGGAGACTAGTAGCGGTAGCGCTCGCTCTTGAACGGGCCGCTGGGGTCGACGCCCAGGTACTCGGCCTGCTCGTCGTTGAGCTTGGTGAGCTTCACGCCGAGCGCGTCGAGGTGGAGGCGGGCGACCTTCTCGTCGAGCTTCTTCGGCAACACGTACACGCCGAGCGGGTACTGCTCGGTGTGGTTGAACAGCTCCATCTGAGCGATCACCTGGTTGCTGAACGAGCAACTCATGACGAAGCTCGGATGACCGGTGGCGCAGCCGAGGTTCACGAGACGGCCCTCGGCGAGGACGATGATCGAGTGCCCGTCGGGGAAGCTCCACAGGTCGGTGCCCGGCTTCAGCTCGTCGCGCTCGGCGCCGCTGCGGGCCAGGCCGGCCATGTCGATCTCGCTGTCGAAGTGGCCGATGTTGCAGACGATCGCGTTGTGCTTCATGTGCAGCATGTGCTCGGTGGTGATCACGCCGTCGTTGCCGGTGGCGGACACGAAGATGTCGGCGGTCGACATGACGTCTTCCATCGTCGTCACCTGGTAGCCCTCCATCGCCGCCTGCAGGGCGTTGATCGGGTCGATCTCGGTGATGATCACGCGGGCGCCCTGGCCGCGCAGCGCCTGCGCGCAGCCCTTGCCGACATCGCCGTAGCCGCACACGACGGCGACCTTGCCGGCGATCATGACGTCGGTGGCGCGGCAGATCGCATCGATGAGTGAGTGACGACAGCCGTAGAGGTTGTCGAACTTGCTCTTCGTGACCGAGTCATTGACGTTGATCGCGGGGAACAGCAGCTCGCCCTTCTCGAACATCTTGTAGAGGCGCATCACACCCGTGGTGGTCTCTTCGGTGACGCCCTTGACTTCCTTGGCCATGGCCGTCCACTTGCCGGGATCGGTCTTGAGGCTGCGCTGCAGCAGACCGAGCACGATCGCGAACTCGGGGTTGGTCGCCGATGTCGGGTCGGGCACTTCGCCGGCCGCCTCGAACTCGACGCCCTTGTGCAGCAGCAGCGTGGCGTCGCCACCGTCGTCGAGGATCATGTTGGCGTGCACCGGGTTGCCGGCCGCGTCGTCGGGCCACGACATCATCTGCTCGGTGCAGAACCAGTACTCCTCGAGCGTCTCGCCCTTCCAGGCGAAGACGGGAACACCCTGCGGGTCCTCGACGGTGCCGTTGGGGCCGACGGCCACTGCGGCCGCGGCGTGATCCTGGGTGGAGAAGATGTTGCAGCTCGCCCAGCGCACCTCGGCGCCGAGCTCGACGAGGGTCTCGATCAGCACCGCGGTCTGGATCGTCATGTGCAGCGAGCCGCTGATGCGCGCCCCGGCGAGCGGCTTGGACGGGCCGTACTCCTTGCGGATCGCCCGCAGGCCGGGCATCTCGTGTTCGGCGAGGTGGATCTCCTTGCGGCCGAACGGCGCAAGCGAGAGGTCGGCAACGCGGAAGTCGCGGCGCGCGGCGAGAGACGAGGTCATAGCTGTTCCTCCTGGAACGTCAATGCCGGGTTTGGCCCGGTCGAGTTGCTTGCAAGTTCTCGGGCAGGGGCCTGCTGGCACCAGGTACGTGTCAGCCCGTTCGGGTCAAGAGCCTACCGCACCCGCCTGTCGTGGCGGCCGCTTCCGAATGGAAGGGCGGACGCCCCGCCCACCACCGAGGTGGTCAGCTTGCTAGTTGTCGAGGACGACGGCGCTGATGTCGAGGATGTAGTGGATGTAGCCGGCGTTGTTGTAGGCCTTGATCACCGATTCGGGTCCGAGCTTGACGACGGCCATGTTGGGCACGTTGACGCCCTCGGTGACGTTGATGTTGCTCGAGTTCGGGCGCGTCACGCCGTCGGGGTACAGCGTGAAGTACGTCGCCACCGGCTGGGTCGGCGCGTACCGGGTGAGGCCGGTGCCGGTGATGTTGCCGATCAGCGCGATCTGGTTGCCGACCGTGAGTCCATCGAGGGTGACCGAGGAGACGAACTGCTTGAAGCTCCACGCCTCGGCCTGGCCCGGCCCGAGCTGCACGTTGCCGAACGTCGAGTCGCGGGTGTCGAAGGCGCGGAACGGTGCGGTGAGCGGCACGACCCGACCCAGCCTGGTGGCGGGATCCTGGTTGGCGAGCATGTACCCGACGACATCGACGGCGATGTGCGTCTTGCCACCGTTGTTGTACAGGCGCACCTTGCCGTCGGCGTTCGTGACCGGCACGATGACGAGGTTGGCCTTGACCTGACCCGGCGTGAGGTTCAGGTTCGATGTCGTCGGGGTGCCCGACGGATCTTCCGGCAGCACGCTGACGAAGGTGTTGCTGCTGCCAGCCTGGTCGTTGATGCCGGTGACGTTGAGTACGACACCGACGACGTTGGCGCTGTTCGGGACGATGTCCTGCACGTTCGGGTTCAGCGCATCCGCACCGCGGATTCCGATCTTCACCGTCGTGGCCTGGCCGAGCGGCGTGGCGGACGGATTGAACGCGGGGTCGCGGGAGTCGTAGATCCGACCCGGTGCGACCGGGATCAGGCGGGCGCCGGCGGTCGCGAAGTCGCTGGTCGAGAACCAGCCGAAGACGTCGATGAGGACGTCGGCGGTGCCGTTCGTCGGTGTCACGAGCTTGACCGTGATCTTGCCGCCGGCACCGATCGTCAGCACCGTGAGGTTGGGGACCGTCTGGCCGGCCGCGTAGTTGACAACGCTGGAGATGCCGGGGGTCGAGCCCGTCGGGTACACCTGCAGGTAGCCCTCTTTGGTCGGGTTCACGACGGTGATGCTGACCGCGACCGCGAGCACGTCGCCGGCCGCCGAAGGGATGCCCCCCTGACCGAGGATCGTCACATCGGCCGTGCCGCCGGTGGCACTCGTCGCAATCGCCGTGCCCGGGCTGTTGATGCCCGGAGCGCGTGTGTCGTAGATGCGGGTCGGCGTCAGCGGGTGGTACTCGCCGCCGGCACCGAGGCCCGCGGCGAACGCAGCCGGTACCCCACTGCTGCCGGGACCAGCCGACACCGCGAGCACAGAGGCCATCAGTACGGCGGCTACCAGGCCGACCTTTCGACGTTCACGCATTCGGGCCACTCCTTGTCTTCCCCGCCTGGCTGACGAAGCCTAACGCGATCGTCGCCGGCGTTGGGTCCGCGCGGAAGGTCGTCAGCTTGAACCGATGGATCATCCCGCGGTGAATGTCGGCGCTATCGACTGCGCCGCGACGATGGCCATCAGCCGGTCGTGCTCGGCTTGGTCGGCGTGCGTGGCTTCGTCGATGAGCATCACCGGGATGTCGTCGCGCACGGCGTAGCAGAGCTGCAGACGCGGGTTGTACAGCACGCCCTCGTCGGCGATGTAGTACAGCGGTCCCTTGTCCTTGGGGCAGGCGAGGATGTCGAGAAGTCGTTGGTCAAGAGCCATGAGGTGGGTTCCTTCTATGCGCTGGTGATCAGCGAGAGCAGCTCGGCGACGTGCTGGTCGCATTCGTCGCGGTTGGGCGCTTCGAGGTTGAGTCGGAGCAGTGGCTCGGTGTTCGAGGGGCGCAGGTTGAACCACCACGGCCCGCAATCGACGGTGAGGCCGTCGAGGTGATCGAGGTTGGCGTCGGAGAAGTGCTCCGTGACCACCTGCAGCACTGCGTCGGCGTCGACCACGTGCGTGTTGATCTCGCCGCTGGAGGAGTAGCGCTCGTACGGCTTGCGCACCACGGACAGATCCTGCTGGACCCGGCTGATCTCTTCGAGCATCAGCACCGAGGCGATCAGCCCGCTGTCGGCGCGGTAGTTGTCGAGGAAGTAGTAGTGCGCGGAGTGCTCGCCGCCGAAGACAGCGCCGGTCTCGGCCATGATCTGCTTGATGAACGAATGACCCACCTTGGTGCGCACCGGAACGCCACCGTGCTCCTTGATCACTTCCGGCACGGCGCGCGAGCAGATGAGGTTGTGCAAGATGGTGGCACCGGGGTTCTTGCGCAGCACGCTCGTGGCGAGGATCGCGGTCGTCGTCGAGCCGCTGATGCCGCGGCCCAGCTCGTCGACGACGAAGACCCGGTCGGCGTCGCCGTCGAAGGCGAGGCCGATGTCGAAATCGCCGGAGACGACGCGTGCCTGCAGATCGCGCTGGTTGGCGGGCTGCAGCGGATCGGCGGGGTGGTTCGGGAACGTGCCGTCGAGCTCGCCGTACATCACCTCGAGATCGATCAGCGGAAGCCTCTCGAAGACGACGGGCACGACGAGGCCGCCCATGCCGTTCGCCGTGTCGGCGACGACGCGCAAGGTGCGCAGCTGGCTGACATCGATGAACGACACGACGTGGTCGGCGAACGCCGAGAGCAGGTCGCGCTTGGTGGCCCGGCCGGGGCGTTCTGCGGGCAGCGGGCCCTTGCCGTCGAGCACGGCCTGCGCAGTCGCCTTGATCTCGGCCAGGCCGGTGTCGGCTCCGACCGGGCGAGCGCCGGACAGGCACAGCTTGACGCCGTTGTACTGAGCGGGGTTGTGCGACGCGGTGAACATCGCGCCGGGCGCATCGAGGCGGCCGGCGGCGAAGTACAACAGGTCGGTCGACGCAAGGCCGAGGTGGACGACATCGACGCCCTGCTCCATGACGCCTCTCGCGAACGCATCGACGAGCTCGGGACCGGAGGGTCGCATGTCGTTGGCGACGATGAGGTGCTGAGCTTTGGTGAACGAGGCGAAGGCGACTCCGAGCGCATGGGCGACATCTGCGTCGAGCTGTTCGGGGACAGTGCCGCGGATGTCGTACGCCTTGACGATCGCGTCAAGCTGCGCGGTGGATGAGTGAGGTTCGGACATGACGAGCAGACGCTATCGGGGAGGTTCGAAATCGTCCAGCATCGGGGCTGGACCTGCGTGGTCGTGGTTGTCGGAGGATTTGTCGGCGTCATCCGCCGGAGTGTGCGCTGCAGACCCGTCCGCGGGTTCCGGCTGCGGTTGAACCAGCAACGGATCGCTCGGCGTCCAGTCAGCGGTCGACTCGTACACCGGCCCGTACATCACCTCACCCTCGGCGGTGCCCGCGGCCATCCGGGCCGCTGACGGGAACGGATCGAACGGGTCGGGTGACCGGTGGTGGATCGGCACGAAACGCTTGAACACGAACAGCAGGATCACACCGATCAACGAGAGGAGGTAGGCGACGTAGTCGATGGTGGAGCGCCCGAAGTTCATCGACACGTGCTTGGAGGTCGGGATCACGACCATCAGGTTCGGCGCGATCCGGTACGGGCCCTTGCCGCCGGAGACCTCCCAGTTCGGGAAGTAGCTGACCTTGACGAGCACCGGCACACCGACCTGATCGACGTCGAAGTCGACGGACTCGTTGCCCATCACGACGTTCGAGACCGTGACCTTCGGGAGCGCGACCGGTGTGATCGGCTCCTTCGGTACGACGACATCGACCCGGTTGGCTTGCGAACGGGTGGTGTCGACGACTGCGTCGACGCGCTGCCACTCGGGCGGGCCGTCGGCGGCGGGCATCGCGGCCCAGTCGTTGTTGTTCTGGAAGTAGCTCGTGCCGAGCTCGAGCCACTTCTCACGGTCGTCGCCGCGCCCGACAACGACCGGCTGCGTCGTCAACGGCGTGACGATGTCGCTGCCGAGCACCTGGTAGATGTGCCACGGGCCACTGACCTTGATCGGCTTCAAATCGGGCTGCTGGTCGGCCTTGGCGACGGCCTGATCGGTCCACGCCATGTAGTAGCGGATGCCGAGCTCCTGCAGGTACGGGATGCCGACTGCCGGGTTGCTGTCGGTGTAGCGCAGCTGACGCACGGGATTCGAGCTGTTCGTCGACATCGCCGCCGCGGCGAGGAAGTGGTACGGCGTCGTGCCCGACGCCTCGAAGAACAGGCCCTCGCTGCTGTCGATGCAGCCGTCGGTCCAATGGGGCAGCAGCATCAGCGCCATCGTCGTGCCGTAGCGACCGTTGTCGCCGTTGTTCTCCCACAGCGCACGGCCGCAGCCGAGCGACGGATCGCTCCCGATCGCGGCCATGTCCTCGACGAGCTGGCGATACTCGCCGTAGGCATCCTTGCCCTCATAGCCGGTGAAGTTGTAGCGCGACCAGCTGTCGGCGAGGCCCCGCGTGGCCGTCGAGCGGGCCTTGTACAGAACCAGCTGATCGCTGTCGGTGCCGATGCTCAGCGAGTAGCGACCGTTGACCTTGCCACCGAGGAAGAAGTCGTACTGGAACTCGACCGCCAGCATCAGGAGGACGACCACGAGCGTGAAGCCGGCGGTGACCGCGGCGCCGACCGAGAAGAAGGTCGATGTCGGCATCGGTACCGCTGCACCCGTGCGACCTTCGCGGCGCTCGCGGGCGACGGCCACGCCGACGCGAGCCCGGCCGACGACCCACACGACGCCGCGGCCGACTTCGGCGATCCCGACCATCAGCAGCATGTAGCGGAGGAGGTTGATGAACGGCAGGATGCGCGGGTTCCAGAGCAACCCGATCACGGGCAGGTTGGTGTGGTTCTGTTGCGTGAAGCGGCACAGCAATCCAAGGGCGAGGATGCAGATGCCCATCCAGGCACCGGTGAGATGGCGGCGTTTGACGCAACTGAGGAAACCGATGATCGCGAAGACCGCGATGATGCGATCGAGGGTGACGTCGAGCGGGAAGAACATCCTCCAGTACGAGTCGTTCGGCCCGCTCGGCCGGCCCTCGTACTTCATGTCGGTCATGTACGCCGATCCGCTCGTGAACGGCAGGATCCAGAACGACGTCAGCAAACCCATCGGGATCAAGGTCGTCAGGCAGTACTTCAGCCGCGACCGGTCCATCCACACCAACGCCATCAGCACGACGGCGACGACGACGAAGATCGCGACGATGCCATGGCTGAGCACCGCGAGGGCGAGGATGACGGCGGTTCGACCGCGGTACTTGCCGGTCTCGAGGCCCTTGGCGAACAGCCCGAGGCCGAGCATCGCGAACGACAGGGCGATGCTGAACGAGAACTCGCCGGCCATCGTGCTCTTCACCGTGCCGCCGAGGATCGCGAGATCTTTGCTGTCGTCGAGCAGGAAGATCAGCGCCGCGATCGAGAACAGCTCGGGCATCGGGTAGCGGAACTTGGCCAGCCGGCCGAACGCCCAGCAGCAGATCGGCAGCGTCATGATGCCGGAGACGACGATGATCTTGAAGGCCACGCCGTACGACAGGAAGATGTTGAGGAACACGATCATGAGGGCGGGGATGACCATGTAGAAGCGGTAGAGGGGGAAGCCGTCGTACCAGTACGGGTTCCAGCCGCTCAGCTGGAAGTTGTCGAGCAGGTGATCACGCAGGTACGCCGGCGCCATCACGTGGGCGCCCATGTCGCCACCGGTGGGGGTGTTCTTGGTGAAGATCAGGTCCCAATGGACGACGTTGCTCGTGATGATCGCGGCGACGAGCAGGAACAAGAACGCGGTCAGGGTGCGGATCAGTCGCTGGGTTGTCCAGGGCGCGTCGATCCAGTCGAGCGGTCGGCGCACGATCCGTCGTCCGGCGCGCCGCATGAGGCCGTCGGCAGGGAGCGGGGCGGCGTGAAAGTCATCGTGGCCCCCACCGGCCGTCGGCGTCGACTGCTCGGCCTCGATCTCAGGCGGTGCGGCGGTGGGATCGGGGTCGGGTTGATCCGGGTCCAGATCGGTGGGGTCGGACACGTGGGTCATGGCCTCGACAGTCTCTCACCTCGCGAACAGGAACTCACGTCATCCGCGTTCCCTCGCTCAGCACCTCCGCTCCGGTGCGGCCGTCGCTACTCGCCGTTGTGGCTCAATGGGCGACGAGGGCGATCGCGGTCGCGTTGAACGCCATGTGGGCGACGATGCCCATCCCGATCCGGTCGGTCGCCAGCACGCATGCACCGAGGATCAGCCCGAACACGAACAGGCCCGGGTACTCGACGGGACGGAAGTGGATCAGCGCGAAGAAGGCGGCGACGGCGACCAGGGCGATCGCGTCGTTGACGCGCCGGCGCGCCGCGCCCATCAACAGGCCGCGGTAGACGAGCTCTTCCACGAGCGGCGCACCAACGGCGAGCGTGACGATCAACAGCACGAGCCACACGCCGTGCGCAGTGTCGTAGAGGTCCTTGGCGTTCTTCTCGAGGTGCTTGTTGGAGAACACCCCCGGCCACCCCGACTGCAGCGGCCAGTACACGAGACGCAGCACGACGAGTTGGCTGAGCACCCCGACGGGGATGCCGACCAGATCGATCGGACGGAACTTCAGCGAGTAATCGGCGAGCGGTTTCCGGGTCGCGAAGCGTTGGCTGACGACGACCAGCGCGACGATCTGCGGGATCCACAGCGCGACAGCCGTCGCGACCGCGACCCAGGCTGGGCGGTCGGCGGCGTCGCGGTCGGCCGTGCCCGAGGCGGAGAGCACGATCGATCCGGCGATGTTGCCACCGAGCCACCCCACCAGCCATGTCGCCGCGGCAATTCCGATCGAGATGCTGGGCGCGGTCTGGATCGGCGACGGCGCCGGTTGAGGCGGCTTGCGGGCCGCGGATCCTCGGGCCGGGGGATCGACGGGCACCGAGCCACGGTACCGCGCGACGATCGCGAATCAGCCCTCAGCCAGCAGCGGCGAGGACGAACTCCTCCACCGTGCGCCGGTCCTCGAGCCGCCACCCGTGCGGCACCGACAAGCGGGCGCCGTGACGGCGACAGAGGTCGTATGCATGCGGATCGCGTTCCGCGGACAGGTCGTCGAGCCACACCGCCGATCGTGCGTACTGATACGTCAACGTGATGACGGCCGGCTCGGCACACCCGGATCGTGAACAATGACGTTGCACGCATCAGAAAATACTGGGCTCGCGAGCGCCGTTGGTGGATGCCCAACGCCACACCTGTTTGGGCCCGGCGAACGCCTGCGAACTGGGAATGCACGTAGCATGTCTGCATGAGTAACCTCCCTCCGCCGCCTCCACCGCCACC
>Ga0075364_10002618_pt1 | contig 10106 bp, 12 predicted proteins | sample EndMetdeltDD1764_FD_71517 | JGI IMG/M metagenome (GOLD analysis project Ga0075364, IMG submission 71517) | Populus endosphere microbial communities from Tennessee, USA - Endosphere MetaG P. deltoides DD176-4 | ecosystem: Host-associated > Plants > Roots > Endosphere | place: USA: Tennessee...
AGCCGAACACGAAGGCCGTGTACACGGAGGTCATCGGCAATCCCTCGGCAACGATCGCCGACCTCGGCGCGCTCGCTGACGTCGCCCACGCCAACGACATCCCGTTCGTGGTCGACTCGACACTGGCGACGCCATACCTGTGCCGGCCGATCGAACACGGGGCAGACATCGTCGTGCACTCGGCGACCAAGTTCATCGGGGGTCATGGCACGTCGCTCGGGGGTGTCGTCGTCGAGTCCGGGCGCTTCCCGTGGGCCAACGGCCGCTTCCCGGCCATGACCGATCCCGTCGCCAGCTACGGCGGCCTGACGTGGTGGGGCAACTTCGGTGAGTACGGGTACCTCACCCGGCTGCGCTCCGAGCAGCTGCGCGACATGGGACCGACGCTGAGCCCGTTCCACGCGTTCTTGTTTCTGATGGGGCTGGAGACGCTGCCGCTGCGGATGAAGGCTCACGTCGTCAACGCCCAGTTGGTGGCCGAGTTCCTCGCCGGCCATCCCAACGTGGCGTGGGTCAACTATGCCGGGCTGCCGGATTCGCCGCATCACGAACGGGCCAAGCGCTATCTCCCGGAGGGGCCGGGCGCGGTGTTCGCGTTCGGGGTGAACGGGGGTCGGTCCGCAGCGCGCGAGTTCATCCAGTCGGTCGAGCTGTGCAGTCACCTCGCCAACGTGGGTGACACGCGCACCTTGGTGATCCACCCTGGTTCGACCACACATGCTCAACTCGACGATGACGCTCTCGCCGCCGCGCACGTCGGCGCCGATCTGGTACGGATCTCGGTCGGCATCGAGGACGCCGACGACATCATCGCCGACCTCGACCAGGCCCTCACCAAAGCCAGCGGATCGTGAGCGCGGCCGCCATCGACGCCCAAGACGGCTGGACCGCGCCGTCGGCGCAGCAACGACTCACGCTGTTGCGCGACACGCGCACCGTCGCGATCGTTGGCGCGTCGCCCAACCCGAACCGGGCCTCGTACTTCGTTGCCATGTACTTGCGCGCGAACAGCTCGTACCGGCTCTTCTTCGTCAATCCGATGGTGGACGAGATCCTCGGCGAACCCAGCTACCCCTCGCTCGCCGCATTGCCGCAGACGCCCGATGTTGTCGACGTGTTCCGTCGCCGGGAGGAGCTGGGCGAGGTGACCGACGCGGCGATCGAACGTGGTTGCCGCGTGCTCTGGTTCCAGCTCGGGCTCGCCGACGCGGCCTGTGCGGCGCGCGCGACCGAGCACGGGCTCAGTGTGGTGATGGATCGCTGCCTGAAGATCGAGCACGCGAGGTTCAAGGGCGGGCTGCACCTCGCGGGTTTCGACACCGGGGTGATCAGTTCGCGGCGCGAGCCTCTCCTCGGCTGACGCGCCACAAATCTCTCGGCGTCCGGTCACATTGCTCCTCGATGAGGTGTCAGACGTGTTGACACACAACGTCAACCGACGTCAATCCATCACGAGCTCAAGGAGCACACACATGAACGCACGCATCACCCAGCCGGCAATGGCCATCCCAGACGCGTTGGCCGCGTTGCAGTCCGTCGGCGCATCGATCGGCGCAACCGGAATCTCGCCGATCACGGTCGGGCTCATCAACATGCGCGCCAGCCAGATCAACGGCTGCGCGGTCTGCCTCGAAGGTCATGTCCGCGAGGCTCGGGCCGCCGGCGAGAGCGAAGACCGTCTCCTGCTGTTGTCGGCCTGGCGAGAGACGCCGAACTTCACCGACGCCGAACGCAGCGCCCTCGCGCTGACCGAGGCGGTCACCCGGCTCGCCGACAGCAGCGACCCTGTTCCTGACGCGATCTGGGACGACGCTGCTCGCCACTACGACGAGAAGGAACTGGCCGCACTGGTTCTGCAGATCGCCAACATCAACCTGTGGAACCGGCTCAACGTCGCCACTCGTCAGCAGGCGGGAGTTCACACCTGGTGACGACGGTCGCCGCCTGGTCGACAAGACTCGCGGCGATGCGCTCGAGCGCTACGCAGCCGATCTCCAGATCGGCGTCGTCGCGAGGCTCGTGAAGCGCCAGCCGGCGTCGGAACGAACGAACTCGAAACGGTAGACCTGACCCTGGATCGACCGAACAGTCGGCGGATGCCCTGGCTCGTCGGTGGCTGCCGGTGTCGCGAACGACACGATCAGGTTGGCCCGAGCGTGCGCCGTGTCGCGGTCGAGATCGATCAACACATTGGTGATGGTGTGCAGGATCCCGTCCTCTGCGGGATGGATCCGTGCGGCCTGGGCGACGATGGCGTCGATGCCCTGGACGGTCCCACCGGGGGAGTGCAGGCTGGCATCGTCGGCGACGAGGTCGCGCATGTCCTCGAACCGAGCCTCGTCCAGGCACATGCCGAGGCGGTGCACCAGATCCGTGATGTCCGCTCGATCAACGAGGCTTTGGATCTTCTCGGCTGTTGTCATTTCGGTCGTCATGGTCATCTGCTCGATCCTTCTGTCGTGCGCTGCCACCGAGCTAACTTGGACAGGTAGCTGACCATACTCTAATAGACAGGTACCTGTCAATCCATGAACGTTGATCAGGCCCACACATCGCTCGGGCTGCTCCTCCGTCTGGTGCATCAGCACTGGACACAGGCCATCGAGTCGCAACTCGAGGACGCCGGCTTCGGCGACGTCCGCCCGTCCCACGCCAACATCTTCTCCTTCGCTCGCCCCGAGGGCATCTCGGTCAGCGAACTGACGCGGTTGTCGCATGTGCGCAAGCAGACGATGGCGCAGGTCGTTGGCGAGATGGAGCGCCTCGGCTACGTCGAGCGCCGACCGGATCCGAACGATGGCCGCGCCCGTCTCGTGTTCCTGACCGAACGCGGGTCGGCGGTCCGCCCGGTGGCGATGGCCGCCAGCCGCGCCGCGGAGAAGCGTTGGTCGGACCTGATGGGCCAACGGCCCATCGACACGCTGCGCCGTTCGCTGCGAGTCGTCCTCGAGCACCTCGACGATCCGTCGTCGTCGAGGTAGCGGGAAGACGAGCCCGCACCGACAGCCGTGTTGTCACAGAAATGTCGGCTTCGTCGTCAACCTGTCGAATGGACGTACACAGGAGACAGGAGATTCACGTGACATCGACAACACGCATCAACTCGAACACGGCGGCGGTTCGGGACGGCACGACGTCGTCGCAGCCGTTCGCCCGGTTCGTCGAGCAGAAGACGATCGTGCTGACCACCTACCGTCGTAACGGGACGCCCGTTCCGACACCCGTGCACATCGCCGTGGACGGGCCGGTCGCCTACATCCGCACGTTCGATCCATCGGGCAAGCTGAAGCGGATGCGCCGCACGCCCGAAGTCGAGATCGCGCCGAGCACGATGCGCGGCCGCATCACCGGCGACTCGATGCGTGCGACGGCTCGAGTACTGAGCGGTGACGAGGCCGAGATCGCGGCCAAGGCGATGGCGGCGAAGTATCCGTTCGCTCACGGACGCTTGATCCCGTGGTATCACCGCCGCAAGCACCTCATCACGACGGAGATCGTGCTGACCCCTCGATGACAAGTGCCAACGCCTCCAGGGCGCGGACCTGACTCGCGACGTCGACTCCGGCCGCGTTCGGGCCCCAGTGAACCTCGTCGGCCCCCATGGCCGTGAGGTCTTCGAGGAACGGATGACGTACATGTCGCTGTCGTTCTGCACCGGATCCGGCCCCCAGCACGTGCGCATCGCCGCGATGTGATCCTCGAAGCGCCGTCCGCGCCCCACCATCGGGGCACCGGTGGCGACGAACTCCTCGGCCATCCATCCTTGTCCGAGGCCGACGTCGAGACGACCGCGAGACAGTTGGTCGAGCGTTGCGAGTCGTTCGCTGGCGGAGACGCTGTGGAACCCGAGGCGCTCGACTGTTCGGGCGATCAGTGCCACCGCGTCCGGGCCGGCTTCGGGTCCGAAGGTGGCCTCGTATCTGCGGCGTGGCGATGTCGTCTCTGCGGCAAGACGATTGGAGGATCCCATGGCAAAGACCGATAACGAAGCCCGTCTGGCCGGAACGCTCGGCGAGCTTCGCGACCTGGAGACGTTCCTGTATGCGTTGCTTCCCGCGGTGACGCAATCTCGCCCCAAGCAGGGCGCCGACCTGATGCCGTACGTCAAGTCGCAGAAGCTCAAGGTGCCGGCTTCGCTCCAGGGCCTCGAGATCACGTGGGACGGTCGGGCCCGGGTCACCGATGACGACCTCGGCGACCTCGCACCGATCTCCTTCGTGCGGCCCGGCAACCCAGACGCAGTCGGCCTCACCATCGGATGCATCCGGATCGGCAAGCGAATCAAGATCTGCCTGGAATGCGGCTGGTTCTACTGCAAGATCGTGATCAAGGGCACCTTCTGATCGACGCGAGAACGGGTTGCAGCTCCTCCGCGGAGAAGCCGTAGCGGCCCATCATGTCGAGATGCGGCGGGGTGCCGAGGTACCCGCGCAGCATGTCGTCGAACGCGGCGGACAGATCGGCTGTCTGCTTGTGGAACGAGAACGCGCCGAACGGCACGGGGCCGCGTCGATGCGCCAATGAGTCGGTGACGGCGACCAGGCGCGGGTCGGTTGCTCGCCGCAGGAACGCCGCGTTGCCGGGCGCGGTGCTGACCGACGCGTCGACCCGCCCGTCGATGACCGCGCGCACAGCGGCGTCCTGGTCGGCGAACTCGACGATCCGTGCGGCCGGTACACCGGCTCGCGACGCAGCCGTGCGCTGCACCTGCCCGATGACGACACCGAGTCGGATCGTGTCGTCTGCGGCGATCCCCTCGTAGCTGCTGAAGTCGCGGGTGTCGGAGGCGCGAACGATGAATCCGTCGGCGGCCGCCCAGACCGGCAGCGAGAAGTCGATCAGCTGTGACCGATCGGCAGTGATGAAGATCGGCGTGTTCACGTGCCACCGTCCGGCGAGGAGCCCGGGAATCAGCTCGCCGAACGTCGTCAGGACGAACTCGATCCGTTCGATGCCGAGCCGGCCGAGCACAGTGTGCGTCAGCTCGATGTCACACCCGATCGGGTCACCGTTCGGGGTGGGGGAGAAGAACGGCGGCTCGTCGAGGTAGGCGACGATGGTGCGCCGCTGCCAGTCAGGATGCGCCATGTGTCGTCGCCCAGCGCAGCGCCGCTCGCGCGAGCAGTCGGGTCGAATCGAGCGTCGGCAGGGGCGAGTTGGCGTCGTCGATGATGAGCGGGATCTCGGTGCAGCCGAGCACGACGGCGTCGCAGCCGTCATCGCGGAGACACTCGATCACGCGTTGGACGTCGGTCGCCGCGTCCGGTTTGATCTCGCCTGGAACGAGCTGATCGATGATCACGCGGTGGATCTGATCGCGGTCGCTCTCCGCGGGGCGGACCGCTGCGATCCCAGCAGCGGCCAGGCTCGCCGGATACACCTCGCTGTCCATCAACCATCGCGTTCCGAGAACGCCGATCCGCCGGAAGCCGCGCCGGGCAGCCTCGCCGGCCACGATCTCGGCGATGTGCAGCCATGGTACGGGCGATCGATCGATCACGAAGGGCAGCGCCTGGTGGATCGTGTTGTCGGGGCAGATCACGAGATCGGCACCGATCGCGGCCAGCCGCTGGGCTGAGTCGAGCATCAGTGCTCCGACTCCGGCGAGATCGCCGCGGTCGAGGAAGTCGACATATGCCGCGAGCGAGTGCCCGTGCAGGGACACCTCGGGGTGCGCGTGCGGTCCCAACAGCGCCGGACCCTCGGCGCAGATGGTGCGGTAGCACAGCGACGCGCCCTCGGCGGAGCAGGCCACGATGCCGATGTGCGCTGGCGTCTGGCGCGTCCGGTTCATCGACCAATTCTGGCGTCCCTGCGAACGCGATGTAACTTATTGGTCGACAAACAAGTATCTGTTGGCACCGACCCCTCGGCGCCGATCGAGGGGAGAGACAATGATCGACGACGCCCTCCGGCAGCGCCGCCTCGAGATCATCGAGGAGCACTTCCGAACCGAGGTCACCCAGGAGTTCGAGCTCACGTTGGCCACGTTCAACGGGCATCCGCGGTACGAGATCATGTCGACTGGCCAGGTCTACGACGGGGCCGAGGAGGTGATGGGCTACTACCGCACCAGTCGAACCTCGTTCCCCGACCAACGCCACGGTGGGGTGACGTTCCATGTCGCGGACGACGCGATCATCGCCGAGTTCAACCTGTTGGGCACCAACCTCGGCGAGTTCTACGGGCTGCCGCCGACGGGCAAGTCGTTCGAGGTTCCGATGATCGCCGTGTTCTTCTTCGAGGGCGATCGCATCACCAACGAGCGCGTCTACTTCGACGGCGCCAGCCTGCTGCGCCAGATCGGGCGCGGCGAGTTGCTCGCCCGGGCCGGCTCGGGAGCCGCGTGACAGCAACCCGGAGCGCGCGATGATCGCGGATCTGCGCGGCCATGTTGCGCTGGTGACCGGCGCGGCCTCCGGCATCGGTCGCGCGGTCGTCGAGGTCTTCGTCGAGCAACAGCTGCGAAGCGGCGCTTGCTCATTTCCACGAGCGTCGAGCCAGAGCGATCGTCACGATCGGATCGATCTCGGCCCACGGCCAGCGCGCGATCGACGTCGCCAAGGCCGTCGCCTTTCTCGCCTCGCCCGACGCCGGCGAGATCAGGGGGCAATGCCTGCACGTCGACGGCGGCGCGATCATCTCGTGAACGCACCGATCGCAGGCCTTGACCGCAGGAGCACACCATGACCGTCGATCTCTACGCCCTCACGTGCGGGCACCTGACCATCCCGAAGGCCTTCATGCTGGAGGGGGCCGAGGGGACGATCAAGGTGCCGGTGCCGTCGTATCTCGTCGTGCACCCCAAGGGGAAGGTCCTGTTCGACAGCGGTCTGCACGTCGATTCGCAGGCCGATGCGGCCGCCTACGCGGGCGACTTCCTCTACTCGTTCCACGACTTCCACTTCACCGCCGGCGAGCAGATCGATGCCCGGCTGCGCACCATCGACTTCGATCCCGGCGCGGTCGATCTCGTCATCAACTCGCACCTGCACTTCGATCACTGCGGCGGCAACGCCCAGCTCCCCAATGCCACGGTCGTCGTGCAGCGCCGCGAGTGGGAGCACGCCCACCGCGACGATGCCGAGCGGAAGGGCTATCTCACCGGCGACTTCGATACGGGTCAGCTCATCAGGCTGGTCGAGGGTGAGACCGACATCTTCGGTGACGGCTCGGCCGTCATCATCCCCAGCTATGGACACACGCCCGGTCACCAGTCACTGCGGGTGCGAACCGCGACGACCGAGTTCCTGTTGTGCGGCGACGCCTGCTATCTCCGTCAGTCACTCGACGATCTCCACCTGCCCGGGATCATCGCCGATCCGGATGCGGCGCTCGACACGCTGCAGCGCTTCCGCGCCCTCGAAGCCGGCGGAACGCGGATCATGTTCGGCCACGACCCGACCTTCTGGACCTCCGTGCCGCAGGCACCCGACCGCCTCGGGTCTCGATTGTGAGTCGCGTCGCGACGCCTACCCGGCGTTCGCAACTGCAGCGTCGCGCCGACGCCGAGCGGCGCCTGATCGACGCCGCCGCCGAGCTGATCGGCGAGGTCGGTCTGTCCCGGCTGACGCTGGCTGGTGTTGGCGAACGCGCCGGCTACAGCCGTGGCCTCGCTTCGCACTACTTCGGCTCGAAGGGCGCGCTGTTGCAACGGCTGGTCGAAGTCGTCGCCCGCGAGTTCCGTGAGGCACTCGGCGCGGCGAGCACGAGCGACTCACCGCTGGACGAGCTGCGCGGATTGGTGCGCACCTTCATCGGCATGGTCGCGGATCTCCCACCGTTGCACCGGGCGTTCCTGGTGCTGTGGGCCGACGCCGTGGCGGGCTCGCCAGACCTTCGGCCGATCATGGCCACGTCGGACCGGTACTTCCGGCGCGATATCGCGATGATCATCGACCGAGGCATCGCTGAGCGGGACTTCCCCGACGACGTCGATGCGGACGCCTTGGCGACGGTACTGGTCGGCATGCTGCGTGGGGTTGCACTCGAACGACTCATCGATGCCGACCGCGACACTGACATCGACCTGGACGCGAGCCGCATCGAGATCGAACAGCTCCTCGATCACCGCCTCAGCCGGTTGCGGCACTGACGGGGACGTCGAGACCGTACAGCGACACAGCGTTGTCCCACAGCAGTTGATGACGAACGTCGTCCGGCACGCCCCGCATCGATGCCTCGATCTGCTCGTGCACGTTGCCGTACAGGCAGGTCGGGTGCGGGAAGTCGGTCTCGAACATCACGCTGCTCGCCGGGATGGATCTGCCGACGAGCTCCTGCACCGCGTAGCGCTCGAACCAGAAGGTGATGCTGACCCGTCCCTCGAAGTACTCGCTGGGGAGGCGGTCGAACTCGGGTCGGGTGCGGCGTCCGCCGCCTTCGATGAACTGGTAGTCGATCGCCTCGAGCGCGAATGGCAGCCAGCCGATGCCGGACTCCACCGACACGACGCGCAGCTCGGGGAAGCGCGGCAGGATGCCCGACAGCAACACGTCGCAGATCTGTTGACCGTTCTTGTGGAACAACGACAGGCCCTCGATCGCGAACGTCTCGGCGAAGCCCCGCTCCGCGGTGCGGCGCACGTCCCAGTTGAACTCGCCACCGCCGACGTGGAGGTTGACGGGCATCCCGTGCGCGGTCGCGGCCGCCCACAGCGGATCCCAATGGGCGTCACCCATGTAGGGCAGATCGAAGCGATGCGGTTCACCGGTGAACAGGACCGACTTGAACCCGAGCCCGGCGGTGCGCTCGATCTCGCGGACGCAGTCGGCGACATCCCAGAACGGCAGCGACGCAACAGGGATCAAGCGCTTCGGGGCGACCGACGCCCAGTCGTGCTGCCAATCGTTGTAGGCGCGGACGCACTCGTACATCAGCTCTCGGTCACCGAGGCGCAGGAAGCGCTGACCACCGAAGCCGCCGACGTTGGGGTACAGGAGCTGGGCCCAGATGCCGACCTCGTCGAGGAGGGCAACTCGGGCCTTGGCGTCGTAGGCGGCCGGCAGCAGGTCGTCGTACGTGTTCGGCATCTCCGGCACCGGACGCGACCATCCCGCCGGTGCGGTCGGACCGACCGGTGATGCCACCTGTCCGTCGATGAACCACACGTCCTTGCCATCGACCCGGCGCACGTGGGGCACCCGCTCGGCGAACTTGGCCGCGACCCGGCTGGTCCAGGTGTCCGGCGCCTCGGTGATGTGCGCGTCGACGTCGATGATCGTGTACTCGCGAGTGGTCGAGAGGTTCGTCGCGCTCACGAGCGGACCTCGGGACGCAGCAGGTGTCCCGGTGTGCCGGTCGTTACCGCATCGACAGCGGCACCGTCGCGGCGGATGACGGTGCCGTTGACCAACACATGGGTCATGCCGACCGGCGCGTCGGCGGTCAGTCGTTCGGAGCCGCCGGGGAAGTCGCGCACGCGGCGCAGCGGCCCGGGCGCAACAGTGGCCGGGTCGAACACGGCGATGTCGGCCCATGCGCCGACGCGGAGGTAACCGCGATCCGCGAAGCCGAACAGGTCGGCCTGTACCCCGGTCAGCTTGCGCACCGCTTGCTCGATCGGCATCAGGTTGCGATCACGCACCCAGTTGCCGAGGAAGTCGGTGGCCTGCGGGGCGTCGCACAGCTGGCCGACGTGCGCACCGGCGTCCGACAGTCCGAGTGTGCAGTGCTCCTCACTGAGCAGATCGCCGACGGCGGCGACGTCGTCGTTGGCGACGATGCACCGCACACGGAGGGACAGATCGTCGTGGGTCAGCGCTTCGTCCAACAGCACGTCGAGCGGACTCACGCCGCGGGCAGCGGCGACCTCGGCGGCGTTCTTGCCTTCCAGCGCATGTGTCGACACGTTGTCGCCGAACACATACGTGTCCCAACGTGGCTTCATCCCGGCGATCGTGTCGTAGGAGGCCATGGCCGCGGCGCGCCACTGCGGGTCGGCGTAGGCGGCGCGGCGTTCCTCGATCGTCCCCGACGCGAGCGCCCCGAACACGGGGCTGACGTTGAGCAGATACGGGGCGTCCATCGTCAACTGCATCCCCAGCACTCGCGGGGTCACCTGCGGCCACACCTGGGCGCCGTCGTCCCATCCCTGACGGTTGAGA
>Ga0075364_10002619_pt1 | contig 10106 bp, 10 predicted proteins | sample EndMetdeltDD1764_FD_71517 | JGI IMG/M metagenome (GOLD analysis project Ga0075364, IMG submission 71517) | Populus endosphere microbial communities from Tennessee, USA - Endosphere MetaG P. deltoides DD176-4 | ecosystem: Host-associated > Plants > Roots > Endosphere | place: USA: Tennessee...
GCCGAGCGGTCGCTGCACGCCCGCCGCCCGTGTGGGGATCTCTCGCGCTGCCAGCTCCGTCTCCAGCGTCGTGACCTGTCGCGTGTCGTGGGCGATGACCGCCATCCGGTCCCAGCGGAGGCCCTCGCTGAGATGCCAGTCCCGCATCACTCCGGCGATGCGGTCGAGCTCCTCGTAGGGCGACGGTGCGATGAACGTCGTGACCGCGGCGTCGACCTCGTCGGCCGGCGGCGCAGGAGCGCGACGGTGCTCGACCCGCCCGGAGACGCCGATCGCCTGGGTGACCGTGCGCGTCAGGGCGGTGAGGGCGGGCTTCTGGCGGTGCGGCCCGTCGAGCACGTGCACGTCGCCCAGCACACCCGCGAGCTGAGCGAAGAGTTCGGGACTGGCCCCGCGGAATGCACCGGAGGAGATGTCGGGATCACCGAAGGCGAGCACCGCGATCCCCCTCGTGCGCAGAGCCCGCACCACGGCGATACCGCCGCGCGTCAGCTCTTGCGCGTCGTCGATGAGCACCACGCGAAGGGGGGCGAGAGGGCCCAGCGCCGCGGGTTCCGCCGTCTGCAGGATCGCACTCGCCTCGCTCAACAGGTCGGCGGCGTCGCGGTGGGCCGAACGCAGCGCGTCGAGGACCGCGCGGTACTCGACCAGGAACTCGGCGGCCGCTGCCCAGACCTCGTTGCCCGACGTGCGCAGCTCATCGGGATGGACGCCGATCTCGGTGCACTCCGCGAGGAACGCGCGCAACTCGGAGCGGAAACCCTTCGAGGCACGCACGGAGCCGCTGAGCGCCTCGGGCCACGGAATGCGCCCGTCCTCGACATCGCCCGCGAGCAGCTCGGCGATGATGCGGTCCTGATCGGCACCCGTGAGCAGCGCCGGCGGTTCGGCACCGGCGCGCACCATCGCCCCGCGCACCAGTTGGAATGCGAAGGAGCCGAGCGAGCGGGCGAGGGGGCCGGGGGTCGCCTGGCCGATGCGCACCCCGATCCGGTCGCGCAGCGCGGTCGCGGCCTGACGGCTCGGGGTGAGGACGAGCACCTCCTCGGGCCGCATACCCTCCGTGTCGAGCAGGTGCACGACCCGGTCGACGAGGGTGTGCGTCTTGCCCGTGCCCGGCGCGCCGATGATGACCCCGGAGGCGCTCGTCGCGGCGGCGACGACGGCTCGCTGCGCAGCATCCGGTGTCATGTCCTCCACGGTATCGGGGCGCGCGGACATCGTCGTCGCGCCCGGCCAGCATGCGCTGTGCGCTCACGGCGAAACCGGCTCCTGCGGCCGATCCGGCCCGGTGCGCGCGGGGTAGAGTTGGCAAGTCCGACGAACTTCAAGGAGCACGCGTGGAAATCCGCATCGGCATCATCAACACCGGCCGTGAATTGAGCTTCGACACCGGCGCGAGCGCGGACGAGGTCCGCAGCCAGGTCTCCGCCGCTCTCGAGCAGAGCTCGACGCACCTGAACTTCTCCGACGTCAAGGGCAACTCGTACCTCGTCCCGACCGCGAACCTCGCCTACATCGAGCTGGGCTCCGAGGAATCGCGCCGCGTCGGCTTCGTCGCCTGACCGGACATGTACATCCTCCTCGCCCTCATCGGTGCGTGTGCGCTCGGTATCGGCGCGCACTTCCTGATCGGCGGACGTGACCTGCGCGGGGTCGCCGCGACTCCGGGCATCGCGACCGCCGTGTCGGCGATCCTCTACACCTCTCTGCAGTGGGCGGGCGTCGGCGAGGACAGCATCTGGCTCTGGCTCGTGAGCGTGCTCGGCGCCGTCGCGGTGGCGATCCTCGCCACACTGGTCATCGTGGCCGTCCGCCGTCGATCGGATGCCGAGGCCAAGGCCGCGCTCGGGATCTGATCCGATGCCATGAACTCTGAGGGACGCGCTGTGTGCGTGTGCTTCGACGGTTCGCGCGTGCTGCTGATGAGGCGACTCAAGGGCGGCCGACGGTACACCGTGCTTCCGGGTGGCGGCATCGAGCCCGGCGAGACCCCCGGCCAGGCGGCGGTACGGGAACTGGCCGAGGAGACCGGGCTGGTCGCGACCGTGGCCGGCCACCTCGCCGCTGTCGACCACGACGACCAGCGGGCGCACTACCTGCTCATGGCGGCAGTGACCGGCGAGCCGACTCTGGGAGGGCCGGAAGCTCTCGCGGAGAGCGAGGACAACCGGTACTGGCCGGGATGGGTTCCGATCGCCGAGCTCGCAGATGAGCCACTCGTCCCCGAGGGGGCGCGAGAGATCGTGCTGCGAGCCTTCGCGCTGACGGCCGAGCGCGAGCGGATGCGCGAAGCCTAGGAGGCGAGCCCCATCGCGTCCATGCGGCGTGCGTGCGCGCCCATGAGCTCGGTGTAGACGGGCTCGATCCGCTCGTCGTCGGCGGCCAATCGCTCCGGGCGCAGCGCCGAACGGCACACCAGGATCGTGTCGCCCACGAGCCGGCGCGCCCACATCGACAGCAGCGAGCGCCACTCTTCGTCGCTCTCGATCGTCTCCTGGATGATCGCGACGATCTCATGACGGGCATCGTCCTCACGGAGGATCTCGACGACCCGTCGACCGGTGTCGGCGTAGCTCGAGGCGAGCGCGAGATAGAAGTCGTCCAGCATGCCGGCGGTGATGTACACCGCCAGAAGCGTCTCGCGCGGACGCGCACCGATCGTCTTACGACGGAAGGCGTCGAGATTCTCGCGGAACGGCAGCATCAGCTGCGTGGGTTCGTCGCCCCGTTCCTCGATCAGGTCGACGATCGCGCGATGCTTGGTGAGCGCCGCACCGGCCGCGCGGGAGAGCGCCTCCTTCTCGGAGAGCTCCGGCGTCGCGCGGATCAATCGGGTGAGAGTCTCGAAGTAGCCCAGCTGCAGGTAGGCGGCCTGGCCGAGGAAGCGACTGAGCTCGGGCGCCAGTTCGGCGAAGTCGATGCGGGTCGCGTCGCCCTGATCCCCTCGGCTGCGGAGCGCGAGCGTGCGACGGGGCGCCGCATCGCGCTGCCAGAACCACTTAACCACGAGGCCTCCCGGTCGAGTTCACCACGTCGTTCACAATACTCGGGCACGGCCGCTCTTCCTGGCCCTGAGCCCCTCTCGGGTAGGCTGGGCGTGTCCCGCCGTCGGAGCGGGCCCCCGCGCCTGTGGCATGAGAGACGGCGTGGATCCGTTTACGTGGCGATCCAGAGGGTCGCCGGACAGGCAATCGAACAAGTGACAAATTTCGCTGAACTCGGTGTCGATCAGGACATCGTCGACGCACTCGCCGCCAAGGGCATCATCGAGGCGTTCCCCATTCAGGAGCAGACGATCCCTCTCGGCCTTCCCGGCCAGGACATCATCGGCCAGGCCAAGACAGGCACCGGCAAGACCTTCGGCTTCGGCATCCCCGTGGTGCAGCGTCTCGGCAAGGACCCGGAACACGGAGTGAAGGCGCTCATCGTCGTCCCGACCCGCGAACTCGCCGTGCAGGTGTACGAGGACATCGACCTGCTCACCAGCAACCGCTCCACGAGCGTCGTCGCCATCTACGGCGGCAAGGCCTACGAGGGCCAGATCGACCAGCTCAAGGCCGGCGCGCAGATCGTCGTCGGCACGCCGGGTCGTCTCATCGACCTCGCAGGGCAGCGCCTGCTCGACCTCTCGAACGCGACCGAGGTCGTGCTCGACGAGGCCGACAAGATGCTCGACCTCGGCTTCCTCGCCGACATCGAGAAGATCTTCCAGAAGGTCCCGCCGGTCCGCCATACACAGCTGTTCTCGGCGACCATGCCCGGCCCGATCGTCGCGCTCGCCCGTCGGTTCATGTCGAACCCGATCCACATCCGCGCGACCGATCCCGACGAGGGCCTCACGCAGGCCAACATCAAGCACCTCGTCTACCGGGCGCACTCGATGGACAAGGACGAGATCATCGCCCGCATCCTGCAGGCCGAGGGCCGCGGCAAGACCGTCATCTTCACGCGCACCAAGCGTGCCGCGCAGCGCCTCGTCGACGAGCTGGGCGACCGCGGCTTCAACGTCGGCGGTGTGCACGGCGACATGGGACAGGACCAGCGCGAGCGCTCGATGGCGGCGTTCAAGGCCGGCAAGCGCGACGTGCTCGTGGCGACCGATGTCGCCGCCCGCGGTATCGACGTCGACGATGTGACCCACGTCATCAACCACACGATCCCCGACGAGGACAAGACGTACCTCCACCGCGCCGGTCGTACCGGCCGCGCGGGCAAGACCGGCATCGCGGTGACCTTCGTCGACTGGGAGGACCTGCACAAGTGGGCCCTGATCAACCGGGCCCTCGAGTTCGGTCAGCCCGAGCCTGTCGAGATCTATTCGTCGAGCCCGCAGCTGTTCGAGGACCTCGACATCCCCACCGGCACGAAGGGCCGTCTCACCACCGCCCCGAAGACCCAGTCGGTGAAGACCGAGCGCACGCGTCGCCCCGAGCGCGCAGCGGATGCCGCGGCCGAGGGCACCGACGAGGGCGGCACCCGTCGACGCCGTCGTCGCCGCAACAGCGAGAACCCGGTCGGCTCGACGTTCGTCGAGGGCAGCACCGACGGGTCGGCCGGCGACGGTCACGCGGCGCAGGCGTCCGACCGCAGTGCGGACGGCGGCGGCACCCACGACGGTGAGGGCAAGGAGCACCACGACGGCAAGCCGGCTCCGGCACGTCGTCGCCGGCGCCGTCGCGGAGGCTCCGGCGCACCGGGCGCCGCTCCCGTCACCGGCGCCTGATCGACTTCTGAGGGGCGGATGCTGCGCGAGCGGCATCCGCACCTCAGAAGTCTCCCGGGTCCGCGGCGATCACGGATGCGGGCACCTGCGGCGGGTACACCCACGCGACCAGCACCACCGAGATGATCATCAGCAGGAACCACGAGCTGAGCTTGCTCAGCGAGACCGGCTGCCAGGAGTCGACCTGGTCGGGGTACGCCCACGCGCCGGCCCAGGTGCCGATGTTCTCGGCGAGATAGATGAACACGGCCACTCCGCCGAACACCAGCAGCAGCGGCAGCCGGAGAGTGCGGCGCCACACCCGCGCGTGCATCACGGTCGGCAGCCAGAGCACCAGCACGGCCGCGAGCAGCACCCAGCGCGCATCCCACCACCAATGGTGGGTGAAGAAGTTCAGGTAGATCGCCGCGGCGAGGATCGCTGTCATCCAGCGCCGTGGATACCGGGTGAAGCCGAGATCGAACAGGCGGTAGACCCGCACCATGTACGAGCCGACGGCCGCGTACATGAAGCCGCTGAACAGCGGGACAGCGCCGATCCGGAGGATACCGTCGGCGGCATACGCCCATGACCCCACGTCGGTCTTGAACAGCTCCATCACCGTACCGGTGAGGTGGAACAGCACGATCACCCAGAGCTCCCGCCCGCTCTCCAGCCGGAACACCAGCATCGCGACCTGGATGAGCACCGCGGCGATGGTGAGCGCGTCGTTGCGGGCGAGCGGGGCGTCGTCCGGATACCAGAGCCGCGCGACCACGATGACGACGAGGAGCGCGGCGCCGAAGATGCAGGCCCAGGCCTGCTTCATCACGAAGACCGTGAACTCGACCAGCCCCGCGCGGATGCCGTTCGCCGGGGCGCCGAGGAGCACGCGGTTCACTGCGGCATCGACACGGCGCTCCAGGGAAGTCGCTCGCTGCATGCCGGGAACAGTATCCGCGCCGCTCGACAGGCCGCAGGGAGTCTGCCGACAGAATGCCGTGGATCAGGGATGGCGCGGGGCGGTTCCGGTCGCGCGGTCTATGATCCGCGCGACCATGTCGTCGGACGTGGTGTTCTCGCCCGGACGATTGGGTTTGCCGCTGCCGTGGTAGTCGCTCGAGCCGGTGACGATGAGGTCGTGCGCGGCGGCGATGTCGCGGAGCTTCCGCTTGCCCGCCTCGGTGTTCTCCCGGTGGTCGATCTCGAAGCCGCCGAGCCCCGCGGCGATGAGCCGCTCGATGTACCCCACGGGCATCATCATGTCGCGACCCGTCACGGGGTGAGCGATCACGGCCACTCCCCCGGCATCGGTGATCAGTCGGACGGCGGTGAGGGGGTTCGGCGCGTAGTGGGGCTCGTAGTAGCCCTCTCGCGGGTGCAGGATGCCGTCGAAGGCCTCGGTCCGGTCCCGCACGATGCCGCGGGCGATGAGCGCGTCGGCGATGTGCGGGCGTCCGACCGTGGCGTCGAGGGTCGTCTGCGCCACCACGTCGTCCCAGTGCAGGTCGTAGTCGCGGCCGATGTTGCGCACGATGCGCTCGGCGCGGCCGATGCGGTCCCCGCGGATCCGGTCGGTCTCGGCGACCAGAGCGGCGTCGAGCGGATCGAAGAGGTAGCCGAGCACGTGCACGCTCCGCCACTCGTGCTTCGCCGAGAGCTCCATCCCCGGAAGGAACGTCATACCGAGCGCCACCGCCTGATCTCCGGCCTCGACCCATCCCGTGGAGCGGTCGTGATCCGTGAGCGCCAGGGTCCGCACGCCGTGCGCGTGCGCCTGTCGAACGACCTCGCCAGGGCTCTCCGTACCATCGGAATGGTTGGAGTGCAGGTGCAGGTCGGCGGGACCGGCGAACCCGGAGGACGGAAGGGACATCCTCTGAGCGTACCGAGCGCGAGGCGGCAGGGACTTCACAGGCGGCGCTTCTAGGCTTGTCGGGATGCTTCGACTACTGGGGATTCTGCTCACCGTGCTGCTCGCGATCGCGGCGGCGATCGTGGTGTGGCCGCAGTTCTTCCACCTCGAGCAGACGTATCCGTTCGCGCAGCTGGTGTCGGTCCGGGGTCTCGTGCTGGCAGGTTTCCTGGCCGTCGCCGTGGTCGCGCTCCTGCTGCTGCTCGCGCGCCCGCTGCGGGGTTTCGCCGCGTCCATCCTCATCGTCTCCCTGCTCGGCGCCGGAGCAGTGGGCGTGGTGGGGGCGATGCGTGGTTTCGGTGCCTCCGCACTCCCGGACAAGACCGAGCAGAGCGTGCGCGTCCTCACGTGGAACACCGCGGGCGAGGCGGTCTCCGCAGAGCAGATCGCGCAGCAGATCCTCGAGCAGGGTGCCGACATCGTGGCCCTCCCCGAGACGACCGAGGCCGTCGGCGAGCAGATCGCCTTGATGCTGCGCGACCAGAACCACCCGATGTGGGTGCACCACGTGCAGTTCCGTCCCGACGTGCCGAACGGGCCCCAGTCGTGGCAGACCACTGTGCTCGTCGCCCCCGATCTCGGCGAGTACTCGGTGATCGAATCGTCGAAGGACGGCAGCAGCAACACCGGATCCGTGCCGAGCGCGGTGCTGATGCCGATCGACGGGTCGGGTCCGACCATCGTCGCGGTGCACGCCGTGGCGCCGCGCATGGAGGAGATGGACCAGTGGCGCAGCGATCTGCAGTGGATCGCGGACCAGTGCCCTCAGGGGGACTTCATCCTCGCGGGTGACTTCAACGCGACCGTCGACCACATGGCCCCGCTCGGCCGGGACGGCGGCGACATCGGCTACTGCCGCGACGTGGCGTCGCGAACCGGCAACGGGCTCTCCGGCACCTGGCCGAGCTCGCTGCCTCCGCTCGCCGGGGCGCCGATCGACCACGTGATGGCCTCGCAGAACTGGACCCCCTCGGGCTCGGTCGTGCTGGACGACGCTGGGGGAAGCGACCACCGTGCGCTCGTCGTGCAGCTGGAGCCGGTCGGCTGAGCTCCCGCATCCGTCCCTCAGATGACAGACTGGAGGGATGAGCACCGGAGAGCGCGACACGATCGCAGAAGCCGCCGTAGAGATCCCCGCTGAGGTCACGACGGAGACCGTCGAGAACAGCACCACCAACCGCAAGCAGCCCTTCCCGCAGGGCTTCCTCGACGCGATCTCCACGGGTTGGGCCGAGCGCCCCGAGACCCTTCCGTCTCCGCGCGCGCAGGCGTCGTTCGCAGCGGCACGTCGCGCGGCCGTCTCCGCCGCCTTCCCCGGGAAGCGGCTCGTCATCCCGGCAGGCTCGCTCAAGCAGCGCAGCAACGACACCGACTACGTGTTCCGCGCGCACTCCGCGTTCGCGCACCTCACCGGCTGGGCGTCGGATGCCGAGCCCGACTCGGTACTCGTCTTCGATCCCACGGATGCCGGACACGACGTCACCCTGTACTTCCGCGAGCGCGCCGACCGCACCACGACCGAGTTCTACGCCGACGCCACAGTCGGCGAGTTCTGGATCGGCCCTCGCCCGTCCCTCGCCGGCGTCGCCGCCGATCTCGCGATCGAGACGGAGCATCTGCACGAGTACGCGCCGGTCGACGGCGAGCTGGTGCTCGACGACGACGACGACCTCACCCGCGTCGTCTCCGAGCTGCGCCTGATCAAGGACGAGTTCGAGATCGCCGAGATGCGCCACGCGGTCGACATCACCGCGAAGGGCTTCGACGACATCATCCGGCAGCTGCCCCAGGCCGTCGAGCACGCCCGTGGCGAGCGCGTGGTCGAGGGCGTCTTCCACCGTCGTGCGCGCGAGGACGGCAACGGCGAGGGGTATGACACGATCGCGGCCTCCGGCCCGCACGCCTGCTACCTGCACTGGACCCGCAACGACGGCACGGTCGTGCCCGGCGACCTGATCCTCGTCGATGCCGGCGTCGAGGCCGACAGCCTCTACACCGCCGACATCACCCGCACGCTCCCGGTGTCGGGCACCTTCACCGAGGTGCAGCGCCGCGTGTACGAGACGGTGCGCGAGGCTGCGGATGCCGCCTTCGCCGCGGCTCGCGTGGGCGTCCGGTTCCGCGACGTGCACGCCGCGGCGATGACCGTGATCGCCGCGCGCACGGCCGAGTGGGATCTGCTTCCGGTCACCGCCGAGGAGGCCCTCGACGCGGACGCCGGCGGGCAGCACCGCCGCTACATGGTGCACGGCACCTCCCACCACCTCGGCATCGACGTGCACGACTGCGCGCAGGCGCGGCGGGAGATGTACTACGACGGCATCCTCGCGCCGGGCATGGTCTTCACGATCGAGCCGGGGCTGTACTTCCAGATCGACGATCTCACCGTGCCGGCGGAGCTTCGCGGCATCGGCGTGCGCATCGAGGACGACATCCTGATGACCGAGGACGGCCCGGTGAACCTGTCGGCAGGCATCCCGCGCACCGCGGACGAGGTCGAGGCCTGGATCGCCCGGCTGCAGAGCTGATCCGGCCGATGCACGAGGGCGAGCTCCCGTTCGACGACGGGGTCGCCGCACGGCTGATCGCGCGGGAGTTCCCGGAGCTGGGTGACCTGCCGCGGGAGCGGGTGCGCAGCACCGGGACCGTGAACACGATCATCCGAGTGGGAGAGGAGCTCGTCGCGCGATTCCCGCTGCTCGGCGCTTCCGCGGCGGAGTTGCGCGCCGAGGCCCACGCGGTGGAGGAGCTGGCTGCGGCGTGTCCGTTCCCCGCCCCGAGACCGGTCGGTGTCGGAGCGGCCTCGGACGAGTACCCGTCGGCGTGGTCGCTGCACACGTGGATCGACGGCGAGACAGCGCACCATGATCGGCACGCGACGTCAGAGTCGCTCGCCCGGGATCTCGCGACCCTCATCCTCTCGCTTCGGAAGGTGCCGGTGCGCGGGCGCGTCTTCGACGGCAACGGCCGCGGCGGCGACCTCGCCGGTCACGACGAGTGGATGACCGAGTGCTTCGCACGCAGCGGACATCTGTTGGATGTACCGAGAGCCACCGCACTGTGGACGACGCTGCGTGCTCTCCCACGGGCGGGGGCGGATGTGATGAGCCATCGCGACCTCACCCCGTTCAACCTGCTGGTCGCGGAGGGCGACGGCGAGGCGAGGCTCGCGGGCGTTCTCGACAGCGGGAGCTTCGGCCCGGCCGATCCCGCACTCGACCTCGTCGCCGCATGGCATCTTCTCGACGCTCCTGCACGCCAGACTCTGCGTGAGGCTGTCGGCGCCGACGATCGCGAGTGGCGGCGCGGCGCGGCATGGGCGTTCCAGCAGGCGATGGGGCTGGGCTGGTACTACGAGACCTCCAATCCTCCGATGGCCGCTCTGGGTCTCTCGACCATGCACCGGCTCCTCGCCGACGAGGAGCTCGTGGCGCTTCTGGGCTGAGCCGTATCAGCGTGGCGGCACTTCGAGGATCAGCCTGACAG
>Ga0075364_10002620_pt1 | contig 10105 bp, 13 predicted proteins | sample EndMetdeltDD1764_FD_71517 | JGI IMG/M metagenome (GOLD analysis project Ga0075364, IMG submission 71517) | Populus endosphere microbial communities from Tennessee, USA - Endosphere MetaG P. deltoides DD176-4 | ecosystem: Host-associated > Plants > Roots > Endosphere | place: USA: Tennessee...
CGATGAGGCGCGTGCCTATCTTGCCGAACGTTTCCCGTCTGCGAGCGGCGACTATTTCGAGTGTAACGACAAGGAAGGCAAGGCGGCGCTGCTCAACCGGTTTTCAGTCGGCGGGGCCATGGTGCGCTATCGCGCCGTGCATCCTAAAACTGTCGAAGATATCGTCGCGCTCGATATCGCACTGCCGCGCAACACGCTCGACTGGTTCGAGCGGCTGCCCCCCGAGATCGCGCAGAAGATCGAGTTCACCATGTATTGCGGGCATTTTTTCTGCCATGTCCTGCACAGGAATATCAGGTGAAAAAGGGGGAGGATTGCGAGGCGCTAAAGCACCATATTCTGGCCCTGCTTAAGACGCGCGGTGCAGAATATCCGGCAGAGCACAATGTCGGCCATCTTTATGAAGCGGCCGAAAGCCTGAAGGCATTTTATCGCGAACTCGATCCGACCAATGCCTTCAATCCCGGCATCGGCAAGACCTCGCTCAATCTTGACTGGAAGGATGCCGGTCATCACGGCAGGTAGAGAAAAGCGTAAGGCGGCTTAGGCCGCCAGTTTCGCTGCTTCCGGCCTCTTCGATGTTTTCGACACCCAAGTGACCTTGCCCCGTTGAACTAATCCATTTTGAAGTAAGCTCTGGCCCATCGAGAGGACCAGAGAATGAAGCGCAACCGTTTCACAGAGGAACAGATCATCGGGATTCTGAAGGAGCACGAGGCTGGCATGCCGGTCTCGGAGCGTTACCGCAAGCACGGCGTCAGCGATGCCAGCATCTATAGATGGAAGACCAAATTCGGCGACATGGACATATCCGAAGCCAAGCGGCTGAAGACGCTGGAAGACGAGAACACGAAGCTAAAACGGCTGCTGGCAGATGCGATGCTCGACAATGCGGCTTTGAAAGACCTTTTGGGAAAGAAGTGGTGACGCCCGCAACAAGGCGGAAAGCGGTTGTTCATCTGATGGATCACCACCAGATGAGTGAACGGTGGGCGTGTAAAGCCATCGGCTTTTGCCGGATGACGATCCGTTACGAAACCAGGGGCAACGATGACCATGACCGTCGCGAGCGGATGAAGGCTCTGGCGCATGAACGCCGCCGCTTTGGATATCGACGCCTTCATGTGTTGCTCAAGCGCGAAGGCCACATTGTGCACCACAAGCGGCTCTTTCGGCTCTATAGGGAAGAGAATCTGACAGTGCGCAAGCGCAGCGTTTGGAAACGAGCGATAGGCACACGAGCACCGATGCTGATCCCGCTTGCCGCCAATGATCGCTGTTCACTGGACTTCGTGTCGGATCCGTTCACCGATGGTCGCAGGTTCCGTGTGCTGACCGTCGTCGACGATTGCACCAGGTAATGTCTGGGCCTCGTCGCCGATACGTCCCTTTCCGGCCTGCGAGTTGCCCGTGAGCTGGATCGGATCATTGAGGGACGAGGGAAACCGAAGATGATTGTCAGCGACAACGGCAGTGAGTTCACCAGCAACGCCATCCTGCAACGGACGGATCGGACCAAGGTGGAATGGCACTACATCGCACCGGGCAAGCCAATCTAGAACGCCTTCATCGAAAGCTTCAATGGGCGGCTGCGAGATGAATTCCTGAATGAAACGCTCTTCTCGTCACTGACCCATGCTCGATCAGCGCTTTCAAACTGGCGCAGTGATTACAACGATCATCTACCGGATTCTGGCCTCGGCTGGATGACACCTGCCGAGTTCGCTCAGACAATCAACCCGCGACGTGATGCGGCGCTGCGCAGCCGGAATGGCTCAGCACCGCAACCCGCCGCTACCGACCCAAATACAGCAACCCAGAACCGCTGGAGCGAACTCAAAACTGGAGAAAACTTGGAGGCAAGGTCAGCGCGGCTGGCCGCCGCGCGTCGTTCGCTTCGGCGCTTGTCAGGACCTCGGGCGTCATACACTGGGTCAGGCTACCACGCTGACTAAGGCTGCCAGGTACTCCGGTCAGTTCGTCACCTTAAATTTCATCTTACTGATATGGCGGCGGCGGGAGGCCTTGTGTTTGAATGGCATCGTTACGGAGCACCGGTTATCGCGATTGCCGGTCACCTACGACAACGCACTTAACGATCCCTGCACCAAGGCTATTTCCATCCGAACCTGTTGAAGAACTTGAATGCAGACACGGTGAACATGCGGATATGCGCACTGCCTTTGCGGGCAGCACCTCCTCCATGGTGAACGACCCGTACCGCTGGTGCATAGACTAAGCGTGCGACGCGACCTGCACGCAGGCTGAGATCGTAATCTTCGAAATAGAGGAAGTATCGCGGATCGAAGCCGCCGACCTTCTTTAACACGACCGTTCTAAACAGCATAAAACATCCACTCACGATAACCGGATCCCAGACGATGTCGCGTTCATTGATACGGTCACGCATCTCATAGCGCGCCAGGCGCTTGGCGAGCAGCCGACGTGGCCCGTCTGAGGGCAAGGCACGCACGAAGAGATCAAGCACTGTTGGATACCGACGGCATAGATACTGCAATTGTCGCGCTTCATCCTTGATGCAGGGACTCAACAGACCAACATCGAGGTTTTCCTCCAAAAAGCGCAGTGCGGTCGCCAGCGCGTTTGGTTCGATATCGATGTCCGGATTGAGGACAAGGTGGTAATCGCTCGCCGAGCGCTCGATCGCAAGATTGTGTCCGCTTCCATATCCGACATTGCCGTGGCCGCTTAAGACGGTACAGCAGGCTCCGGCTTCTCTCATTTTTTCAAGCGAGGAGGTAATATCGGGCAGACCGCCGTTATCGACAACAAAAAGATCAACCGACACCGCCGGAACAGCCATTTTTAGTTGAACGCAAGCATCAGCAAGGCTGCTGAGTGTCTCAGACAACAAGGGCATATTCGGCCGGTAGACGACGATGGAAACGGAGAGTCGCAAAATATCGCGAGGAGAACCCGGAGAATTCATCGATGAACCATTAATGCCGCAAACCAAAAGAAATCAATTCTGACGACCATCTTCGCTGCGGCCGCTATAGCACAGATGACACTCATCTCTCTTTGCGTTCCTGCAGCCGACGAGAGCGAGACGCCCCCGGTAGAAAGGCATAATTTCCTGCTTTTCCACGGATCCCGTCGAATAGGGCAGCCATAACATATCGCATGCGCTGCCTTCTGGGCGAAACTGCGAAAGTAATCATGACGACGCGGGCAAGACAACGGGCGGCGATCTTAATTCGATCAGGCAGCGGTATGTAGGTTAGCCGCAGCATCCATAGGGCGTTCCGGAATTGGAAATACTGCCGCAGCGGTCGATGGACGATCAGGGGCTGCGAGCGAAGCTGCCGCAAATCGAGTTCCGACTCGCCGACCTTGTGAAATAATTTCGCATCCGCCACCAGATAAATTCCGGCACCGAACAACGCGCGTGCGCGGTAGCACCATTCGGTATCGACATAGTCGATAAAGAAGGAATCCAGCTGGCGTGCTTTTAGGGCCAGTTCCGACGGTACCAGCATGCCCGAGGTGTAAAGCGATTCAACGCGACGTGGCGCAGAGCCGTCTGCCAAAACTGAAAGTGTCCGATACATGCCAATCGGCTTGTCGTCTTCACCGCTGACGGGCATAGGCCCCACGACGGGATATCGCTCCCCCTGTGCCACCAATCTTTCCTTGGCTTGGAGCAGACGAAGCAATGCATGAGACTCAAGCACAGAATCCTGGTCGAGCAAGAGATAGTGTTTCGGATCCCAACGGCGACCAACATCAATGCCGTTGTTTAACGCAGCCGCAATGCCAAGGTTAGCGGTTTGCTCTACCAGCACACAATTGGCCGACACCGCCGCCCGCAGGCTTGCAACGATGGCTGCGTCCGACGCGTTGTCTACGATCACCACTCGGCACGTATCGGCATAACTGGACAAAGCTGCACTGAAAGCCTTGATATCTGGATTCCAAGTTATGACGACGGCAACCATATCCGGGAAAGACAGATCAGCGCCTTGTGTTTGCCCGCTTCTCACCTTGCTACGCCTAGTCTTGCCGTAATACGCGAGGCGACCGCCTTTATGGTCCCGGCAAGCCCGTATCGGCGGTAGGCGTCGCGAAGGCGGAGGAGGTAAGATGGGCGGATCATGTTGTCAGCACCCACTCTACATTTAAGAGCATTGGCGCGTGAAAAATTCCTATCCGGCGATGGTGAAAGCGTTTGGCACGCCTCGATCAGGGGTTTGGCGGCACGTGACCACATGTACTCCTCCCGCACCCTTGCAACGTTCTCACGACAGGTTGTCGCGCGGCCAGTATCCTGGATCATTTGCCGGATCGCGCCACACCAACCATCGCAATCTTCATAGTCGACTGTAATACCCAGTTTTTCACGATCGACCATGTCGCCGAACTCGTCGCCCTGTGTGGCGATGATAGGAAGGCCGCACCATAGATAATCGAGCATGCGCGTCCGGAAGGAATAACGTGTCTCCACGTTGTTCAGATGGGCGCTCACACCGACATCCGCGTCAAACAAGAATTCGTGCCGCCTATCGTAATCGACCCAGCCGAAGTTAAAATGAACCAGCCGGTCGAGAACGCCCAATTCGCGCGACAAAGCGACTGCTTCGCCTACCCGGTCATGTTCGTTGATACCCGGGTTCGGGTGTTTGACACCAAGAAAAACCAAATGTGCCTTAAGCCCTTCCTGATCGAGCCGTGCAATGGCTTTCACGATGGTCAGCGGATCAAACCACTCATAAACTCCCCCGCCCCAAACCATGAGGAAATCGTCTTTCGGAATGCCGAACTTTGTTCGCAGCGGGCTTCCGTTTTTCGGGGGCAGTGTATCCGGGAGACCAAACGGCACGCATGATATCAACCGGTCCACCGGAGTGTTGTTCGCATCCGGCACAGATAGCGCATTTATGCGACCCGCCATGGTCAGCGCGCCGAACCAGAAGTCTCGCTGGCGTTCGCTGGCGCAAATGAAATAATCGGCGTAGAAAAGCTGCTGCTGCATCACCTGTGCGGCGTACCATCCCTGCTGCAGGCGAACCTCATCGGTAACTCGATAAGAGGCTATGTGATATTCGAGCGGAATGGGACAATAGAGATCGGCTACAAGTACAGCTTTGGTCTCGAGCAGATACGGATGGCGACGCAAGGCGTCCCCTTGGACGATCACGACATCAGCGCGGTCGGCCGCTGCCGCCACTGCATCCGGCATGTCCGACACGACTGGCACCGCCGGAACGAAGCCCGCGTCGAGGTTACGCGCCGACAGTTCGACGGAAAATTCCGTTGCCATGGTCTTGGCGAGTTCCAGGCATCGGATCGCCGGGCCTGCCATTTTGTAACCGATGGTATCGTTGCAAACGAAAAGAACCTTCTTCATCTATACTATGAATCTTCCAACGAAACTCTTCCCACTACTTCCGAAACGCGTAGAACCGTTGGGGCTCAAGGCATAGATCCCCAAAGGAGAGTCAGTGTGGTTTGAAAGGCGAACTGAAACGGGGTGACCATCAAAAAGGTTCACCTCCAACGGGTAAGTGGCGTTATCACGTATCTCGTCATCCTTCAATTCAAAAGTCGACGGCTCTGCCCCTTCGCCCATTACCTCAACCACTATTCGGCCTCTAGGGGAGGCCTTGAAGGTCGCGATCACAAAGGACCAATGAAAGGCTCCGTCAAGAGGAGGCAGTAATTCAGTGCTTATGCTATCGCCCGGCATCAACTTGAACATCACCTGCGCGCCGTGGAAACCACTGTCGCCAAAAGGTGGGCGAAGGCCAAGCTCCCAACCTTTCGCCTTGGCGAAAAACACGTTTCGAACCGCAGATAAATCACGCTGAAATAGAGCCTTAAAGCGCTGTTGCAGCCGCGACAGCCGCTTGGGTTTATGCTCAAGGACGGGCCTAAGCGCAGCCAGCCAGGAACGCCTTACGGCACTAATGTTGTAGCGGGTCTTGACTTCAACATGCGCATTCGCACCAACTTTGCGAACAAAATCAGGCTGCTTTAAAACGTCGAGCATCTTCTGTCGCCACGCATCCGGCGTATTGCCCACCAGCCAGCCAGTCTCGCCATCGACGACACTCTCGCGATAAACCGTGACGTCCGAATAGATCCCTGCAATACTGCAGCCACCGAACTCGCGGAACTTATTGTTACTTTTGTAAGCCGAAAATGCATTCTCCCGCAGGGGGGAAAGCCCTAGAAGCCAATTGCGTGAATACTGCGCGCGAATGAAAGTTCGATAGTCGTCAATTGGCTCGAAGTAACGGATCTTCGGATGCCCCAAGAGCTCAGGAGGTATATATCCAAAAAACTCGAAAAATACGTCATCTCCTGCCTCATCTGCAACGGCGCGGATAGCCGGAACGATAATAGCCAGATCCTCCGACCGAGACGCATTTGCAACGATGCCGATCCGGCGTTCGCCGACGTTCTCAGGCACCACGGGCAATCCATCCAGGCAGGAGAAATCGAAATAGGCCGGCACCACCGCCACATTCACGTTGTAGGCTTGGAGAAACTTCTTGAAGCGCTCCGAATGACATAAAACGACAGTCGCGCCGGAGACGGCGGCTTCAAGCGTACGCCGGACCGAGAAATCCTGATAGTAGATATCTAGCGGCGTTTTTCCCAGCAGAAGCCAAAAATTGTCATCGATAAAATAAGCGTATGGCATGCCTGTGTTGACGAGCTTATGAATTTTCTTCCAGATACTCGGATCCGCGACCCGAATCATAAGTAAAGCCTCTCCGCCCACATCGCTATCGGCGAAGATACAGGATTCGATTGTCGACAGCCTCAGAGTAGGAGCGCCTGTTTCAGCACTCCATCGCAAGCAGTGCTCAACAAGTCGAGATGTCGACGTCATGCCATCGGTAACCGTAACTAGAAGGGGTTGCTCTTCCATATATCACCACAAGGTTTTCAGCTAAAATCATAAGTTGTCCAATTGCATTCAGATCAACCCATGACCAGCCAACGTCTATTTGAGTATTTGGTTATCGCGCCTCGGATTCGATCAGCTCAATCAAGGAGAAGTTCCTCAGCATCAAGAAACAAATTTTCCGATTTCCGAAGGCTACGGCCGGAACAGGCTCGACAACGATACGAGCCCGGCGCGCGGTCAATCGCTTGAGGTCAACATCCAAGTTCGGAACTTCGTAGGCGGAATGACAGATTCTGGCTCCTTTTTCGAGCCACGGTGCCACCGTGTTCCGGCCCGGCAGGTCCTCAAGCAACTCAAGGCGCGGTCCTGCTCCATGAAGAAATAGTCCGCGGATACCCTGGGTCTGATCGGCAAAAACCTCGCCCTCTCGCTCGTAACCAAGATCGGCCCAGACAGCAAAGTCCTTCTCGATGTCCCTGCAGGCGACACCCAAATGATGAAATTGCCAGAACGGGTCTATAACTCGTTCATTCATACTGACAACAACGCTCAACGTGAGAGAAGGGGGGCAAATCGTTCGGCCCAAGAGAGCATGTTTACTTTCGCAAACGACCAATCAGACGCCGTCATCTCATGCATGACGGCGTCATGCGCTTCATCCCGGATATTGAACTCACCTTTAAGGATACGTACCCGCTTCAGGCCGCAGCGATCATGGAACGAGACAACAGATTTATTGGCAAGGATCGTGTAACACACAACCTTGCCCAAACCAAGCGATTCAAAGGCAAACCGATAGATCAAATAAGCAGTTTCAACCGCAGCGCGAGAATTGCGGGCAAGGATCCACCTGCCCCATTCCGCAGCCACTAACCCATCATCGGAAAAACCATAGAGACCTACAAAGCCTTCGACCCGCGTGGCAGGCTTCAGCATCTTCTCGATCGCAAAATAATAGTCCCGGGGCTTGCCGCGCTGGGCTTCGATCCATCGTTCCTGATCGGAGGGCACCCCCTGCAGCGGCGGGAGATAACGGGTCAGCTCCGCATCGGTTCGCAGATCAAATATCCGCTGCGCATCACCAACCTCAACGCACCTAAGCTGCAGTGCCACGCCTTTTATTGGTTCACACAGTGCCATATGCCACCACTATTTCGTCTACTATTTGCGCCTTGCTCTTGAGGCCCTCAAGCTGCTCTGTGGTCAAGCTTGTATCGCGGGCATCTTCTATGCCCATAATCAACTCGAGATTGACGCGCGAATCCCACTTTGGCTCCTGCTCGCACCCCACATCTTCGCCACTTTCAACCTGGCGCTTGAAGCAAAGAGAAAAAATGTTGTCCACGCGGCCTTCGATGTTTTGTTGTTGAAGCGTCATGATCCAGATCAGAATGAAGTCTGAAGATGCACCCTGACAGGAAAGGCCATGGCGCTCTCAAGATAGTTGAATAGTTCATAAACGGGGCAATGGACGAGCCGAGGTTCAGCTCTCCTTCATCAGCCCCGCCAGTCTGCGTAGTCAGTGTAGTTCTTTTTATGAACGTCTGCAACCATTGCAGCGCAGGCTGATTGCGAGAGCCGACACGATGCAGGATTAGATGACGCCTTAGCATTTGCTCAAGTGCCTTGGCCACCATGAAATCCTCTACACCGCGGCCCTGAGCGCGGCAGCTCACACACACTTCATCGACGACGAGAACATCACCGTCCAGCCGGCTATAAAGCCCCCCACATTGCCGCTGGTGGACAACCCGTCCTTAAGGGACAAGGAGACAACGAAGGCATCCGCAAAATCCATGTAGGATCGTACTTGTTCCTCGTTCAACCTTTGCAGAGCCAGGTTGAACTGGTTGGCATTCAACGGGACTTCGCACAACCGGTTGAAGGCGGCCTCATACTTCATATAGAGGCCTCAAGCGGTATCCATGAGCACTAGCTGCTCAACGCTTTGCGCTTGCTGCTGCTCGCTAAGTCGCTGCTGACGCACTATAATATTTTTTTGTGTTTAAAGTCCGTGTCGCTGCCGGTGAGTGAGAAAAGCCCCGGAAACATAGAGCTCCGGCGCCGCGACACGCGGCATCCTCGCTGGCATGCATCACGTCGATCAGGGGTATTTCAGCCACCCCCCGGGCAATCTCACTCGGATTGCCGTCGAGGAACAGAACGTCGGCGGGAGATATATTGAAATCACCTGCAAGGATGATGATGTTTGCTGCCTTAGCCTCCCAATTTATTCGCTTGCCAGCCAGATGCTCCAGTCGCAGAGGAAAATCCGTTCTCTCCGCAAATAGGGTATCAACATCCTGTTCAACATTCTTCGATACAAGCGCCAGCATCACTCCACTGGATCCAAGCTGAACAAGCGCTTCCTGAAGACGGCGATGTCCATCAGTCAGGAGAACGCCGCCGGGCCCATCCTCTCCCAGCACGCCACTGTAAAGGGTATTATCCAGGTCGATCGCGATTGCTTTGATCCGCGATCGCAGCACGGCAGGCAGGTAGCGCAGACCGAGCAACCGCGCGATTTCGGGAAGAACGCGTGTGTTGAATGTCGTGCCGAAAAGGTTGGCGCGGGCGTGATCGTGAAAACCCGTACCGACCTTGCCCGCAATCTCCGACAGAGGCAGGATGTAGATGCCAGGTAAGGCACCAACTTTCTCCTCAAGCGTCCGGTTGAAATCACTTACATGCGGATCATCGCACACCAGAATCGGAGCAATCGTTAGCTGGCGCAAGGCCACCGCACGCGACGCGATGAATTCGGCAAGCGCCACCGGATCCAGATCGTAGCGGGAATAGTCGATCCAGAGAAGCTCGACGTCAACTGTCCTGTCATCTAGCGACCGGAATGAGACGCTGTCGTCATAAGCCCCGACCTCTGTCTTGATGTCAAAGCCTGCATACTTTCCATAAACTGAAAGTATCGGCTCAATCATTTCAAAATTATGATTGCGATGAACACGCAATATTCGATCATCGAATTTGCATCCTTGCAACGACAACCCAATGATTTCGTTTCGGCCACTCGCCTCGCTCAACAAAACATGTTGTGCAGCAATTTGCCCGGCAATGTCGACCATACTTTCCTCTCACCCGGCTCTTATAACCCGCTAAGAGTCCGTCCGAGAATTCATGATAACCGTGCGATGCGTCTGGTCAGTGTCATGATGGATGCGGCATAGAGGAAGGCTTCGGCGGACTTTATCGTCGCCTCCGGGTCTTTCCACA
>Ga0075364_10002621_pt1 | contig 10104 bp, 11 predicted proteins | sample EndMetdeltDD1764_FD_71517 | JGI IMG/M metagenome (GOLD analysis project Ga0075364, IMG submission 71517) | Populus endosphere microbial communities from Tennessee, USA - Endosphere MetaG P. deltoides DD176-4 | ecosystem: Host-associated > Plants > Roots > Endosphere | place: USA: Tennessee...
GCCCCGGTCGGTGTGGGTCTGGGGGTCGAAGAAGAGCTCGACATGGCGGCAGCCGTCCTGCGCCACCCGATCGAAATAGGCGCCCGCGAGGTCGGCGAAGTCGGCCTCGGTCCGCAGCACCGCCGCCCCCTGGTAATAGATGTCCAGGAAGTCCTGCAGGTTGGAGAAGGCGTAGGCGGCCCTGACCTCCTCGACGCTTGCGAAGGGCAGGACGATCCCGTTGCGCCGGGCCAGCGCGAACATCAGCTCCGGCTCCAGGCTGCCCTCGATGTGCAGGTGCAGTTCGGCCTTGGGCAGGCCGCGGATGAAGGAGGCGAGGGACATGGCGCCGAGTGTGGGGGCGGGGCTCTTCACGTCAAGGCGCGGGCCGGGCGATCGGCCGCAATTGCGCCCTGGCCCTGCATCATGCTTTTCTTAACCCTCCTGGCGAATGCTCGGCGGGTGGAGCGTGGCGACGCGCGCGAGGGGACAGCCCTTGCGGCGCGTATGAGCCGTCTCTATTTCCTCAGTTCCGCATTGACGGCCGCGCGCCGATCCCTATAACGGGGCGCTTCCGCTAAAGAGCGCGAGGGACGCGCCGGCCTGACCTGCGGGTCTTACGGGGGCCGGGGCGCCGTTCGCGCTTCTCTTGCGTGTCCAGGAGAGATTTCCACGTGGCCCGTATCGCTGGTGTCAATATCCCGACCAACAAGCGCGTGGTCATCGCGCTTCAGTACATCCATGGCATCGGCCGGGCGAAAGCCCAGGAGATCGTCAGCAAGGTGGGGATCGAGGATGCCCGCCGCGTCAACCAGCTGACCGACCAGGAAGTGCTGCAGATCCGTGAGGCTATCGACCGCGACTACACCGTCGAGGGCGATCTGCGCCGCGAGACGGCCGTCAACATCAAGCGGCTGATGGACCTGGCCTGCTACCGCGGCCTGCGCCACCGCAAGGGCCTGCCCGTGCGCGGCCAGCGCACGCACACCAACGCCCGGACCCGCAAGGGCCCGGCCAAGCCGATCGCCGGCAAGAAGAAGTAAGAGAGCGCATTTTCCATGGCCAAGGAACCGGCGCGCGTCAAACGTCGCGAACGCAAGAACATCACCTCCGGCGTGGCGCACGTGAACGCCTCGTTCAACAACACGATGATCACCATCACCGACGCCCAGGGGAACACCATCTCCTGGTCCTCCGCCGGCATGATGGGCTTCAAGGGCTCGCGCAAGTCGACGCCCTACGCGGCCCAGATGGCCGCCGAGGACGCCGGCCGCAAGGCCGCCGAGCACGGGGTCCGCACCCTGGAAGTGAACGTTTCCGGCCCGGGGTCGGGACGTGAATCGGCGCTCCGGGCCCTGCAGTCCGTCGGCATGACGATCACCACCATCCGTGACGTGACCCCCATTCCGCACAATGGCTGCCGGCCGCCCAAGCGCCGGCGCGTCTGAGTCTTAGATACTGACACTCCCGAACGCCGGCCCGCGCCTATGCGGCCGGCGATCCCGCGCTTCGAGGGACACCATCCGTGATCGAAAGAAACTGGAACGAGCTCATCCGTCCCGAGAAGCCGCAGATCGAGACCGGCGCCGACGCCAGCCGCAAGGCTCGCCTGGTGGCCGAACCCCTCGAACGCGGCTTCGGCGTGACGCTGGGCAATAGCCTGCGCCGCGTGCTCCTGTCGTCGCTGCAAGGCGCCGCTGTCACCGCCGTCCAAATCGACGGCGTCGTGCACGAATTCTCCTCCATCGAAGGCGTCCGTGAAGACGTCGTCGACATCGTCCTCAACATCAAGCAGCTCGCCGTGCGCATGCACGCCGAGGGGCCCAAGCGGATGACGCTGCGCGCCACGGGCCCCGGCCCTGTGACCGCCAGCCAGATCGAGGCTCCGGCCGACATCGAAATCCTCAACGGCGACCACATCCTTTGCACCCTGGACGACGGCGCCACCGTGCGCATGGAGTTCACGGTCCAGACCGGCAAGGGCTACGTCGCCTCCGAGCTGAACCGGGCCGAGGATGCGCCGATCGGCCTGATCGCCGTCGACGCCCTCTACTCGCCGGTCAAGCGCGTCGCCTATCGCGTCGAGCCGACCCGCCAGGGCCAGAGCCTCGACTACGACAAGCTGATCATGGAAGTGGAGACCAACGGCGCGGTTTCCCCGGTGGACGCGGTGGCCTACGCCGCCCGCATCCTCCAGGACCAGCTGCAGATCTTCATCACCTTCGAAGAGCCGAAGAAGAAGATGGAAGGCGAGGCCAAGCCCGAGCTTCCGTTCAATCCGGCCCTGCTCAAGAAGGTGGACGAGCTCGAGCTGTCGGTCCGTTCGGCCAACTGCCTGAAGAACGACAACATCGTCTACATCGGCGACCTGATCCAGAAGACCGAAGCCGAGATGCTCCGCACCCCGAACTTCGGCCGCAAGTCACTGAACGAGATCAAGGAAGTTCTCGCCGGCATGGGCCTGCACCTGGGCATGGACGTGCCCAACTGGCCGCCGGAAAACATCGAAGAACTGGCTAAGAAGTTCGAAGACCAGATGTAGGACGTCCCCCAAGCCGCTCCGCGGATTGGGATTTGAGAAAAAGACGCCGACTCCGGACCGCGTTCGCGGTCTGGGCCCAACGAAGCCGCACCAGCGGTGGAGGGCCCCGGCGTTTCACGGTGACCCAGGCGGGAGCGGGCTGGGACTTGGTTAGGTCGGACGTCGCCCAGGAGATCGGGGGCGTCCCAGGGGCCAGGTGGCCCAGGAGACTTTGAGATGCGTCACGGTATCGCTCGCCGCAAACTCGGCCGCACGGCCAGCCACCGCACGGCCATGTTCGCCAACATGTCGGCGAGCCTGATCAAGCACGAACAGATCGTCACCACCCTGCCCAAGGCCAAGGAGCTTCGGCCCTTTGTCGAGAAGCTGGTGACCCTGGCCAAGCGCGGCGACCTGCATGCGCGCCGCCAGGCCATCAGCCAGGTCCGCGACGTGGCGCAGGTCGGCAAGCTCTTCGCCGTCCTCGGCCCCCGCTACAAGGACCGTTCGGGCGGCTACATCCGCGTGCTCAAGGCGGGCTTCCGCCATGGCGACAACGCCCCGATGGCGGTCATCGAGTTCGTCGATCGCGACCCGTCGGAAAAGGGCAAGGACTCTGGTCCGACCTCCGAGCCGGGCCTGGGCGAAGACTAAGCCCGACCCGCAAGCGAATTTCGAAAGGCCCCGGACGGCGACGTCCGGGGCTTTTTGCATCCTCGGCCCGCCCCCTGGCCGCGTGACCCAAACCGGTATAGCCGCGGGATATGGACGCCGTGTCCGCCCCTGATCCGAGTGGTCCCCCGCCGCTTCCCGCCCAGCGCGCGGCGCTGTGGTTCATCCTGGTGAGCCTGGGCCTCGACAGCCTGTCGATGAGCCTGCTGATCCCGGTCTTTCCCCCGCTGGTCCAGGCCTTCGAGCATGGCGATCCGGCGGCGGCGGGGCGGGCCATCGGCCTTTTGACCGCGGTCTGGGCGCTGGCCCAGTTCGTGGGCTCGCCGATCATGGGGGCGCTCAGCGATCGTTTCGGCCGCCGCCCGGTGCTGCTGATCTCCATCGCGGGCATGGGGCTGGACTACATCCTGATGGCGTTCGCGCCGAACCTGGCCTGGCTGTTCCTGGGTCGGGCGCTCTCGGGATTCACGGCCTCCAGCTTCTCGGTCGCCAGCGCCTACATCGCCGACGTCACCCCGCCCGAGCAGCGGGCGGCGCGCTTTGGCCTGATCGGGGCGATCTTCAGCCTGAGCTTCATCGGCGGGCCGGCCCTGGGCGGCCTCCTGGGGGCGCTGCAACTGCGCCTGCCGTTCTTCGTCGCCGCGGGGGTGAGCCTGGCCGCCGCGGGTTGGGGCCTCTTCGTCCTGCCCGAGTCCCTGCCGTCCGAGAACCGGGCGGCCTTTTCCTGGCGCAAGGCCAATCCCGTGGCCTCCCTGGGTTTCCTGGGCTCCCATCCCGAGCTCCTCTGGCTGTCGGTGGTGAACTTCCTGATGCAGTTCGCCCACGCCGTGCTGCCGACGCTGTTCATCCTCTACGCCGGCAACCGCTACGGCTGGTCGCTGCGGGTCACCGGGCCGGTGCTGGCGCTGGCCGGCGTGTTCGGGGCCGCGGTCCAGGCCCTGCTGGTCCCCCGCGCGGTTCCAAGGCTCGGCGAAGTCGGAACGCTGGTCACCGGCCTGGCGGGCGGCGCCCTGGGGATGGCGATCTACGGCCTGGCGCCGCAGGGGCTCTGGTTCCTGGTCGGGATTCCCGCGGGCGCCCTGCTGGGGCTCTTCGGGCCGGGCTTCCAGGCCATCGCCAGCCGTCGCGTCCTGCCCAGCGAATATGGCCGCCTGCAGGGCGCCAACAGCGCGGTCACCGGCCTGGTCAGCATGGTCGCGCCGGCGACCTTTGGCCTGGTCTACGCCTGGTCGGTGGCGCCGGGCGAAGGCCGTCCCGAGGGCGCGGCCTTCCTGCTGGCCGCCGGCCTGCTGGGCCTGGGCGCGGCTGTGGCCGCCACGGCGTTGCGGTCCAGCGGCGGGAAAGCGGCCCACTGAGCCTGGCGCCCCTGGACGCGGGCCCCTGGCGCGCCCAATTTCCGCCGAAGCCTTGGCCGACCTCTCGCCTCCAAGCGTCAACCCGGAGAGCCTATGCGCCCCAATCGCGTCCTGATCCCCGTTCTCGTCCTGCTGGCGGCCTGCTCGCCGTCCGGCCGAACCCAGGCCCAGACCGCCCGCCTGCCGGCGCCGACGCGCACCGTGCCGGCCAGCGCGCTTTCCATGCGCCAGTCCTTCGCCCCGGTGGTGAAGAAGGCCGCGCCTGCGGTGGTGAACATCTCCTCCAAGCGGATGGTGCGCCAGCAGGTCGACCCCTTCTGGGAGCTGTTCGGCCTGGGCGCTCCGCGCAATCGCATCGAGGGCTCGCTGGGCTCGGGGGTCATCGTCCGCGCCGACGGGGTGATCGTCACCAACAACCACGTGGTGGAAGGGGGCCAGCAGATCACCGTGGCCCTGGCCGACCGGCGCGAGTTCCCCGCCAAGGTGCTGCTGGCCGACGCCAGGCTGGACCTGGCGATCCTGAAGATCGAGGTCCCGGGCGAGCAGTTGCCGACCCTGGCCATCAACGACACCGGCGATGTGCAGGTGGGCGACCTGGTGCTGGCCATCGGCGATCCCTTCGGCGTCGGCCAGACGGTGACCAACGGCATCGTCTCGGCGCTGAACCGCACGGCCGATCCCTCGGGGGATGCGGCCTCGAGCTACATCCAGACCGACGCGGCCATCAACCCGGGCAACTCCGGCGGCGCCCTGGTGGACATGAACGGCGACCTCCTGGGCATCAACAGCTTCATCCTCTCCCAGTCCGGCACCTCGTCGGGCGTCGGCTTCGCCATCCCGGGCCCGCTGGTGAAGCGGGTGGTGGAGGCCGCCGTGGGCGGCGGGCACGCGCTGGTTCGGCCCTGGCTGGGGGCCAGGCTGCAGAGCGTGACGCCGGACATCGCCCGCAGCCTGGGCCTGGCCACCCCGTCCGGGGCCATCGTCGCCGACGTCTGGCCGGGCGGCCCGGCCGCGCGCGCGGGCCTGCGGCAGGGCGACGTGGTGACCACGGTGGACGGCCGCCCCGCGGCGGACGCCGGGGCGGTGAACTTCGCCATCTCCACACACCGGCCGGGCGAGCCCATCGGCCTGGCCTTCAGCCGCAGCGGCAAGGTGCAGAGCGCCAGCCTGCGCGCCGAGCCGGCCCCCGCGACGCCGCCGCGGGACGAGCAGACGCTTGGCGGACGCAGTCCCTTCACCGGCGCCACGGTGGTCAACCTCTCGCCGGCGGTGGCCGAGGAGCTGGGCCTGGACGCCTTCCTGCAGGGCGTGATGGTGACCAAGATCTCGGGCGGTCCCGCCGCCCAGGTGGGCCTGCAGCCAGGCGACATCATCCGCCAGGTGAACGGGCGGCGTATCGCCAGCGTCCGCGACCTGGCGGCGGCGACGAGCACCGCCCAGCGCGCCTGGCAGGTGACCATCGAGCGGGGCGGGCAGCAGATCAGCGCGACCTTCGAATAGGATGGCCGACCTTTTCCAAGCCGCGGGCCTGACGCCGGAGCCCCCCAAGCCGCTGGCCGACCGGCTGCGCCCGCAGAGCCTGGACGAGGTGGTTGGCCAGGACCACCTGCTGGGACCGGACGGGCCGATCCGGCGGATGGCGGAGGCCAGGCGCCTGGCCTCCATGATCCTCTGGGGGCCGCCGGGCACGGGCAAGACCACCATCGCCCGCCTGCTGGCCAAGGCGGCGGGCTATGAGTTCCAGCAGCTCTCGGCGGTCTTCTCCGGGGTCGCCGACCTGAAGAAGGCCTTCGAGGCCGCCAAGGCCCGCCGCGCCATGGGCCAGGCCACCCTGCTGTTCGTCGACGAGATCCACCGCTTCAACCGCGCCCAGCAGGACGGCTTCCTGCCCTTCGTGGAGGAGGGGATCGTCACCCTGGTGGGGGCCACGACGGAGAACCCCTCCTTCGAGCTCAACGGCGCCCTGCTCTCGCGCTGCCAGGTCTTCGTGCTGCGACGGCTGGACGAGACGGCGCTGGAGAGCCTGCTGGCCAAGGCCGAGGCCGGCGAGGGGCGAACCCTTCCCCTGCAGCCGCAGGCCCGCGAGGCGCTGATCGCCATGGCCGATGGCGACGGCCGCTACCTGCTGACGCTGGCCGAGACCCTGCTGAACATCGGCGCCGCCGCCCCGCTCGACACCCAGGGCCTGGGGCAGGTGCTGCAGAAGCGCAGCCCCGCCTACGACAAGAACCGCGAGGAGCACTACAACCTCGTCAGCGCCCTGCATAAGTCGATCCGCGGCTCCGACCCTGACGCGGCCCTCTACTGGCTGGCGCGGATGCTCAGCGGCGGGGAAAACCCGCTGTTCATCGCCCGCCGCCTGGTGCGCGCCGCCGCCGAGGACATCGGCGAGGCCGACCCCATGTCGCTGGTGCTCGCCAACGCCGCCAAGGACACCTACGACTTCCTGGGCTCCCCCGAGGGCGAGATCGCGCTCGCCCAGCTCGTCGTGCACCTGGCCTGCGCGCCCAAGTCGAACGCGGTCTATGTGGCCTTCAAGGAGGCCATGGCGGCGGCCAAGGAGACGGGCTCGCTGATGCCGCCCAAACACATCCTCAACGCCCCCACCCGGATGATGAAGGACCTGGGCTACGGCAAGGGCTACGCCTACGACCACGACCAGCCCGGCGGCTTCTCCGGCCAGGACTATTTCCCCGACGAGATGGAGCGCCGAACCTTCTACCGGCCCAAGGGCGAGGGCGTGGAGGCGCGCCTCAAGGAGCGCCTCGACCGCTGGGCGGAGTTGCGGAAGGGCAAGGGCTAGGGAATCTCGCGGGCGAGGCGAGCCGATGGATACCGCCGTTGTCCCATCGGAGCCCCAGCGTTACGCTCCCGCCTGGGAAACCTGGGGAGGCAAACCCATGACGACGGCGACTGTGGAGGCGCGGTCGAGCGCGCCGTGGCATCTGTGGCTGGTGGGCGTGGTGGCGGTGCTGTGGAACGCCTACGGCTGTTACGACTATCTGATGAGCCAGACGAAGGGCGACGCCTACCTGCGCGCAGCGGGGATGACCGACGCCCAGATCGCCTATTTCCATGCCATGCCGGCTTGGATGACGGGCGTTTGGGCGATCGGGGTCTGGGGCGGCATGCTGGGGGCGATCCTGCTGCTGCTGCGCTCGCGGCATGCGGTGGTGGTGTTCGCCGTCTCGCTGGCGGCCTTTCTGCTCAGCGTCGCCTGGTCCTTCGGCGTCGGGGGCGCGGCGCAGGTGCTGGGCGCCAAGGCGATGGTGATGGACGCGGTGATCGCCGCGGCCTGCGTCTTCTTCCTGCTGTACGCGCGGGCGATGGCGAAGGCGGGTGCGCTCCGCTAGACGAGCGGGGTGAAGCCGCTTCGCCCGCCCATCAAGCTCAGCCCCGACGAGGTCGCCTTCGTCCGCGGCCTGGTGATCTATGAGGACGAGGAGTTGCTGGCGTTGGCCAAGCCGCCGGGGCTGTCGAGCCAGGGCGGCCGGGGCCAGGTCAACACCCTGGACGAGCTGCTGTACGCCTTCGCCCGGCCCGGGAAAGCGCGGCCGCGCCTGATCCATCGGCTGGATCGCGACACCTCCGGGGTCATCCTGACCGCCAAGACCAAGCCCGCCGCCGGATTCCTCGGCAAGGCGATGATGGCCCGCCAGGTGGCCAAGACCTATCGCGCCATCGTCACGCCCGGCGCGCCCGAGCCGGCCGCCGGCGTGATCGAGACGGCGCTTCGCCGCGACGAGATCGGCCGCGAGGCCTTCATGCGCGTCTGCCCGCCCGACCATCCCGATGCGGAGGCCGCGCGCACGCGCTACCGGACGCTGAAGGCCACCTCATCGGCGGCGCTGCTGGAACTGGAGCCGCAGACTGGCCGCATGCACCAGCTTCGGGTGCACCTGGCTTCGCTCGCGCGCCCGATCGCCGGAGACGCCCGCTACGGCGGCGCCCTGGTGGTGGAGGGCCATGCGATCCCGCGCCTGATGCTGCACGCCATCGCCCTGACCTTTCCCCACCCCCGCGGGGGCCTCAAGCGCATCGAAGCGCCGGTCCCGCAGGACATGGCGGGGTTGATTGCAGCGCTTGGGCTCGACTGAGCCGGAACAGGGTCGCATGATCGGCCGTTCCTCGAGGGACATCCGAGGAAGATATTGAGATGAAACGCCTTCTTGCATGCAGCCTGGCCGCGCTGGCGCTCAGCGCCTGCGCCACCGAGCCCACCCGCTACCAGCCCGCCGCGGGCCCCCAGGCCATCGGCTATTCCGAGTATCGGATCGAGCCCGGTCGTTTCCGCGTCACCTTCCAGGGCGGCCCAGGCGTGCCGCCCGAGCAGGTGATGGACTACGCCCTGATCCGCGCCGCCGACCTAACGCTGGCGGAAGGCTACGACTGGTTCCGCGTCTCCGACCGCATGCTGCGCGCCACCGGCCCGGCCAACAGCGGCCCGCGCATCAGCCTGGGCGTGGGCGGGATGGATTTCGGCCGCCACAGCTCGGTGGGCGTGGGGGTCGGCACCGGCTTCAACCTCGGCGGGCCAAGCTACGGCGCCTCGGCCGCGACGCTGGAGGTGTTCATGGGCCGCGGCCCCAAGCCGCCGGGCGCCGACGTCTATGACGCCCGCGAGCTGCGCCGCACGCTCGGGCGTCCCGTGTAGCTGAGCCGCGCAGTTGGCGAGGGGGGCGTGGCCGTCGCATAAGGGGCCATGAACCTGCTCCTCGTCGGCTTCGGCGGCGCCCTGGGCGCGATCGCACGCTACCTGCTGGGCATGGCCTCCGGGCGCACCCTGGGGACCGCCTGGCCCTACGGCACCTTCGCGGCCAACCTGATCGGCGGGCTGTGCATGGGCCTCCTGGCCGGCTGGCTGGCCCATCGCGGCGGGGCGGACCAGGAGCGCTGGCGCCTGCTGCTGGGGGTGGGCGTGCTCGGCGGCTTCACCACCTTCTCGGCCTTCTCCCTGGAGGTCGCCCTGATGATCCAGCGGCGGGAAGCGGTGGGCGCGGCCGCCTATGCCACCGCCTCGGTCGGGCTCGCGGTGGTGGCGCTGTTCGCCGGCCTGCTGATCGCCCGCCGGCTCTTCGCATGAGGGAGGTCAAGACCCTCTACGTCACCGACGGTGAGGCGGGATCGCGCCTGGATCGCTGGTTCAAGCGCCGCTGGCCCCACCTCAATCACATCCAGCTCCAGAAGCTCACCCGATCCGGCCAGATCCGGGTGGACGGGGCGCGCGCCAAGCCGGACACCCGGCTGGAGGCTGGCCAGCAGGTGCGCGTGCCGCCGCTCCCCGACGCGCCGCCGCCCAGGGACCCCAACGACCTCGACCCGCGCGAGGCGGCCTATGTCCGCGGCCTGGTGATCTACGAGGACGAGGAGGTGCTGGCGCTCAACAAGCCCTGCGGCCTGGCGGTGCAGGGGGGCACCAAGACCTCCAAGCATGTCGACCGCCTGCTCTCGGCCTGGGGCGAGGGGGTGGACCGCCCGCGCCTGGTGCACCGGCTGGACCGCGACACCTCCGGGGTCCTGGTGCTGGGCAAGACGCCGGGCGCTGCGGCCAAGCTCGCCGGCGCCTTCGCCAAGCGG
>Ga0075364_10002622_pt1 | contig 10104 bp, 10 predicted proteins | sample EndMetdeltDD1764_FD_71517 | JGI IMG/M metagenome (GOLD analysis project Ga0075364, IMG submission 71517) | Populus endosphere microbial communities from Tennessee, USA - Endosphere MetaG P. deltoides DD176-4 | ecosystem: Host-associated > Plants > Roots > Endosphere | place: USA: Tennessee...
AGCCTGGCCAATGCCTTCGAGGTAAGCCCGATGCCCGTCCGGGAAGCGCTGACGCGGCTGACGGAGGCGGGCGCGCTCACGGTCATTTCCGGTCGCACCATCGGCATTCCGCAGTTGACGCGGGAGCGGCTGGACGATCTGCGCAATGTGCGGCTTGAAGTGGAGTCGGCGGCGGTGCGGTGGGCAACTGCACGAAGCAGCAAGGCCTTCCTGACGGATCTTGCCCAGCCGCTCGACAGGCTTCGGCAGGCGGAGCGGACCAACGACCCGGAGCTTTACATCGCCGCCAATTACGATTTCCATTTCCGGATCTATCGGCAGGCCGGTTCGCCGATCCTGCTCGGCATGATCGAAAAGCTATGGCTGCAGATCAGTCCCTATTTCCACCTGCTGCGGGAAACGGGAAATTTCCGCATTTCCAATACCTGGCACCAGGCGCTGCACGATGCGCTGGGGCGCGGCGATGCAGATGCCGCCACGGCGGCCCTGGTGGCCGATATCGATGGTGCCTATGCCGTCCTGTGCGATGCTATCTAGCGCCGCGCTGACGGCTCAGCGCAAAGCCTTCGCAAGAACCTCGGTCAACTCGCCGGACGGCTTGCCCAGTTCGACGCGCCGATAGAAGCAGGACGTGCGGCCGGTGTGGCAGGTTTCTTCCGGCCGGGCGACGCTCACCTTCAGCCAGACGGCGTCCTGATCGCAGTCGATCCGCATTTCCTGGATGGTCTGCAGCGCGCCGGACGTCTCGCCCTTCTTCCACAGTTTCCTGCGCGAGCGGCTCCAGTAATGGGCGATGCCGGTGGCGATGGACATGTCCAGCGCCTCGCGGTTCATGTGGGCAAGCATGAGCACATCGCCGCTTGTGCCGTCCGTCACCACCGCCGTAATCAGGCCGGCATCGTCGAAGCGCGGCATCAGCCGCGCGCCTTCTTCGCGCTCCAGGGTGGCGTCGCTCATCGGTTCAGGATCATCGACAGGAAGCGGTCGCGTTCGGACTTGTCGTCCTTGAACACGCCGTAGAACGAGCTGGTGGTCGTTATGGAGCCCTTGCTGCGGATGCCGCGCATCGACATGCACATGTGCTCCGCCTCGATCAGCACGGCAACGCCGCGCGGGGCGAGGGCGCCGTCGATGATGGCCGCGATTTCCTCGGTCATGGTTTCCTGCGTCTGCAGGCGGCGCGCATACAGGTCGACGACGCGGGCCACCTTGGACAGGCCGAGAACCCGTCCATCCGGGAAATAGGCCACGTGCGCCTTGCCGATGATGGGCACCATGTGATGCTCGCAATGCGAGACGAAGTCGATATCGCGCACCAGCACCATGTCGTCGTAGCCGGACACCTCCTCAAAGGTGCGCGCAAGAATGTCGGCAGGATTGATGCAATAGCCGCCGAAAATCTCTTCATAGGCCCGCACCACACGTTGCGGCGTATCGACAAGCCCCTCGCGGCGCGGATCGTCTCCGGCCCAGCGTATCAGGGTCTGGACGGCGGCTTCCGCTTCCTCGCGCGTCGGGCGCGGGTGGCTGTCCTGGCCGGCCGACCCGGAAAACTTTCTGACGGTGGCGTCCATTCCTCAACCTTTGACCGTCGCGTCTTGTCATCTTCGGCTTTTGGAGACGCGGCTTCACTCCTATATACGGGCTCGATCCGCGGATGGGTAGATGCTCCACGCGCGGATATGTATCCGCGCTGAGATGGTGCCCCATGATCGACGATGTCTACAATACCCGCATCCTGGAACTGGCAGGCAATATCGAACGCATCGGCCGGCTGCCGGCCCCCGATGCCAGCGCGACGGCCCATTCGCGCCTGTGCGGCTCCACGGTAACCGTGGATGTCTGTCTTGAGGGTGGGGTCGTATCCGATTTCGCCCATGAGGTCCGTGCCTGCGCGCTTGGCCAGGCGTCCTCGGCCATCATGGCCAAGGTGATCGTCGGCGCGACTCCGGCCGAGCTTCGGTCGGTGCGGCAGGCCATGCAGGCCATGCTGAGCAACGGCGCGTCGCCCCCGGAGGGCCGGTTCGCCGAACTGCGCTTCCTGGAGCCGGTCAAGGATTACAGGGCGCGCCATGCCTCCACCATGCTGACCTTCGATGCTGTCGTCACCGCTCTGGACGAGATCGACGCGCGCCAACGGACCGCCTGATCCATGGCCGGGGCGCGCGGGCGCAATTATGACGGACCGTACCGCAAGACGCCCGGCCGCCTGTTCGGCATGGGGTTCGTGCGCCTCTACCAGTTGACATTCTCGCCGCTGGTGGGCGGCCATTGCCGCCACATTCCGACATGCTCCGAATACGCCTACGAGGCCATCGCGCGGCATGGCCTGTGGCGGGGCGGCTGGCTGTCGGCACGGCGGGTATCCCGCTGCGGCCCCTTCGGCAAGGCCGGGCACGATCCGGTGCCGGACGATGTCTCCACGCAATGCGGCCATCATCGCTGAAGCATTTCCGTTTGCGCGACGATGGGCTAGAAGGCGGCGGTCCGGCCCGTCGGTGGCCGGCCATCGATCGATAAGCTTTCCCGCATGGTAGGCGGGGGTGAGCGGAAAGGACATGACATGATCGACCTTCAATTCCCCGATGGTTCCATACGCCAATACGCCCCGGAAACGACCGGGGCGGACATTGCGATGGGCATCTCCAAGTCGCTGGCCAAAAAGGCCGTTGCCTACGCGCTCGATGGCGAAGTGCGCGATCTTGCCGATACCGTCGGGCAGGGCGGCAGGCTGGAGATCATCACCCGGGAAGATCCGCGCGCGCTGGAACTCATCCGCCACGACGCGGCGCATGTCATGGCCGAAGCGGTGCAGGAATTGTGGCCGGGGACGCAGGTGACGATCGGCCCGGTAATCGAGAACGGCTTCTACTACGACTTCGCGCGTGACACGCCCTTTACGCCCGATGATCTGCCGGTCATCGAAAAGAAGATGGTGGAGATCATCCGCCGCAACGCCCCCTTCACCAAGCAGGTCTGGACGCGCGACAAGGCGCGGCAGGTGTTTGCCGACAAGGGCGAGGCGTTCAAGGTCGAGCTCGTCGATGCCATCCCCGAGGGGCAGGATCTGAAGATCTACAGCCAGGGCGACTGGTTCGACCTGTGCCGTGGACCGCACATGGCCTCGACGGGCCAGATCGGCGAGAACTTCAAGCTGATGAAGGTGGCCGGCGCCTATTGGCGCGGCGATTCCAACAACCCGATGCTGACGCGCATCTACGGCACGGCCTGGGCCACGGCGGAAGAGCTGAAAGCCTATCTGCACATGCTGGAAGAGGCCGAAAAGCGCGACCATCGCCGCCTCGGCCGGGAGATGGACCTGTTCCATTTCCAGGAGGAGGGCCCCGGCGTCGTCTTCTGGCACGGCAAGGGTTGGCGCATCTTCCAGACGCTGGTTGCCTATATGCGCAGGCGGCTTGCCGGCACCTACGAAGAGGTGAATGCGCCCCAGGTGCTGGACCATTCCCTGTGGGAGACGTCGGGCCACTGGGGCTGGTACCGCAACAACATGTTTGCGGTCACCGTGGCCGACGAGGAATCGGACGACGACCGGGTCTTCGCGCTCAAGCCGATGAACTGCCCGGGCCATGTCATGATCTTCAAGCATGGCTTGAAGTCGTACCGCGAACTGCCCATCCGGCTGGCCGAATTCGGCTCCGTCCATCGCTATGAGCCGTCCGGCGCCCTGCATGGCCTGATGCGGGTGCGCGGCTTTACGCAGGATGACGCGCATGTGTTCTGCACCGACGAGCAGCTTGCAGCCGAATGCCTGCGGATCAACGATTTGATCCTGTCGGTCTACCGCGATTTCGGCTTCGAGGAAGTCGTCGTCAAATTGTCGACGCGTCCGGACAAGCGGGTCGGCTCCGATGCGCTCTGGGACCGCGCCGAAGGCGTGATGAGCGAGGTGCTGGAAACCATCCGGATGCAGTCCGGAGGCCGCATCAAGACGGGCATTCTCGAAGGTGAGGGCGCATTTTACGGCCCGAAATTCGAGTATACGTTGAAGGACGCCATCGGGCGTGACTGGCAATGCGGCACGACCCAGGTGGATTTCAATCTGCCGGAGCGGTTCGGAGCCTTCTATATCGACCAGTCGTCCGAGAAGCGGCAACCGGTGATGATCCATCGTGCCGTGTGCGGCTCGATGGAGCGCTTCCTCGGCATCCTGATCGAAAACTTCGCCGGGCATTTCCCGCTGTGGCTCGCGCCGGTGCAGGTGGTGGTGGCAACCATCACGGACGAGGCGGACGATTATGCCCGTGAGGTTGCGCAGCGCTTCCGCCGCGCCGGGCTTCACGTCGAGACCGATTTGCGGAACGAGAAGATCAACTACAAGGTCCGCGAGCATTCGCTGGCCAAGGTGCCCGTGATTCTTGTCTGCGGACGCCGCGAGGCGGAGGAGAACACCGTCAACCTGCGTCGGCTGGGCTCTCGCGACCAGCAGTCCCTGCCGCTGGAAGAGGCGCTTGCGCGCCTGACGGAAGAGGCGGTTCCGCCGGACCTCAAGCGCGAGCGCGCCGCCTGAGGCGGCTGACGCGGCCCGTCATTCGTGATCCACGATATCGGGCCGCGTCATGCCATCCAGATCCAGCCATCCGGCAAGGGCCGACAGTTCAGTCTCAAGCGCCTCGACGGTGCCGTCCGGTGCGCCCTGCTCGAGATGGATGGCATGAACCCGCAGCATGCGGGCCTGCCGGTCGGCCTTCAGGTCCACCCGTGCCACCAGCGTATCGCCCAACAGAAACGGCAGCACGTAATAGCCGTGCTGCCGCAATTCGGCGGGAACATAGATTTCGATCCGATAGCGGAAGCCGAACAGCCGCTCCGCCCGTGCCCGCTCCCAGACGATGGGGTCGAAGGGCGCCAGCAGGGCCGCCGCATCGATGCGCCGCGGCTTGCGGGCCTCCGGATCGATGTAGGCGGCCGGCCAGCCATCCACTGCCACAGGCAACAGGGCGCCATCCTCGACCAGTTCGGCAATGGCGGTGCGCGTTTCTTCCGGCCCGAGGCGAAAGTAATCCCTAAGCTCTCCGGCAGTGGCGATGCCCAGTGCCTTCGCCGACCGCAGGATCAGCGCGCGGTGCGCTTCGGCCTCCGGCACCGGCGGCAGCGCCATGACCGCTTGCGGAATGACCCTTTCGGTCAGGTCGTAGACGCGCTCGAAGCTGCGCCGCCGCGTGGCGGTGGTGATATGGCCGGCATAAAACAGCCATTCCAGGATACGCTTGGATTCGCTCCACTCCCACCAGCCGGTGCGGCTGGATTCGAACTCCGACGCCGCCATCGGACCTTCGGCCCGGATGCGCTCCAGCAGCGCCATGGCCTCGGCCCGCCGCTCGCCGGCAAACAGGCGCATGCCTTTGTAGCCGGCCATGCCGCGATCGGCCCGCTCCATCCTCCAGCGCAACAGGGGGAACAGGTCCATGGGCAGCAGCGAAGCTTCGTGCGCCCAATACTCGAAAACGCGGCGCTCCCGGCGGGGGCCCCAAGCGGCACGGTCGAAAAGCGCGCGGTCATAGGCGCCAAGGCGCGAGAAGGCGGGCAAGTAATGGGCACGCGCCAGCACGTTGACGCTGTCGATCTGGTGCAAGGCCAACCTGTCCAGCACGCGGCGCAGGTGCCCCTTTTGCACGGCGTTTGGGCGTGGCTGTGCAAAGCCCTGTGCCGCCAGGGCGATGCGCCGCGCTAGCGGCAGGCCGATGCGCTGGATGGTCATGACGTCGGCTCCGACCGTGGCCCACCCAGGCGTGCCGACAACTCTGCCGCCGTCGCAAGCAGGGCCGGCAATACGGATGATTCCTGCCTGTCCGGGGGGATGAGACCATCCACGACGGGTGCCGTCAGTGCCGCTGCAGCGACGCCGAGATGGTTCAGCACCGGGCAGCTGATATCGGTAACACCGGGTGCAATCCCGCTCTGATGCATCTCGAAGCCATCTTCCCGCAGGCGCGCCAGTCGGCGGCGTAGGTTGGCGGGGTCGTCGCCCTGGTCGAGCATCATGGCAAGCAGTCTTTCACGCGTTTCGTCATGCTGGAAGGCGGCGATCATCCGCGCGGAAGCGTAGCGGACCGAAAGCGGGAAATAAGCGCCGACCTTGACGGTCCAACCCATCAGCTGGGCGTCCGGCTGTGCATGGGCAATGACCATGAGGCCGTCATTGTGCCGTATGACGAGATGGCAGGAGCAACCCGAGCCCGTCGCGAACGTCTCCATCAGCGGCATCGCCACCTCAAGCATACGGCGCAGCGGCGGATGGACGTTACCGAGCTCGAACAGCTTCAGCGTCAGCCAGTACCGGCCGCTGCTGGCATCCCGAGCGATGTAGCCGCGTCGTTCCAGCACGCCGAGCACGCGGAAGATCTCGCTGGCCGACCGTCCCGTCAGTCCGGCCACCTCTTTCTGCAGCAGGCCATCCTTCTGGGAGGCCAGCAATTCCAGAATATCGAGCCCCTTTTCCAATGCCGGCGCGCGCCCCGGGCCTCCATTCTCGTCATCTGCCATTGACAGCTCCATTTTCATAAATAAAAATCACCTGACAAATATGAAAATCGCAGATCGTTGCCGTTGGAGGAATGGCGTATCTGCGATCCTGGGAGGTTTCCAATGAAATTCACGATCGGGGCCGCATTGGCCACGTCTATTTGCCTTATGGCGCCGGGCGGTGCGATGGCCCAGACGACGTTGCGCGTTGCCCATGCGCTGTCGCCGAGCGAGCCGATACACGCCGCCGTTACGCAGTTCGCCGAAAAGGTGACGGAGCGCAGCGATGGCCGGCTCCGCATCCAGGTTTTCCCGTCGGAGCAACTCGGCATCAACCGCGAAATCTATGAGCAGGTCCGCCAGGGGGCGCCGATCATACAGGTAGCCGACCCCGGCTTCATGGCGGACTACGTCCCGGATTTCGGCGTGATGAACGGACCCTACCTGCTCGACGACCCAGCAGATTTCCAGCGCATTCTGGATAGTGAATGGTACGAGGGCCTGAGGGCGAAGGCGGAGGAGGCCGGTTTTCGACCACTGGCCTTCAACTACTTCTTCGGTAATCGGCACATGCTGGGCGCCAAGCCGTTTCGCACGCCCGCGGACCTGCATGGCGTGACCATGCGGATTGCGCCCAATCCGATCTGGGTTGAAACCTTTGCCGCGCTCGATGCGCGGGGTACGCCCCTGCCGTGGAGCGAGGTCTACAGTGCTCTGTCGCAGAACGTCGTCGAGGCGGTGGAGGCGCCGCTGGGGTCGATCGTCGGTGCGCGCCTGACCGAGCAACGCCAGACATTGTCTATGACCAGCCACTTCAGCGCCTATCTCGGCCTGGTCATGAACGAGCGGACGTTTGACGGTCTTGAGCCCGATCTTCAACAGATTCTCGTTGAAGAGGCGGAAGCCGCCGGCCGCATGATGACCGAAACGACCATCGCCAACGACCAGAAGCTGATCGAGGATCTGCGCCAATCCGGCGTCGAGATCATCGACGACGTCGACATCGATGCGTTCAGACAGGCAACAGCCAAGGTTTACGAAGCCTTTCCGGACTGGAGTCCCGGCATTTACGACGAGGTTCGAACGGTTCTTTCGCACTGAACCCGGAAGTTCACTCTTCATTGCCGAGGTATTCAACATGTCGGAGCTGTCAACGGGCCGGCCAGCGGTCGCCCTTGCCGAAAAGCCTACCCTCTACATCGAGGAAATCATCGCCTCCGTGGCCCTTGCGATCGTCGTCGCATCGGTCAGTTGGGGCGTGTTGACCCGCTATGCGCTGGAGCGTCCCGCCAACTGGACAAGCGAGCTTTCGGCCATCTGCTTTGCCTGGGCCGTCTTCGTCGGCGCTGCCGCTGCCTTCCGGCGTGGCGGGCATATCGCCATCGACGCGTTCGTGGACCTGTTGCCAACTATGGCATCACGTATCCTGCGGATCGCGGCAGCCACGATCGTTTTCGCCACCCTCCTGACGATGACGGTTTTGGCCACCCGCCTGACCCTGTCCACGACGGATGTGCCCACCACGGTCCTGCGCCTGCCGCAAGCGGTCATATACGCAGCGGCAGCCTGCGGCTTCGCCCTGATGACGCTGCGGCACGCAGTCTCTTCGGTCCGGCAGCTAAGGCAAGGGGGTGACGCATGATCCTCTGGCCCATGGCATTGATGCTCGGACTTCTGGTCATGAGCGTACCGGTGGCTTTCTCGCTGATCGCGGCAAGTCTCCTGTTCTTCCAGCTGGGCGGCGCACTGCCGATCGACCTGTTCGCGCAGCGGATCGTGTCCAGCACCGAGTCTTTCCCGCTGCTGGCGCTTCCCTTCTTCGTGCTGGCCGGCAGCATCATGAACGCGGCGGGCATCACCCGCCGGCTCCTTGCCCTTGCCGACGCGTTCGTCGGCCATTTCACCGGCGGGCTCGCCCAGGTCAGCGTCATCCTGGCGACGATGATGGGCGGGCTGACGGCCTCGGCAAATGCCGATGCTGCCATGCTGTCCAAGATGCTGGGACCGACGATGATACGCCGGGGTTATCCGGCGGGCTTCGCCGCCGCGACCGTCGCCTGTTCGTCGGTCATCGTGGCGATGATACCACCCGGTATCGGCCTGATCGTCTACGCGTTCATGGCCAATGTCTCGATCGGGCGTCTGTTCATCGCAGGCATCGTGCCGGGGCTGGTGATCGCCGTGGCGCTGATGATCGCCATCTATATCGTCTCGAAGCGGCGGGGCTACCGTCCGGAACGGACCCGCATGGTGTCCGGCCGCGAACTCTGGACCGCGTTCCGAGAGGCCATCTGGGCGCTAACCCTGCCGCTCTTCATTGTCATCGGCCTTCGATACGGCGTCTTTACCCCGACGGAAGCAGGCGCCATCGCCGTTCTCTACGCTGCCGGTGTCGGCATATTTGCCCACCGGGAATTGAGCCTGGCTCAGGTTCCGGAGATCATCCGCGATACGGTAACGACGATTTCCATCGTGATGCTGATCATCTGCGGTGCCTCCGCCTTCGGCTATTACATGGTGTGGGAACAGGTCCCGACGCAGATCGCTGCGGCCCTGATCGCCACAACCGATGATCCGCTCGTCTTCTTTCTGATCGTCAACCTCATTTTCCTGGTGATCGGCATGTTCATCGAGGGCACGGCGGCGATCATCCTGCTGACGCCGATCCTTGCGCCGGTGGCGGTTTCACTGGGTATAGACCCCATCCACTTCGGTATCGTCACGGTATTCAACCTGACGCTCGGCGGCGTAACGCCACCGGTCGGTACACTTACCTTCACGGCAAGCAGCGTGCTGCGCATTCCGGTCTCATCGGCATTCCGCCATTCGCTGCCGCTTCTGGCTGCGCTTCTTGTGGTGCTCGTGTTGCTGACCCTCGTGCCGGCGATCTCGCTCACCTTGCCAAACCTGATGATGCCCTGAGCGCAACGAGACAATGATGCTGAACAGACACTCCACTTCAACCGGGGAGGCGGCTGACCTGCCGCTCGCCGGGATCACGGTCCTGGATTTCAGCCAGTTTCTGGCCGGGCCCTCGGCCTCGCTGCGGCTGGCCGACCTCGGGGCCGACGTCATCAAGGTCGAACGTCCGGACGGCGGCGACCTCAGCCGACGGCTTTACGTTTCGAACTTGCGGATCGATGGCGACAGCACGCTGTTCCACACCATCAACCGCAACAAGCGAAGTCTTGCCGCGGACCTGAAGAACCCTGACGACATGGCCCGGATACGTACGCTGTTGAAGACGGCCGACGTCATGATCCAGAACTTCAGGCCCGGCGTCATCGAGCGCCTCGGCCTCGGATACGAGGATGTGCGCAGGATCAATCCGGCGCTCGTCTTTGCCTCCGTCTCGGGCTACGGCGAGGCCGGGCCCTGGCGCGGCAAGCCCGGGCAGGATCTTCTGGTGCAGGCCATGTCCGGCCTTGCCTGGATGTCGGGCAATGCGAGCGAGCCGCCTGTCGCCACCGGCGTCGCCGTGGCCGACATGATGACGGGAACGCACCTCGTACAGGGGATACTTGCCGCTTTGGTGCGGCGGGGGGTCAGCGGGCGCGGCGGCCGCATCGACGTCAGCCTGATGGAGTCGATCCTGGATTTGCAATTCGAGTTCTTCAGCAC
>Ga0075364_10002623_pt1 | contig 10101 bp, 8 predicted proteins | sample EndMetdeltDD1764_FD_71517 | JGI IMG/M metagenome (GOLD analysis project Ga0075364, IMG submission 71517) | Populus endosphere microbial communities from Tennessee, USA - Endosphere MetaG P. deltoides DD176-4 | ecosystem: Host-associated > Plants > Roots > Endosphere | place: USA: Tennessee...
GATTGAACGCCGGGAACGAACGGACGATCAGGTAGGTGTAGCTGTGCGGCGGGTCGTAGGCGGTGATCTCCTCGCGGAACCAGGTGCCGACACCGGTCACCTCGCGCACCGCGCCCGCGCCGGTCCCCGACGAGTCCTTGGCCCACCCGGCCTTGATAACCAGCGGGGCGGTGGCCAAACTGGCCGGGTCGGCCAGCCATTGGAAGACTTCGTCCACGGGTGCGGCGATCGTCTTCTCCAAGTGAATTTGAACCATGGCATCAGCGTAGTGACTGCCGGTCATTGCCGTAGATGGGATCCTCCGCCGATGTACCAGACCTGGCCGGTGATCCACTCGGCTTCGTCGGACAGCAGGAAGGCGACGACGGCGGCGAGGTCGTCGGGCCTACCGAGGCGGGTGGTCTTGCCGAACATCAGGAAGGCCTGCTGCAGGTGCTGATCGTTTTGCCGCTGCTGGGTCTCACCCATCACCAGGCCGGGCATCACACCATTGCTCCTAATGTTGTCCTTGCCCCAGTTGACGGCGACGTGCCGGGTCAGATGGTTGACGGCGGCCTTGGAAGCGCCGTAGGCGACGTGTTGCGGGTCGCTGCCGAGTGCGGCCCCCGACGAGGTGTTGACGATGCTGCCGCCACCCTGTTCCAACAGAAGCGGCAGGACCGCCCGAATGCTGCGCACGTAGCCGAGCAGGTTGACCTCGAGGGTGCGGTGCCAGACATCCATGGGGGTTTCGAGCAGGTTGGCGTCCTGACCCAGGTTGGCCTCGGAAAGGTCGGCACCGACGTTGTGCAGCCCATGGATGGCGCCGAATTCGCCGATCGTCGTGTCGACAAGGTTTTGCACGGACCGCTCGTCGGCGAGATCGAATTCGATTGCGACAGCACGGCCGCCGGACTTGCCGATGCGTTCGGCGGTGGCGGTGGCGCCGGCGATGTTGACGTCCCCGATGGCCACGCAGGCACCTTCGGCGGCCAGGCGTTCGGCGGTGGCGGCGCCGATTCCGGTGGCCCCGCCGGCAATAAGAAAGGTCTTGTCTTTCAGTCCGCGCATGGCCATTTACATTGCGTTGGTGATCTTTTCGAGCGGGTTGGAACGCTCGAGCATGCCGTAGGACTCCTCGCCGTCCCACCGGTAGCGCACCCCGGCCTGTTGCAGCGCAGGAAAACTGGGCATCTCCTGCTTGAGGGCTTGCGTGGAGTACATGTCGTCGTTGTGATGGATGTCATGGGTGGAGAACACAGTTTCGCCCGCGATCACGAAGCTTCCGTCGGCCGTCTCGAGAACCAGCGAGACGTTCTCACCCGGCGGCGCAAGGCGGGTGAGCCACGGCGCTCGCACGGCACGGGCCGGAATCAGCCGGCCGTCGCCGGTGAACACGAACCCCTCATTGAAGGTGGGTTGGCCGTCCGGTCGCGGAGGGTAGGCGATGTAGCCGAATGCCCGGCCGCTGGGGAAAACCGCGGATTGCCAGCAGTGTCCCCAGAACCCGGCGAGCTTGCGCACGCCTTGGCGGCGGATCCGCAAACCGCTTCCGGTGAAACGACGTTCGGCCCCGGCGATCGTCACGGCGCCGGCCGCGGTGAACAACTGCTCGTAGCGGGGGCCGCCCATCAGGTTGCCCTCGATGGAGGTTTTCAGTTGCTCGGCGGCGTCGGTCTGCAGCGCGCCCTGCACCCACGGCGGCACGGCCATCGTCGCCTCGACGTGAAAGCCGATGTCCACCAAGGGACCGTCCTTGCGGCCTTTGGCGAGATCGGCGGACGAGGTCTGCACCGCCGGTCCGTCGTAGCTCATCGTCCAGGTCTTGAACGGCTCGACGCACCGGAACACCAGCCCGCCGGCGCCCAGCACCGTCGGTCGTCCGTCGCCGTCTTGGGCGGGGATCGACGGGCCGTTGGTCCGCAGCCGGTAGACCCGCCCGTCCGGAAAGGCGACATTGACCTGGATGTCGTGGGCGTCCCAATTGGCCGCGACGGCCTCGATCCCGATGCGCGGCAGGCCAATTTCGCCGTGGTCGTCCACCACCCAGAAGCTGACCGAGTCGCGCATCTCGGGGTTGTCGGGGCGCTCGGCGAACACGAATTCACGGGATCGGTCGATGCCGCCTGTTAGATCAATTGCCATGTCGTTCCTTGATTTTCGGGTGAATAGTCCAACGGCGGGCAGCGTCGACATACTCGGCGAACAGCGGTCGCACCTTGTCGATGTCGATGCCGAAGGACTGCGGATCGGCGTGCGAGCTGGGTTCGCGTTCGGCGGCGGCCTCGGTCCACCAGCTGTGCATCCGGGCCTCGAACACCTCTCCCACTTCCAAGCCCAGCCAGGCGTACAACCCGGTGACCTCACCGATCGGATCGTCCTGCATCGCAAGGAAATCGATGTCGTAGAAGCGGCTATCGGCACCCGACGCGCGAAACGCAAGCGCCTGCCGCATGCCGCGCGACCAATGCTCCACGTTGAGCCGGCCAATGTATTCCCGGTCGATGTCGTCGGTGAACGTCCCGATGATGTCGGCGTAGAGGTCGGCCACCGACAAGATCACCTCGGTCGGGTCACGGTGCGTCATGACGAATCGCGCGTCGGGGAAGACCGCGTCCAGCGCATCGAGCCACAATACGTGCGAGGGGCACTTCAGCCGCCACGGGCGTTCCGGTTCGCCCCAAGCCAGCAGCTTCATCACCCGGCGCTGGTACCGAAGCGTCGACGTCAGATCCGCGGACTCCACCAACCACCATGAATAGGAAGGGATTTCGGCGAACGACTGGAACAGGTGCGACTTGAAATCCAGCGCCATCAGCTCATGGCACTCCATCGGGCCATGCGTGTCGCCTGGGACATGGTGGCGGGTGCCGACCATCTCGCCGTTGTCGGTGGGGATGCGGGGGTCCACGCCACGCACGGTCGACGGCGGTGGGCACGGTTGCGACGACTCCCACCGGCGCAGATAACGCACGTCCGGATCCTGGGCCAGCAGCATCGACAATGCGGTGGACCCGGTCCGCGGCAATCCCAATCCGATCAACGGCGCGGTGATGGGCACGTCGTCGATCTCCGGGTGCCGGCGATACCAGTCCTCGACCTGCAGGCGCTGTGACAGGTAGCCGACGATGCGTTGGTGGAGAAACGCCTGTCCGCGCTCGTTCAGCCGGGCCTCATTTCGCAAGGCGGACAACAGGATCCCCAGGCCGTCGGCGAACGAGTCCTCGCCGAAGTCGGTCAGGCCGGTCTTCGTGCGGGCCTCCTCGATCACCCCATCCATTGCCCACCTGCGACGTCGATGGTCTGCCCGCACAGGTAGTCCGCCGCCTCGGACGCCAGGAAAGCGACCATGTTGGCGGCTTCCTCGGGCAGCGACGCACGCCCGAGCTGGACCTGGGTGGTGATCGACTCGTGAATGGCGTCGCGACCCGCGCGCTGCCTGTCGTCTTGGGGATCGAGTAGGTATTGCCGCATCTCCGGTTTGATCATGATGCCCGGCGCCACACCCAGCACGTTGACGCCGCGTGGCGCGACCTCATGGGCGAGGTTGCGGGTGAACCCGATGACGCCGGCCTTGCACGAGTTGTAAACCACCAAGCCGCGCTGCTGTATCCGACCGCCGACCGCACCGATGTTGATGATCTTTCCCGACCCCTGCGGCAGCAGATAGTCCAGCGCGGCGTGTGCGCCGTACATCATCATCGTTAGGCTGCCGAGAACCGTGTAGTCGATCTCTTCTTTGGTCTGCCGCTCAAAGGGACCGGCGGCGACCATCACCGGGTTGTTCACCATGATGTCCAGGCCACCGAGTGCGTCGCGCGCGCCCCGCACGGCGTCGTGCACCTGGTCCCAATCCGACATGTCCGCCTGGACGGGTATCGCCCGCACGCCCCAACGCTGCTCGACCTGTTTGGCGCGTCGCTCGATCTTCTCCAATGTGCGGCCAATGAGCGCGACGTTCGCGCCACAGCCGGCCAGACGGTTCGCGATCGCCTGGCCGAGGCCGTCTCCCCCAGCACCGGTGACGAACGCCGACTTTCCCGAGAGGTCCATCAACTCGGTCACCCGCTTGTCGACGATGTGCTCCGGCAACCGGTCAAGTCCCAGCAGTTGCACCCAGTCGTGGTCGTCTTGCACCGACATCAGGCGGACCTCCTTTAGCCAAATCAAAACGGCATCGCACAATCACGATATGACCTGATCAGGCCTCTTCGGTAATACCAATTGCGGCATCCAGTCATACTGAACTTGTATGGATACCCACCGGCTCAAGTACTTCCTGCGCATCGCCGAGGAAGGCTCGATCACCCAGGCGGCCACGGTGCTCGGCATCGCCCAGCCCGCACTGAGTCGCCAGATCCGCCTGCTCGAGGAGGACCTCGGCATCGTGCTGTTCCACCGGACACGGCGCGGCGTTCGCCTGACCGAAGAGGGCGAACGACTGCGTGCATCGACGGCCGCGCCCCTGCGCCAGCTCGAACTCGCCGTCTCCTACGCCGGATCCCCGCTGGCCCGCATCGAGCGCGGGTTGCTGCTCGGCATTCCCCCGACGGCCGCCGACGTGCTCTCGGCACCGCTATTGGCCGGCCTGGCGGCGGCGTTTCCCAACGTGCATTTCCAGGTCTTCGTCGCCGACACCGACACGCTGGTGGAGCGAATGCTCAAGGGCACGGTCGATCTCGCGGTGATCAATCCGGTTCCCGACGATCGACTGTTCTACCGCCACCTCTTGGTGGAAAACCTCGTTCTCGTCGGCGGCCCGGGATCGGAGCTGTCGCCAAGTCGCGCCGTCGCATTCACCGACCTGGTCAAGCTCCCGCTCGTCATGCCCGTCGCGCCGACCGGGATCCGCAACACCGTGGAGAACGCCGCCTTGCGCCTGAAAGTGGCTATCACATCGAAGCTTTCGACCAACTCGGTACAGGTGGCCAAGGAGCTCGTCGGATCAGGACTCGGTTATGGGGTGCTGCCGGTGGCGGCATGCGTGTCCGACGTCGAAGCCGGACGCCTTCGCTACGCACCCATCCGCGAACCCGAACTCACCCACCAGCTCGGCGTGGCCGCGACGGCGCAGCTCGACCTGCCGCGTGAATTCGCCACAAAGATCGGCGTTCTGATCCGCGAAGAGGTCCAAAGGCTGACGACGTCGGGTGCGTGGCCGGCGCAGTTCGTTCCCTCGGGCACCTGGGACCCGAACTTCGCCGAGCAGACGCCGTAGCAGACTCGGCTCGCCGCGCCACCGGGCGAGCGGCCTCGCGCGAGATATAAACCACGGCGGCGATGCGCGGCGTGTCGTGTGCGTGATTTATGTGTCGCGTAACAAGGCTCAGCTAGCCACGCCTCCGAAGCTGGCCCTAAAGCTACCCCGTTTGGCGTCGAGGGCTTCGACCGCGAAGCCCCGCCCCGCGAGCCGTTGCCGGAAAAACTCGGCGCTCACCTCACGACGCAGCCGCGCGCCGTGCTCCCGGGAAAACACCCGGGCCTGCGGCAGCACGATGGCCGGCGTCCCGTCGCCCGCGCGGGTGAAACGGATCGTCGTCCCGTCGGCGGTGACGTCGGAATATTCGTACTCCACCAACGAAAACCACCCCTGCGGCCCGCTGACCGAAATCGACGCATCGGGTTCCACCCGAAACTCGCGTCCCCGCTTGATGAACGGAACGAGATTCCAGCCGACGAGCATCAGACCAGGAATGACCAGCACGAAAAGGGCGTAGGCGTGCGTGTCTTCCAGGTGCGCGTCGTAGGACCAGCCGGTTACCGCTTCCATCGTCCAGCCAACCACGAAGTTCCCCATGTCGCTGATCACGTCGCGGACGGTGGCGCGCCCGGTCGACAGGTCGTAGGCGATCGCGCCGATGGCACCGATTCCCCCGATCGTGAGCGCCACGCCGAACAGCACCAGGCCCCAGCTCGTCCGCGACACGAACGCGCCGCGCACGTCGGCCGGCTCGTCCATCGACACCTCGGGGCCACCCAACGGCTTGGCCATGCACCAGATGCTGACCCCGATCGCCGCCGCCAGCGCCAGGAATTCGGTACCACCGAAGGAATCGCGATCGGAATGCGCGACCGCCAGGCCCACGAACGTCAGCCAGGCCGCCCACCGCAGCACCCGTTGCCAGCCCGCGAGGCGCCGCGGCGGGGGTCCGTCGTCCTCCCCGGCCTCGAGCGTGTCGTCGTCGGGTTCGAATGGCTCCGGGTTTGCCATCGGGGGATCGTAGCTTGGCCGTCGCGCCCCTCGGGTGCAAGATCTGACCATGGCAATGGCAGAGATGGCGATGATGGGGGTCGTCGGCACGGTCGTGGGGGCGACCGCAATGGGCGCCTCAGGCGTCATGAAGTCCATGGCAGACTCGTACTTCCCCGGGATGATGGCGGGCAGGGACCACAAGCACCAGGTGAACCTCACCTTGCAATCACAGCGACATGAGTGCCTGCGACACTGGCGGGCCGGCTTGGCCAGTGCACGGGACCAATACCGGCAGTGGGAAGCCGGACCTCAGGACTGCGCTCCACCCAACGTGGTCGGAGACGAGTGGTTCGAGGGCCTGCGGCCGCACCTGCCCGAAACCGGCGAAGCAAGCCAACACCGTACTGCCCACGAAGTCCACTGTGACAATCCGACCGTCATGCTCCTGTCGCTGGAGATCGGGCAGATCGAAAAGGAGTGGGTTGACGAGGCAAGTGGCCGCAAGCGCCGCCGAAAGCGCTGATGACGGTTTCACCGGCGACCGCTGATCCGGGGGCTCCGCCTTCGGGGATAGTGACGTTCCTGTTCACCGACGTGGAGGGCTCGACCCGTCGGTGGGAGGCCGACCCAGATGGCATGCGGGCCGCGCTCGCCGCCCACGACGAGGTGCTGCGCCGGGCGATCGAGTCGCGCGGGGGCTGGCTGTTCAAGCACACCGGCGACGGGATTTGTGCCGCGTTCGCATCGCCGAGGTCGGCAGTCGACGCAGCCGTCGCCGCGCAGTCGGAGCTGGAGTTGCCGGTGCGGATGGGGCTGGCGACCGGCGAAGCCGAGCTGCGCGACGCCGACTATTTCGGCGTAGCGCTGAACCGCGCCGCCCGTGTGATGGCCGCGGGCCACGGTGGTCAGATCCTGCTGACCGATTCGACGGCGGGGCTGCTCAGCGGGATCGACTTGGTGGAGCTCGGGCCGCGCCGGTTGCGCGACCTGCCCACGCCGGTCGGCATATTCCAGGTCCGAGCACCGGGACTGCGCACCGATTTTCCCGCGCTGCGGGCATTGGACACCAGCCCCGGCAATTTGCGCCCGGCGTTGACCAGCTTTGTCGGTCGCGAGTCCGAGGCCGATCAGGTACAAGCGGCGTTAAAGGTGCACCGATTGGTGACGTTGACCGGGGTTGGCGGGGTCGGCAAGACGCGGCTGGCCGTGGAGGTCGCGACGCGTCTGGCCGATGAATTCCCAGATGGCGTCTGGCTTTTCGAGCTAGCCGCGGTCACCGATCCAGCCTCGGTGCCCGACGCGGTGGCCGCTGTGCTGGGTATCACCCAGCAACCGGCGAAGACCGTGACCGAGAGTCTGGCCGCCGCGCTGGAAGGCAGGGTCCGGTTGTTGGTGTTCGACAACTGCGAGCACGTGCGCGACGCCGCAGCCGATCTGATCGAGACCATCCTTGCGGCCTCGGCGACCGTACGCATCATGGCCACCAGCCGCGAGCGCTTGGAAGTCGCCGACGAGCAGCTGTGGTCGGTGCCATCGTTGGATGTCGGCAGCGGCATCGACTCGCCCGCCGGCAACCTGTTTATCCAACGCGCCCAAAGCGTTTCGGTGAGATTCTCGGCTGCCGAACCCGACGATGCCACCGCGGTCGCGGAGATCTGCCGGCGTCTCGACGGGATCCCGCTGGCCATCGAGCTGGCCGCCTCACGCATGGCGTCGATGACACCGATCGAGGTGCGGGATCGGCTCGATCACCGGTTCCGGTTACTGGTCGGGTCGCGGCGCGGGCTCGGACGGCACCAGACGCTGCGCCACGCCGTGGCCTGGTCCTACGACCACCTCGATGACGCCGAAAAGGCGCTGCTACGCCGCTGTTCGGTGTTTGTCGGTGGATTCGACCTCCAAAGTGCTTGCGCGGTAGCCGGATTGGATCACGACGAATACGGTGTCCTGGATTTGCTCGATGCCTTGGTGCGCAAGTCGTTGCTCGCTGTCGACCGACTCTCGGGGCGGACTCGATATTGCATGCTGGAAACCATCCGCGAATTCGCCGAAGAGCAACTCGTCGTCATCGGGGAGGCTCCGGCAGTTCGGGCCGGACACGCTCGCCACTTCGCTCAGCGAGTAACCGACACCCTGGCAGTCTGGGACGGGCCCCGCCAACGAGAGGCCTACACGTGGTTCACGACCGAACTGCCCAATCTTCGTACCGCCTTCCGCTGGGCCGCTGACAACAACGAGCTCGACGACGCCGCTACCATCGCAACCGCCACCGCGTTCCTCGGTTTCATGGTCAACAAGTTTGAGCCCATAACCTGGGCAGAAGAACTCATCGACCCGGCCCAGGCAGCCAACCACCCCAAGCTTGCTTTCCTATACGTGATCGCGTCACAGTGCTACGCCGTCGGACGGATCGAGGACGCGGTCCGTTACGCCGATATCGCCAGCCCGATACTCAACGCCGGTAACCACGACGTGCCGTTCGGCATCGAGGGGTGGCCTTCCGGTGCGTACAACAGCAGCGGGCAGCCCGAACGAGCGGTCGAGATGTGCCGCGCACAGCTCGCACACGGACGCGACACCCACACCATCACCAGGTCGTGCCTGGTTATGGCTATGACGATCAAGGGTCCCAGCGACGAGGCCGCCCGGGCCGGAGCAGACCTGGTCGATGAGGCGGAAGCGACCCGCAACCCCGACATGCTTTCCATCGCGCTGCTCGCCTATGGTTTCGCCGTCCGCGACACCGACCCCGCCCGCGCCTTAGTTGCCCTGCGCCGGGGCCTGAAGGTCGCACAAGACAGCGGTAACGACTTTGGCACGTCGCAGCTTGCGACTGTCCTCTGCCGCGTCGAGTCAAAGCATGGCGACCCGTTGACCGCGCTCGATTACTTCAGATTGGCGATCCACAATCACCACGAGGCCGGCAACACCACATTGATCAGCACACCGCTGGCTGTGCTCGCCGCATTTTTCGACAAGTTAGGACGCTACGAGCCCGCGGCCACCATCGCGGGTTTCGCGTTCCGCCCCGTCACCACAGCATCGTTCCCCGAACTCACCGCCACGCACACGCACCTGCGCGAAGTGCTCGGAAACGACGTCTACGAATCGCTTGCCCACGCGGGCGCCGAGATGACCACAACTGCCATGGCAAACTACGCGTTCAACCAAATCGACCAAGCGCGAGCGGAACTCGAACGGGCCGGGTGACGCCCCCCTGATCCTCGACCAGATCACGCAAGGGTCACGCAAGAATCACGCAAGGTCTCGGCGACAGCCTTGCTTGCATGACCGACATTGCACACCACCTGCCTCCCACCACGCGCGACCGGCTCGCGGAACTCGCCCCGTTGTTCGACGCCTTGGCCGCTGTCGCGATACGCGGTGAGGTTCCGGGCCCGGAGTTGCTGGCCCGCGTGGCCACCGCCCGGCCGGCGCTATCCGCCTTAGCACTGGACCCCAATGACGGCGAGCCCTATTCGCGGTCAATCCTGCGCGTCGACGACAAGGTCGAGATCATGCTCGCCCGCTGGCGCCCGGGACACGGCTGCGCGCCGCATGACCACGGCGGTGCCGGCGGTTTCGTGATCCCCGTGGAGGGGACGTTCGAAGAGCACCGGTTTGACTGGGACGGCCCGGAGCTGGTTGTCACCGAGCACGCCACCCGGCCCGAGGGCGTGCCGATTCCCATTACGTCCGAGGACATCCACGACATGACGGCCGGGCCGCGTGGGCTGACGCTGCACTTCTACAGTCCGCCGGCGTCCAGCATGCGGGTGTTCGACCTGGAGCGGGCCGAGGCGCTGGAGCTGGTCGGCAATTACGGCGCCTGGATCCCGCAGGACGAACACCCGCGGATCCCGTTCGCCGAAATCGCGCCCAAAAGGCAACGCAGGCCGGTGATTTGGGTGGCCCACACCACCCACTAC
>Ga0075364_10002624_pt1 | contig 10101 bp, 7 predicted proteins | sample EndMetdeltDD1764_FD_71517 | JGI IMG/M metagenome (GOLD analysis project Ga0075364, IMG submission 71517) | Populus endosphere microbial communities from Tennessee, USA - Endosphere MetaG P. deltoides DD176-4 | ecosystem: Host-associated > Plants > Roots > Endosphere | place: USA: Tennessee...
TGGGGGTATGTCAAGCATCATCATCGTATTTTTCTTCGAACCGATCCTGACTGAAAGTAGAAACGGAAGGGGTCAGACCAAGGATGTAATGATAGCTTTTTGTAAGGGGGTTTGAGTTGAAATTATAGAGAGATTGCAATGCTGTTGCGGCTTTGGCGAGGCGAGTTCCCATGCGTTCTTGCAACGCCCGAAGGGCGGGGTCGGGTTTTTCTGATTCTCTAAGCTTTGTTGAGTTTGTATGGAAATCCTTCAACTCATTGTATTTTTGTTGAGCTTCCCCAAGTGTTGTTATGACAAGAGCATCGATCGGTGTAAAGAGCTTCCAGAGAGCTAGGCGCATTTCCCATTCACATTTCAACCCATCTAAATCCACGATTTTGCTGCGGTATTCTTCAGAAGAAGGGGGCTCTTGAAGAGGGGATGTTGCCGTCTGGAAGAAGGAGCCAATCCAAGAAAGTAAGGTTTGAGATTTTATAGCGGTTAAAGATTCGTAGACCCCATTTGCTAAATGAATCCGGTTTCTGAACCGGTCTTCGACCACATTTAGCTTGTTTGCGCTGAGCTGCACAGATTTCCAGAGCGAAGCTTCTTTGCTTCGAGCTTTAATTCCAGCTGGTTTTTCGCTGAGGATTTTTTTGATATGATTGTGGCCTTCGACGGTTTTTTTCTGCCCTTCATAAAGTGAGTCCATCGTTTTTTTCGCGGTATCAAGAATCCTTTGGATTAGAGCTTCATCGTTGCTATTTTTGAGCTGCACCGTCCGCATTTCCCAGCAGCTTTTTGACTTTTCCATTTCAATTGCACTCGTCCAGGCCTCGGATGCAAAGGCGCTATGTTTGTTATCCAGCAGTTCTGTGTAAATTTCAGTTTTCATGAGCAGGTCCGTTTTTGAATCCGCTCGGGTATATCAGATCTTAAAGAATATTTTAAATAAAATAAAAAACCCCGGCTTTTGGGCCGGGGTCGGTGGTGGGGAAAGGAAAAAGCGAGAGATTTACCGTTTTTCGTCTTCGTTGAGGATTTCAACCTCAGCGTCTTCGATGTCTGGTTTCCCGCTCTCTTTTTTCGGTCCTGCTCCGTGAGGAGGGGTAGGGCCTGCAGAGCCTTGGGCTTGGCCTGCTTTCGAGAGCTCTTCGCCGATTTTCTGCATGTGCTCTTGGAGGTCGGCTGTCTTGGCCTTGATGAGGGCCGCGTCTTGTCCTTCAAGCGCTTTTTTCACCGCGTCGATCCGCGACTGGATGTCGGAGACGACGTTGGCTGGCAGTTTATCTTTGTATTCGCTGAGCGATTTCTGGGCGCGGAAAGCGAGCGAGTCGGCTTCATTGCGCACTTCGACCGCGTCTTTGCGTACCTTATCTTCTGCGGCGTGGAGTTCAGCTTCTTTGACTTTCTTCTGGATCTCAGCGTCGGAGAGGCCCGATTTCGCTTCGATCTTGATCTTCTGCTCTTTGCCCGATTGCTTGTCTTTTGCGGAGACGTGGAGAATGCCGTCCGCGTCGATGTCGAAGGCGACTTCGATCTGAGGCATTCCGCGAGGGGCGGGAGGGATGTCCGAGAGGTCGAACCGGCCGATCTCTTTATTGTCTTTTGCCATGGGGCGCTCGCCTTGGAGGACGACGATCGTCACTGCAGGCTGGTTGTCGCTGGCCGTAGAGAAGACTTGTTTCTTCTGAGAGGGGATGGTCGTGTTCCGCTCGATGAGAGGAGTCATTACGCCGCCGAGAGTTTCGATCCCCAGAGTGAGGGGAACGACATCGAGGAGGAGGACGTCTTTGACGTCGCCAACGAAAATTCCGCCTTGGATTGCAGCGCCGATGGCAACCGCTTCGTCTGGGTTGACCCCTTTATGCGGTTCGCGTCCAAAAAGCTCTTTTACTTTTTGCTGGACGATTGGCATTCGGGTCATTCCGCCGACGAGGATCACTTCGCCGATATCGTTGTTGGTCAGGCCGGCGTCTTTCATTGCTTTTAAGCAAGGAGCGACGGTCCGTTCGACCAGGTTATGGCAAAGGCTTTCCAGTTTTGCGCGGGTGAGCGTAAGGGCCAAGTGTTTTGGGCCGCTTGCGTCCATTGTGATGAACGGCTGGTTGATTTCCGTTGTCGCAACGCCGGAGAGCTCGATTTTCGCTTTCTCCGCAGCATCCCGAAGGCGCTGGAGGGCCATTTTATCTTTAGAGAGGTCGATGCCGTTCTCTTTTTTGAACTCGTCGAGGAGCCAATGGATGATCACGTTGTCGAAGTCATCGCCGCCGAGGTGAGTGTCGCCGTTTGTCGCGAGAACTTCAAAGACGCCGTCGCCGATTTCGAGGACGGAAACGTCGAAGGTTCCTCCGCCGAGGTCGTATACGACGATTTTCTTGTCACTTTGCTGCTTATCGAGGCCGTAAGCGAGCGCTGCGGCTGTAGGCTCTGGGATGATTCGTTTGACGTCGAGGCCGGCGATTTTTCCTGCGTCTTTCGTCGACTGTCTTTGCGAGTCGTTAAAGTAGGCGGGAACGGTGATGACCGCTTCGGTGACCTTTTCTCCGAGGTAGCTTTCAGCCGTTTCTTTCATTTTTGTGAGGATTTGGGCTGCCGCTTCTTCGGGGGATACGATTTTCCCTTCGATTTCAAAGACCGCGTCGCCATTGGCGTTTTTCGTGACTTTGTAAGGGACTGTAGAGATTTCCGATTGGACCTCGCTAAATTTGCGTCCAATGAATCGCTTGGTTGAAAAGAGCGTTTTATCAGGATTGGTCACCGCTACCCGTTTCGCAGGGACGCCGACCAGGCGCTCGTTTCCTTTGTAAGAGATCACAGAAGGAGTTGTTCTTGCCCCTTCAGCGTTTGTGATGACCACAGTTGACCCGCCCTCCATAATCGCTACGCAGGAGTTGGTCGTTCCGAGGTCGATACCGATGATTTTTCGTTTCTGTGTCATAAAAATTCCTTTTTTTTAATTTTGTATAATGGGTTCTTCCGCAATGGCTTCTTCAGTAGGAGTCTCAATTTTTTGCGGATGTTTCGCTACTTTTACGCGGGCAGGACGGAGGATCCGGCTGGCGCTTTTGTAACCTTTTGTAAATTCTTGCATGACTGTTCCGTCTGGGTAGTCGGCCGTTTCCCTAATTTCTACGGCTTCGTGATACTGCGGATCGAACGTGTTTCCTTCGGAATGGAACGAAACGATGCCATGGTTGTGGAGGATCTCTTTAAATTGAGAGAGGATCATTTCGAACCCAATCGCCCAGTTTTTCACTTCCCCGGAGGCGTTTTCAGCAAACCGAAGAGCGTTTTCAAAATTGTCGATCGCAGGAAGGAATTCGGAGATCGCGTTCTCGATCCCGAATTTCGCCATTTCCTGCTTGTCCTTTTGGACTCTTTTCCGCATGTTTTCCTGCTCTGCGAGAGCGCGCAAGTATTTGTCTTTCCAATCTTCCTGCGGCGGCGGAGCGAAGGATGTTTCCAGTTGTTCGTTTTGTTCTTCTGTCATTTGTCTTCCCTTGATTGATCTTCTAATAAGATGGACCGGTTCGATTTTAAGAGCTCGTCTTGTTCGAGACGCGGTGCGCCGGCCGGTTCGGGCTGGCGGAATGTGATTTTATATTTATAAACGTTTGCAGTGAGCGATCGGCTGATCTGCTCGCTGAAAAGTTGCGCTAGGCCGAAAAGGTTGCGGTAGGGGACCCTCATTGGGCCGAGAAGGGCGATGGCTCCGGCGAGGGTTTGATTGATCCGGTAGGGGATTGCGATCAGCGAACATTCTGAGCCTTGGGGCACGTAAGGACAGAGTTCATCGCCAATCAAGCAGAGGAGCTCATTTTGTTGGGCGCATTTGCGCAAAATCGCGCGCATCTGGTTTTCGTCTTCGAGGAGCGCTAAGCTGTTTGCTAAAGCGGCGGCATCGTTGAATTCTGGATAGGCGAGCAGTTTCGAGAGGCCCGTGCGTAAAATGTCTTCAGCGGAAAAATTGGCATAACCGACAACGTGCCGGACCATGATTTCGTTGTAGATCCTTTGTGCGTATTTGGCCTCAGCTTCCTGACTGAACAGAGGTTTTTCCCCTTTGTTCATCCGCCAAAGGAAATATTCCTCGGCCGATCGGAGGAACGGCGCGTCGACAGGGCGGTCGAGATAGACTGTCTCGGTTCGGATCAGACCGAAATCGGTGATCAGCACAGATAGCAATTTCAGGGGGTCGAGCTGAATGAGCCGGATATCTTGGATGAAGTCTTGGTCAAAGCGGGGAGACGAGATGAAAACGGCGCATTTAGACAGTTCGCTTAAGCCATCGGCTGCCCGGTGGAGGATGGATGCCAATTCCTTGGTCTCTTTTCTCAAAATTTCTTCGAGGAATTCCTCTTGCTGGCCCTCGATCACCCCTTGTCCAAGGTGGGCGTCGGCATAGAGACGGAAGGCTTTTTCAGTCGGGATCCGGCCCCCGGAAGTGTGCTGTTGTTTCAAGTATCCTTGAGCTTCCATTTTGCTGAAATAATTGCGGATGGTCGCTGAGCTAAGGGACTCGAAGCCATTGTCTTGCAGTGTGTGCGAGCCAATCGGCTTGCCGCTTTTCAGATAAAGCTCGATCAACCCGAGCAGAACGGCTTGTTCCCGGTCGGTTTTAGGGAGCTTTTTTGCGGAGAGGATCTTCTTAATGGCAGTCTTCATAAGATTTTGCTAATTCCTGGTTTGAATTATATCAAACTCTATGCCAGTAAGCAAGTTTTTTAGCAATCTCAATCATTGATTGCTGGTTATTGGTTGTAAGTATCTAGGTTTCTGTATGTTGCGATTTTAAAAAATCGGCATCCTGTTTCAAAACCAGATCTTTTTTCGCTCTTTGATTTAAGCAAAACGGCCAATCGATTTGTGCTTCTTTTTAAAGAATTTTGATGAAAAAGATTTGGATTGGGTAAGCTGTCCGGTGTAAAAACTTCACCCAGAAGGTAAGTCATGGCATCTAAACTCGATCGATTCGCTTCAAGAAGTCTAACGCCACAACCCGGCGAACAACCCTCGAACCCGAAAAAGAAAGAGGAGGGAAAAATTGAGGGGGTGGGATTTAAAGGGAAAGAGGTCATTTCAAACCCGCGCGCCCAGCATAAGCCGGCAAGTTCTTGGAGCGGCCTCTCTTCTCCGATCAGTTGGCTTATGCGGGCAAAGTCGGCTCCTCTAAAAGAGCGGCTTCTAGGAGAAGGACAAAGACCAGAGGGGTACGGTGAACAGCCCGTAGATGATGATAACGATCTCGATGTAACGTCGGAAGGAGAGCCAAACTTAAGCAGAGGTCGAAAGCCCTCTCCTTCTGCTGCGGTAAAAAAACGGCCTGAATTCGATGAGGGCAAGTCGCCTTTGCGACATTCAGTCGCCCCTTCTTTTGAAATGGAGGAAGAGGGGCGTCCAGCTCCAGTATCTCCGAAGAAAGAAGTGAACCAGATCAACTGCGAGGGTCTTTTACGCGAGTTACGCAAGTTCTTTTGCGAGATCGACAAAGAAGATAGGCAGCTTGCTGTCGAAATGTTGCTTGAGGGGGCAAGCGCTGAAAGCTACGATTGGGTAGGAGAAGATGGTTTAAGGGTTTATCAATTTTATATGAGACAAAGTGAACTTAAGCAGCGTGAGAGAATTATCGAAAAATTGAAAAACTGCGGTCTGATGAATTCGAAAATGGAGCTGATTCAAAAGAGTGAAATCTCTAAAATTTTATCGGAAAGATTCAAGAATCACATTAAGGTTAAAAAGTGATTCGAGAAGGTGGCGGTTTTTTGTAAAAAATATTTTGAAAAAAATTGATAAGCTCTTTAAAATATCTCAACCGAAAGATTGAGATATTTAACAAAGGAAAGATATGGGCGCTCCAGTCAACGGTACTCCAGTCAGCGGTAGAAGAGTTCATCCATTTGAAGTTGAGGGAGAGCTGGAGCCAGGAATGCCGCTTTCTCCAGAGCCGCCCTCTCAAGAATTTGAAGGGTTGAGGATGAGCGTTAGCGCAGAGTTTTCTTCCCCAACTTCTAAGAAAGTCAGCGAAGCGTCTGCTAATAAAAGTATTGAGATAGAGCCTTCTAAATGGAAAAAAGCCACAGTTTGGATGTCCAAGGGCCTGCCCAAAATCATAAAAGACTGGAAGTCTGTGAAAAAGAGCATTCCTACCTCTTCCGTGGCTGGTCGAGAGCGGCCAAAAAAAACAGATGAGTTGAATTTGTATGCTGACGAGTTCTGGAAAGATCCGAAGGGAATGAATGAAAGCGATTTGTCTTCCAGCGGAGAAGAAGGCGTAAAAAGAGCCAGCTCTGGCATCCATGCATCGGAAAGCGATGAAAAAGGAATTCCTCACCATCAATCTAAGGAAATTCAAAGGCTGGCGAGACGTCTTCCACCAAAGCAAAGTCCCGATCGTAAAGACTGGCTTAGTCAGAATTATTGGGATGATAAAAACGCTGAAAGTACACTTGTCGGCGAGAAAGATCCAAGCGAGATAAAGGCAACTGTTAAATTAGATCCGTTCCATAAACTAGCGCAGTCTTCATCTAAACCTTTCGATCCTACTGAAAATGATGAGAGCACTTTGCTCGGCGAGGAAGATCCAAGCAGTCTAAAATCTGCCGTTAAACCAGACGGCGAATTCGTCCTAGATTTACCGCGTCCGTCAGCATTTTTTCTTCCGGTTCAAAAATCTCAGAAACCATCCCAGGTTGATTCTAAACCTTTCGATCCCGCTGAAAATGATGAGAGCACTTTGCTCGGCGAAGAAGATCCAAGCAGTATAAAACCTGCCGTTAAATCAGACGGCGAATTCGTCCTGGATTTACCGCGTCCGTCAGCATCTTTTCTTCCGGTTCAAAAATCTCAGAAACCATCCCAGGTTGATTCTAAACCTTTCGATCCTGCTGAAAATGATGAGAGCACTTTGCTCGGCGAGGACGATCCAAGCGGTCTAAAACCTGCCGTTAAAGCAGACGGCAAATTCGTCCTGGATTTACCGCATCCATCCGCATCTCAGCCTCCGGTCCATAAATCTCAGAAATCGTCACAGGCTGATTCTAAACCTTTCGATCCGGCTGAAAATGATGAGAGCACTTTATTCGGCGAGGACGATCCAAGCAATCTGCCGATTTCTCCAAAACCATTTGACCGGCCCTCGGGAGCTTTCGTGCTCGATGATGAAAAAAGGCCTAGTGGCAATGGGAGGGGAAATGGCCTATCTCTTTCGTTTCGTCTGCCGCTTCATAAAGCGAAGACATCCCCGCCGCCCGACTTCCACGAACCCGCCTTTCTAGCAAAGGAAAATGAAGTCGATGAATACCAAAATACAGACGACGATCCTGCTCAAGTTCGCAACCAGCCGGCGGCAGCTAAGCCCTATATCATGAGGCTTTCAGAGGCGGGTTTAGTTTTGGATTTAGAAAGGCTTGGCAATGAAACGCCTTATGGCACTTTGGGCTATGAACCCGAAAAACGATCGATGACTCAATCGCTCCGTTCCTTATTCAAATCCCATCATGCAAGCAGCTCTTCATCGAGCCATCTTCCCGATGTAGAGGGTGAAACTCAAGGCCCAGATGCTAATGGTGGAGCGGGGCTTCCGGAGATTGAAGAAGGGGATTTGAAGTTGCTTGAAGAGCCTCTCTACCAAAAATTTGTAAGCCTTATAGAGAAGGACGATGGCGCTTACGTGCTAGCTTTAATGAAACTTTGTGAAAATCCTAATGCGAAGTGTTCCCGTAGAGAAATTAACTATTTAAAAACTGAAAAATGGTTGTATGAAAAAGGTCATCCCATAAATCCAGAACAATTAAACAAATTCTTGGGAACCTGGTGCCTTATTACTTTAAGAGATTATCTTAAATCAATACAAAACAAGAAATTAAGATATAAAGCGCTAGAGATTATTTCGAATATGTGTTTGCTCTACGAGAATGGTTTTAAGACAGAGCCTCATGAGAAATGGGTCGTCGAATCTCTCAGAAAAGTCCATTTACTAACTAAGAATAACGTATTGGTTACTCATGAAAAAATTTCAGACATTATTCTGACACGTTTTGAAAAGCATCTAAAGTACGCGGAGTAAAAGTATGGGGACGCCGGTAAATGGAAAAAATAATAGCGAAGCTGCGGTTTGTTTGTTTGAGTCGGGTTGCGAAGGAGAGATAGAGCCGGGAGCTCGCTCCTCATCACCGAGTTCTCTGAATGGGCGTGTCCATGAAAATTTCGGGGCGGCGAAGGCAGAGGGCGTGCCGTTTTCTGCGAGCGCAAAAAAGGTCGATGAGTCAAGAGAAAGATCCTGGTTATCGAGGATGTCCACTGCAGTAAAACATTGGGGTCACAAAGATAAACCGTCTGACTTGAGGTCACCCTCTATTCAGAAAGGAAGGCCCGGCAAGAAGGAAAATGAAAGCGGTCTGCTTCGTAATGGAGAGCTGAATGGCAGTTCTGTGAAGAGCTGGCCCAAATCGGCAGAATCGCAGGCAAGCTCATCGCGCCGTCCAGGATCGAGACGGGAGCAAATACAAAGTTTTTCGCGGGAAGAGGAAGAAAAAGGGGAGAGCAGACTTTCTCATCCTCTTTCATTAAAAAATACAAAGACTGACAGCATAGACGAAATAGACGAAAGAGACGAGATAGGCCAGAAGATTAAGGTCCTATCCGTAAACCCATATGGTCAAAATATTGGAGTGGAGCTGGATCTTGATAAGGATTTTGTTTCTTATGTAGCCCCTGGCGATGGTTCTGTAGGTCCAGTAATAAAACAAAGTCAGCTTCAGAATTCGAAGCAGTCTTTTGTGATGTCTAGGGATACCAGTCGCCATGGAGAGCTCAGTCGAAATCGGCGGAACGAGAAAAACGATCTAGACAATCTGAAACCATCGTCTTCGGCGCCTCAGCCGGCTGGCGGATTTTTAGGGGGTGATTTCTCTCTTGACGAGGAAAAAGAAAGATCGGGAGCGGTTAGAGGTAAGGAGGGCGAAATTCGTTCAAGTTCAGTCCCTCAACAAAGAGGGGGTGTCATGGGAAGTCAATTGTCCGGCAGCATAGGGGATGGTCTAGGCCCGGACCTAAATTCTTCAGATCTCTCAGCAACCCGATCTCGGTCGAAGGCTTTTGTTGCTGATGAGCGCTCTCGTTCCGCGGGCCATGCTCCGAAAAGATCTTGGGCTGAATCGATCAGTTCCTTTTTATTCCAGAGGGATCGTCCAAGCGTTTCGGTAAATCAGCCTTCGGAGGTTGATGCGTCTCCGAATTTCTATGAACAATTTAAAGAACTTGTAAAAAAAGATCATGCAGCTTACGCGTCGGCCTTAATGGATTTGTGTAAAGATTCGGAGGTTAAGATAGATCCCAAGGTGGTTAAGTATTTAAAATTTAAAAAATGGCTGGATCCTAACGGGCAACCTGTTAATCCAGAACAATTAAAAGTATACGCAGTGAGTGCGTGTCGAGAAAATTTAAAAGAATATATCCAGTCCAAGCACGACAAATTGAAAGGAAGGACATTCATGATTGTTGCGAATCTTGTGAATGATGAGCCCTGTGATTGGGAGGAGGATGAAGAGCGTCTGATTTTGACAGAACTTTCATTATACTATCTCATCACAGACAAAGGATCTTTTGTTAGCAAAGAGGCAATGAAACGGGTCTTGGAAGAAGGGCTTATGTAAGCTTATACCGCTCGTGATTCTTGAATTACGAACGGTGAAAAGCGGCTAAGAAAGAGAGTGATCAGGCGCTGATCGATGCCTTTAGAACAGTATCGATGTCTACGCCTTTTTCCTATCCTCGGTTGACTGGATCAAGTCCAATTCCGGCAGTGGATTCGTCTAACCTTGAGAAAATGAAATCAGTTCCTTTATCCAAAGGAATGAGCCGGCTCTGGATGTTTCTTGGAGGTTTGGACAAGGGGTGGTCGCTTCGCAGATGGCAGAGCGACTCAAGGTCATCGAGAAGCAAAATTTGCCGACTCCTCCAGCAAAAATCGACCCAAGAGCGGCAGTGCGGAGTATGCCCGAATCGCGGTAACCGCATCCGAAATGTCGCTTTTTTACATACGATTAATTTTGAGTAATGGCTGGGTCTTCAGCAACCGTCGAAAGGATATCGGCGATGCTGGGGCTCCAGTCTAATCCG
>Ga0075364_10002625_pt1 | contig 10099 bp, 4 predicted proteins | sample EndMetdeltDD1764_FD_71517 | JGI IMG/M metagenome (GOLD analysis project Ga0075364, IMG submission 71517) | Populus endosphere microbial communities from Tennessee, USA - Endosphere MetaG P. deltoides DD176-4 | ecosystem: Host-associated > Plants > Roots > Endosphere | place: USA: Tennessee...
GAGCTGCTCGACGCCGATGCGCTCGCCGACGTGGAGGCGCAGCTCCAGCAGCTCGACGATCGCTACCGCGCGCGGCACGGCCTCCTCACGCGTCAGGTCTCCGAGGTGCAGCAGCAGATCGTGGACCGCGTCGGTGGAGCGCGCGCGGTAGCGATCGTCGAGCTGCTGGAGCTGCGCCTCCACGTCGGCGAGCGCATCGGCGTCGAGCAGCTCGCGCAGCTCCGCCTCGCCGAGCAGCTCGCGGAGCTGTCCCTGATCGATGGCGAGCGCCTGCGCGCGCCGCTCGGCGAGCGGCGCGTCGCCGTCGTAGATGTAGTTGGCGACGTAGCCGAAGAGCAGCGCCGAGGCGAACGGCGAGGGCATCGTGGAGTCCACGGTTACCGTCCGGATGTCGCGCCGCTCGACGTTGCGGAGCGTCTCGACGAGGGCCGGCATGTCGAAGACGTCGCGCAGCACTTCGCGGTACGCCTCGAGCACCATCGGGAACGATCCGAACTTCGCGGCCACGGCGAGGAGATCGGCCGCGCGCTTCCGCTGCTGCCAGAGCGGCGTGCGGCCGCCGGGCCGGCGCCGGGGCAGCAGCAGCGCCCGCGCGGCGGCCTCGCGGAACTTCGCCGCGAAGAGCGCCGTGCCGCCGAGCTGCCGGACGACCAGCGATTCGGCTTCGTCCGACGCGGGGATCATCAGCGCCGGATCGGGCGGCGCCTCCGTCTCCGGAAACCGCACGACGAACCCGTCGTCGGTCCACATCGTCTCGGCGTCGACGCCCGTCTCCGAGCGGATGCGCTCCACCGCCGCCATCGCCCACGGCGCGTGGATGCGCCCGCCGAACGGCGACAGCACGCAGATCCGCCAGTCGCCGAGCTCGTCGCGCATCCGCTCGACGACGATCGTCCGGTCGTCGGGCACGGATCCGGTCGCCGCCGCCTGGTCGGCCAGGTAGCGCACGAGGTTCTCGGCGGCGCGCGCGTCGAGATCGTGATGGGTGGTGAGCCGCGCGATGGCGGCGGCGGGAGGCATCTGCCGCAGTCCGCGCACGAGCGCGCCGATGTGGCGCCCGAGCTCCAGCGGCCGTCCCGCGTTGTCCGCCTTCCAGAACGGCATCTTGCCCGGCTGCCCCGGCGCCGGCGAGACGATCACGCGGTCGTGCGTGATTTCCTCGATGCGCCAGGTGGAGGCGCCGAGCAGGAACGTCTCGCCCACCCGGCTCTCGAACACCATTTCCTCGTCGAGCTCGCCGACCCGCGCGCCGGGGCCGCGCTCGCCGGTGAGGAAGACGCTGTAGAGGCCGCGGTCCGGAATCGTCCCGCCGTTGACGACGGCGACACGCTTCGCGCCTTCGCGAGCGGTGAGCTGGTTCTTGAGGCGATCCCACGTCAGGCGCGGACGGAGATCGGCGAAGTCGTCCGAGGGATAGCGTCCCGAGAGCATGTCGAGGACGCCTTCGAAGATCGCGCGGCTCAGCTCCGCGAACGGCGCCGCCGCGCGGACGGCGTCGAAGAGCGCGTCGACGTTCCACGCCTCCATCGCGACCATGGCGACGATCTGCTGCGCCAGGACGTCGAGCGGATTCCTGGGGTAGCGGCTCGACTCGATCTGCGCCTCGTGCATCGCGCGCGTCACCGCGGCGCACGCCACCAGATCGCCGCGGTACTTCGGCACGATGATGCCGCGGCTCGGCTGGTCGATGCTGTGGCCCGACCGCCCGATGCGCTGCATGCCGCTGGCGACCGAGGGCGGCGCCTCGATCTGCACGACGAGATCGATCGCCCCCATGTCGATGCCGAGCTCGAGGGACGAGGTCGCGACGAGGCCGCGGATCTGGCCCGCCTTGAGCTTGTCTTCGATCTCGAGCCGCTGGGGCCGCGCCAGCGATCCGTGGTGCGCGCGGACCAGTGGTTCGCCGGCGAGCTCGTTCAGCGCTCCGGCGATCCGCTCCGCGATCCGGCGGCTGTTGACGAAGATCAGCGTCGATCGGTGCGCCCGCACCAGTTCCAGCAGCCGTGGATGAATCGCCGTCCAGATCGAGGCGCGGTTGCCGCTCTGCGCCGCGGGGCCGCTGGCAATCTCGTCGTCTTTTGACCGCGCGGTCGGCGAGCCTGCGCGTGCCGACGGGTCCGCGTCCCCCATCCGCGCCATGTCCTCGACGGGGACCTCGATCGTCAGCTCGAGTTGCTTTTTCTGCGACGTGTCCACGATGGTGACGTCGCGGAATCTGGGTACTTCCTGGCCGGTGGCAAATTCTTCGTGGATGGCTTCCTCGGGATCGGCGACACTCGCGCGCTTCCTGCCACCACCTTGAGTGTCCCGACTAGGGGGTCTGACACCAGTCTGACCCCGGTCTGACCCCGGTTTGACCCCGGTGCCGGGGCGGGCGCCGCCGAGGAAGCGGGCGACTTCGTCGAGCGGCCGCTGGGTGGCGGACAGGCCGATCCGCTGCGGGGGCGAGGCCGTCAGCGCCTGGAGGCGCTCGAGCGAGAGCGCCAGGTGGGCCCCGCGCTTGGTCGGGACGAGCGCATGGATCTCGTCGATGATCACCGTCTCGATGCCCCGCAGCGCCTCCCGCGCGTTCGAGGTGAGCAGCAGGTAGAGCGACTCGGGGGTGGTGATCAGGATGTCGGCGGGCTCGCGCTGGAACCGCGCCCGTTCGACCGCGGGCGTGTCACCCGTGCGGACCGCGATCGCCGGCAGCCGGAACGCGTCGCCCCGCGCCGCCGCGCGGTTCGCAATCCCCGCAATCGGCGCCCGCAGGTTCCGCTCGACGTCCACCGCCAGCGCCTTCAGCGGGGAGACGTAGAGCATGCGGCACGTCCGTCGATCCCGGGCCGCAGGCGCCGGCGAGAACACGATCTGGTCGATCGCCCACAGAAACGCCGTCAGCGTCTTGCCGCTGCCCGTGGGGGCGAGGATGAGGGTGGAGTCGCCGCGCGCGATGGACGGCCAGCCCTGCTGCTGCGGCGGCGTCGGCGCCGCGAAGCTCGCGCGGAACCACTCGGCGACCGACGGATGGAACAGGTCTAATACGTCCGCGCGTTTCGCCACGTTTACTATTTTCTCCCGATAATTTTTCTCGGGCTTTCCGTCTTCTTGGCTTCCAGTACTGTTGTCCCGCTTGCTATTCTTGATCCATGGGAGATTCGGGAGAAGGCCTGGTCGACGCCGAAGCGCGCATCCAGGAACGCATGGAAGAGCGCGAGGCGGACCGCCGCCGCGCCACGAAGGCGCCGGCGATCGATCCGGAGAAGGTCCGCGAGCGTGAGTCGCTGAAGCTCGCCAAGGCCGAGCTCACGCGCCAGGCCGGCGCGACGACCAATCCGATTCGCAAGAAGCAGATCGACGCCGCGCTCGCCGAGATCGATCGGCGGCTCGCCGCGACCTAACCTACCAGCGCCCGCGTCACGTCCATCGCGAAGGCCTGCGGCGTCGCCGGCCGTTCATCGGGATTCAGATTCAGCGCCCGGCGGATCGCGCGGTCGAGCTCCGCCGGCACGGCCGCATGCCGATCGCTGAGCGGTGACGCGCCGCGCGCCTGCGCCAGGATCACGTCGCTGAGCGAGCCGCGGCTGAACGGCAGCTCGCCCGAGACCATCTCGTAGGCGATCACGCCGAGCGCGAAGACGTCCGTCCGCGAGTCCGGCGTGTCGGCGCGGAGCTGCTCCGGCGCCATGTAGGCGGGCGTGCCGACGATCGTCCCGGCCACGGTAATCGTGGCGTGCGGGTCGGCCGGCGTGTCGCTGAGGCGATTGTCCGCGATCTTCGCCACGCCGAAGTCGAGCACCTTCGCCTCGACGTCGCCGCCGGGCAGCAGGATGTTCTCCGGCTTCAGGTCCCGGTGCAGCACGCCCTCGCCGTGCGCCGCCTCGATCGCCCCGCAGACGGCCGACAGGATGCGTCCCGCGCGGGCGGGCTCGAGCCGTCCCTCGCGGTGCAGCACCCGCCGCAGGTCTTCTCCCCGCACGAGCTCCATCACGAGGTAGGCGCCGCCGCCGGGCAGCGTGCCGAAGTCGAACACCGAGACGATGCCCGGATGCTGGAGCCGGGCGACGATCTGCGCCTCCCGCTTGAAGCGCCGTCGCGCGTCGGAGTCTTCGAGCAGCTCGGGGCGCACGACCTTGAGCGCGACGAGGCGCTCGAGCCGCATGTCGCGCGCGCGATAGACCGCTCCCATGCCGCCGCGTCCCAGCAGCTGCTCGATGCGGTACTTGTTGTCGATCACGCGCGGGATGGCGGCTGGCTTCAGCGGCGCGCCGTCGGACGGACACGCGGCGGCCGTCGCGTCCTCGCAGCGTCCGCAGCGCGGGCACTCCATCAAGGGCGGCTGCAGCGGCGCCGTCAGGCGCACCGTCGCCGCCTCCCCCTCGTCGGTCGCCAGGCGGCGGAGCCGCGCCACGTCGAGGCCCAGGCCGACCTGCGCGGCGATGCTCGCGAGCAGCTCGCGGTCTTCGTCGGTGTAGGCCTCTTCCGATCGTTTGGCGCCGAGCACGAACGCCGCGACGAGCCCGCGGTCCTGCCCGAGCACGGGGACGATCAGGGCGGTACCCGACTGCTCCAGCCACGCGATCTCGGCCGGCGGCAGCCGCCGCGCCGGCGATCGCGGGTCGTCGAGGAAGATTTCCAGCGGTTCGTCCGACCAGCGGAGCATCGTCACCAGCCCGCCGTCGATCGCGAGCGGCGTGATGGCCGGATGCCTCGCGGTGACGGGCGCGAGCCGTCCCTCCTCGATGCCGGTCGCCAGCATCGCCGTGACTTCCGGGTGGAGCGCCTCTTCGATCTGTTTGGTGACGAGCGCGGCCAGATCGGTCGGATCCGTCTCGAACCGTACGCGCGAGGCGAGCGACACCAGGATCTTGCGCGCGTCGTACTCCTGCCGGAAGAACCGTTCGTCCAGCCACTGCCGCGCGCGAGCCCGGTACTGGAACGCGGCGAGCGTGCCGGCGAAGAGCAGCAGGTAGACGACCGATCCGCTCGTCAGCAGCTCGCGCAGCGACTGGTGCCACAGCGCGGCGCCGAGCGCGGCGCCGGCCGCGATCGGCACGATGGTGAGCGTGCGGCTGGCGAGCGCGTACTGGATGCTCCGCCGGAGCACCATGCGCGGTCCGAGCACGCGCGCGACGCCGATCGCGTAGGTCAGCCCGAAGGCCGGCAGCAGCACGAGCAGCTGGAGAAACGCGGTGACGCCCCAGGGATACGTCGGCACCGGCGAGCCGGTGAGCAGCGCGACGATCGGGACGCCGTCCTTGAGCGCGTACGCGAACACGCCGGGCACCGCGGTGTAGACCGCCATCTGGATGCGCCGCCGCTCGTTGGCGTCGTGGTTGAAGCGATAGCGGTAGACGCCTTCGACGATCGCCGCGACGTTGATCGCGAGCGCGGCGGCGAACGATCCGTAGTAGGCCCAGGGATTCGCGGCGTCCCACATCGCGGCGTCGCGCAGCGCGTCGACACCGACGAGATAGAGCGAGGTTGCGGCCGCGGTCGTGAGCATCGGCGCCGCGACGAGGAACGGTACGGCGGCGAGCCACCGGCGCCGGACGAGGAGCGGCGACGGCGACGGGAAGTAGAGGATCGCGAGCGCGATGATCGGAAAGGCGAGCGGGCCCGCCATCCAGGCGAACACCGTCAGCGCCCGCCCCAGGCCGAGCGGCAGCGCGTGCTCGACGCCGAGCAGCGGACCGCCGCCCGCGACGCCGCTCAGCGCGAGCGCCAGCACCGACAGCAGCGCCGTCGGGTCGGTGCTCCGCAATCCGAGCAGCACGATCGCCGCCAGCGTGAACACGGCGATCTGCACGATCATCCCGAGGTGCGCCTGCGCCCAGCGTGACGGCTCGACCCGCCAGACCGGCGTGGTTCCCGGGCCGGCGTGATACTGCCGCCGCCAGAGATCGAGACCGTCGGGAGCCGCCGCGCTGGCCGGCGGCCGCGCGAGATTGGGTGTCGGATCGGCCGGCAGGTGCGGCCGCACCCAGCCAATCTGAAGGACCGCGTACACAACCGTCAGCAGGACGAGGACGGCCGTGATCCAGAGGTGCGGCGGAAACCGATCGAGCGCGACGCGATCGCGGGGGTCAGCCACGGATGATGCCGGGTACTATACGTCGCCCGGCCCGCGGCGGATTGGAGGCTGGAGGTTGGAGGTTGGGTCCTGGAGGTTGGTTTCCGGAAGGCTTGTAGCTAGCTGGATCGAGTCCACGGGGGATCGGTGCCAATCCCCGTCAGATTCGATCCGAATGCTTCAAGCCTCCTTGAGACCAACCTTCAACACCCAACACCCAAATCCGCCGGTCAGCGGCTGGCGCCGGTGCGGGCCAGCAGGTCCTTCAGTTCGTCGGCGTCGAGCGACTCCTGTTCGAGGAGCGCTTCGGCCAGCGCCTTGACGGACGCGCGGTTGCGGGCGAGCAGATCGCCCGCCGTTTCGTAGCCGCCGGCGATGATCTTCTCGATCTCCTCGTCGACGCGGCGCGCCGTGGCTTCGCTCATCGCGTGCGGCCGGTCGCCGTCGAACGCGTTGCCGGGCTTGCGGAACGCGCGCATGCCGAGCGACGACATGCCCCACTCGCAGACCATGTGCTGCGCGATGTCGGTGGCGCGCTCGATGTCGTTGCTGGCGCCGCTGGTCATGTGGTTCATGAACAGCTCCTCGGCGACGCGTCCGCCCATCAGCACGGCAACCTGCGCCTCGAGGTAGCCCTTGGTGTAGGTATGGCGATCCGCTTCCGGCAGCTGCATCGTCACGCCCATCGCGCGTCCGCGCGGGACGATCGACACCTTGTGGAGCGGATCGGCGAGCGGCAGCAGCGCGGCGACCACCGCGTGGCCGGCCTCGTGATACGCGCAGTTGACGCGATCGAGCTCGCTCAGCGCCACCGATCGCCGCTCGACGCCCATCAGCACCTTGTCGCGCGCGCGCTCCATGTCGCGGTCCGTCACCCGCGCGCGGCCGTCGCGCCCGGCGGCGAGCGCCGCCTCGTTGACGAGGTTCGCGAGATCGGCGCCGGAGAATCCCGGCGTGCCCCGCGCGATCGCGCGCAGGTTCACGTTGTCGTCCATCGCGACCTTGCGGCCGTGCACGCCGAGGATCGCCTCGCGGCCCTTGAGATCGGGATTGCCGACGGTCACCTGCCGGTCGAACCGGCCCGGACGGAGCAGCGCCGGATCCAGGATGTCCTGGCGGTTGGTCGCGGCGATGACGACGATGCCGTGCGAGGACTCGAAGCCGTCCATCTCGACCAGGAGCTGGTTCAGCGTCTGCTCCCGCTCTTCATGGCTCAGCGAGCTGCCGCCGCGGCTCCGGCCCACCGCGTCGAGCTCGTCGATGAAGACGATGCACGACTGGTGGCGCCGCGCGTCCCTGAAGAGGCGCCGCACGCGCGCGGCGCCGACGCCCGCGTACATCTCCACGAAGTCGGAGCCGCTCGCGAAGATGAACGGCACGCCGGCTTCCCCCGCGATCGAGCGCGCGAGCAGCGTCTTGCCCGTCCCTGGCGGTCCGATGAGGAGGACGCCCTTCGGGATGCGTCCGCCGATCGACGAGAAGCGGTCGGGGTGCCGCAGGAAGTCGACGATTTCCTTGACCTCGTCCTTCGCCTCGTCGACGCCCGCGACGTCCTGGAACGTGACGACCTGCCCGTCGCGATCGGCGAGCTTCGCCTTGCCGGGCGTGTGGATGCGGCCCGCCGTCGTCCGGTACACGGTGAACCCGAGCAGGCCAAGGAACACGGCCGCAAGCGCGATGGCGCCGCCGTTCAGCGAGCCGGGCTCGGCGGTCGGCTGCGCCTCGACGCGGACGCCGTGCTTCGCGAGACCGTCGAGAAATGCGTCGGAGACGAGGAAGTTCGGGGGAGGAACGGTGCGCGCCAGGCGGCCGTCGTGGAAGGTCAGCGCGATGGCGCCGTCGGCGAACCGAATCTGCTTCACCTGGCCCTGGTCGACCTGCTGCCGGAACTCCGAGAAGGCAATCTCGGGCGGCGGAGCGTGGCGGCGTGTCAGGTAGATGCCGGCCGCGACGAGCGCGCAGAGAGCGATCGCAGCCGGTACATAGAAGCGAGGACGCCGGAACAGCGGTGGCACCAAAACAGACCTCCAGCCTGTAACGACTCAGGCTGCGCCATGAGCGTAAAAAAAGGACACTCCGCCAGGGATTGGAATGTGCTCAGATTCTACACGATGCCAAACGACACCGCCAAGCGCGGCCATACCGGGGCGTGGCTCGTCCATATCTATACCGCTTTCGGGGCGGTCCTGGCCTTCGCAGGCGCATGGGGCGTCGTTCATGGCTACGATCGCGTCGCGCTCGGGTCGATGCTGCTCGCGACGATTGTCGACGCGACCGACGGCGTGCTGGCGCGCCGTGCGCGCGTCAAGGACGTGCTCCCGCAGATCGACGGCGCGCGCATCGACGACATCGTGGACTACATCACCTTCGTCTTCCTGCCGCTGCTGCTCCTCGAGGCCTCGGGGGGACTGCCGCGGTTCCTGGTGTTTCCGGTGGCGGCCGTCGTCCTGCTGAGCAGCATGTACGGCTTCGTCGCTCCCGACGCGAAATCGTCGGACTACTTCTTCACCGGCTTTCCCTCGTACTGGAACATCGTCGTGCTGTACCTGCTGCTGTTCGGGACGTCGCCGCGCGTGAACGCGCTGGTGCTGCTCGCGCTGAGCGCGCTGGTGTTCGTCCGGATCGGCTACGTGTATCCGTCGCGGACGCCGACGCTCCGTTCGCTGACGCTCGCGCTCGGGGCGATCTGGGCGGTCCAGATCGCCGTCATCATCGCGCTGTGGCCGTCGCCGCCGCGCTGGGTGTCGATCGGATCGCTTGCGTTTCCCGTCTATTACGTCGTGCTCTCGCTGGTGCTGCACGCGCGCCGGGTGACCGGGCCTGCCGGACTTGAAGGTCCGGCCTACAAGTGAACGAGACGCTGCGCCGGCGGTTCTTCGGGGCCGCCTACGTGACGCTGGTCATCGTCACCACCGTCGTCGTCGTGTGGACGATGCGGCAGGGGTGGGCGGTCTACAAGCTGCGGCGCGGCGTTGGCGACACGTGGTTCTACTCGGCCGACGGGCGTCCGTGGTTCCGGATGGACGAGCAGCGGCGCGACGTCTCGCTCGACGAGATCGCGCCCGACATGCGCAACGCCGTGATCGCCGTCGAGGACCATCGCTTCTACCACCATTTCGGCATCGACCCGATCGGCCTGGGCCGGGCGCTGTGGCGCGATCTGCGTGGCGCCGATCGCTGGGAGGGCGGCAGCACGCTGACGCAGCAGCTCGCGCGCACGCTGTTCCTCTCCAACAAGCGCACGCCGGCGCGCAAGGGGCAGGAAGCGATCATCGCGCTGCTGCTCGAGCAGGAACTGTCCAAGAAGCAGATCCTCGAGCTGTATCTCAATCGCATCTATCTCAGCGGCGGCGTCTACGGCGTGGAGACGATGTCGCAAAACCTGTTCGGGAAGCCGGCCAGCCGGCTGACGCTCGCCGAAGCCTCGATGATCGCGGGCCTCATCCGCGCGCCGTCGGCGCTGTCGCCGTGGAGCAACTACGACGGCGCGCTCGATCGCCGGCGCGTCGTCCTGATGCGGATGCGGCAGGAAGGGTTCATCACCGACGCGCAGGAAAAGGCCGCGCGCGACGTGCGGCCGCGCATCCGTCCGTATCCCGGCGCGACCGAGGCGCGCCATGGATACGCCAAGGAGTTCCTTCGCCAGCAGTTCCGCGACCGGTTCGGCGGCGACCACCCGCCGGACTGGACGGTGCGGACGACGTTCGTGCCCGAGCTGCAGGATGCGGCCGAGCGCGCGGTCGAGAACGGGCTGCGCCGGTTCGGCAAGCCGGACCTCCAGGCGGCGCTCGTCGCGATCGATCCGGCGACGGGCGACATTCTCGCGATGGTGGGCGGGCGCGACTTCCGGCAGTCGCAGTTCAACCGCGCGTGGCGCAGCCGGCGCCAGCCGGGATCCGCGTTCAAGCCGTTTCTCTTCGCGGCGGCGCTGGCGAACGGCTACTCGCCGGTCAGCGTCCTGGACCGCCTGTCGGCGATTCCGAAGCAGGGCCCTGACGAGTGGGCCCCGCGGAACGCCGGCGACGAGCAGGCGGAGTCGCTGACGCT
>Ga0075364_10002626_pt1 | contig 10097 bp, 7 predicted proteins | sample EndMetdeltDD1764_FD_71517 | JGI IMG/M metagenome (GOLD analysis project Ga0075364, IMG submission 71517) | Populus endosphere microbial communities from Tennessee, USA - Endosphere MetaG P. deltoides DD176-4 | ecosystem: Host-associated > Plants > Roots > Endosphere | place: USA: Tennessee...
CCCGCGGCGAAGCTGCGGTGCACGAAGCCGTCGTCGGAGATCACGTCGGGGAACGGCGTGATGCGCGCGTGGCCCGCCCCGTTGACGCAGTAGACGCCCGCGCCCGCCAACCCGCGCCGGTCGGCCATCAGGAGCTCGTGCACGCGGTGCAGCCGCCGCGCCGACGGCCGCAGGCCGGTGAGGTCGTAGTGCGGGACCGGCGAGGTGGCGAGCACGCCCGGCCGAGCCAGGGTCTCGACGAGCTCGCGCACCGCCTGGACGGGCAGGTCGACGTCGGCGTCGAGGTAGATGCGGGGGAAGACGAGGGCGGCGTCGTCGCCGAGCCGGAGCGCGTTGGCCTTGCCGGCCACCGGGGTCTCGACGACGCGCACGCCGTGGGCGCGCGCGACCGCGGCCGTCGCGTCCGTGCACGCGTTCGCCACCACCACGACGTCGATCTCGCCCGGCCGCGCGCCCCGCAGCAGGGTGGTCAGTCCGCGCCCGAGCACCCCCGCCTCGTTGTGCGCGGGGATCACCACGCTCGCCCGGGGGTCCATGGGTGCCCGTCAGGCGAGGCTGGGGACGTCGATCGGGATGATCGGGGTCCCGCCGGGGTTCGGTTGCTCGCGCCACACCGCCCACGGGCTGCACCCCCGGCGGTAGAGGTCCTCGAGGTGGGTCCGCTCCTTGAGGGTGTCCATCGGGGCCCAGAAACCGTCGTAGTCCACTGCCAGGGTCCGGCCGTCCCTCGCCGCCTTGACGCAGCCGTCCATCACCAGGTCGTCGCCCTCGTCCAGGTAGTCGAAGATCCCCTGGCGCAGGACGAAGTAGCCGCCGTTGATCCGGAACGGGAGGTCCCCTGCCGGCACCAGGTCGGTCACCCGGCCCTGACCATCGGTCTCCACCACGTGGAAGGAGTCGCCGGGCTTGACCGCGATGAACTGGGCCACCGCGTCGGTCTCGCAGAACTGGTCGATCAGCTCGTTCATCGGGGCGTCGGTGAGCACGTCGCCGTAGTTGGCGAGGAAGTACTCGTCGTCCTCGAGGTAGGGGCGGACCCGGCGCAGCCGCTCGCCGATCGGCGTGTCCATGCCGGTGTCGATGAAGGTGATCGTCCAGTCGCTGATGTCGGTGCTGAGCATGTCGACGTGCTGGCCGCCCTTGGTCAGCACGAAGTCGTTCGAGGTCGTCTCCCGGTAGTCGAGGAAGTAGTCCTTGACGGCACCGGCCCCGTGCCCGAGGCAGAGGATGAACTCCGTGTGACCGAAGTGCGCGAAGTACCGCATGATGTGCCACAGCACCGGCCGGCTGCCGATCGGCATCATCGGCTTGGGCAACGACTGGTTGTCGGCCCGCATCCGCATGCCGAGGCCACCACAGAACAGCACGACCTTCATCCCGCGTCCTTCCGACCGGTCAGCTCGCCGTACACGGCGAGGTACGCCGGGGCCTGGTGCTCCCAGGCGAGGTGTTCCTCGACCCGCTCCCGGCCGAGCTTGCCCATCAGGGTCCGTGACGCGGTGTCGTCGAGCAGCCGCACGAGTGCCTCGGCGAAGCCCTGCGACCCGGACGCCGGGTCGGCGTAGACCGCCGCGTCGCCGGCCGAGACCCGGGTCTCCACGAGGTCGAAGGCCACGACGGGGAGACCGAAGGCCATGTACTCCATCGTCTTGTTCATCGTGGACACGTCGTTGAGAGGGTTGAGCGGGTCGGGGCAGAGCCCCACGTCGGCGGTCGACAGGACGTCCGCGACGTACGAGTCGGGCACCCGGCCCGGGAGCTCGACGACGTCCTGGAGACCGAGGCGGTCGCGTTCCGCGACCAGGTCCCGGTGACAGTCGCCGCCACCCATCAGCGTGAACGAGATGTCGGTACGCCCGAGGGTGTGCACGATGTGGTCCGCCGCCGCCAGCACGACGTCGACCCCGTCCTGAGGCCCCATCACGCCGAGGTAGGCGACCAGGTGCTGCCGGCCGCGGTACTCCGACACGACGGGCTCGCCCGCCCGCATCACCTCGGGGTCGGGACCGGTCCGGACGACGGTCACGTGCCGTGGGTCCTTGCCTCCGCGCTCGATCGCGATGCGCCGGTAGGACTCGTTCGTCGACGTCACGCGGTCGGCGGTCCGGAACGTGGCGCGCTCGAGCCGCAGCAGCCCCTTCAGCGCGACCCGCGGCCCGTCCGAGAAGCGGGACTCGAAGAGCTCGGGGCACAGGTCGTGGTGGTCGAAGACGAACCGCGACCCGTCCCGCACGCGCAGCCAGCGGGCCAGGGGCCAGAAGATGTCCGGAGGGTTGCAGGCCTGGACGACGTCGAAGCGCCCGGCCCGCCGCGCACGCAGCGTCAGTCGCGCGGTCGCGAGGAAGGAGTAGGCGTACTCGAGCACGTAGCCGAGCGCGCCGCCGCCCGGGGCGTACGGGCGGTAGCCGTGGATCGTCACGCCGTCGACGACCTGGAAGGTGCCGGTCCCCTGGCCCTTCGGGCAGACCACCGTCACGTCGTACCCGGCGTCGCGCAGGGTGCGGCACTCGAGCCAGACCCGCCGGTCGAACGGGACCGGCAGGTTCTGGACGATGATCAGGACGCGAGGCGGACCCGTCACCAGCCCACTCCGGTGTAGCTGGGCATCCGCTCCACCTCGGCCCCGAGCCGCCCCGACAGGTCGATGACATGGCTGGCCGCGGACGCCAGGACCGCGGTGGTCACGCACTCGGCGGTCGCGGCCACCAGGACCACCTCGGCGTCCTCCAGTGCCGCCTCGGGGGTGCGGACCAGCAGTCGGCTCAGGTGCGGGAGGCGCTCCTCGACGTGCCGGCGGTTCGCCCCGACGAGCGTGTCCGGGTTGATGATCGGGTCGTAGATGCGGACCTCGAAGCCCTTGCCCAGGAGCCTCTCGACCAGCTCGACGTAGGGGCTCTCGCGCAGGTCGTCGGTGTCCGGCTTGAAGCTGAGCCCGAGCAGCGCCACGTGGCGCATGCCGGTGTCGATGACGCGCTCGATGACGTCGCGGATCACGAGCTCGTTGGTGAAAGCCGTCCCGGCCAGGAGGGGCGCGTCGACGCCGTTCGTCCTGGCCAGGTGGAGGAGGGAGCGCAGGTCCTTGGGCAGACAGCTGCCGCCGTAGGCGAAGCCGGGACGGAGGTAGGTGGGCGCGATGTTGAGCTTGGTGTCCTCGCAGAAGATCTCCATCACCTCGCGCGAGTCGACCCCACAGCCGCGCAGCACCCGGGCCAGCTCGTTGGCGAACGAGACCTTGGTGGCGTGGAAGGCGTTGCACGCGTACTTCAGCGACTCGGCGGTGGCGACCGCGACGGACCGGGTCTCGAGGTCGACGAACGAGAAGAGCTCGGCGACCACGTCGCGGGCCTTGTCGGAGGCCGTGCCCACGACGACGAACGGCGGCTGGAAGAAGTCCTGGACGCTGACGCCCTCGCGCAGGAACTCCGGCGTCATCGCGGTGCCGACCTCCCAGCCGGGCGGCGGCGCTGCGAACACCGGGGCCACGACGTGGTCGACCGTCCCGGGCGGGACCGTGCTGCGGACGACGACCGCGTGGAAGCCGCTCGCCGGTGGGGCCACCACGTCCATGGCGTCCCGGATCTCGGCGCAGACCCGCTCGATGTAGGTCAGGTCGGTGGCCCCGTGCGCCCCCGACGGGGTGCCGACGCAGAGCAGCGAGATGTCCGCGCCCTCGAGTGCCTCGCGCACCGACGTGGTCGCGCCGAGGAGCCCGCTCGCGACACCGGAGGCGACGAGCTCGGACATGCCCGGCTCGACGACGGGGCTCTCGCCGAGGTTGATCGCGGCGACCTTGTCGAGGTCGACGTCGACTCCCACGACCGAGTGGCCCACGTGGGCCAGGCCGGCCGCCGTGACCGTGCCGACGTACCCCAGTCCGAAGACCGCAACCCGCATGACACCCCCCAAAGACGTCCGATGACCCACCCTGGAGCGATGCCGTGGGGCGTACCGGGCAGGGCGGCGCAAATACCCCAGATCGGGGACCGGGTCGACCGCGGACGGCCTGGCGGGCAGACTCCCCGGAATGACCAGCCTCATCTCCCACACGACCGTGGACTGCGCGAACGCCTACGAGCTCTCCGAGTGGTGGAAGCCGGTGCTCGGGTACGTCGACCTCGAGGGTGACCCGAACCTGCCCGGGCACGAGGAGTGCATGATCCGGCACCCCGAGACGGGTCATCAGATCCTGTTCATCGAGGTGCCGGACGAGAAGGTGGTCAAGAACCGCATCCACTTCGACCTGCGACCCGTTGAGGGCACCCGCGACGAGGAGCTGGCTCGACTGCTCGCGCACGGGGCGACGCAGGTGAGCGACCACCGCGGCCAGTACGGGCCGGGCACGGGCTGGGTGATCCTCGCCGACCCCGAGGGCAACGAGTTCTGCATCCTGCGGTCCGAGGCCGAGGCGGCCGCCAACCCGAACCAGCATCCCGAGCCCGAGGAATGAGCGTCGCCGCCGGAGTCGGCTCGACGCGGCTCCTGGGATCAGGCCTGTGGGCCACCGTCGCGTCCGACACCGCCGGCAACGTCGCGCTCTCGCCGTTCTCGGTCGCGGTCGCCCTCGGCATGACGCTGGCGGGAGCAGCGGGCCAGACGCGCGGCGAGATGGAGGACGTGCTCGGCGGGGGAGACGGTCTCGGCGACGCCACCCGGGTCCTCGAGGACACCGGTGACGACGTCGTCCTCGACGTGGCGAACGCCCTGTTCGCGCAGGCCGGGCTGTCCTGGCGACCGGACTTCCTCGACACGCTGGCCGACGACTTCGCGGCGGAGCCGCGGATGGTCGACTTCGCCGAGACCGAGGCGGCTCGCGGCACCATCAACCGCTGGACGTCCGAGCGGACCCACGAGCGGATCCCCGAGATCGTCCCCGCGGGCGTCCTCACCGCTGAGAGCCGGCTCGTCCTCGTCAACGCCCTCTACTTCAAGGCGCCCTGGGCCGAACCGTTCTGGGAGCACTCCACCGCCGACACCGACTTCCACCTGGACGACGGGTCGGCGGTGCCGGTGCCCACGATGCGGCTCGCGCTGCACGCGGCGACGGGCGCCGGCGACTGCTGGCGCTCGGTGCGGCTGGACTACGCGGGTGGGCGCACCGCCATGACGGTGCTGCTTCCCGAGCCCGGCCGCCGTCAGGAGCTCGAGGCGCTCGTGGCCGCCGGCACCTGGGACGCGCTGCTCGACGTGCCCGACGGGGCCAGGGTGGACGTGTCCCTGCCCCGCTTCACCTTCCGCACCGGTGCCGGCCTGGGTGCGGCGCTCAGTGCCCTCGGCATGCCGACCGCGTTCGGCGACGACGCCGACTTCTCCGGGATGACCGAGGCCGAGGACCTCAAGATCAGCGAGGTGCTGCACGAGGTCTTCATCGCCGTGGACGAGGCCGGGACCGAGGCGGCCGCCGCGACCGCCGTCGTCATGCAGCGCGCCGCCGGGATTCCCGCCCCACCCGAGCCGTTCGTCGTCGACCGGCCGTTCCTCTTCGTGATCCACGACGTCGAGCACGGCACGCCGCTGTTCGTGGGGCGGGTCGCCGACCCCCGCTGACACCGGTCACCGAGGCTCAACGACGATTCCGTCGTTCCTCCACGCGTGGGAAAGACTGTCTCCGTGCGTCTGGCGAGGCTGGTGGCGGGGATCGCCTCGGCGATCCTGGCGATCGCCGGTCTCGGCTACGCCGCGGCGCAGACGGTGTCCGCGCCGCGCGACCTGGAGCTCGGGCCGATGGAGACGATCCAGCCGGCCGCCGGCGCCGTGAGCCCGTCCGTCCAGCAGCCGACCGCGCCGGCCGCGCCGGCCGGCCCGCCTCGCGTCGAGGAGACCTGGGCCGCGGAGACCGCGACCCAGGCGGGCATCCCGGTGGCCGCGATGCGGGCGTACGCCAACGCGCAGATCTCCGAGCCGAAGGGCTGCGAGGTCGGCTGGACGACGCTGGCCGGCATCGGCTGGGTCGAGTCGCAGCACGGCACGGTCGGCGAGCGGACCCTCGGCGACGACGGTCGCTCCTCGACGCCGATCCTCGGTCCGGCCCTGGACGGTGACCCGTTCGCTGCGATCCCGGCGACGCCGCAGACGACCGCCTGGCACGGTGATCCGGCCTGGGACCACGCGGTCGGGCCGATGCAGTTCATCCCGTCGACGTGGGAGCAGTGGGGGACCGACGGTGATCTCGACGGCGTCGCGGACCCGAACGACATCGACGACGCGGCCGCGACCGCCGTCGCGTACCTGTGCGCGGACGGCCACGACCTCACCTCCGGCTCCGGCTGGGCGGACGCCGTGTTCGGCTACAACCACGACGAGTCGTACGTCGCGAACGTGCACGCGGCGGCCTCGGCGTACGCCGAGCGGACGAGCTGAGCGGAACCGGACCGTCGTTCTGGGAGTCTGACCGACGTGCTCGCACGTCGTGACGTCCTTCGTGGGCTCGGTCTCTCCGTCCTGGCCGTCGGTACCCTCGGCCTCCTCGATGCGTGCGGCGACGATCCCGGGAAGCCGAACCCGCCCGGTGGCAGCACCGACCTGACCCTGGCGTCCTCCGACGTGCAGCGCAGCGATCCCGACCCGGCCGCGGTCGTCGACGGGGTGGGCTCGATGCACGCCCTCGGCGCCGGTCTCTGGGGGCAGCTGTCCACGGGCGAGGGCAACCTGGCGATCTCGCCGTTCTCCGTGGCCGTCGCGCTCGGCATGACCGCCAACGGCGCCGAGGGCACGACCCTGGACGAGATGCTCGACGTGCTGGCGGTGGAGTCCGCCGGCGCGGCGAACGCCGGCTACAACGCGGTCACCCAGTACGTCGAGTCCCTCTCGGGGCCGGTCGCCGAGGACCAGGAGATCGTGCTCGAGGCCGCGAACGCGCTGTTCGGACAGCGCGACACGGCGTGGGAGCAGCCGTTCCTCGACGCCCTCGCCGCCTCGTACGGCGCCGGGATGCAGCAGGTCGACTACAAGACGGCGGCGGAGGCCGCCCGCACGGCGATCAACGCATGGACCGCCGAGCGCACCCGCGACAAGATCCCGGAGCTCATCCCGGACGACGTCCTGGACGACCTCACCCGGCTGGTGCTCGTCAACGCGCTGTACCTCAAGGCCCCGTGGGCGACGCCGTTCGAGAAGGACTTCACCGCCGACGGCGACTTCCACGTCACCGAGGACACGACCGTCAGCGTGCCGATGATGCGCGGGACCGAGGGCATCTCCGGCTCGGCCGGCGACGGCTGGCGATCGGCGCGGATCCCGTACGCCGGGGCTCAGCTGGCGATGACGCTCGTGCTGCCGGACGGCGACCTGGACGCGTTCGTGTCGGACGGGCTCCTGGCCGGGGTGCTGGCGGCGGACCTCACCAGGTCGGTCGACCTCACCATGCCACGTTGGACGTTCCGCACGCCGTCGCCGTTGAAGGACGCACTCGAGGCACTGGGCATGCCGACCGCGTTCGACGAGAACGCCGCGGACTTCTCGGGGATGACGCTCGAGGAGGAGCTGCACATCGCTGCCGTCCTCCACGAGGTCTTCATCGCCGTCGACGAGGAGGGCACGGAGGCCGCGGCGGCGACGGCGGTCGTGGTGGCCGGGGAGTCGGCGGGCCTGCCTGGCGAGCCGCTGGTCCTGGACCGGCCGTTCCTCTTCGTGATCCACGACGTCGAGCACGGCACGCCACTGTTCGTGGGGCGTGTCGGCGACCCCTCGTAGAGTGGGGGGACACCCCCTCCCTTCCTTGGGCGGGGGCTCTCGTGTTGTCCCCTCGACCCCTGGAGCACCGTGACCTCGCTCGCCGGGCACTCATTGTCAGGTTTGGCCGACGCCGTCCTCGCCGACCGCACCCTGACCGAGGCGATGGCGGACGCGCGTGGAGGCGCCGTCCCCGCGCTCGACCTGACCGCGCCCGAGGCCATGCGGCCGTTCGTGGTCACCGGTCTGGTGCGGGCCGGGCGCACGGTCCTGGCCGTCACCGCCACGTCGCGTGAGGCCGAGGACCTGGTCGAGCAGCTCGGCTCGATGCTGGACCCGGGTGGCGTCGCCTACTACCCGAGCTGGGAGACGCTGCCGCACGAGCGGCTCAGCCCGCGCAGCGACACCGTCGGCAAGCGGCTGGCGGTGCTGCGCCGGCTCGCCCACCCGGGGGTCTCGACAGGCTCGACCACCGTGGACGGACCCCTGCAGGTCGTGGTGGCGCCGGTCCGGTCGGTGCTCCAGCCGCAGGTCGCGGGGCTCGGTGACCTGGAGCCGGTCGACCTGAGGGCGGGTGACACGGCACCCCTCGAGGACGTCGTGCAGCGCCTGGCCGACGCGGCCTACTCGCGCGTGGACCTGGTCGAGAAGCGTGGAGAGTTCGCGGTCCGCGGCGGCATCGTCGACGTCTTCCCGCCCACCGAGGAGCACCCGCTCCGCGTGGAGTTCTGGGGCGACGACGTCGAGGAGATCCGCTCGTTCTCCGTCGCCGACCAGCGCACCCACGAGCAGGTGGAGCGGCTGTGGGCGCCGCCGTGCCGCGAGCTGCTGCTGACTCCCGAGGTGCGCGAGCGCGCCGCCGAGCTGGGCCGCCGGCACCCGACCCTGGTCGAGCTCACCGACAAGATCGCCGCCGGCATCGCGACCGAGGGCATGGAGGCGCTGTCGCCGGTCCTCGTCGACGAGATGGAGCTGCTCGTCGACCTGCTGCCGGCCGAGACGCACGTGCTGGTCCTCGACCCGGAGCGCGCCCGGCGCCGTGCCCACGACCTGGTCGCGACGAGCGAGGAGTTCCTCGGCGCCAGCTGGGCGGCCGCGGCCGGTGGCGGGTCGGCGCCGATCGACCTCGGCGCGGCGTCGTACCGCTCCCTCGGCGACGTCCGCGAGCACGCGGTCTCGCAGGGCAAGGCCTGGTGGAGCGTGAGCCCGTTCGGCATCGCGGAGGTCGACCCGCCGGTAAGTAACGGGCGGGTCGACGACGGCATGGACGGGGTTCCCGTGCGCGCACTGCCGATGCAGGTGGTCGAGCCCTACCGCGGCGACGTCGAGAAGGCGTTCGCCGACCTGGAGAAGTGGCAGAGCGCCGGCTACCGCACCGTCGTCGTCCACCCCGGGCACGGTCCGGCCCAGCGCACCGTCGAGGCGCTCGGCGAGCGCGACGTCCCCGCGCGGCTGGCCGACGGCCTGGCCGAGGCGCCGACGGCCGACGTGGTGACGGTGACCTGCGGCGCGCTCAACCACGGCCTGGTCGACGACGAGAACCGCCTCGTGGTCGTCACGGGCGAGGACCTGTCCGGCCAGCGCGCCTCCACCCGCGACATGCGCGCGATGCCGACCCGGCGCAAGAAGCAGATCGACCCGCTGGAGCTCAAGGCCGGCGACTACGTCGTGCACGAGCAGCACGGCGTGGGCCGCTTCGTCGAGATGAAGCAGCGCGAGGTGCAGGGCGCGACCCGCGAGTACCTCGTGCTCGAGTACGGCGCTTCGAAACGTGGTGGCCCGCCGGACCGGCTCTACGTGCCGGCCGACGCCCTCGACCAGGTGACCCGTTACGTCGGCGGCGAGCAGCCGAGCCTCGACCGGCTCGGCGGGTCCGACTGGGCCAAGCGCAAGGGCCGCGCCCGCAAGGCGGTCAAGGAGATCGCCGCCGAGCTCATCAAGCTCTACGCGGCGCGCCAGGCCACCAAGGGTCACGCGTTCGGCCCGGACACGCCCTGGCAGCGTGAGCTCGAGGACGCCTTCCCGTTCGCGGAGACCCCCGACCAGCTGACCACCGTCGAGGAAGTCAAGGCGGACATGCGGCAGACCGTGCCCATGGACCGCCTGGTGTGCGGTGACGTCGGCTACGGCAAGACCGAGATCGCGGTGCGCGCGGCGTTCAAGGCGGTCCAGGACGGCAAGCAGGTCGCGGTCCTGGTCCCGACGACTCTGCTCGTGACCCAGCACCTGTCGACGTTCAGCGAGCGGATGACGGGCTTCCCGGTCCGGATCGAGGGCCTGAGCCGGTTCCAGACCGACAAGGAGGCGAAGGCCGTCGTCGAGGGCCTCGCCGACGGGACCGTCGACATCGTGGTCGGCACCCACCGCCTGCTCAACCCGGACATCAAGGTCAAGGACCTCGGCCTGATCGTGGTCGACGAGGAGCAGCG
>Ga0075364_10002627_pt1 | contig 10097 bp, 13 predicted proteins | sample EndMetdeltDD1764_FD_71517 | JGI IMG/M metagenome (GOLD analysis project Ga0075364, IMG submission 71517) | Populus endosphere microbial communities from Tennessee, USA - Endosphere MetaG P. deltoides DD176-4 | ecosystem: Host-associated > Plants > Roots > Endosphere | place: USA: Tennessee...
ACGCTGCTCGATGCCTACAGCGGCGAAGATAGCTACGCTGTCTGGGGCGCAATTACGAGTCACTTTGGCACGCTCAAAACATTTGCCGGTGACGACGAGCTGCTCCTGGCCGATGTTCGGGCTTTCATTAAAAAGCTGGTCTACGGCCAATATATTCGCCTTGGCTGGAACCCGATAGAAGGCGAGCCATACTTTGACGGCCTCCTGCGCACCATGGCTATTGCGCACATGGCCTACGCCGAAGACAAAGAAGCTGTCGGCAAACTGCGCGAGTGGTTTGATGCCGCAGCAAAACCACCAGACATCTGGGCAGACCTACGCGCTACCACATTTGCCGTTGCCGCAAAATTTGGCGGAGAGTCAGCCTACGAAAAACTTCTTGGCTGGTACGCCGAAACGTCCTCAGCCGAAGAGCGCACGCAGCTTATATCTGGCTTGTGTGCCGCGCGCGATGAGCAGCTAATTCGCCGCTCACTCGCCATGCTCACCACTGATGCCGTAAAACTACAAGATTTGTTTTACTGGGTTGTATATCTATCGCGTAACCGTTTCTCGCGCGACCTTTTGTGGCAATGGATGCAGGATGAATGGGGTTGGATTGTCGAGCAATTTGGCAACGACATGCACTACACCGACTTTCCTAAATACATTGCTGGCGCGTTTAGCACACAAGCGCAGCTTGCCAGCTACAAAAAGTTCTTTGAACCAAAACTGAGCGAAATCGGTATTGCACGGACAATTCGCCAGGGCATCGAAGACATCGAGGGTCGAGTACAATGGATCGAACGTGATGGCGATGCGGTGATTAACTTTCTGCGGAGTCAAACGTCATCACACCAAGCCGACACTTCAAACATAGAGCCAGTCACCTCAAGCGCCGACAGCCTATAGTCTACAGCCGCACCTGCGTGACTTACTAGCCAAAACTCGGCCGCAAAATGCATTTGGCCGAGTTTTTGGTTGGTAATATAATCCAACCCGCTCCCCTGTCGATTGGTTCGGCGATACTTCACTTCCACAAAATAAAGAACACTCGCCTTCCGTGCAATAATATCAATTTCGCACCACCTTGTTCGCCAATTTCGCTCTACAATCGTATATCCCTGCCGGACCAAATACGTTGCGGCCGCTGTTTCTGCACGCCGACCAACCTCAGTCGACATCAAGCATCCTCTTGAGCGGCGCCCAACGATAGCGATGTATTTTGCTGGGGCCCAGTATGCTGAGCGCCGTGCGATGTTGCAGCGTGCCATACCCCACATGCGACTCAAACCCATACCCAGTAAACTGCCGTTCACCCATAATTTGCATGTACTGATCCCTAGCAACCTTTGCCACAATGGAAGCCGCCGCAATAGCAGGCTCAATTGCGTCGCCTTTTATTATCGTTTGCACTCGGGGATCGCCAATATAATTACTATTGCCATCAAGCAAAATAACATCAGCCTGCGCTTGATCTGGAATACCAGCCACTGCTATTTTTGCCGCTTGTTTTAAAGCCGCCGTCAGACCGTGCGCATCGATGTAGCTCGGCGACGCCCAGCCCAAGCTTACCGGTGTTATTTCTTTAATGAGCTGGGCTATAATTTGGCGTTGGCCAAAAGAAAGTTTTTTGGAGTCATCAACGATACCTTCAAGCGATGGATGCATCACTACCGCACCAACGCAAACCGGCCCAGCCCAGCATCCCCTTCCTACTTCGTCGACTCCAATAATCATGCGGCTATTCTAGCAGATGTTGCCCAATCGTCAAACAAATTGACAAAATGCATAAATATCACTATTATATGCAAGTTGTTGCCGCAAAGGAAGGAATCCCATGCCCAGCTCCAACCCCCAGGCCGTACATGCCCAGAATGCCGACGAGCTTCAAGTCCAACTGGCCGCGCTCGCCATCTGGAACGCCCTGGAAGTACAGCTCGTGGATGGGCCGCCGCCCCAGGGAAGCATCGTCTTCGACGACGCAAACAGCATCCGTCGAACCATCACATTCGACATGGGGATCATCGACCGCCAAACTGCCAGCCACCTGATCACCAGCATGGGCAAGATGGTGTACCGTGGCGCCGACAGCGCCTCCGCGACCGGCGTAACACGCTACATCTACGGCCGTATTGGCTCATGAGCGGCCACTCACCGGTCCAGCAGGCGGGCTCTGCCGATGAAATCCGTAGCTACCTCGTTGAGTTCATGCTCTGGGAGTCACCGGAATTTGTGCTCATGAGCGGTGGAGCTCATCCGCACGACTGCATGATCCTCTTTACCGACAAAAAGGTAGAGGCAGTCTACGGCGTAACGTTCTCATCGGCACGGGTGTCGATCGAAGATGCAGCGCTCATGATCGATGCGCTCACGGGTCGCAGCCACCACCTCTTCATGATTAGTGAAGACCCGCCTTTGCTGACACGGTTCTATCACCGGCCGCTCACCTAGCGACCATGCTCTCCAGTGGGCGCGTCACCGCGCGCCCACTGGAAGAGAAAACACATGATTTCAAAAAAACACCCACGAAACGCGGGTGTTCTTCTTTTTGAGCGGTCAGTCAGGATCGCTACTACTTGGCTTCGGTAGTTTGTTCTTCGGCCAATGCTTCTTGAGGCTGCTCGTTTGCAGGTGCCGGCTTCTCTGGAAGCTCGTTTACCTGGTTGCGGTCAAAGGCAACAGCGGTAAGACGGGCAGACTTACCACTACGCTCGCGGAGGTAGGTGAGATATTTACGGCGAACTTTACTTCGCTTAGTAACTTCAACTTTCATAACAAGTGGTGAGTGCAGAAGATACGTCTTCTCTACGCCAACACCACTGGCAATACGGCGAACCGTAATGCTGCTAGTGAGGCTGTCTTTGCGGTCGGTACGGATAACAACGCCTTCAAAAACCTGAACGCGCTCTTTGTTGCCTTCCTTAACTTTTTGGTGCACACGTACAGTGTCACCGGTGCGAACGTCAACAACCGCGTGTTTGCGGTACTGCTGTTCAACTTTTTTGATTAATTCAAACATGGTAAATCAATGCCTTGTTACGTTATTTCGATAGTCAAGAGTTATTTTAGCATATCTAACCTGTTAATGGAAGGGGGGCTAGCTATTTTTCAAAGCTTGATAATCAGACAAAGGACTGGGGTCCTGTCAGGTGGTCCGCCCCTAAAAGATTTTGTCTGGAGTACCAGAAAAATTTTTGGGTGCTGCCCGAACATTGCCTGTGGCACTGTGAGTTTTCCTTGCTTGGCTGAGCCTGGAAGGCTCTGCCTGAAGGCGAGCACTCCAAGGGCTGGCTGCCACCCCCTAATCTTCACAAACAAAAACAGCCAGCTACGCGATACTGATATACTAGAAACATGATCGCACTCAACCATGTCCTCGCCGGCACCGCCATCGGTCTGGCCGTTAAGCGCCCCGAATTCGCTGCACCGCTTGCCTTTTTATCGCACTTTTTGCTGGACATCACGCCACATTTTAGCTATGAATGGCCACGAGTAAAATTCATGACCATCTGGACGCTGGATGCTATCGGCAGCGTGCTCGCCATTGCGCTTGTAAGCATGGCTGCGCCAGAGGTAGCCTGGGCTGTTATTGCCGGTGGTATTTTTGCGGAACTGCCAGATGTTATTTGGATTTACGAACGTCTGATCATTAAAAAACTCAGTAAAAACTGGTTTTTTGTGTTTCACCGCGTTATTCAGTGGTCCCAAACTCGTCGCGGCCTATGGTACGAGCTTGGCTATTTACTTCTTCTTATCGGACTCAATGTTTCGCTTTTGCTAAACCAATAATAATTCCCCGGGGTGTGGCGCAACGACATTGTAGTCGCAACGCCACACCCGTCTTTGGCATCTCAGGCTAGTACGGCTTGTTCGCGCGCCCGAAACGCTACTCCATCACTGGTCAGGAAGTACGTCTCATGCCTGGTTTGGTCAACCAGGCCTTGCGCCATAAGGGCATATACGCCCCGGTGCGCCTCATCGCCGGTGAGCTCGAGGTTGTACGTGATCGCCCGCACAGAAGCCGTGCCGGCTAGAGGTAAAAACCCCAGAATTGCCTTGGCAAACTCGTCGAGAATCATGAGCAATCCTCCCCGCCCTGCATGGACAAAGCCACGAGTTGTGGCCTCGTGGCTTCATAGTACCATATTTTGCTTATGCCTAAATAACGCGGTTTATTTCTTCGAGAGTAGTGAGGCCGTCAATTGCTTTTAAAATACCGTCTTGCAAAATAGTCACCATTCCCTCTTTGCGGGCGGTGTCTTCAATGCTGTCGGCATTTACGTCTTTAATATCACCCCGCAAAAACGCCTGAATAGCGTCCGTCACAATCATTTGCTCAATAACAATTAGGCGACCCTTATAACCAAATGGCGCGTCGTCTGACTTGCCAGGCTTATAGAGCGTGAGGTTGTCGATGTCTGGCATGGGAATCGCTTCGGGCAAGTCTTTTAACTGTTCACGAATCCATGTTTTGGTAGCGTCGTCTGGCGAATAAGCAATCTTTGTGGCATCGTCGAGGCGGCGCACCAAGCGCTGGCCCACGACCATACGAATAGCAGTTGAAAAGATTGGGTTTTGGCCAATCATGTCGATCATGCGGCTAAACGCCGTTGCGGCAGACGCGGCGTGGAACGTACTGAGTACAAGGTGACCGGTAATTGACGCCTGGATGGCCGTCTTGGCGGTATCGACATCCCGAATCTCACCTACCATCACCACATCTGGGTCAAGGCGAAGCACGGCACGAAGCTTCTCAGCAAAACTATCGCCACCCTGTGTATTAACCGGAATCTGGCTCACACCGGGGATACTAAACTCCACGGGGTCTTCCAATGTTAGAATCTTGCGGCCAGGGTTGTTCATGGCGTTCAAAATACTGTACAGCGTGGTCGACTTACCAGACCCAGTTGGACCCACCATCAGCACCATACCATGTGGGTGTTGAATAACTTCTGCAAAGTGCTTTTCCTGAACATCGGTCATGCCAAGATTATCGAGGTTTAGAAGGCTCGTATCAAAGTTAAACAAACGAATAACCGCATCCTGGCCGTACACCGTTGGCACTGTTTCGATACGCATATTCAAAAGGCGCGTGCTGCCATCTGCTTCGCGCACATCCTGCTGCATGTGCCCGGTTTGGGCGTCGTCGGCGGCAGTCGAAATGTTAGCGCGCGAGGCGATTGAGGCAAAAAGAATTCGATATTTTTCTGTAGTCAAGTTAGCAATGGGGTGCAGCGTGCCATCGACACGAAAGCGCACCCTGACATCTTTGCGCTGAGGCTCCAAGTGAATGTCGCTTGCGCCAAGTTTGTCTGCCTGCTTAATGAGGTAGTTCAAGATATCATCCGAGCGGACGGTGTCGAGCGTTTTTGTCACTTCCTCAATCGTGTCGCTATCGCCCTCGCTGGCAATTTTGACGTCATTGTAGACCACTTTTTTAGGCGGATCGTATCGCAGCATCAAAGCCTTAAAACCAGAATTGCTCATAACAACAAACTGCACCACGCGCTGCTCAAAGCGGTCGTGCAACTGACGAAGCAACTGCTGCGGCGTGTTGATAGTAATGCCAAATACTAACGCCGTATTTTCTCCACCATCGCTGAGCGGCACAATATGGCCTTGATACATTTCTTGAATCGTCAAAAGCCCAGGGTACAAACGGCTATCTGGCGTGAGCTCGCGCGAATCAAAATATTGCAACCCCAGCAATGTGGCGCGTTGGCGCGTATTAAGCTCTTCTTGCTCGCGGAACTTGGCCGCATCGTCATTCATATACACGTATTGTAACAAAAACGTGAGCAGTATCGTTAGATTGACTATATAACTAACTATGGTATTAATGATGTACGACGTTTCGTTAGCAGAAGGAGCCGAACCATGCCTGACCCCTACGCGCTCAAAGGAACTCACTGGGTCAACGCCCACAGAGTACGAAACGGCAGCGGCACCAAGGGCACCATCTACGTAGACTGCGAGATCACCGTCTACGACCCCGCACTGCACGGCGTACTGGAGGCACTATTCGCCGAAGAGGACGTTCCACTGAGGCCGACACACGCCGAGCTGTGGAACCAAGTGAAGGTCACCGAGGTGACGGCAAACGGCCTCACCTGGTCCCTTACTGCTTACCAGGAATTCTCGGATGTGCGGCATCGCTACTGGTACCGCAGCTGGACCGAAAAGGAGCTCCGCGAAGCACCGGAACTGGTCATGCAGCGACTTCGCGCAAACATCACCCAGGCCTGCAGCGCCATAGGAGCCGGCCTCGCAGTCGCTGCGATCCCTTACGAACTCACGATCTGCACGTAACGTTTGCTGGGCGGGATGGGCTTCTACAGCCTTCCCGCCCAGATACGCAATCAACCATTCGTTTATACTAATTATTATGAATACCATTGTTATAGCCCACAATATTCGCAGCGCCCACAATGTTGGTGCTATTTTGCGTAGTTGCGATGGCTTTGGTGTGAACGCTTTCTACGCCAGCGGCTACACACCTTACCCTACCGTCCAAAACGACACTCGACTGCCTCACATCCGCGAAAAACTTACTCGAAACATAGCAAAAACCGCCCTCGGCGCCGAAAAAACAATCCCTGTCACATACGCCAGCAATGTCGCCGAGCTACTTAGCTCCCTCAAGTCCAAAGGCTACCGCATTGCCGCGCTCGAACAATCCGATCGCTCGATTCTGCTGCCTCACTACCAAAGACCAGAAAAGCTCGCCCTACTGCTGGGCGAAGAAGTTCACGGGATAACACCAGAGCTTTTGCGGCGCTGCGATGACGTCCTAGAAATACCTATGGTCGGCAAAAAAGAATCGTTCAATGTCAGCGTTGCCACCGGGATTGCGCTCTACGCTCTCAGTTCAATAAAAGGCTAGCCAAAGCGTACGCACCCTGGCATACTAGCGTATAGAGTTATGGCCAAACAAAAAGCAACCGCCAAAATGAGGGTTCTAAAGGCGTTGGAGAAAAATCCGCGTCATCAATTACACACGCGCCGAGCCTGGTGGTTTGGCGTGCTTGCTATTGGCATGCTAGTTATCCAATTTGCGTACAACCTGCATAGTCCAGGTAGGTCACCACAGGTACTGGGCTACGCAACAACCATGAGTAACGAGGTGCTTTTAAGTAATACAAATGATTACCGCGCCAAGGCCGGCCTCCCGAAACTTAAGCTCAACGACGACCTCTCGCACGCCGCCCAAGCCAAGGCTAACGACATGATTGCTCATAATTACTGGAGCCACATCTCACCAGACGGTACAACGCCATGGACATATTTCCAAAAATTTCATTATAGCTATAGCGGCGCCGGAGAAAACCTTGCTTACGGCTTTGCCACGAGCGAACAAGTTGTCAGTGCCTGGATGAATAGCGCTGAGCATCGCGCAAACGTCATGGGTAATTTTGCTGACATTGGTTTTGGTTTTGCAAATGGCAAAGACTACCAGCATGGCAACAACACCGTTGTTGTTGCATTTTACGGCCTACCCGAGGACCAAGACCCACACGTAGCAGGCGCCTCAACCAGCGAGGCCTACCGCACCGGCCCAGGGGCCAAAGAGCGTACCTCGTTTGCACCAACCTACATTAACGGCATTACCAGTATCGTAAGCGGCAATGCGCCGTGGGCTAGCTACGCCAGCTTAGCGCTTGTTGGTGCGGCCGTTATGGGCTTCTTAGTCACCCACCTAGAAACACTCAAGTTGGGGTGGCACAACGCTAAAAAGTACGCCGTGCTACACCCAATTGTTGATGCAGCAGTGCTTTTTTGCTTGGCACTTATTATTGTGCAGGCTGCCGGCGGCTTTGTGCTTTAGTTGCACGAAACATAGCATTATTTTATAATCGCTAGCGGCATTCGCCCCTTTCAGCAGAATCGAGATAGACTTGACAGGGTACAATCCCGGCGATCTCGTGCTCGGCCCCAACACGATGGCCATCACGCGCTTACTGCATGAGCTTCGCCACAACGCTCTGACACCCCAAGCTGTCGTTGCTTTCGGCCTCAAGACTTACGCGGTCGTCGCCGGAGAGCGTCAGCTCGGCTTTGCCGACATGCTACACGCGTTTGTCGAAGCGCAAGACGTCATTGCGTTCTGGCGCAAGCAGCACCCCGACGAAATCAGCAAGACTGTCGCCGACCATGCACTCCGCATAATGGGGACCATCTTTGGCCATTCGCTGCCCGCTGCGAGCAACGGCAGAGCCATCCTCCGCGAAGTCCAGCTCCACAGCAACAGGACGGCAGAGCGCGTTCCTCAGCACTTCGAACCCGGCATGCTTGCACACGAGCGTGTACGAGGCCTGGAGGTGCTGCTGAACTACTACGGCCAAAAGATCAACGGCATTACGGTGGTTCAGGATTACCTGCCAGACACCACACAGTGGCTGCTGACGGACAAGGCAGTACAGCGCTACGACGAACAAGCAACAGAGCTAGCCGGCTACCTGGCAGCGTACTCGGCCTACACCGTAAAACCCTGCTTCACGCAAGACGGCATGCTGCACGGCCCGGAGTACGCCCACGTGATACTGGACGGACCAGAACTCTACGACAAAATCGGCCAAGTGAGCCGCGCAGGGTATGTCACGCCTATGGCGGCCGTTCATCTAACCGAACGTAGCAAGATCACCAGCACAGAGCTCAGGTACACACGCAAGGACCCCTACAGGCGGATGGACACGCTCTCACCGGAGTACCCCATCCTCCTGGGATTCGACGTCCAGCAAGACGGCACGCTCACAATGGACAACTACGGGTTTGTGCCGCTCAACTACATCTTCAATCTGGCTGGGCGGCCCGAGGTGTACCCGCTGTTCAGGCTGATGCAGCTGCTCCGACTCAGCGATCTCGTCATTTCGGTCACGAAACGTCGCGAGCACAACATCCCGTCGCTTCCGGTGCTGAGCGGCACACAACGAACGCGCGAAAAGCAAATCCGCAACCTGGTTCAGGAGTTCCCGAAACTATGGCTGCCACGAGTACGCGCGTTGGCGGACCACACCACCGCAGGCACCATCGAACAAGAAATCGAGCAAGACAAAGCGCTCACCGACCGAGCTACGCGTAAAGTGGGCCGGAGGGAGGGACACTGGCGCCGCCTGCTACCCGGCCAGAAGGCCACGCCAGAAGCAATAGCCAATGCCAAGCGCGAGCGAGGCAAGGAACCGCCCAAGGACCACACCTACGTCAAACTGCGTAAGGGCGACGGTCCGGGCCACGAGGTTCGCAGGCGTAGCCGCTAGAGGACGAATGGCCACCGGTCCATAACCGGAAGGGCCCGCTCTGTAAAAAAGAGCGGGCCCGTTTCATAGCATTATAAGTTCAGTGATGCGTGTGCGGCGCCCACCCCCAAATAGAGGGGCGGGCGCCGCAGCGAGCGAGCGTCAGGTGTCAGCCCTTGTCGACCGGCTTGGCGTCCAGGATGGTCGGGATCCAGGACTGGAAGCTCCAGCGGGTGCCGACGATCTGCAGGCGGACCTTCCCGGTGTTCGGGATCTTGCCGAAGGTGTCGCCGGAGTGCCGGTTGAGCTGCCAGTTCGTGTCCCTGACCTGCAGGAGGCCGCAGTCGCTGGTGTAGACCCGCTTCTTGCCGGACGTCTCCGTGGTCTTGGTGACCGTGCAGGTGGCCCAGTGCTTGTTGTGGTAGTTCTGGAGCCAGATCTTGGTGATCTCGCCGCCGATGCCCAGGACGAAGACTGCCATGATGACACTGACGATGATCTTGGCGGCTCCGTCGCTGACGAAGCTACTGGCGAAGTCCACGCCGAACCGACGCAAGCCCCACAGGATGAGCGCCAGGATCATCAGGAGCGCCAGCGCAGCCAGCGCAAAAAGCACGTAAGACATGCTCCCTCTTTTCTGAGAGTGTGACGGATCTTGCTCGTACAAATGTAAATAATACCAGAAAAATTAAATAATGCAATATCTGCGGCCCACATTTACTACAGCGTACTAAACATAGGGACAGGCAGGTGTTTCTGGGACACCTGCAGTGTGGGTAGGTTCCGGCACCCAGTTGCCGGCTGAAGTCACAACCCGTTCAGGCCTCAATGAAATCATCGGGCCGCCAGTTCCGGGTAACCTCAGTCATGAGCTTCTCGATC
>Ga0075364_10002628_pt1 | contig 10096 bp, 10 predicted proteins | sample EndMetdeltDD1764_FD_71517 | JGI IMG/M metagenome (GOLD analysis project Ga0075364, IMG submission 71517) | Populus endosphere microbial communities from Tennessee, USA - Endosphere MetaG P. deltoides DD176-4 | ecosystem: Host-associated > Plants > Roots > Endosphere | place: USA: Tennessee...
GACAGGGATGCCTGTGCTCACTACTACAACCTCAGGGTCTTCAGGATTTTACGGCCTGGTCCTGAGATTGTTACGAGCTCTGTTCAGTCGGGCGTTGATGGGTGCGAGCGTGCCTTTGGCTTGTTCGACGAGTGCGTCACCCTGGCTTATGCTGCACTGGGTGAGTTCCTCGCTGATCTTTGCCATGTCGGCTATGGCCTTCCGCCGTTGCTCCGGAGTCGCCTTGCTGTTGGTAGCGAGGGTGGTCGCCGCCGTGAGCTGGGCGCGTAGCTTTTCAATGTCCGCCATGAATGGCTCCCTGTCCTGGTCGGACGTTTGTCTCGACCATACTTATACTATAACACAAAAATGTTAATAAAGCAACTAGCATTAGCGGAATCCAAAAAAGATACGCAAGCTTGGTGATTGCAACTTGAACAAAAACGTTGGCAGCATCTTTATGGACCAGGCGGAAAGCTTGGATTTGATGAAAGAAGGAAGCGCGTTTTTATGCCTCGTACTGAAAAATAAAGACGGGCGATTGTGTATCGCCCGTCCGTTTTCTAACAATATTTACTATGCGTTAGGTTGGATCTAGCTATGCTAAGCTTGCAACTATATCGTTAGCAAAGAGCTTTGGCTGTTCAAGCGCCGCAAAATGCCCGCCCTTCGGCATAGAAGTGAAGCGAACAACGTTAGCGTTGCGCTTGGCCCAGTCTTCGACGACCGGCACAGTGTCGGCTGGGAAGCTCGCTACTGCCGTTGGTACCTCTATTTTTGCCGGTGGTTTTGGCATGCCCATGGCGTACATAGCCCGCGTGTTTTCGGCATAAGTCCGAACAGCAGTAGCGATAGTATCGGTGAAGTAGTAAATACTGATGTTTGTCAGAATTTCATCTTTTGTAAACGCTTTTTCGATACCACCATCACTCCAAGCATTGAATTTTTCAACTATCCAAGAAGCAAGGCCAACTGGTGAGTCAGAGAGACTAAACGCGAGCGTTTGCGGCTTGGTTGACTGCAACATATTGTAGGCGCCTTCCGTGTACCACCATTGCTGACATTCACCTGCAAAAGCTTGCTCTTCTGGAGTCATAGTGGAAAAGTCCTCAGCACCCATTGGATAGCCTGTATCAGTCAGATGGACAAAGCTCACCGCATCTTTATGGTTAGTGGCGAGCGCCTGAACAATCGGAGTCCCGATGTCGCTGCTACTTACGGCAAACGCTTCATACCCTAATTCATCCTGCATGAGTGAGGCTAGCAGGTCTGCGGTTGCAGCGCTGTTCATAGCAACCTTTTCCGAAAAGCCAAAGCCTGGCAATGAAGGTACGACCACATGGAACTTCTCGGTAAGCAATGGGATGACTTTGTAAAATCGGTAGAATGAGTCTGGCCAGCCGTGAATCAGCACGAGGGGAGTTGCTTCCGGATTTTTGCTTTTGTGGTGAATAAAGTGCATCTCGGTACCTTTAATATTCGTCATGAAATGGTCAAATTCGTTTAGTGCCTTTTCGGTTGCTCGCCAATCAAACGAATCTCGCCAATAATTTACAAGCTTTTTCATGTAATCGAGGTTTGTACCGTAGCCCCAACCTGCGTCCTTGGGAGCGTGCGGAAAGTGTGCCGTATCTAGACGCGCAGCAAGCTCATCGACTTTGGCTTGCGGTATATTGATAGTGAATTTTTTAGCCATTTCTTTTCTCCTTTAATGGTTATGGGTATATTTAACCAAGGCGCTGAGAAGATAGATTGTAAATAATGGCCAATTTATTTTTTGCTGTGAGCAACAATTTGCGCTGGCGTAAGTCCCATCAGCGCCTTGACCGCTTTCGTCATGTGAGCTTGGTCAGTATAACCCGCTTCCACAGCTGCCTGTGCAATGGACATGCCTTGTTGAAGTAGCTGGGTGGCATGTTGAGCTCGTTGTATTTGATGAAAGAAGTACGGGCTAAGGCCTGTCGTGCTCATTGTATGCCTGCGAAGCGAGCGATCCGACCCTCTTGGGAGGGTTTTATTATCGAGCGACAGAACGACGGTATTTATGAGCAAGAGGTCTTTTTCGATTAATTCTTGCACAAAGACTTCCGCAGTATCAAAATCAGGGATTTTAAAAAGATGATCGCCAATTTTGACATATAGGATATTACCCTTACTTAGGGTGTGCTGACTGTCGACTATATCTTTGCCCTTAAGATCTCGTAAAAATACGCCAGGCTTTAGAGCGATGCCGACACTGTCTATACCTGCTTTGTAGGGCACTTGCACGGCGTGCTTGCCAATACCATTTATCGTAACGCGTGTATCATTACCAGCTTTAAAGATGATGATATCCCAGTTTCCATCGAGTCCAGCAGTAAAAACGCCATCGCTCGTGGTGTAGGTGTGCCATATTTTGTCGATATACAGAGAATCTGGACGTTTATCTTCGTAGGTATAGCTCATAGGGATTTACTAAAGTATAGCAAAATATAGGGAGAGGTTTGGACGTTCTATCTCTCCTATGAGATTCCAAACCACAAAAACCACCTCTTTTATGGAGGTGGTTTTTGATTGAAATAATTTTGGCTGGGGAGGAGGGACGTTGTTCGAACTTTTAACAAGTCTGATTAATATGATAAGTAAGAAAAAGCGATAACAATTTTTTAGCAACTAAGCACGGCATCAGTTATTAATGGCCTACTCTTTGGCACTTTCCGCATAATGAACATGCAATAGAGGCTTCTGCTTTGAAAGCTCGAGTTTAACTTTATCTTTAGTGGTAAAATCAAACTCTTTCTCTTGTGATTCAAATTCGTCACGATTTATAGCGACGAGGTATTGAAATGGAGTCCCTTTCTGCTCTTCCTCAAATAGGTAATTTAGAGAACGTACCATATCATGACGACCGACGGCTGCAAAGATATTATCGTGAATAAGGAACTTAGGGTGACGTTCAGTCGTGGATTTATTCAACATCAAAAGCACATCATACATCCACGTCTTCATCCTATCCGCACTTGCTCCACCGTCTCCGTCGGTTCGCATGTCAAAAACTAAAGCTTGCCTTTTAGCTTTGTCATTAACATCTATCTTGAAGTGAGTAGCTGCGTTTCCATAGACATATTTATGTAAATTCATCAAATCACCTTCAAAGCTAGAAACCTGTTTTTTAAGTTCAGTGAGTGTTCTCTCGATCTTATCGATCGTGAGACGCGAACGTGTTTTTAAACCGCGCTTCTCATTCTCATTAGCCTCTATGACTTCATAAGCTCCTCTGAGATTTTCGAGTTTACGATGGCTTTCTTGTTGTTGCACAAGCGTAACCCTAAAGTCCGAAACGGTTTTTGCGTAGCCAATTTTTTCATATGATTCCGAGATCTTACTGTCAATCTGTTCTATATCAAGTGCAAGTTCCTCAATTTCTAAATTAAGCGCATTCAGTTTAGTCGTCATGAGCTCATTCTGAAACTCATCAATTTGTTTACGAAATGCAATTGTTTCATCTAGTGTCTTACCTACAAGCTCGCCTAGACCTTGTTTATATTTCTCATAAACCTTTTTGAGCTGATTCGAATCAACAGGCTCTGTAGTCTGGCTAAGTCCTTTGATTTTCCTGGCAAGAATTTCCCGTGATGACCTCTCTGACACTAATTGATCTAACTGCTTATTCATTTCTCCAATTTCATTCAGGAGTTGAGTGGCACCCTCTGCTGGCTTTAATTGATCAACGCTGTAATCTAATCTTTTCACCTCATCTTCGAGTTGGTGAATGTAGGATCTTACATCCTTTACGTCAAAACCTGCATCAGATATAGTCTTCTTTGCTTCTTTGACGCGCTTTTGTGCATTATCAATTTCTTCTTTTAGTTTTGCTAACAGTTTAATTTGTTCGAGATCGAATCCAAACAAGTATGCATGCGGGGCGATCGTATGCTCTGCAGCAATGGCATTCGATCCTGTATCGGGTAGTAGAATGTTATCAAATCCACTTTTCTCATTACGGATAAGAATGCTTATTAGCTGACGGAGGGATGGCTTTTTTTCTACATTTTGAACAAAAAAGAAGTGAGATAGGTATTCCCTTGCTTGATCAAGACCTCGCTCAGATTCTTCGAATTGGATAAGCTTGCCATCTATGACAAACTCAATAGGGTCAATTGATGCTACATTTCGCCTGATTAAAATACTGGTAACTATACTATCATTTTCATATTCAAATTCTAGACAGGCAAACACATTTAGATCTAGTACCTCTTGAGGAATACGGGAGACGCGTGATCTACCGCGATCTTTTAATAGGCAAAAATTAATAAACTCGATGAATAGCGACTTTCCTACGCTATTCATCATATTTTGCTGAGTTTCATCAAAATCCTCGTCGGATTTATCACCGATAATAAGATTAATCCCCTTTTCAAACGTTACTTCATCAAAAGGTTTACCGTCCGAAAGCCCGTCAGGATCCAAGTAAAATCTCTTAAGTGTTATCATTATCATTCAACTCGAAATATGGTTTATTAAATTGGATTAAATCAGTCATAAATAAAAAGGTAAGGGCGTTCATTACATTAGAGTAGTTAACGTCGCTATATTTATCACGGAGCGTATCGTAAACTTCATATATCGTAGCTTTCTTGCTTCGTTCAAGCTTCTTAAGAACGTGCACCCCAAGATAAACACTGCTTTTATGCAGGTCATCATTTTCATCGAAAAAAAGATCACTACTCACAATCACCCCACCTCATTTGGAAAAATATTACATCTCTGAAACTCAGTATATAGGAAATATCGTATCGCCGCCTCACTATATTCTTGATTCTCCTTTAAAGTTTTCGAAGCCTGATCCACAAGCCATTTCGCCAAACTATCCATTGCAACAATTGGATCATTACCGCAAATTGCTAACTCTGCTCGACTTTTTACGGACAACAAAGCACTAATTTCATCTCTTCGTCCTTCGCTAATATCCGACTGCGACCAAGCAATGCGAAGTTTTTTATTATAAAGAGGCAGTAAGGTTTGCAAATCAAATTCGATTTGCGGGCGGTATGCTGCGAATCGAACATTAATCTTTTTATTCCAATCTCTTTCTCTAACAAAATCCAAGGGCTCGTCCGATTTTTCTACTTCTGAAGACAAATAACTAATCACCTGCATCATTGCTCGCATCTCGTTCGAAGCTAATGCCTGTACTTTCAGGATTGCCGTGTTTGAACCGGAACCGACAATGGTCTGTTTAAGTTCTACTATAGGATCGGTATCAGCGGGGTTCATCTTTACCTTCTTCTGAATTCCGGGGCGTGTTGAAGGTTGAGCCAACGTTGCCTACAGTATTCTCTACCTTGCCTATTCCACTTTGTCGAATGGAGATCTTTCCGTTATTTTTGTTCTTTTGTCGACGAGAAATCAATTTAGCGCCACCAACAAGACCCAGTAGTGCCGTTGCAAATCCCAGCACGGCAATAGTAAGTTCAGTTGAGGTTGCCATTTAAACCTACTATACCGAGAAACTCACTAAAATAACAGCCTAAGCTCTATGTGTCATAGCCTACGAGTCTTAAACTGCACCTATAGTACAGATTTAACTAACCAATATGAGCGTGCCATTAACTTCTAGTTCCTCCAAAGATCCATCTATATCTTCATGTAGCCAATCAAGCTGATTAAGCGCCCTTTGAGACGTCGACATTGCGGCACCTACTTCATCTACGTATACACCTCGTATAGCTTCGTAATTATTATTGATATTCTCGTAGTATTCATCACTCTTATTTAAGCGCGGCTTAACATGCTGCTCGTACGACCGAAGGAAATCTTCTAACAGACAATCTACATTAATAATTAGTATTCTTTGCACACCATAGATCTTGAGGTGAGATTGATCGCGACTACCTTGGCGAGTTATGGCTACATTTCCCTTGGTGGCATATGTGTGTGCGATTCCATTCCGGACTAATCTAGGCGCTATTTCTGATAATACTTTATAATTTGGATCTATTTTTGACAGATATTCTTTGATATAGGTCCCTAGGCCCTTTGAGGCATCAACTCTATCCTTCCCGTTATCATCCTGCTGCACGGGAGATTCATCTCTCATCAGTAATCCCATAAACTCCATAGCCGATAATACTGACAGTAGTAGGGTATAAGCACCGTTGCCTGGATGTTTACCTGGCGAGACGTCATTTTTAATAGAATTCATGTCGGCAAATAAGTAGCCTTCGATGTACTTCCGGATATAGTTATCGAGGTCATTACTAATCATACTTACTCTCCAAATATTTTTATGTCCACTACCATTTGTTACATGTTAGCCTTATTACTATTCTACGCCTGCAACTAAGAAAGCAGTCTATTTTAGGGAAAAGGGATTCGAACTTTTTCGCTGCAAAAAAGACTACAGTTCAATCTGTAGTCTTTCTCATAATCTCATGGCTGGGGTGGAGGGATTCGAACCCCCGAATGCATGGACCAAAACCATGTGCCTTACCACTTGGCGACACCCCAATACTAAGCAATTTTAGCATATCAATCTGTTTTTTCCCATATTTTTACGGCACCGAGAGCTATAGATTGACAAAATTACAAATAGAATGCATAATTATAAACGAGTATCGTTCCCCGGATGGGGCATGTCGTGCGACAAGCACATGCTCGCACATCCCCATCCCCTACCTGGAGGTTTTTCGTGCGGAGTATCCGCAACACCGCAATTGCCGTCGTGGCCGCACTGGCCCTGGCAGCCTGCGGTTCGGGTGGTGGCGACGCTAGCACCGCACCGCAGGGATCGGCTGACGTCAAGGGCAGCGCACCTGCTGCGCTGCCCGGCAAGCTGCCGACCATCACGCCGGACACGTTCGTCAGCGAGGACGGCCTCAAGGCCATCAAGGAGATTCTCTCGCTGGCCGAGCAGCACGCCGTCGGTATTCCGTCTACGGATCGCAACCCGACCGTGACGGTCGTCGACAGCAACCCGTGCCACCTCTACATGGTGGCCGGCGCCTGCCTGCCGATGAACGTCGCCGACGCCAAGAAGCCCATCGTCATCGAGGTCAACCCCGACGAGGTGCTGACGCAGTACAAGGACAACTTCAACCACTCGCAGAGCGCCGAAGAGGGCAACGCGACGTGGCAGAGCGAGGTCCTGGGCGCGTACATCAACTACCTGATGGAGAGCGCCGCCCAGCGCACCGACCCGTCACTGCTGACCAGTAACGACGACGCTGACATCCCCAAGATCAAGGCGCTTCAGTACTGCAAGCAGGGCAACGTCGTCGGGCCGCTGCGCGAGGCCATGAGCCCCGCGCTGTGGAGCAAGTTCGCTCCGCTCGCGGACAACGAGGACTTCGTGAAGGGTACGAAGGGGACGTGCTGAACCATGGGGTTCCCACTTGGCCGAGGAATCGGCCGAGGCGGGAACCCCCGCCCCCTACCCTGTTTTGATCCACTATGAGTGGATTTTTTGTTTTTACTAGAAGTCGAAGATATCGCCGAGGAATGATTCTTTCTTTTTATGGGGGTTGCTGCCATCATGCGAGTCGCGCCGTTCGTACCGGTGCTCGTCGTTGTCGTTGCCGCGCTGCTCGTAGCGACGATCATCGTCTCGAATCCTGTCGCTCGAGGCACCTTGTACGAGCTTGTCGAGCTCGCCGCGGTCGAGCCAAACCCCGCGGCATTCCGGGCAATAATCTATCTCGATTCCTGAACGATCGGTAATTAATAACGTTGCGTTGTCAACTGGGCATTTCATAGCAAACTCCTTTTTAGCTTTGTTGGCGTTTACTAGCATACGGGTTTTGACGGAGAATAAGCTGAGATAAAGAACAGGCCCGCTACCGTGACGATAGCGGGCTGCCCTTCCTTTCGGAGGTCCGTGGTTAGTGGCCGAGGATGACGCTCATGGCGAGATCGATGTCGAGGGCCTTGTCTTCGAACGCTCGCCGGTAGTCGCTTGCCGTGGGCAGCTCGCCGCTCGTGGCGACGTCGATCCAGAGTCGGATCGGTCGCAGCCCGGGCGCGGCTGCCTCGGCTTTGCGGACGTACTCCTCGCGCCAGTCGATGTAGTCCTCCACCAGGACGGTCGATCCCGCGTGCTCGAGCTTGAATAGCTCGGCCAGCGGACGTTCCAGCCGCCGCTTGATTTCCAGGACGATCAGCCGGTCGTGGCGTCGGTTGAATGGAACGGCCGCGTACGATGCCAGTAGCATCGCCACGGTGAACGCGACGATTTCACCGAGGATTGCCATAGGCGTTCCCCAGTACTTTTGCGCGCGCATGACGTACGCGGCCGCTCCCTCCATGAAGAGGAGGGCGATGGCAACGAAGATGATGCCGCTGATGATGCCTTCGCATCGCTCGCGGCGACGAATCATTCGGGCAAGGTTCACTCTTGTTCGGGTCCTTTCACGGGCTGGAAGAGCTTATACATAATGACATAAATACCGAGAAAAGTCAATCGAGCGCTAGGACTGTGCCTTGGCAAGGCGGCCGCGAAGACGCTCCTGCTTTTGGAACGATACCCGGCCAAAGAACTTGCGGCCGACGTACTTGTGGGCTTCGATTAGAACGAGCGGCGTAACGAATGCGATGGCCCCGGTAATGACCAGGTCGCCAATAGCAACGCGCGAAACGTGCAGCACCTCCCCTAGCGGGCCGAACAGCGCGAGCATTTGCAGGGTGACAGCGATAGTGAGGCCGGCGTAAAACTTGCCGTTCCATACGCGCAGGCGTGCCCAGATAGGTTCGTCGTCGCTGCGCAGGCCGATGGCATTCGCCCACTGCATGACGACGAGGGCCGAGAATGCGATAGTGCGGCCGTATTCGGTACCGTACAAATGGGCGTAAAGCGCATAAATGCCAAGGGTCAGCGAGCTCATGGTGAGAGCAATCAGCACGATGCGTGAAACAAGGAACTTGTCGAGAATCGGTGCGTTCGCTTGCAGTGGCTTGCGTCGCATATTGTATTTTTCGCCTGGTTCGAGCCCAAGCGGAATCACCATGGACGTATCGGTAACCAGGTTGATCCAAAGAATCTGCACGGGCACGATCGGTATGGGCAGGCCAACGACGAGCGCGCCGATGGTCGTCAGGACTTCCCCGGTGTTGGTAGCCAAAAGATACAGGAGCATGCGCCGTATGTTGGCATAAATGGTGCGGCCTTCGTGCATGGCTTCGACGATGCTCTTGAAATTGTCGTCGATAAGAATAATATCGCCTGCGTCCTTGGCTATTTGCGCCCCACTGCCCATGGCAACGCCTACGTGGGCGTTAGCGAGTGCCGGTACGTCGTTGACGCCATCGCCTGTCATGGCGGTGATATTGTGCTTTTTGAGGAGTGCCAAGATGCGGTACTTGTGCTCGGGAATAACGCGCGAGAACACGCGTATGTTGCCAATGACTTTGTCGAGTTCTTCGTCGGTCATGACGTTCATGTGGCGCGCGTCGAACACTTGCTCACGGGAGTGGACCATGCCAAGCTGGCGGCCGATATGGTAGGCGGTCTCGAAATGATCGCCGGTAATCATGCGAACGGTCACGCCGGCCCGAAGCGCGGCTTGAATGGCGCTTTTTGCCTCGGGCCGTAAAATATCAGCAACCGCGACGAAGCCGGCAAACGTGAGTTTTTCGTTCTTGTGCAGATCGGAAAACTTGGTAATCGATTTTTTGAGCGAACCGTGCGCAAGCGCGATGACACGGTAGCCGTTGCCAGTAAGCTTATGAAGTTCGGCGACCGCCTTTTCGTGTTCGTTTTCGGTCAGGTCGCAGCGTAGCAGTACGTGCTCAGGCGCGCCCTTTACGGCCAATTCGTACTCACCTCCGCTGTGCCATAGGTTGCCGCTCATGGCGGTCGCTTGGTCGAACGGCAAGCTGAGCAGTGGCGGCTGCGACGGCCTGTGTACTTGCTTTTCTTCGGTAAAGACCGTAAAGGCCGTGTCGAGCGGGTCGCGGTATTTTTGCGCCGAGCTGTTAGTAGCAGCAAGCATGATGCGCGCGAGATGGGCGTGCGCGTTTTGTGGATGCCACGTTTCTTGGACGGTAAGCTGGTTTTTGGTAAGCGTGCCGGTCTTGTCGGTAGCGATAGTGGTGATGACGCCGATGGTCTCGATTGAGCGCATGGTACGCACCAATGCTTTCT
>Ga0075364_10002630_pt1 | contig 10086 bp, 6 predicted proteins | sample EndMetdeltDD1764_FD_71517 | JGI IMG/M metagenome (GOLD analysis project Ga0075364, IMG submission 71517) | Populus endosphere microbial communities from Tennessee, USA - Endosphere MetaG P. deltoides DD176-4 | ecosystem: Host-associated > Plants > Roots > Endosphere | place: USA: Tennessee...
GCGGGGCCGACGAACGAGCCGAGCGCAGAGATGATGCACAGGCAGGCAAAGCCGAGCCACAGTGTGCCGTGCGACCTGACCACGAGCAGTCCGGCCGCGGCGATGGCCTGCACCAGCGACACGGTGAGCAGGATGGTGCGGCGGTCGAAGCGATCGGCGACCGGTCCGGCGACGGCCGACATGAAGAACGCAGGCAACGTCTGGGCGACGTACACCATGGTGACGAGCAGTGGCAGATCGGTGAAGCCTTGGACGATGCCGACGAACGCGACGTACGCGAACCAGTCGCCTGCGTAGGAGATGACCTGGGCGACGAACAACGACCGGATGTCCCGGTTGGTGCGCAGCATCGACAACATCTCCGGATCTGTCTACTCCCACGGACCGGAGCGGGCCCATTCGGGCTCGGCACCGCTCAGGGATCAGACGAGGGTGGACGAGTTGGTGCGCGGCGCGGCCAGCGCAGCCTGCACGCTTGTCAGCAGCGTCGCCCGGTCGAACGGCTTCTGCACCAAGATCGCGCCGTGGTCGAGCACGCCCTGGGGCATGACGACGCCCGCGCTGTAGCCGGACATGAACAGCACGGCGTGCCCCGGGCTCATCCCGCTCAGCTGTTGTGCCAGCATCCGGCCGGACATGCTCGGCATGACCGAGTCGGTGAGCAGCAGTTGGAACTCGGTCGACGCCGCGATGCTCAAGGCGTCCTCGAAGCTGCTGGCCTCGAGCACGTTGTAGCCGTCCTGGCGGAGGATCCGCGACGTCAGCTCCAGCACCGCCGCTTCGTCCTCGACGACGAGGATCGTCTCCCCGTTTCCATTGGGATAGGACGCAGCGGGGGTCGCCGCCGCGGTCACAGCGGACTCCGACGCCGGGAAGTAGAGCCTGAACGTCGTGCCGAGCCCGAGCTCGGAGTAGACGCTCATCGTCCCACCGTTCTTGGTGACGATGCCGTACACGGTGGCCAAACCGAGGCCAGTGCCCTTACCGGCGGCCTTGGTCGTGAAGAACGGCTCGAAGATTCGGGTCGCCACCTCCGGCGCCATCCCGGTGCCCGTGTCGCTCACCGCGAGCTGGACGTAGCGGCCCGGGGCCGCGTCGGGGTGCAGTTGCGCATACCCCTCGTCGAGGTTGACGCAGCTGGTCTCGATCGTCAACGTGCCACCGTCGGGCATCGCGTCGCGGGCGTTGACCGCGAGGTTGACGAGCACCTGCTCGACCTGACCGCGGTCGCCCTGGATCAGCTGCGTTGCATCGCCGAGATCGACGATGAGCGCGATGTCCTCGCCGATGGTGCGCGACAGCAGGTTGTGGACATCGGTCACGATCGCGTTGAGATCGAGGGTCTCGGTCCTGATGGTGTCGCGGCGAGCGAACGTCAGCAGTTGGCGCGTCAGCCGCGCGGCGCGCTCGGCGGCCAGCTGGATCTGCTCGACGTCGGCCTGCACCGCGGGGCGATCCTCGGTCTGCGAGCTCACGAACGATGCGTAGTTCATGATGACCGCGAGGAGGTTGTTGAAGTCGTGGGCGATGCCGCCGGCGAGCTGTCCGACGCTCTCCAACCGTTCAGACTGGCCGAGCCGGTCGGCGAGGGTGCGCCGTTCGGCCTCGATCCGGTTGCGCTCGGTGATGTCGCGAGAAACGGTCGACAGTCCGATGATCGTTCCGCCCGAATCACGGATCGGCGAGACCGTCATCGACACCTCGACGACCGAGCCGTCCTTGCGGATGCGAGTGGTCTCCAGTTGCTCGACTGGCTCGCCGTCGGCGATGCGACGAAGGATCGACGCCTCCTCCTCGGCCCGTTCCATCGGAACGATCTGGGCGACGTTGTGGCCGACGATCTCATCGGCGGTGTAGCCGAACAAGGTCGCCGCTGCACCATTCCAACTCGTGACCTTGCCGTCGAGGGTCTTGCCGATGATGGCGTCTGCCGACGACTCGACCATCGACGCGAGCCGCGAACTGGCCTGCAGTTCGTTGTTGGCAACCTCGATCAAGCGGTTGAAGTCGTCGACCAGGGTGGCGATCTCGGCCGGGCCGCTGACGGCGATCGGCCCCGCCGAATCGCGCGCTGCGGCCGCCTGCACCGCGGTGCTCAGCTTGGTGATCGGACGCGCAACGCGGCGATACAACACGAACGCGGCGGCAAGCAGGACGGCGAGCCCGGCGGCGGTGATCGCGAGCTGGCGGTCGCCGATCCGGTTGGCGGCGGCGAGGGCAGCCGACTCGTCCGCCCCGGCGAAGACGCTCCACGGCTGACCGTCGACGACGGCGATGCCGTACAAGCGCGCCAACCCATCGAGGTCGTGGTCGGGCGCTCTGCCGTCCGCGATGTCGAACGGCGTGCCGGCCGTCGACCGTGCCGTCCAGGAATCCGGATCGACCGAACGCGCCAGGACGACATCGGCAGCGGTGTCGACCACCACGAACTCGAGGCCCCGAGGCCCACCGAGCTCCCTGCTCAGCTGCGTGCCGAGCGTCGCGAGATCGACGAACGCGGCGACCACCCCTTTGCCTCCGAACGGTGCGGAGACCAACAGCACCTGGGCGCCCGTGCGTACATCGAGGATCGGCCCGCGAACGACCGGCCCCTTCATCGCATCCCCGAGCCACGACGCGTCCGCATACACGGCGGCCGACTCCTTCTCGGCCGAGGTGCAGCCGATCTTGCCGTCGGGCCCGATGACGTCGATGTGGCCCGAGCTCACGAGCCCGCTCTGCCCGAACGTCAACTGGCATGGCGTCGGCCCGGCGAGGACGGCTTCGAGACCAGGCGTCGCTGCGGTCGTCGCGATCGTGGTCCGGATCAGATCGAGACCTCCCGTGAGCTGATCGGCCGCGACGGAGGCCGCGAACCGGGCGTCCCCGTGCGCCGCGCGGCGCGCATCGTCGGTGGCGGCCCACCGTTGATAGACGATGTTTCCTGCCGCGGCAACGACGACGACCGCGACCAACCCGATGACGTAAACCTTCAATGACCAGGCCCGACGCGATCGCCCGTCGGAGAGGTCGCCACCGTCGATTGGTCCCACCTCGCTCATGATCTCACCGCTCCATTGGGCTGTCCCGCCGCCGCGGACCGGGATGAAGGCCCGCGTTGACGCTCCCGGTCGTGATCGTACGCTTGTGAACAGGAAAACGCTAGGAGTGTTCGTGAGAACCCGTTGCGCGATGAATCGATTCGTGCGCAAACCCGCTGCGTGCGGACCGTCGAGTCCATGCAGACCGTCGTTGCCAGCCAGCAGACGGCATCCGGCGACGACTTCCCGACCTCCACCGGGGCCACACAGCGTCCGTGGTCGGACAGCGCCGACGACGCCGACAACACCGACAACACCGACACGGCCGAGCGCCGGGTGGTTGCACCCCCTGACCTGGTTGCCGACTTCCTCGCGATGCTCGCGTTGCATCCGGATGGACTGGTGGCATCGATCGGCGACGACGGCATCGTCTCAGCGATGCCCGCCACCGTGCCGGTCGGCAGGCACCGCGTCGCAGTGGCGAGATCGGTCATCGACATGGTGGTCGGCACCGACAAGATCGCCGTCATCGGCGCGTGGGAGCGGTCGCGACACATCGGTGGGGCCAGCGCGATCGTCCACCTGATCACCGACCCGGATCAGCCGGTCGTGCTCACGATCGTGGATGCGACTCGGACGTTCGGGGTGCATCTCGCGCTGATCGTGCCCGCCGACGGGTTGACCGGCACGGTCGGCCAGCGCGCGATCGCGGAGGTCGCTCCCCGTACCGCCCGCGTGACGAAGACCGAGCTGGCGATGATCACCGAGATCGATGACGCGACGACGAAGATCCTCGGCTGGGGTGCGGACGAGATCGTCGGCCGGCGATCACTCGACTTCATCCATCCCGACGATCAAGAGCGCTCGATCTCGAACTGGATGGAGATGCTGACGGCACCCGGCCACGAGCAACGCGTGCGCCTGCGCCACCTGACCGCCGACGGAACGTGGCTGTGGATGGAGTTCACCAACCGCAACCTGCTCAACGACGTCGACAACCCGCGCGTCGTGGCAGAGATGCTCGACGTGTCCGACGAGCTCGCCGCGCAAGAAGCGCTTCGGGCCAGCGAGCAACGCCTCCGCCGGCTCGCGGAATCACTGCCCCTCGGCGTCGTCCAGATCGAAGCCGATCGTCGGATCACCTATGCCAACGCGAGCCTCAGCCAGATCACCGGATCTGCATCGACCGACACCGTCGAGCACCAGTTCTGCCACATCAGCGCGACCGACCGGCCCCGGTTCGAAGCCGCGTTGTCGACCGTCCTCGACGGTGGGGTCGATCAAGACCTCACCGTCGACTTCTGCGGTTCGGTGCCATCCGGCGCTCGGTTCACGGAGGCCGTTCGGCACTGCACGATGAGCATGCGCTCGTTGACCAACGACACCGGCGGTGTGACCGGCGCGATCGTGTGCGTGTCCGATGTGTCCGAGCAGGTGCGCATGACGGCCGAGCTCGAGCGGCGGGCAACGCTCGATGCGCTGACGGGTTGCTTCAACCGCGCGTCGATCATGTCGCGTCTGGAGGCGTGCCTCGGCAACCTGGCCGGCAACGACGGGACGACCGCGGCACCACGCACATCGAGCGATGGCGTTGCAATCGTGTTCGTCGATCTCAACGACTTCAAGGCGGTCAACGACGACCTCGGTCACGCGGTCGGGGACGCACTCCTGTGCGGGGTCGCCGGGCTGCTGCGCGCAGCAGTCCGCGAGGGCGATCTCGTCGGTCGTTTCGGCGGCGACGAGTTCCTCGTGATCTGTCCCGACGTCGCCGACGTCGATGAAGCCTTGGCACTCGCGGCGCGCATCGATGTCGTCCTCAAGGACGGCGCGCGGATCGGCGGCAAGACCCTCGTGGTGACGGCCAGCCTCGGTGTCGCCCACACGTCGGATCCGGACACGTCGAGCGATCGGCTGGTGGCCGAGGCGGACACCAAGATGTACTCCGACAAGCGCGACCGCAAAGGACGCGCCGACACCCACGCGTCGGTGCCACGTGCGCGTGCCCGCCGCGCGGAGTCATCGGTCGCGCTGCGCGACGCGATCCGCTGTGGCGACTTCGAGCTGCACTACCAACCGATCGTCGCGTTGCCCGGCTGCAACGTCGTCGGCCTCGAGGCTCTCGTTCGCTGGCGGCGCGGCACCGAGATCGTCCCTGCCGCCGAGTTCATCGGACTGGCCGAGCGATCAGGTCTGATCACCGACATCGGTCGGTTCGTGCTCAGCGAGTCGGTGATGACGGCGGCCGCGGTGCCCCCGGCGTCCAGTCACATCCGCTGGTTCGTCAACATGTCGCCGCTCGAGCTCACGCTCCCGTCGAAGGTCGCCGACGTGCGCGATGCCCTCCGACGAAACGAGATCGACGCCGGTCGTCTCGTGATCGAGATCACCGAGCACAGAGATCTCGCCAGGTCACCCGGAGCGCTACGCGCCGTCAACGAGTTGGCTGAGATGGGCATCGGAATCGCTCTCGACGACTTCGGCACCGGCTTCGGGTCGCTCTCGCTGCTTCGTTCCGTGCCGGTCTCATACCTCAAGTTCGACCGATCGTTCACGATCGACCTCTGCCACGATCCCATCGCCGGACACGTGCTCGACACGTGCATGGACCTTGCCGAGCGGATGAACATCGCACTGATCGCCGAGGGCGTCGAGACCACCGAGCAGCGCGACCGCCTGATCGAGATGGGCGTGCAGTTGGGGCAGGGGTACCTGTTCGCGAGGCCGCAACCGATCAATGAGTTCTTCGCCTCCCGCGAAGCCTGATCGCGCCGTGTTGCCGGTCCGCCGGTTCAGCCGAGCGTCGAGTCGGTGACCTGCGGCGAACCGTGACCGAGGAAGAAGATCCCGGGGAAGCCGGCGGTCTCGAAACCACGGCTGGGGTTGCGTTCGAGCACAGAGCTTGCGATTCGTAGCTCGCCGGTTCGATCGTTGGACACGAAGAAGATCGCGCCACCGCCTTCGTTGGCGATGTTGTCGTCGATGACGGTGCCGGCGACGTCGAGGGTGTAGCGGTTGCCGTCGAGGCAGATCGCCCCGCCGTTGCCGCCGCCCGGTGTGCCCTGCCGCGCCGGGTTGGCGCCGAGCCCGATCGCGGTGTTGTAGGAGAAGACGCTGTTGTAGATCTTCCACGACACGCCGATGCTGGACAGCGCGCCACCGTTCGAGCACGTGTTCCCCAGGCTGGGGCCTCCGCCGAAGGTGCTCGTCGCGACGATGACCGGCAGTCCTTGCGACTGGCTGAGCACTCGCAGCGCCCCGCCGCCGACATCGGGACCGGACGGGTCGCAGCGGTTGGCGGTGAACGTGCTGCCGATCACCTTCACCCTGCCGCCGCGCACGAAGACCGCACCGCCGCCTCCGCCCTCACGCAGATCGCCGGTGCTGTTGCCCTGCGTGAACGTCAACCCTTGGATCGTGAGTTGGGGCTGATCTTGATCCTGGCAGTGCGACGTGGTCCAGATCTGCGCCTGGTCGCAGGTGTTCATGTACAGGATCCGACGCTGGCCGCCACCGCTCAGCGTCACCAGCCCGCGCCCGTCGAGCACGACGACGCTCGAGGTGTTGACGACCTTCGCCGTGTCGGTCATCACGATCGTGACCGGATCGGGCCCGCACTCGAACCTGATGATGCCGCCGAGCGCGACGGCACTCACCACGGCCGCCGACGTGCAGCTCTGCGGTGTTCCGCTCCCGATCACGCGATCAGGCGCCGAGGTATCGACCGGCTGGGCCTCGGCCGGGAGCTCGACTCCTGTGGGTGTCGGCGGCGACGGAGGGGTCAGCCGGGTGGCGACCGCGTGTGCCGTGGCTGCCGCGTCGAGGCGATCGAGCAGGGGATCTGCGGACGAGATGCCCGGGCCCACGACGAATGCGGCGAACACGACACATGCGACGGACGCGACCACCGTTGCGAAGGTTGTCGCGCGTGCGTGCATGCCCCCATTTGAGCACCGTGCCCGCCGTCGTGACAGTCGTGTCCGTCGTCGATCGTGCGAGACCTACAGTCGGCGGGCGCGGTCGGATCGATCGTCGGCGAAGGGATGGTGTGCCATGGGCGGTCGGATCGTTCGGATCGGTCGAGTTAGTCGCGTTGGTCGGGACGGGTTCCGTCGCTCACGGTGGGCCGCGTGCGGTGCGGCCGTCGCGGTGTTGGCCGGAGCGGGCGGCCTGCTGACCGCGTCCGCGTCTGGCTCACCGGGCGCATCGTCGTTCGTGCCGATCACGCCGTGCAGGTTGCTCGACACTCGTCCTGCCACCGTCGTGGGTCCGCGCTCGAATCCGCTGGGCCAAGGCGAGACGATGACGACGCCGGTGTGGGGCAGCAACGGGAACTGCACCATTCCGATGGGCGCGACAGGGCTGTCGATGGATGTCGTCGCGGTCAACCCGAGTGCTGCCTCGTTCCTGACGGTGTTCCCGTCCGATCAACCCTTCCCGTTGTCCTCGAACCTGAACTGGGTGGCCTCGCAACCGCCGACGCCGAACGCTGTGACGGTGTCGATCTCCGCCGATGGCAAGGTCAGCTTCTTCAACAACGCCGGCACCGTCGACCTCGCGGTCGACATCGTCGGCTTCTACGAACCGTCGACCTCCGGCCCGGCCGGACCTCCCGGACCACCCGGACCCTCCGGACCCTCCGGCGTGACACCGGTGCACGTCGTGTGGGTCGCATCGGGGGGTGGCAACTTCACCAGCGTCAACGCGGCACTGACGTCGATCACCGACAACAGCGCAACCAACCGCTATGTGATCAAGGTCGCGCCCGGCACGTACACGGAGACCGCGTCGGTGGTCCTCAAGGACTACGTCGACATCGAGGGTTCCGGGCAGGACACGACGACCATCACGTGCTCGTGCGGCAGCAACACGGTGCCGAACACCGACGGGTCGAGCGCAACGATGAACGCCGGCGGGCTCGGCTTGCACAGTGAGGTCCGGTTTCTGACGGTCGCCAACACGGGCCCGGGCGGGTATTCGACGGGGCTGCGAGTCGGCACCGTCACCAGTGCGGTCTCGTTCTCCCACGTCACAACGACCGCGTCCGGAGGAGGCAACACCTTCGGCGTGTTCCACATCAGTTCGTCGGCGTCGATGACCGACGTCACTGCTGTCGCTGTTGGGGGCTCTGCCGCCGTCGGCATCTTCACGTACACCGCTTCACCGAGCCTGACCAACGTCACAGCAACCGCGATCACCGGCGCCAACAACTACGGCGTCTTCACCGACTCATCGAACGTCACAATCCGCAACTCCTCGATCACGGGAGCGACCAAGAGCATCTCGATGACCGGAGGCAAGGTCGTCGTGTGGGGCAGCAAGTTGAGCGGCGCCACCGAGGGCGGCGTCACGTGCTACGACCCGGTCAACGCCGCGCTGGCTCCGATGGTCTGCAGCTGATCGCTATCGTCTGGCGCAGATGCCACGCCCGTCGAGACATGAACAGGGTCTGCCCGAACCTCTCGAGCGTTGGCGGCACGACGTCGCCCTGCCGGAGGCGTTCCTCCTGCTGAACTTCCTCGGCGAGATCAGCCGCCGCGTGAGCAGCGCCTACGGCACATGGCTGCGCTCGTACGGGATCGATTTCTCCGAATACGTCGTCCTCTGGGCGCTTCGGTTGTTGGAGCCGAGGTCCCCCTCAGTGTCCGATCTGCGCGCTCGCGTCGTGATGTCGTCCGGCGGCATCGCCCTCGCCCTGAACCGGCTCGACAAGAAGCGGTTCGTTCGCCGCCGGCCATCGACCGAGGACGGGCGGGCCGTCATCGTCCACCTCACGCCGAAGGGCCGGCGTCTCATCGACCAACTGATGGCTCTCGACATGAAACGGCACGAGGATCTGCTCGATGGGCTCGGCCGCGCCGAACGCGGGCTGGTGCTCGACGGTCTGGCCGAGGTGCTCCAACGGCACATCGCCATGCAACTCTGATATATCTTTCCAGAAAGACATCTGGAGGAGCATTCATGTTGGACTTCGACACAAGCATCACATGGCGTGACCTCGAGGCTCGCCTGGCCACGACGACGAATCCACGGCACCGGATGATGCTGCAGACCGTCATCGACCACGCCAAGGCAGAGGTCGCGGCGAGCCTGGACGGCCTGATGGCGACGTTGGGCGACGACCCGCAGTACCACTTCTGGGGTGGCGGCAAGGACTGGGGCCCGAAGGGGCGCGACGCGGTGCGCGCCTACTACGAGAGCTTCGTTGCCTCGGGCGCCGGCTTCTTCGAGTCGCGCAAGCCGCGCATCGTCGTCGATGATCACAACGTCGTCACCGAATGCGAGATGCGCCAGTTGGTGCCCGGCTCGATCGCGCTGCAGCGCGGCTACGACATCCCCGATCCGAACGGGCACTACGTCGTCTATGCGCGCACGGCGATCTTCTGGCCCTTCGACGAGGCCGGCGAGCTCACCGGCGAGGACTCGTACGGCAGCAGCGACACTTCGGTGTTCGAGACGGTGCCGCACGACGACCTGCCCGCCGACTACATCGCCATGCTCGAAACCATCGGCCTCCTCCCAACGGCCTGAGCCTGCGCCGGACTGGGCGTGCGCTCGGTCAGGCGAGAATGGGCGGATGCCGTCCCTCGTGTTCGTCACTGGAGTGCCGGGGACCGGCAAGTCCTCGGTCGTTCTGCCGGATCAGGTTGCCGGGAGTCGCGGGTTCACCCAATCGTCAGTCGGCGGAGCCCACTGTGCCCACGACCGATCCCACCACGGACCTTCGGATCTCAGGCGCGCCGTGAGGTCGTCTCCGTAGCGACGAATCCACGCGACGAGCTCCCCCGAGTAGCGGCCTTCGGCGACTCGATCGTCGAGCACGTCGGCGTCCTTGACGACGTGACTGCCGTCGGGCTGCACCACGATGTCCAGCTCGAGATCTTGTGTGTTGTACCCCGTCGGCGTCCGGATGAATGAGGTCTGGAGGTTCAGATACCAGCACGAGAACTCGCGATCCGGCCCGTTCCAGAAATGCCAGACCGAGTAGTGGTCGCCAGGACGCTGCATCATCAAGCACCCGTGACCGAACCACGACTCACGCTCGCTCCACGGGTGCCGACCGGTCGGC
>Ga0075364_10002631_pt1 | contig 10084 bp, 8 predicted proteins | sample EndMetdeltDD1764_FD_71517 | JGI IMG/M metagenome (GOLD analysis project Ga0075364, IMG submission 71517) | Populus endosphere microbial communities from Tennessee, USA - Endosphere MetaG P. deltoides DD176-4 | ecosystem: Host-associated > Plants > Roots > Endosphere | place: USA: Tennessee...
TCGCGGTCGCCGCGCTGGCGCTCGGCGCGTCGACGCTGCATCTCGGCCGGCCGATCCATGCGTATCGCGCCCTGAAGATGTGGCGGCGTTCGTGGCTGAGCCGCGAGGTCCTGCTGTTCGGCGCGTTCGCCGGCATCGCCAACGCGTACGCCGTCGCGTTGTGGCTGCGGCGGCCGGAAGGAATCGTCCTGGGCGGTCTGACCGCGATCGTCGGGCTCGCGGGGATCGGCGCCAGCGCCTGCATCTATCGCGTGCCCTCGCGCCCGTCCTGGAACAGCTATCTGACGCCGCTGCGCTTTGCGATGACCGCCGCCGTGCTCGGCCCGCTGTTCGCGAGCGCCCTCGCCGCCGGTGAAGCGTCCTGGCTGCGGTGGGCCGCCGTGGCGATGGCAGGCGGCCAGGCGGTGGTGGTGGCATGGTCCTACCTGCGACTGAGCGCGTCGGACCGGATCGAATTGCGCGGGACAGCGCGCCTGCTCTCCACGGCGCTGTCAGGACGATTCATGCTGCGCGGCATGCTGCTGTTGCTCGGCGGCGTCGTCCTGCCGCTGCTGCAGGGCGGACCGGCGATCGCGGCCGCCGCGCTGGCCCTGGCGCTCGCCGGCGAGATCCTGGATCGGTATCTCTTCTTCGTCAGCGTCGTGCCCAAGCACATGACGACGGCGTATCTGCCGATGGGGAGCGCGGCCGCCGCATGACGCTGCGGCGGTGGCTCGGACTCGACATTCGCGCCGGCGAGTACGCCTACACGATCGATCCCGTGGCCGGCTATGTCAGCGCGCGCGCGGCCGCCGACCGGTGGGTCTCGACCACGTGCGGGTACTGTTCGGTCGGCTGCGGCATGTCGATCGGCGTCAGGGACGGACGCGCGGTCGCCGTCCGCGGCGACGCCTCTCACCCCGTCAATCGCGGGTGGCTCTGTCCCAAGGGCCTGTCGGAGCATCACACGCTGGCGGCCGCCACGCGTGCCCGTCAGCCGCTCGTGCGGCGCGGCACACGGTTCGAGCCCGCGTCCTGGGACGAGGCGTGCGCGGAGATGGTCGCGCGCGTGAGAGACGTGCAGGCGCGGCGCGGCCCGCAGGCGTTCGGCATCATCAGCACCGGCCAACTCGTGACCGAGGAGTTCTACACGCTCGGCAAGCTGGCGCAGCTCGGCTTCGGCACGTCCAACTACTGCGGCAACACCACGCTCTGCATGGCGACGGCCGTCTCCGGCTACAAGCGGTCGTTCGGCAGCGACGGGCCTCCCGCCGCCTACGAGGACTTCGAGCTCGCCGACGTCATCGTCCTGATCGGCGCCAACATCGCCGACAACCATCCGATTCTCTGCCGCCGGCTCGAAGCGAATCCCCAGGCGACCGTGGTCGTCGTCGATCCGCGGGTGACGAAGACGGCGATGATGGCCGATCTCCATCTCCCCATACGGCCGCGCGCCGATCTCGCGCTCCTCAACGGGCTGATCTACATCGTCATCGAGCACGACCTGATCGATCGCGACTACATCGCGCGCCACACGACGGGATTCGACGCACTGCGCGAATCGGTCCAGGACTACACGCCCGATCGCGTGTCGGCGATCACGGGCCTCTCGACCGACCTGCTCTATCGGACCGCCGGACTCTACGCGCGCGCGAAGGCGGCGCTCATCGCCTGGACGATGGGCGTGAACCACAGCTCGAAGGGCACCGAGACGGTCAATGCCATCAACAACCTCGCGCTGATCACCGGGCAGATCGGCCGCCCCGGCGCCGGACCGTTCTCGATTACGGGCCAGTGCAACGCGATGGGGACGCGGGAAACCGGATTCACGTCGAGCCTGCCCGGCTATCGCGCGTTCGAGCGCGAGGAGGATCGCGCCGGCCTCGCGGCGCTGTGGAACGTGGACGCCTCGCGCATTCCGGTCTCTCGAGGGCTGGCGTATCCCGACATCATCGAGGCCGTGCTCGCCCGCGAGATCCGCGCGCTCTGGATCATCGGGACCAACCCGGTCGTCTCGTTCCCGAACTTCGGCGTGCTGCGCCAGGCGCTCGGCGAGCTCGAGCTCCTCGTCGTCCAGGACGGATTCCACCCGACGCCGACGTCGGATCTGGCGCACATCGTGCTGCCGGCGGCCATCTGGGGGGAGAAGGACGGCACCTACACCAACGGCGAACGGCGCGTGAGCCGCGTGCGCCGCGCCGTGAACCCTCCGGGCCAGGCCCGCGCGGATTTCGACATCTTCCTCCACCTCGCGCGCGAGCTCGGCGTGGCCGGCGAACTGTTCCCGGACTGGCTCGTCCCCGAGGACGCCTTCACGGAGTGGTCGCGCGTGTCGGCGGGCCGGCCCTGCGACTACTCGGGCATGACCTACGCGGCGATCGAGCGGCACGGCGGCATTCAGTGGCCGTTCCGAACCGGCGACGAGGATGCCGGCGCGGTGCGGCGCCTCTACACCGACGGGCGGTTCCATACCGCCGACGGCCGCGCGAAGCTGCTGCCGACAACGTGGGAGCCGTTTCCGGAGCAGCCCACCCCGGACTTCCCCTTCGTCCTCAACACCGGCCGCACGGTCGAGCACTGGCACACGCGCACCAAGACCGGCGAGGTGCCGATCCTGCAGCGTCTCTCGCCCAACGCCTGGGTCGAGATGAACCCGCGCGACGGCCGCGCGCTGAAGCTCAGGCCCGACGATCGCGTCGACGTCGTGTCGCGGCGCGGGCGCCTGCGCCGGATCGAGCTGCGACTGACCGAGACCATCGCGCCGGGGCAGGTCTTCATGCCGTTCCACTACGTCGAAGCCAACGCCAATCAACTCACGCAGAGCGCCTACGACCCGATCTCGCGCGAGCCGAACTACAAGCAGTCGGCGGTACGGATCGAACGCTCGACCGGAGCACCCGCATGACGCGCCTCGTCGTCGTCGGCAACGGCATGGCCGGCATGGCCTGCGTCGAACACATCCTGACCTACCAGCCGGACGTCGCGATCACCGTGTTCGGCGACGAGACGCACACCAACTACAACCGCATCCTGCTGTCGTCGGTGCTCGCCGGCGAGAAGGCGGACGACGACATCGTCCTCAATCCGCTCGACTGGTACCGGCGGCACGGCATCCGCCTGTGCCTGGGCGTGCGCATCGTCGACGTGGATCCCGTGCGGAAGACCGTCACGGGCGACGACGCCAGCGTCACGCCGTACGACACGCTCCTGATCGCGACCGGCAGCAAGGCCTGGTTCCCGCCGATCCAGGGGCTCGACAAGGACGGCGTGTTCGCCTTCCGCACGCTCGACGACACGCGTGAGTTGCTGCGCCGCTCGGGGCCGGGCGTCAAGGCGGTGGTGATTGGCGGCGGTCTGCTGGGCCTCGAGGCGGCCCGCGGTCTCCAGGTGCAGGGCTGCGATGTCACGGTCGTCCACCTGATGGACCGGCTGATGGAGCGGCAGCTCGACGCCGACGGGGCCAGCTACCTGCACGGCACGATGGAGGATCTCGGCATCGACGTCCTGCTGGGGCGCACCACCATCGCCGTGCTCGGCGACGAGCGCGCCGAAGGTGTGGCGCTCTCCGATGGCACGTGCCTCCCGGCGGATCTCGTCGTGGTGGCGGCCGGCATCCGCCCCAACGTCGATCTCGCCGTCAAGGCCGAGCTCACGGTCAACCGCGGGATCGTCGTCAACGATCACATGGAGACGTCCGATCCGGACATCTTCGCCGTCGGCGAATGCGTCGAGCACCGCGGGGTCTGCTACGGCCTCGTGGCGCCGCTCTTCGAGCAGGCCAAGGTGCTGGCGGCGACGATGACCGGCCATCGCGGGCCGGCCTACGCAGGGACGGTGGCGGCCTCGAAGCTGAAGATCGTCGGCGTGGACGTCTTCTCGGCCGGCGATTGGAGCGAGCAGAACGCCGAACCCGTGCGCTTCGAGGATCGGGCGCTGGGCATCTACAAGAAGCTGACCGTGCGCGACGGCAAGCTGGTGGGCGCGATTCTCGTCGGCGACACGAGCGACAGCCACCGCTACATGGACTGGCTGCGCACGGGCGCCGATCTGACGCCGCAGCGCCGTCATCTGCTCTTCCCGCCGCCCGTTGCCGACGCCGGACACGACGTGGCGGAAATGGCCGAGAGCACCACGGTCTGCGGCTGCGTCGGCGTCACGAAAGGCGCCATCATCCACGCGATCCACGATCGCGGCGTGAGCACGCTGTCGCAGCTGAAAGAGTGCACACGCGCCAGCACCGGCTGCGGCAGCTGCACGAAGCTGTGCCAGGACCTGCTGCGCGCCGTCGCGCCGGCATTCGAAGAGGACGCCAAGCGGGTCATCTGCGGCTGCGTGCCGTTCGACGAACAGGCGCTGCGCGAAATCCTCCGGAGCCAGAAGCTCAAATCGGTGCAGGAGGTGCTGGAGATCTACGGCAACGGCACCGGGTGCGAGATCTGCAAGCCGGCGTTGAGCTACATGCTCGACATGCTGTGGTGCGGCGATCACGACGAGGATCGGTCGGCGCGATTCATCAACGACCGCGTCCACGCGAACATCCAGAACGACGGCACGTTCTCCGTCATTCCGCGCATGCGCGGCGGCGTCACCACGCCCGCGGAGCTGCGCCGCATCGCCGACGTCGCCGAGAAGTACGCGGTGCGCATGGTGAAGGTCACCGGCAGCCAGCGGATCGATCTCCTCGGCGTGAAGAAGGAAGACCTGCCGCACGTCTGGGCCGATCTCGGCATGCCGTCCGGACAGGCGTACACCAAGGGCGTCCGGATGGTGAAGACGTGCGTCGGCACCGAATTCTGCCGCTTCGGCACGCAGGACTCGACGGCCGCGGGGATCGAAATGGAGCGCCGGTTCGAGCAGCTCTTCACGCCGCACAAGGTGAAGATGGCGACCGTCGGCTGCCCGCGCAATTGCGCCGAAGCGACGGTCAAGGACATCGGGCTCGTCGGCCAGGAGGGCGGCTGGCAGGTGGTCGTCGGCGGGGCGGCGGGCAAGTCCGTCAGGAAGGCCGATCTGCTCACGACCGTCGAGACGACCGAGGCCGCGCTCGAAGCGTCGGCGCTCTTCTTCCAGTACTACCGCGAACATGCGAACTATCTCGAGCGGACCTACGACTTCGTCGAACGGATCGGCATCGAGAAAGTCCGCAAGGACACCGTCTATGCGACCGAGGCCGTGCGGCACGGCCTGCTCGATCGGCTGCGAAAGTCCAAGGCGCGCTCGACGGACGCCTGGCAGGAAGGCCGGACGCCCAGGCACCGGACGCAGTTCCTGAAGCTTCGTCCGGTGGACGCGCACGAGGTGCAGGCATGACGACCGGGCATTGGATCAAGATTGGCCATCCGGAAGACGTCCCGCCGCGTGAAGGACGCGTCGTCGACGTCGTCGGACACGAGATTGCGGTCTTCAACCTCGGGGGCCGGTTCGTCGCGCTGGCCAACCGGTGTCCGCACCGCGGCGGCCCGCTCGCCGACGGCATCCTGACGGCCACCGCCGTCGTCTGCCCGCTGCACGGCTGGAAGGTCGATCTGCGGCAGGGCTGTGTCGAGCGCCCCGCGGGCGAAGCGGCGTGCGTCGAAACCTATCCCGTTCGCGTCGACGACGACACGATTGCCGTCTGCCTGCCGGCGCGCAGGACGGCGGCTGGAGGCGAGGCCGCATGACCGTCCGTCGATCCGGCTTCCTGCATGCCGGTCACCTGCCGACGCTGATCGCGGCGCTGCTCTATTTCGACGTCAGCTTCATGGTGTGGATCATGCTCGGTCCGCTTGCGCCGTACCTGCGCGAAGCGTTCCATCTCACCGCGACCGAGCAGGGGGTGATGACGGCCATTCCCCTCCTCGGCGGCGCGGCGTTCCGCCTCGTGCTCGGCGCGCTGGGCGATCGCATCGGCCGCCGGCGCACGGGGCTGATCGGCATGGCGATCACGTTCATCCCGTTGATCATCGGCGCGACGTCGGCGTCGACGCCGGCGCACCTGTACCTGATCGGCGCCCTGCTCGGCGTCGCGGGTGCGAGCTTCGCCGTCGCCCTGCCGCTCGCCGGCGGGCACTACCCACCGGCGTACCAGGGACTCGCGATGGGGATCGCAGGCGCGGGCAATTCCGGTACGCTCTTCGCCACCTGGTTCGCGCCGCGCATCGCCGAGCGATTCGGATGGAGCGCGGCGTTCGGCCTCGCGATGGCGCCGATCGCCGTGGTCGCGCTGCTGTTCGCGATGATGGCCAGGGAACCTCCAGCACCGCGCGTCCGGCTGACGCGCGCGCAGTTGGCGACCGTGCTGCGTGAGGCGGACACGGCGTGGCTGTCGTTCCTCTACAGCCTGACCTTCGGAGGGTTCGTCGGGTTCGCCACGTTCCTGACCGTGTTCTTCCACGAGCAGTACGGCGTGTCGCGCGTCATGGCCGGCGGGTTCGCGACGGTGGTCGTCGTCGCCGGCAGCCTGCTGCGGCCGGTGGGCGGCTGGCTGTCCGATCGTATCGGCGGCTATCGCCTGCTGCTGGGCGCGCTCGGAGGCTTTGCGATCGCCGTCGGCGCGGTGGCGGCCGCCCCACCGGTGTCGGTGGCGATCATGCTGCTGTTCGTCGGGATGGGGCTGCTGGGCATGGGCAACGGCGCGATCTTCCAGCTCGTGCCACAGCGCTTCCCTCGTCACCTCGGGCTGGTGACGGGCATCGTCGGCGCCGCGGGCGGCCTCGGCGGATTCGTGCTGCCAACGGTCCTCGGGATCGCCAGGGATCTGACCGGCACCTACAATACCGGCCTCGTCCTGGTGGCGGCCATGGCGGCGATCGGCTTCGCGGTCCTGCTCGAGCTGGGGCGCCGCTGGTCCGAGGAGTGGCACCCGGACGTCGTCCGGGACACCGGCATCTTCGCGTATCGGAAGAACACCGCTCCGCGCCTCGCCGCGCAGGACGAGGCCTGATGAATCACGCGTCCGACATCGAAGCGCTGCATGCGATCGGCCGCCAGCTCGCGGCCTCCGATCCGTTGCACCAGGTGCTGGATCGCGTCGTCGAGTTCGTCTCGGCCCTTGTTCCGTGCGACTCGTGCTTCCTCTACGTGCTCGAAGGCGGCGTGCTCAAGCTGCGCGCGTCCAAACATCCGCATCCCGACGTCGTCGATCGGCTGACGCTGAAGATGGGCCAGGGCATCACCGGCTGGGTCGCGCAGCATCTCGAGCCCGTGGCGGTGAGCCGCAACGCGTTCAGCGACGCGCGCTTCCAGGTGTTCAACGAGCTGCCAGAGGATCGCTACGAAGCGTTCCTGTCGGTGCCGATCACGAGCCGCGCGAAGCTCGTGGGCGTCATCAATCTGCAGCACCGGCAGCCGCACGAGCACACGCGGCAGGACATCCGGCTGCTGTCGATGATCGGTCTTCTGGTCGGCGCAGAGATCGAACTGGCCCGGCTGGAGGTGGAGAACAGCCAGCTCTCCGAAGCGCTCGAGGCGCGAAAGGTCGTCGAGCGGGCCAAGGGCATCCTGCAGCGCACGCTGCGGATCAGCGAGGAAGAGGCCTACCTGGCGATCCAGCGCCAGAGCCGCCAGCGGCGTACGTCCAAGAAGGTGATCGCCGAAGCCATCGTCCTGGGAGACGAGCTGCTTCGTGGCCGGATCGGTGGCTGACACGCCGGTCCCGAGCTTCGACGGCCGCCGGGTGCTGGCGTTCGAGAGCCGGCGCGCCACCGAAATCGAAGCGTTGATCCGATCGTTCGGCGGCGCGCCCATCGTCGCGCCCGCGATCCGCGAGGTCCCGCTCGAGTCCAACGCCGAGGCGCTTGCCTTCGCGGACCGCCTCGAGCGGGACGAGTTCGACGCGGTCATCTTCCTCACCGGCGCCGGCGCACGGGCGCTGGCGGAGGTCGCGTCGCGGTCGCGGCCGCTGGAGCGGTTTCTCGCAGCGCTCCGGCGCGCCCGCGTGATCGTGCGCGGACCGAAACCGCGCGCGGTGATGCGCGAATTCGACGTGCCCGTCTGGGCGAATGCGCCCGAGCCGAACACCTGGCGTGAACTGCTCGCCGCCATCGAGGCGCGCGCGACGGAGTGGCCGCTGGCCGGCGCACGTGTGGCCGTCCAGGAGTACGGCGTGTCGAACGAGGCGCTGCTCGACGCGCTGCGCGCGCGCGGCGCGGACGTCACGGCGGTACAGGCCTACCAGTGGGCCATGCCCAGCAACCTGTCGCCGCTCGAGGACGCCGCACGCGCCGTCGCGAACGGCGGCGTCGACGTCATCCTCGTCACCTCGGGCGTTCAGTTCGATCATTTCTGGCGCGTGGCCGCGGACCTTGGCCTCGAAGCCGACGTCCGCCGGCAGATCGGCAGCATGGTCATCGGCTCGATCGGGCCGTCGGCCTCCGCCGAGATCCGGCGCCACGGTTGTACGGCGGCGTTCGAGCCGACGCACCCGAAAATGGGTCTGCTCGTGCGCGAGGCGTGTCAATACACGTCGAGCTCGCGAGCGGTCCCGCCGGATTCTCCCTCCAAGGTGTAAGTAGGAACCTCAGCTCCAACGAGCGTCCGGCATCTTTCACACTCTGCTGGGACGTCCACGCGGGGCTCAACGCCGGCGACCTCAGCCGTCGCTCGAGCGGTGGTAGGGATTTCGCAGGGATCTGCCGCCGGAGGCATTTTCATGAAACGTGTTGTTTTCGGCGCGCTTCTCGCGGCCGGTTTTTCAGCTCACCTCATCGGGCAGGAGCCGGTGGCCGTCGCCGCCAACGGCGACGACAAGGTCACGGTCTCCGGCTGTGTCATCAAAGGGGACGGAGGCTACGTCCTTTCGAGCGTCGCGGATTCCTGGGCGTCGAGCCCGGCCGCATCTCCCGCGACGACGGTCGCGTCGGCTTCGAACGTCGCCGGCAGGACGTTCTATTGGCTGACCGATGACGACGATCTCCAGAAGTACGCGGGCCAGAAAGTCGAAGTGAGCGGCAAGCTCGACAAGGAGATCGACAAGGGGAAGATCTCGGTGGAGCGGGAGAACGGAATGGTCGAGATCGAGTTCAAGGCGGACGGGGAACGAAAGGTGACGGTCAAGGTTCCTGAGGGACCGTCGACGGTCGGGACATCAGGGACCGTCTCGGATCGCGAGAAGACACATCGCGTGACCATCCGGCCCATCGACGTGAAATCCGTGAAGGTGCTCGCCTCGACCTGTCAGTAGGCCCGGGTGTGTAGCCGAACGTGACGTTGAAGGCGGCCCGTCAACGGGCCGTCCTCAATGCACGGTCGTGTCGAAGACCTCGCGAATGGCCCGGAGCGGCTTCAAGCCTGCGGCCTGCGGATCGGCCGGCAGCGGCTGCCAGTCGATGCCCCCGACCTGCGTCTCGACCGCGTACTCTCCGAGGGCCGCGTCCAGCAGGATGAACGCCGCACCAGCCAGCGCCTGCGTGTTCGCCTCGGTGAGCCCCTCGAGGAAGAGCGTCAACGCGGTGCGGCCCTCGTGCGGCTCCGCTGTGAACCACACATCTTCCGGCCCGAGCCGGTGTCCGCCGAACTCGATCGTGACGTCGAGGCTCTTCGGCGGCCGGAACGGGATCACGGTCCACTCGGGCATCGCCGGCGCCACCGCCACGAGGCGCTGCACGGCCGGGAAACGATCCCTGATGCCGTCGGCGCTGACGATGAACTCGCGCCGGCCGTCCTTGAGGGGACCGAACTCGAACGTCAGGCCGGCTTCCACACGGGCCAGCGCGCGTCCCAGCTCGTTGAAGACGCGGTCACGATCGCTCTCGAAATGAAGCAGGCGCGCGGAGTTCTCGACGAACCAGCGCCAGAATTTATCCTCGCGCGACGCCCTGCTGAAGAATCCCATCGTGCCTCCCGCTCGTGCGTGGGCCGCATCCCTTCACGTCCGAACCTTCGGATAGCCGAGCGCGCGCAGGGCCTCGGCCACCTCGCCCAGGATGGCGGGATCGTCGATCGTCGCCGGCGGATCGCAGGCGATGCCTTCGGCGATCTTCTTGATGGTCCCCCGCAGGACCTTGCCCGAGCGCGTCTTCGGCAGGCGCGCGATCACCGCCGCGCTCTTGAAGCTCGCCACCGGGCCGATCGTATCGCGGACGCGCTGCACGAGCTCACCGGCGATCTCCGCCGGCGGGCGCGTCAC
>Ga0075364_10002632_pt1 | contig 10084 bp, 10 predicted proteins | sample EndMetdeltDD1764_FD_71517 | JGI IMG/M metagenome (GOLD analysis project Ga0075364, IMG submission 71517) | Populus endosphere microbial communities from Tennessee, USA - Endosphere MetaG P. deltoides DD176-4 | ecosystem: Host-associated > Plants > Roots > Endosphere | place: USA: Tennessee...
CGCCGGCGCCGTGTGCGTCGGTCGCCAGTAGCCGTCTGCTGATCGAACAACCGGCTGACCCGTTCCTTCGCCTTGTCGTCGTGGGCCCTCAAGTCGATGTCGTCCATCCTGCTCCTGCCCGCCCGGTACCAGTGCGCGATCATACGAGTGGGTCGGTCGGCGAGCCGGCAGGCAAGCTCCGACCCCGACCGCCTCGCAGCATCGCGCGACGGGCGCACCCGCGCACAGGGTCATTCGGCACCCAACCCCGTTGGCACGAGGGGAACGAGTCTTCGTTGTGTCCTCATCGCTGACTCGCGGGTCCTCGCCAACGGGCGCGTCGGTTGCAGGCCTCAATCGGGTCAACCGGTCGGAACCGTTGTGACCATGCCTGAGTGGGAGCACCTGTCTAGACCGAACCAGCTCGTGTCTGACGAGGTGGTACATCGAGAGGATCAAATCTCTGGAGTTCAGCGTCGACAAGCACACAGCTCGCCATTGCGGTCAGGACCCTCTGCACGTTCTCAAGCGACCAGCACGGTCTGAACCAGGTTCGATCGACATCGTCATGCGGCTCGGTGCAGTAGCCTGCAGGGACGTTCGGGCGCAGGATCATCTTAAGGGTGGAGGGTAGGCCAATGGTGAGACGTCAACTTGTGGGCTGGATCTGCGCGGTCACCGCGCTAGCAGCCAGCAGCCTTGCGATCAGCGCGCCCGTCGGCGCGACCGTCCGGCAAAGGCAGCCACAGAGCTCGTTTGAGGTTTGGACGGTGGAGGAGGCATCGCTCGCGTCGCCAGTGCTCAGTCCGGAGGCAGCTGAGCCAGGGCGCGTCTCTAAAGTCGGAAATGAGCGAGCGATTGCCTTCGCGGATGAAGCGAGTCGGCTCCTTCCGGCAATCCAGGAAGAACTCGGATCGACGTTCGTTTCCGCAGCGATCGATCCGGTGGCTGGCAATCGGCTCGTCGTGGTCGTGACCGGCAAGGCCTCTGGTGTCGTGAGCAAGTCACTCTCGTCAATCGACGGCAAGCTCGGTGAAGTGCGGATCGTCGAGGATCGCCCTTCGGCTGCTGCGACGGAAGAGCTTCGCAAGGCGGCTGTGAACCTAAAGGAATTGAACGGCCAAGTGGTTACTCAGGTGGCCCGTGACGATGCAACCGGTCAGATCGTTATCGGTGTCGACGGCGACGCCGCGGTGGCGGAAGAGGGACTCGAACAAGCGGGCCTCGCGGGAGCAGTCGTGACGCAGGCTGAGCAGCAGCCGACGCTCGATGGCGCTTGGCCGGGCGCATGGGGGAGCAACGCGGCCCGTGGGTCAGGCTGGATCACCGGCGGCAAGTCGATCGCCGGAGACGCTGGAAGCAGCGTCCAATTGTGCTCGTCGGCCTTCCCGGCCAACCGGCAAGGACAACGCGTGCTTGTAACCGCCGGTCACTGCCGCGACAACTTTACCGGCGCCACGTGGCATCTGGCACACGACTACTTTGCGACGCCGGGCGTCTTGGACGCCGATCTCAATGAGACTATCGGTGCTGGGTTTGGCTCATTTCTCGGATTCTACTCCGGTACAGACATCGCTACGATCCAGACTCCACCAGCCCAGACACAGGACTGCATCTTTACGGCAGCGTCGGGATGTCGCAATATCTCCTTCCGGTCGACACCCATCATGCAGGGCCAGCCGATCACAAAGTCTGGCTCGACGACGGGCGAGACATCCGGAGTAATTGAATTCATCTCAGTCGCCGTCAGCTACTGCTCTCCTGGCGGTAGCCCCTGCGCTGTCCACTCCGACGCTATCACCACTACGGCGCCAGCTTGGAGCGGAGACTCCGGAGGCGTTCTGTGGCGTTCAAACTCCGACGGAACCGTGGATCCGCTCGGAATTACGTCCGGCGGAGGGCAATTCAAGTCTGGGTACACCAACTACCGGAACCATTGTGCCGACCTACAGATAGACAACTGTCCGGGTCCATTTCAGCTGCCGTCTCTCGCATGGAGTTCAAACGCGAGCGCCATCCAGAGCGGCACGACGACCAAGGTATTCTGGAAGGGCTCTGACAACAACCTCTGGACACGCTCTGCCACGGGCACGACTTGGGGCAGCTATGCGAAGCTGGCTGACGGAATGCAGTTCCAACCGGCATCGACCAAGACCGCCGACGGGTCGCAGTGGGCGTTCTACCTCGGGCTCGACAACAACATCTACGGTGGCAAAGTGGTCGGTGGCTCGTGGGCGACCTTCGTCCAAGTTGTGGGAGACGGCTCGAGTAGTCCACCGGTGGTGGCGGCGGTCGGCAACACTTTGCACCTGTTCTATCGTGGACAGGTCGGCGGCGACCTGTGGCACAAGTATTCGACCAACGGGACGAGTTGGTCAATCGACCAGACCGCTCCCGCCATCCTTGCTTTCCCGGCCGTCACGGTGAATTCGAACAACAAGCTCTTTGTCTTCTGGAAGGGCGGCGACGGCAATCTTTGGGAGAGAGACCTGACGGTTGCCAGCTGGAGCGGTGCGGTGAAGGTCGGACAGGGCGTTCATTCCGCGCCAACAGCGACGTCGGTTGGAACCGCAGCGCACGTGTTCTACACGGCTGTCGATGGAAACCTCTGGCATTCCTATAGCGGTGGCGGATCGTGGACGGGAATCGAGATGCTCGCCACAGCGCTAGCCTCGATGCCGTCGGCCTCGAGCGGCGGCACCTCTCTGTTCGTCCACTGGCGTGGCACCGACGGAAACCTCTGGGGGATACGCCTCAACGGAGTCACCTGGACAATGATCCCGATGGGCTCTGCCGCCGTGGGCACCGGTCCGGTCACGACGACCGTTGGGAACGCTTCGGCGGCGACAGAGGTGTTCTGGAATGGCACCGACGGCAACCTGTGGCGACGCAGCATGGTGTCGAACGCCTGGGCGCCGGGCATCGAGCTGGCTGCGGTGGCGTAAGGCGTCGAGCTTGGTAGACGCGACGAGGGGAGGCTGCAAGCCGGCCTCCCCTCAGCCGCGCAAGGGCAACTTTGCAGTGACCAGGACGCCCCCTCGAAGGCATCCCCAGAGGCGACACCGGCGCGGGCAGCCTCAGGATGAAGTCGGGGGGAGCGGCGCCAAGCCCGCAGCCGGCGCGAAGAGGTTCGCGCGCCGCCCTCACGCCCGTCTAGGGTTCGATCGGTTCGGGTCCGCGAAGTCGGTGAACCCGAGATGCCGGGAAGCAGCGAGACGTAACGGCTTCCACGTGGAACCATCCGGAAGGGATCTTGTGGACGACGAGGCCGATCGTGAGCGTATCCGCAGGGGACTCATGAGATTCCTCGCGGCTAATCCAGTTTCGTCGACAAGTATCGACGGCGTCGCCGCTGAAGCAAACGTGACGACGAGTCGGTTCCAATCGCTCTACGGAACTCTGGGATGGGCGATCAGTGACACCTTCTTCCAGCGCTACAGGCCGTTGCAAGACGAGTCTGAAGCCAACCTCCAGTCGATCGGTCGCGAGCCGAGTCAGGCGCTGAGAGTAGAAGCCTGTCTAGCAGATCACTTTAGGAAGCTTGGCCGGCTAACCACCGACGACGACAATGTGCACTTGGTTCGGGCGCTCGTTCGCGCGTACGGCCTGTCGACCCTCGGAGTCGAGGGGCAGACGTCAAACGTTCTGGTGTCGGTGGCGCGGTTCGCGCAACATTCGATCGATCGCCTGTTGTCGATGGATCCAATCAAGTACGACCGACTGCTCGTGAAGCGATTAGGCGAGATATGGACCCTCAACGTGCTCGAGACGTGCCTCAACTACCCGGCGGATCAGGTAGAGACGGCGGTTCAGAGGCTGGTAGCTCGCATCTAGAGCATGCTCTCGCAGTGCCCCGGGGAGTTGTGAGCGCTTCGGACCGACAGACCATCGTTCAGGACCGGTCTGCTCAGCCGCGGCAGACACCCCACAACCGTTCCGCCGCACCGGACAGCTCAGCTCCGGCGCCGCGGGCTCATTGATCTGTGGATTCTTGGCTCCACGCGGCGCCACCCTCGGCCGACTGCTTTCGGATCGTCCCGCGGCGCGGTGGGTTTGGCTCGCCGTGCATCGAGTGCGGTAGCGTCGTACGGTGACACCAGGTGCGACCGGACCTCGAGCCAAGATCCGTCAGTTGCTGACGCGAGATGAGCGAGCGGCAAAGGCATTCGAATGGATCGGTGCCCTGACCTGGGCTGACAAGCTCGATTTGATTCGCACGGACGACGAAATTCTGTCGATACCACTCCCACTCGGGCCCGGTCAGCTGCGAGCCCATCGGGCAAAAATGTACAGCTCCTACGGGCGCGACTTGGCCGTTCTCGCGATTCAGCAGAATGGCTGGAAGGGTTTCGAGCAACCAACGCCAGAAGTCCTCGTGCGCCTCGTGCGAGAGTTTCCTGGAGTGCTCTATGACGTTGGCGCGAACTCAGGAATCTACGCTTTGCTTGCGGTAGAGGCGCGACCGGGTACCCGGGTTGTCTGCTTTGAGCCGTTTCCACCGGCACTCGCAGCACTTCGCGCCAATGTTGCAATGAACCGGTTTGGTTCGCACATTGAGGTCGTAGCGGCAGCTGTGGACAGCGAAGAAGGCGAAGCTACTCTATACGTTCCAACTGCAACGGGAGCGCTAGAAACGAGCGCCTCGCTCGACGGGAATTTCAAGGAAGAGATCGAGGCAGAGCTCAAGGTTCCCATGGTGGCTCTGGATGACTACTGGATCCAGGCCGGCCGGCCGCGCGTGTCGATCGTCAAGATTGACGTGGAGACCACCGAGCACCGGGTGCTCGAGGGCTGTCGATCCCTGGTCGGCCACGAGCGCCCGATCATCATCTTTGAGGTTCTTCCGCAGGCGGACATCGCTGCGCTTCGCGCGTTCGGGTCGGAGTTCGACTTGGTCGACGTTCGGATGACGGTCCACAAGGCGCTGGTGGGACCCGAGGTCGTTCACGATCCTCGCGGGTGGAATCACCTGTACGTGCCGAGGGAGCACATTGACCGAATCGTCCGGATCCTCACCGAGACAGGGCTCGACGTCTCCTTCGATGACGCCTGGCCTTCGCGGTAGACAACGGGAGGGCACAGCGCAGTTCGTCTGAGGTTGTCGCTTACCTGTTCGCGATGGACTGCGATCCTTCCGCTACCGACCCCGAAAGAGCCCTCTTCGCTCCCGCTGTAGCCGAGCTTGCGGCGAAGCGCACGATTTCAACGATCACCTCTGTTTCAATAGCCCTTTACGCTGCGCTGACGAATTTGGTCGGACGCGACGACGGGTCACCCCAACCAGGAGGGTGACCCGTCTTTGAGTTCGCCGTGGTTGAACTACCGACTTCTTACGGGAAGGCTACGCCCACGGCTGCCTGGCCGATGCCCTGCCACGCGTTCGAGTAGTAGCTCCGTCGCCACATGGTCTGTGCAGCATCGACCCAGAAAACTTCGGTCGCGCCGCTGGCGTTGCCGACCGAGGATGAGATGGGACCGCTAGCTACACCAGGGCCGCCGGCGTAGGCGCCGTTCCATGTCGCTCCATCGAGCCGAGACAGCCAAACCTGGTCGTCCAAGCCCTTCCAGGTGAGGAACAGCGTCGTGCCGCCAGCGGACGCGGACGGCGCCGAGGCAGCGCCCGTCGCGCTGACCTCCGGGCCAGCCCAACCGCCACCGCCGTTGTACAGATGCCAGACGTTGCGGTCTTCGCCGGTGTAGAAGACATGCGCTGCCGTGCCGACCGACGCTGCGGAGGGGACCGAGAGGATCCCGGGGGCGATGTTGAAGGGTCCCTGCCACGAAGCTCCAGTCAGGTGCTTCTCCCAGAGGTTCTTGTCGGTACCCTTCCAGAAGACGTACAGGGTTGGGTTGGCGCCACTCGTCACCGTCACTGCGGGGTAGCCCTCGATCGACCAAGCGACGAAGTCGGTCGACCAGTTGACCCCATCACCTGAGTAGACGTGCCACAGATTGGCGTCAGCGCCCCGGTAGAACATGTGGACGGCGTTCCCGACACCGATCACGATCGGAGGTCCGCTGACCCCAGCGGCCTGCATGCCTCCGGTGATCGTGTTGCCGTTCAACCAACCACCCCAGATGTTGTTGTCAGTACCGGTCCAATGGAGCCACTGCTTTCCATCGGCCGTCGTCGTCGAGCCCGGCTGATACTTGATCCCGTCAGCGAGCTTGCCGTAGGCGCCCCAGGTTCCGTTCGTCGACGTACGATTCCAAAGGTTGTTGTCCGTACCGTGCCAGAACGTCCGAGTCGAATTGCCCTGGGTGATGGCCGAGGCATTCGCCGAGAACGAGAGCCCTGGTGGCTGAGCCGGGTCGGGCGGCTGCGCCTGTCCGCAGTTGACACTGACGTGCGAAGTCGACTGTTGGAGGTCGATGTTCGGGTACGGAGTCGGAACGGCATAGCTCCCCCACGTGATGGGCTGTGTCGCTCCATTCAGGATCTGTTCGTAGTGCAGGTGTGGGCCGGTGGAATTGCCGGTACTTCCGACATTCCCGATCCACTTACCTCGAAGCACAGGATCGCCCTGGGCGACGTTAAACGCGCTCAGATGTGCGTAGCGGGTCTTCCACCCGCTAGCGTGGGTGATAATGATCTGATTGCCGTACCCATCGCCGAGATTGGCGGCAGTCGTGACGGTGCCAGCCTCGGACGCAACAATCGGGGATCCCATGGCGACTTGGCCAAGTGGGATCATGTCAAGCGCCCAGGGCGTGTGATTGTTGTGGGTGTAGATTTTCCAGTTTTCGCCGCACGGATACGGTTCAAGGAATGACGTCGGCGCAGCGCTAGCTGGTTGGGTTGTGATCAAACTGCACATGAAAGCGCCAAAGATGAGCGCGATCACGAACTTAACCGGCAGTCGGCGGCGGCCAACGTCCCCTGACGGTGCGTTGAGGATCCTCGGAGCGCTGCTCCGCGTATCTCTTGCTTGCAATGTGTTGTCCTCCTCGTTGTGTGCGCGCTCGTTGCGGGCACGGGATGTGATGCCGCATGGCAGTCCCGAAGGTCCGAGAGCACTACAACGAGCACGCGTTGGGGGAACGACCTGTCATGGCAGGGAGACAGGTCGAATCGGGCCGCGTGTTCGGCAATGAGGGGTCTTGGCGCTTGAGGGACCGTCAAACGGTCGGTCGGACAGCATAGGCGAGGCCACCGTGCCGCATGCATCGCCCCCCTACGCCGACCACACGGTTGATGCTCGCCGAGCCAAGCTCGCGTCGGCGGGTACGGCAAGGTCATCCCAGGGCCCGCCACCGGTCCCGAGGCCTCTTCGGACATCCAGTTGAACAGACCCAGCGAACGGAACCCCCGCCAACCACACGAGCACATGGTCGCCCGAGGATCCAGGAGCTCGTTCGCCGGTCGGTCTCGTCTTGCACGTCGATGATGTCGAGGCGGCCGTTCGACAGGCTCGCCATGCCGGCGCAACCATCGATCGAGACGTCGTCGAGGAGGTCTTCGGCGCCCGCGGTGCCTGGCTGAGCGACCCGTTCGGGCATCGCTGGAACCTCCAGCAACGGGTCCGAGCGATGACCCCGGCCGAGATGCTGGCAGCGATCGATCACCAGGTTTGATCCTCACCTCGTCGGTACGCCCGAGCACGTACTCATCGAACGTGGGCTGACGAGGTCGAGACCGGCGATGACCTTCACCAAGTGATGCGTTGCTGCGGCGAAGCGGATGATGTTCTGGGGGCTGGTTGCCCAAAGCGACGCGTCTCGTCGAGCGGGCAACACTTCGAGGTTGACATGACCGCGAGGCGATCGGAGCAAGCGCTGGTTGACGATCCGCTTTCCTGACACGGCCAGCGCTACTGTCGGCGTCCGTGGCCGCCGATCACCTAAGTCAGGCAATGCGGGCGCTGAGCGACAACCTGAGCGCGGCGTTCCGGAGTTCGGCGCTCCTGAGCCACAATCTCACCAAGGGCGAGACGCGCGAACAGTCCGTGGCGGAGCTGCTGCGGCCCTACATCCCTGGACGCTTCGCGTTCTCAAGTGGCGAGATCGTCAACTCAACTGGCGTGGTCAGTCGTCAGCAAGACGTAATCTTGGTCGACGCGCTGAACGGTGTGCCACTGCTCGCGTTCGGCAAGGTAGGTGTCCATCCGATCGAAACCGTGTATGGCTGCCTCGAAATCAAGAGTCGAGCTGATGCGAGCGAGGTAGCGAGCGCCGTTGCATCATTGGGATCGGTCAAGGCATTGCAGTCGAACGAGAAGCGCCAATTTTCGACAACGACGCGGGGGGCTCTCGGCCTTGGTGTCACGACGAACAAGCCCTTCACTGGCATTGTCGCCTACGAGCTTCGAGGGAAGGTTGGTTCAGTCGCACAAGCGTTCTTCGACGCCAACGCCGACCTTGATCCCCATGACCGATGTGACTCGCTCGTTGTCATGGACAAGTTCGTTTGCCTCTACCGTGACGGTGAGGAACGGATCGTTCCTCCAGAGATAGGTTCGACGCGCTACCTCGCCTATGCAGATGAACTGAGCTTGTTGGTATTCTACGTCTGGTTCCACTACCGATTGACCTCGTACCATGCCCCGCCTCTTGATCTGCTGCGCTATATCGCCAGCGACTCGAATGAGTCGCCTCAGTTGGAGATGACGATTCCTGAGGCAACTGCGGATGGTGGAACATTTGCCGACCTTATCGAAGGCTTCCGTGCGGCGACCGAAGTGGCTCGAGCTGATGGGCGGGCTTGGCAGGAGTATGTGCGAGGAACCTCGCCAGCGCAGAGAGCCCTGATTGATCGGTTGCTCGAAGACAGCTAGAAGGCGCGGTGTTGCAGCGCTCCCGGATTCTTCAACGCCCGCGTTCATGGAGTCGGCGCTTGTTCCCGGTGAGGGTCGCTCACAACCACTCGCATTCATTTCGACCGTCGGGGTCGTGGTCGACAGTCGCTCAGCCGCGGTGCAGTCTTCGAAGCGTGGTTGTTCTCACCCCAGTCGCTGCCACGTTCTCGTCGGGTTCGGTGACTCGGCCGACTACCCAGTCGGCGTCGAGTTCGCCCGCACCGATCATCCGCGTGATCGTGGCAGCCATGCGTGGAGCAGATGTGTCGACGGGCCACTCGTAGTCCAAGACGTGCTCGGGGGTGACGTCCAGGAGCTCGGCTGCTTCGGTGGCCCGCACGAGCACCCACGCCAAGGCGAACCTGCCCGAGACGTCGATCCCGCGTTGGTGCAGCTGTCGCTGCAACTCCTCCGCCATGACCTGAGCACCCCGCACGACCGAATCGTAGGCTGCGACGATGCGCCGCCGTGGGACGTTGACGCGTCGGATGGCGGTATCCGTGGCGGGCGCCTGGCCCCCGGCAGTGCAGCCAGCTCGCTTGCGCTCGCACTACAAAATCGGTCCAGGTCGGCCTGTCGTATTCCATGGCGCCCCGGAGCTCATCCGTCGCGTCTCGCTCGAACACCGAGGACGACACAGATTCGGAGAGGAGACCGGTCATCGGCCGTCGATCGTGTGCCGACCTCGCAGGTCGCCGACGGGCATGACCAGCGGTGCTTGCGCCACACCAGCCGCGCCGGGCGCCCGAAGCACGGCAGATCGAGACGGATCGCACCGGTACTGGGTGAAGGGCAAGAACGGGACCCAGGTGGATCTTAGGGTCGTTCCGGGACATCAAGCTCTCTACCTGCGAACTGATCCTGACGGCGTGCCTGAGAACAACCTCGATGAGCTGCCTGAATGCTGAGTCCCCAAGGGGTCCCGCCTCACCGAACTCCCTTAGGCAGCGCTCCCGGCGAAGACGGATAGGTAGGAATCGACCACCGCGTCTAGATTGAAGCATTCCACAACTCGGGCCAGTTGCTGTTTGAAGAGTTCGTCTAAGGCGAGACGGTCCTCTAGGAGTGCTCCAATCTTCTCGGCGAGTGCGGCAGTGTCTCCGACAGCCACCAGAGCAGCACCTGCGGACGGACCGAGGACAAACGAATAGCCCTCGTTGGCATATCCGACTACCGGTGTTCCCGACACGATTGACTCCAGTAACACAACGCCAAAGCTCTCTGCCCCCGTAGCGGGAAAGACTCCCAGATCGGCAGCTGCCAGTTCAGCCACCTTCTCATCCTCACCGAGCCGCCCTTTGAACTCGACG
>Ga0075364_10002633_pt1 | contig 10084 bp, 5 predicted proteins | sample EndMetdeltDD1764_FD_71517 | JGI IMG/M metagenome (GOLD analysis project Ga0075364, IMG submission 71517) | Populus endosphere microbial communities from Tennessee, USA - Endosphere MetaG P. deltoides DD176-4 | ecosystem: Host-associated > Plants > Roots > Endosphere | place: USA: Tennessee...
TCGGGCCCATGGACTCGACGTGGCCGTGCTCGATGACCGGCACCTCGGTCGCGGTCGGCAGCAGGTAGTCCACGAACGTCGTCGTGACCGGGTTGCCCTGGTCGTCGTACGCGAGGTGCTCGAGCAGCACCCCGCCGATGCCCTGCACCGCGCCCCCGGCGATCTGGCCCTCGACGACGTTGGGGTTGATCATCGGTCCGCAGTCCTCGCTCACGACGTAGCGCAGGATCTCGACGTGACCGGTGAGCGGGTCGACCTCGCAGGTGCACACGTGGGAGGCGTTGACCCAGTTGAACCGGCTCGTCGCCGTGTACCGGTGGCTGGCCTCGAGCCCCGCCGGGATGCCCGGGGGCAGCTTCTCCGGCGCGAAGTAGGCGATCTGCGCCACCTCGGCGTACGTCAGCCCCGTCGCCGGCGTGCCCCGCACGAACGCCCGGCCGTCGGCCAGCTCGATGTCGTCGACCGCGGCCTCGAGCTGGTGCGCGGCGATCGCGGCGAGGCGCGACCGCAGGATCTCGGCCGTCTCGCCGACCGCGCCCGCCGTCATCGACGCGCTGCGAGAGCCCGCGGCGCCGGCGCCGAAGCCCGTGACCGCCGTGTCGCCCTGGATCGTGGCGACGTCGTCGACCGGCACCCCGAGCGCGTCCGCGGCCAGCTGCACGACCGTGGTCTCGATGCTGTTCCCCGTCGAGCCGCCGGCGATGTACACGCTCACGCGTCCGGTGGGCTCGATGCGGATGGTCGCCGCCTCGGTGCCGTAGAAGCCCATGCCCGGGGTCGTCGGCTCGATGTAGCTCGATGTGCCGACACCGAGGTACCGGCCCTCGGCCCGCGCCGCCGCCTGCTCGCGGCGGAAGCCGTCGTAGTCGAGCAGCGCGAGGGCGTGCTCGAACGTCTCGAGGGGCGTGACGTGGTCGTAGGGCATGCCGTTCGGGTTGGCGAACGGCATCTCGTCGGCCCGCAAGAGGTTCCGGCGCCGCAGGTCGGCGGGGTCGATGCCCATCCGCCGCGCCGCGATGTCGAGCAGGACCTCGCGGGCCAGCGACTCGAACTGCCAGGGTCCGCGGTACGGCGTGCGGCCCGCGGTGTTGGTGTACATCGTGCGAGCGGTGAAGCTCGCCTTGGGCACGCGGTAGGGACCGGGGAACAGGGTGGCCGTCACGGTGGCGGTCCCCACCGGCCACGGCGTCGGATACGCACCGCTGTCCGACACGAAGTCGATCTGCGCGGCGGTGATCGTTCCGTCGCCGTCGAACGCGAGGAGGGCGTCGGCCTGCTCGCGACGCGACTTGCCGGCGGCCAGGAGGTTCTCGCGCCGGTCCTCGATCCACTTCACCGGCGCCGGGACCGTGGTCGCCGCCAGCATGAGGCACATCTCCTCGCGCTGGACCATGACCTTCTGGCCGAAGCCCCCGCCGGTGTCGCGCATGATCACCCGGATGCGATGCTCGGGGATGTCGAGCAGGCGCGCGCAGAACATGCGGACCTCGTGGGGCGACTGCGTGGCCGACCAGATGGTGAGGTCGCCCGACGAGCGGTCGTGCCAGACGACGATCCCGCGCGTCTCCATCGGCACGGCGGCGTAGGCCTGCTGCTCGATCGTCGCGGTCACGACGTGCGCTGCCGTCGCGAGGTCCTCGGCGAGGGCCTCGGCCGGGAGCCCGGACATCTGGCCGATCACGTTGCTGCCGTGGGCCTCGTGCACGAGCGTCGGGTGCTCGTGCGCCGCGGCGTAGTCGACGACGGCCGGCAACGGGTCGTAGTCGACGAGCACGAGGTCGCACGCGTCCTCGGCCACGTAGCGGTCCGACGCGACGACGAGGGCAACGGGGTCGCCGACGAAGCGCACGACGTCCTCGGCGAGCGGCGGGCGCGGCGTCTCGGCGGCCGAGCCGACCGACGTGTGCCACTGCTCGTGCATCCGGGGGTTGAGGTCGGCGGCGACGAGCACGGCGTGCACGCCGGGTAGCGCGCGGGCGGCGGACGGGTCGATGCCGGTGATCCGGGCGTGGGGGAAGGGGCTGCGCACGAAGCAGGCGTGCAGCAGGCCGGGCGGCGAGACGTCGTCGACGAAGGTGCCCCGGCCCGTGAGCAGGCGGGCGTCCTCCACGCGGTGGACCCGGGCCCCCACGGCCCTCGTCGTGCCGCCGGTCGCCGAGCCGGCGCCCGGGGCCGAGCCGGCGCGGCCCGGGGCCGAGACGGCCAGGCCCGTCGGCACGTCGGCTTCGGTCATCGTCGCTCCCCCACTCGGGACCCCGCTCGCGGTCCCGCCCCGGTCTCCTGAGCTATCTTAGAGAGTGATCGCTCACCTTTCTTGGGGACCAGCTCGCTGCTCGTCGCCCTCGTCGACCAAGGAGCACGAGATGTCGGCAACGTCCCCGGCCGCGGACCCGATCACGCCCGAGTGGTGCGCGCGGGGGTTCGACCACTTCTCGCCCGAGCTGGCCGCCGACCTCCACGAGACGATGTCGTACATGCGGGCCCACCACCCGGTCGCCTACAGCGAGAAGTACGGCGGCTTCTGGGTCATCTCCTCCTACGAGGAGGTGCTGCGGGTGGCCCAGGACTGGGAGTCGTTCAGCAACGAGCACGGCATCACCGTGCCTTCGGGCCCCACGAGCCTCCCAGCCATCCCCGAGCAGATCGACCCGCCGCTGCACCGCGAGTACAAGCGCCTCATCAACGCCTACTTCACGCCGTCGGTCGTGGCCGCCAAGGAGGACGACGTCCGGGCGCTCGTGCGCCGGCTGATCGACGAGTTCATCGAGTCGGGGTCGTGCGACATCATGCACGACCTCGCCCACCCCCTCCCGGGGCTCGTGTTCTTCGACATGCTCAACGCGCCGGCCGACGAGCTCGACGAGATCAACCGGCTGTCCACGATCGCGTCGACGCCGACCACCGCCGAGGCCCGCGACGCCCGCAAGCAGATGATCATGTGGATCGCCGACTTCGTCGAGCGACGCCGCAACGAACCACCCAAGGGCGACGTGGTCGACGGCGTGCTCAACGCGACCATCGAGGGGCGCGACATCACGCAGGAGGAGATCATCGGGATCATCCAGCTCCTGCTGTTCGGCGGGTTGGACACGACGGCGGGCGCGCTCGGCTCGATCGTCATCCGCTTCTGCCGCGAGCCCGAGCTCGTCGCCCTGCTGCGCGCGCAGCCCGAGCTCATCCCCGAGGCGGTCGAGGAGCTCCTGCGCCTCGAAGGCCCGTTCATCTTCATCGCCCGGCGGGCGATGAGGGACGTCGAGGTCGGCGGCCAGCTCATCAGGGAGGGCGACCCCGTGCTGCTCTCGTGGGTCTCGGCCAACCGCGACGAGTCCGAGTTCTCGTGCCCGCACGCGTTCGACCTCGAGCGCTCGAGCAACCGGCACATCGCCTTCGGCGCCGGCCCGCACCGCTGCGCCGGCTCGCACCTGGCCAAGTCGAACCTGCGCATCGCCATCGAGGAGATCGTGAACCGCATGGACGACCTCTGCCTCGCGGTCCCCGAGGCGGCGATCGAGTTCAACTCGGCGTTCAGCCGGGCCCCGAAGTCGGTGCCGCTCACGTTCACGCCCGGTCCCCGACTCGGGTCGACGGTCGCGACGAGCTGACCACCCGCGGCGCGTCCCGCGACGCGACGGTCGCGATGGGTGAGTGATCGCTCACCCATTAGTGCCCGGCGCTGGTACGCTCGGGATCGGCACGACGCCGGCGACACCAGGGGGAGCGAGATGGACGCAGCGCCGGGCGAGGGCACCGCCAACGCCGAGCTGACCGAGCTCACCGACGAGTGGCTCGCCGATCACTTCGACTACCTCGCGCCCGAGTTCGCCCGGGACCTGCACCCGACGCTGGCCCGCATGCGCTCGGGCTGCCCCGTGACCCACAGCGATGCGCGCGACGGCTACTGGGCGGTCACCCGCTACGAGGACGTGCTGCGCCTCGCGCAGGACTGGCAGACGTACAGCTCCGAGCTCGGCGTGGGCATCCCGAGCACCAACATGGTGAGCAAGGCGATCCCCGAGCACATCGATCCGCCGCTGCACCGCGAGTACAAGCGCCTCATCAACGCCTACTTCACGCCCAACGCGGTCGCCCCGCTCGAGGCACCGACCCGCGCGCTGGTCAACGAGCTGGTGGACCGCGTGATCGAGTCCGGCGAGTGCGACTTCATGGCAGACATCGCGTCGCCGTTCCCGGCGCGCGCCTTCTTCGGCCTCGTCCTCAACGCCCCGCCCGACGAGGCCGTGGCCGTGGCCCACCTCGCGCAGCGGGCGTCGGTCCCGACCAACCCCGACTCGCGCGAATGCTGGCAGGGGCTCAACGCGTGGATCGACGAGTTCCTCGCCGCCCGCCGGAGCCAGACCGCCAAGGGCGACGTGGTCGATGCCGTGCTCGCCGCCGACATCGAGGGCCGCCCCATCCGCGACGACGAGGTGCAGGGGATCATCCTGCTGCTCATCCTCGGCGGCCTCGAGACGACGGCCGGGGCGTTGGGGGCGTTCATGCTGCGGTTCATCCGCGAGCCGACGATCCCCGACCTGCTGCGCAGCAGGCCCGAGCTGATCCCCGAAGCCGTCGAGGAGCTGCTGCGCCTCGAAGGCCCGTTCATCGGGATCGGTCGCACGGTGCGCCACGACACCGAGCTCGACGGCTGTCCCGTCGGCGCGGGCGAGAAGGTCTACCTCTCCTTCGCCTCGGCCAACCGGGACGAGGCCGAGTTCCCCGACGCCGATGCGTTCGACCTCGGCCGCGAGCGCAACCGCCACATCGCGTTCGGCGCCGGGCCCCATCGGTGCGCCGGCTCGAACCTGGCCCGCTTGAACCTGCGGGTGGCCCTGGGCGAGTTGCTGCCGCGCCTGCGCGACGTCGAGCTGCTGACGCCCGAGGCCGATCTGCCGTTCCACACCGCGTTCAACCGCTCGCCCCTCGCCATGCCCATCCGGTTCACGCCCGGGGACCGCACGGGGTAGGAGAAAGATCGACGTTGGCGGGCGATGAGAACGGGGTTTCCAGGGGTGGTACGGTAGTCGCATAGCCGACTGGCTAGGTGGGTCGCTCGTCGCCGGGGGTTGCGGCGGGCGCAGGAGTCGTCATCAGCGGAGAGCTGCTGGCGTCACGAGAGCTGGCGGGCATCCGCCCGGTTCAGCGCACCAAGGGGGAGAACATCTCGATGTCCGACATCCGCACGTTCAGAGCGGTGGCTGCGGTCGTGGCTGCCGCGGCCGTCATCATGACCGCCAGCTGCAGCAGCACGACCGAGACCGGCGGGAGCACACCGATCAACGCGTCCGAGGACGTGTCGGCGCTCCTCGGCCCGAAGAACGAGGCCACCGGGAGCACCATCAAGATCGGCCTGGTCGACGACGGCAAGTCCCCCGGCATCGACCACACGCCGATCATCGCCTCGTTCAACGCCAGCGTGCAGTACGCCAACGAGCACCTCGGCGGCATCAACGGCCACAAGATCGAGGTCGTCGAGTGCTCGACCAACAACACGCCGTCGGACGCCACCGGCTGCGGCATCAAGATGGCGAACGAGAAGGTCGCCGCCGTCCTCGTGCCGGTGTCGGCGCGCGACGCCGACGTGTTCAACGCGCTGAAGGACTCCGGGATCCCGTACATGACCTACGCCGCAGGTGCGCAGGACATCATCATCGGCAAGGACGCCTACCTGCTGGTCAACCCGATCGCCACGCTGGCCGCACCGGCGAAGATCGCCAAGGAGAACAACGTCAAGAAGGCCGGCATCATCATCATCGACGTGCCCGCGGCGACCGGGCCGCTCGAGGCGATCGCCCGGCCGATCTACGCCAAGGCCGGCGTCGACCTCAGCGTCATCCCGATCTCGCCGCAGACCGCGGACATGACGCCGCAGATCCAGGAGGCGATCAGCAAGGGCATCGAGCAGTTCTCGGTGATCGGCACCGACGAGTTCAACGCCCAGGGCATCAAGACGCTCAAGCAGCTGGGGTTCACCGGGAAGGTCGTGATGGTGACCGCGCCGTCCCCGGCCCTCGCCGAGCAGGCCGGCGGCCTCGATGGCGTCATCTACATCACCTCGGCGACCAGTGACCCGGCCGACAAGGACGTGCAGCTCTACAACGCCGTGATGAAGACGTACCTCAAGGACGTCACGCCCAACGCCCAGTCGGCGTGGTCGTTCGCCCTCGTGACCGGTCTCGTCAACGCGCTGAAGGGCAACGACAAGGCCGTTGACTCGACCACGGTGAACGCAGCCCTCGGGTCGATGCCCAACCCGCTGCCGCTGCCGCTCGGGGCCGGCCTGACGTTCCAGTGCGGCGCCAAGCTCGTGGCGCTGCTGCCCAACGCGTGCACGGACAACGCGCTGTGGACGACGCTCGACGAGCAGGGCAACGGCAAGACGTACGAGAAGCTCGACGTCGCGCAGTACATGCCCGGCGCGGCCTGACCCCGTCACCCCGTCGTGATCCCGGTCGCGGCGAGCCGTCGTGCTCGCCGCGACCTGGTTCATCCTCTGGTGGCGACGACCACGTCGTCCCGGTCGCGCACCGGCCGACCAGGAGCCGCCACCGGTTCGACGTCGAGCAGGGCACAGGTGCGCTCGTACGCGCGCCGGGCGATCGCGGGGTCGCGGCGGGCCCGGCACCGACCAGGCGACCGCAGCGGCGCCGACGACCGGCCGAGCGCCGGTGACGCGAAGAACCGGCCCGTGATCCCGGCGACCTCGGCCGAGCTCGCGAGGTAGACGCTGGCGCGGGCTCCGACCTCCGGCGTGCGCACCGCGCGCACGGCCGTGAGCACCTCGATGCACGCCGGCGATGCGGTCTCACGCGTGATGCTCGTGCCCACGGTCCCTGGGCACACGCTGTTGGCCGTGATCCCCGTGCCGTGGAGGCGACGGGCGAGCTCGTCGGTCATGAGCACGTCGAGCAGCTTGGTCCGCGCGTAGACCGCGCAGGCACGCGCCACGCCGTCGTAGGGCTCGATGCGCTCGAGGCGCTCGGGATCGAAGCCCCACACGAAGCGGTGCGCCGTCGAGGAGACGTTGACGATGCGCGACGGCGCCGTCACACCCATCCGGTCGAGCAGCAGGTGCGTGAGCAGGAACGGCCCGAGGTAGTTGGTGGCGAGCATCTCCTCGTGGCCGTCGACCGTCACCCGGCTCGTCACCGGGAACACGCCCGCGTTGTTGAGGAGCACGTCGATCGAGTCAGCGACCTCGGCGACGCCCACCGCCGCCCGCCGGACGCCGGCCATCGACGACAGGTCGCCGTCGACGAGGCGGACGGGCGCAGCACCCGGGATCTCGTGGACGAGCGCGGCGGTCCGAGCCGCCTTGGCGGGATCTCGGGCGATCACGACCAGGTCCGCGCCGGCGCGCGCCAGGGCCAGCGCCGACGCCTCGCCGATCCCCGAGGTGGCGCCCGTGATGACGACCGTCCGGCCCGTCATCGACCCCGCACGAAGTTCCATACCGATGGCATGGAACCTACCGGCGAGCGCGACCCTCCGTCCACCGCCAGAGGGTCAGCCCTCGCGCTGGTCGTCGACGAGCTCGTAGATCGTCACCACCGAGCCCGGATCGGTCGACAGCGCATCGGTGCCGGTGCCGTGCCCGGCCTGGCGCCGCGCCCGCAGCTCTCGCAAGGGCGCTTCGAGGTCGTCGGCCTCGAGCTCGTAGATGGTCAGGTACCGGTGACGGCCGGGCTGGCCCGCACCGCTGACCTTGTACCGCCGGGCGCGCACGAAGCCGGGGACGGCGAGCAGCTCGGGCAGGTGCACGGTCGAGTACCACTCGTTGAAGTCGTCCTCGCGGTCGGGATCGACGGGACCGGCCTCGACGACCATCACGCCCTTGGGCACGGCACCTCTCCTGGGTCGAGCGCGGCGTCGTGACCGAGCGCTACGCCTTCGAGCGCAGCCGGGCGACGCGCTCGCGCCAGCGATCGGCCGCCGCTTCCTTGATCTCGTCGTAGCCCTTGATGGCCATGGCCGACTCGGCCAGCTCGACCCGAGTGTCGTAGTCCGCACCCGACGACGGCCGCAGCACATCGTCCATGAGCGTGCGGTACTCGACGATCAGGCTCCGCTCGAGCTTGCGAACCGGGTCGTAGCCCACGACGTCGAGCGGGGTGCCCCGCAGCTTCTTCAAGTGGCGCAGCGCCTTGAAGCCGACCTCGTAGGTCTTGCCCAGCGGCAGCTTCTTCTCCATGCCCAAGCGCTTGAGGATGGGCGGGTGCAGCTGGAACTTGACCGTGTACGGCCCGTCGATGCCGAGCTCGCGCGCCATCTCGTCGTAGTCGACCTTGAGGTGCAGGCGGGCCACCTCGTACTCGTCCTTGTAGGTGAGCAGCTTGAACCACGACTCGACGACCGCTCGCGACAGCCGCCAACCGTGCGCGGCGTCGTCGCGGTCCACGGCCCGCTGCACGAGGTCGAGGTAGCGCGTCGCCCGGCCCGTGCTCTGGTAGTCGACGACCTGCGCCGCCCGGCGCTCGACCAGCTCACGCAGCTCGTCGGGGATCTGGTAGCCCGCCAGCAGCCCCCGCGCCGCGTGGCGCGCCGAGTTCGTCGGATCGAAGATCGACGGCGTCGGACCGGTCTCGATCGTGTGCACGTCGAGCAGCGCGGCGTCGACGGCGACCCGGTCGTGGATCAACCAGCGGCCCCACTCGAAGGCCTCGCGGTTGGCCGCCGCGGCCTTGCCCTGCGCCGCGATCGCGGTCTCGACGTCGTCGAGACCGAACGGCAGCCCACCCATCTGGAACGCGGCACCGAGCAGCACGATGTTGGCGAGCAGGTGGTTGTTGAACACGCCCTCGGCGATGCGGGCGGTGTCGAGGAACGCGGTGCGCTCCGCCCCGACCTCGCCGGTGATGGCGGCCTGGAGCTGCGCGAGATCGGGCGACGCGGCATCGACCTGGAGCATGGCGGCGGTCGGCGTGAACTCGTCGTCGACGACCGCGATCGTGCGACCGGGCGCGACCTTGGCGAGGTGGCTGGCCCCGGCGGCCTGGAGGATGTCGCCCGAGAGGTAGAGGTCGGCGCCCTCGCTGCTGATCGCCGCCGAGCCCAGGCTGGCGCGGTCGCGGGCGAGGTGGAGGTGCGAGACCACGGCACCGGCCTTCTGCGAGAGGCCCGTCTGGTCCATGCCGCCGATCACGAGGCCGGCGGCCTCGGCCGCCGACGCGAGGATCCGGTTGGCGGTCACGACACCCGTGCCGCCGATGCCCGTGAAGTAGATGCCGAAGGCGTGGTCGAACGTGGCCCGCGGCGGGAGCGGCACGGTGCCCGACGGCAACGCCGGTCGTCTGGCGGTCGTCGCTGCCGGCGTGGCCTTCGCCTGATCGGGCGCGGCCCGCCGACCACCGAAGCGCTTGGGCGTGATGGTCACGAACGACGGGCAGTTGCCGTCGAGGCACGTGTAGTCGCGGTTGCACGACAGATCGTGGATCTGGCGCTTCTCACCCATCTCGGTCTCGAGCGGGAGCACCGACAGGCAGTTGGACTTGGTGCTGCAGTCGCCGCAGCCCTCGCACACCGCCTCGTTGATCACGACGCGGTGCGGTGGCTCCTTCTGGAGCCCGCGCTTGCGCAGGCGACGAGCCTCGGCGGCGCACTGCTGGTCGTAGATGATGATCGTCGTCCCGGCCACGTCGACCAGCCGCCGCTGCACCTCGTCGAGGTGGTCACGGCCGAGCACCTCGACGCCTTCGGCCCACCGGGCCCGGCGCCCGTAGCGCTTGGGGTCCTCGGCGCACACGACGATCTTGGTGACGCCCTCGGCCTCGAGCGCCCGCGTCATGGCGGGCACGTCCATCAGGCCGGTGACGTCCTGGCCGCCGGTCATGGCGACGGCCTTGTTGTAGAGGATCTTGAACGTGACGTTCACGCCGGCGGCGACGCTGGCGCGGATGGCGAGCGTGCCCGAGTGGCTGAGCGTGCCGTCGCCCAGGTTCTGGATGAGGTGCGGTTCGTCGACGAACGGCGCCAGCCCGATCCACGGCACCCCCTCGGCGCCCATGGGCGTCGGCGGCAGCGCGGTCATGCCCTGGTGCCGCGCCTCGAAGTACATGATCCCGTGGCACCCGACGCCGCCGCCGACGAG